>JGI12316J15310_10000050_pt60 | contig 10264 bp, 12 predicted proteins | sample MarCyaLeptolynsp_FD_15310 | JGI IMG/M metagenome (IMG submission 15310)
CGCAAGACCACCGCCCGGCGCAAGACAGCGGCACGGAAGACCGCTCGCAAGACCACCGCCCGGCGCAAGACAGCCGCACGGAAGACAGCGCGGAAGACCACCGCCCGGCGCAAGACAGCACGGAAGGCAGCGCGCAAGACAACGGCCCGGCGCAAGACAGCGGCCCGGAAGACGGCCCGCAAGACAACGGCCCGGCGCAAGACCGCCGCACGTAAGAAGACGGCCCGCAAGAGCACGGCCCGTCGCAAGACCGCACGGAAGACGGCCCGCAAGACCACGGCCCGGCGCAAGACAGCGGCACGTAAGAAGACGGCCAGGAAGTCTGCGGCTAAGAAATCCGCGCGATCGGCGCCGGCCCGCAAGCCGGCGAAGAAGTCGGTCGCTAAGGCCAAAACGGCGGCCAAGCGCAAGCCGGCCGCCAAGCCAGCGGTCAAGCCGAAGCCTGTAGCCGCGGCACCGGTGCGGCCAGCAGCGCCTACGCCGCAACCCCCGCCACGTCCGGCGACACCGCCGGCCGGCATTGGCAGCCCGGCAACGCCCACGAGCGGTTCACCCGGGTTCGGCACGCCGCGTCCGCCCATGCCTGGCACGCCGCCGGGTCCGCGGCCCACGCCCATGCCCTATCGGCCATCCTGGGCGCGGGATGATGATGACTAAACGACAGAAAGGCCGGCTTTAGGAGCCGGCCTTTCCTCTTCCTGTCTGCCTCACGTCCTGGAGGCTAGAATCCTCGGAAGATGTTGCCACACGCCAGGATCACGTAAGCGACCACCAAGGTCCAAAACGCGTTCTCGGTGAAGAATGGGATTGGCACGAAGACGCCTATGATGGCCAAAACCGCCAGGACGATAGAAACCACAAATACGATGGTCGTCGGTGCTGACAGGCTCATCTCTTGCTCTCCCTCTTGTTGACGAGCGGACTGTAATCGTTTTCTGTGAAAAAGCGAGTACGCTGCCTGCCCAGCACCAAGGGCGCGGTCAGCTATTCCGGGGGACCCTAAGCCGAGGATGAGGAGACTGTGCAATGGGGCCATTGATTCGGCTGATCCTTGGGCTTTGCGCTCTCGTCCTTATCCTGGCCGCCGTGGCGTTGGGTCTACCCGCTCACGTGACGGTGGCTCGGTCGATCACGGTCAACGCACCCGAATATGCGATCTATCCCTATTTGACTAACCTGCGTCGGTTTCAGGATTGGTCGCCATGGATGGTTCGCGACCCGCAGATGAAGCTCACCTATTCGGGCCCGCCGGAGGGACGGGGCGCCAAGGTCGAATGGGTGAGCGAGAAGCCATCGATCGGCACTGGGAGCATGCAGATCGTCGAGACGGAGCAATCTCGCAGCGTTGGTCTCACCACGAACGTCAATGGCTTGGAAGGCGACAGCCGTTATGAACTGGCGCCGGACGGTTCAGGTAGCAAGGTGACCTGGAGCTTCGGCTATCAAACAGGGTCGAGCCCGTTCAAGCGGTGGCGAGCCTTGATGCTCGACGGGTTCATTGGCTCGGAGTACCGCGTCGGCTTGGAGAAGCTGAAGGCGCTGGTGGAGAAAGAGCGCCGGCCCACCACGCGGGTGGTGCCGCAGACCCCGCCCGCGCCGCAAGTCGTGCAGCCCGCCGAAGGTGGTGAGACCGTGGTCCCACAGCGCACTGATCCGGCCGCGGAAACACCACCGCCTCCGGCACCCCAAAACCCATAGGCTGGTTAGAGCTTCCGCTGATCGCTGCCCGGCGTGACCACGGGCGCTTTCTCTATGATGAGAGTTTCCAGAGGGCTGCAGTCGAACAGCGCGGCCTCGCCGTCCAGACGCTCCGCCTCGCCCGCCGTGAGGTGCGGATCAACCACGCGGCGCCCGCTAACCTGATAGACGCAGGTAGCCCCGTCCGCAGCCGTAAAGGTGATGCTGCCGCCAATTGCGGTATCGCCCAAGGCAATGTCCCCTTGCGGTTGGGAGGCCGAGGCGGTCCTGGCCTGCGTGCGGGCATCGTCCGCCGCCGATGCTGGCTCCTCGGCAAGAACAAAGGTCCCCAAGGTTGCGCTCAAGCCGAGCCGGGGCACCGTGGCGCCAGGCGCGAGCGACATATTGTTAGAGAAGTCCTGCCAGGGCCACGGCGTGGCCGGGGCTTGGTCTGCAAGCACCTGCGTCCACACGCTCTGCCGGAGCGTCTGCGCAAAGCCATCCTTGCCGAGCGACGATAACGTGCCCTGAAGCTGGGCTAGTCCAGCAACCAGAAGCGTGCCGGCCGCGAGGCCAAATCCCAGCCGGCGCAGGCCGCGTTGGTCAAGGGAAAGGAGGAGGAGCTGCACCGACCCCCGTAACGGCATCAGATCCTCCTCCCGATCCGCCGCGGGGAGGCTTCGTCGCGGCGGCTGTGACGCCACATGAGTAGCGTCACCGCGCTTAGGAAGATGAACAGAAGGACGAACATCTTGATTTGCCCTGTGTTGCCGTTCCGGGCCTGGGGCTGCGCGCCTCCGGCCTGACTCGCCACATTATCATAGGCGAGGGCTTCTGGCAGCTTCAGGGTCGGCTCGACCTTGGTAAAAACTGTGTCATGGAACGTCGTCCCTGCCACGTCTTTGGTCGCCATCGGCGGAAAAACGCTCGATAAAACAACGACAAGGACCCCGGCTGCCGCTATGAGCGGCAATACGTCAAGGGGCTGGAAGAAGCGCGAGGCGCAGCGGCGCGGCATCGTCGATGAGCCCTCGATGTTCGAACCACCGACAAGTGGAGCACCCCAATGGGGCGGGGGCTTAACCGCAATGTGGCTGGGGGGCCGGGCGTTTCGCCATATGTGTGGCGCAAATTGGGAGCCGTTTGAGCCGCCCATCTGGTGGGACGGCGCCGGGTTATCCCACCACGGCCGATATGTGCGGCGGCTTGCTGCATTGCCCTTGCAGGGATATGCGCGCGCGCATAGGGTTGCCACGGATTTTCTCCCGCATCCCTTGGTTTTCTAGGAGTTCTTCATGGGACTGGTCTCCCGCACGCTTGAACGGGTCAAGCCGTCTCCCACCATGGCCATCACGGGCAAGGCGCGCGAAATGAAAGCCGCCGGCTTCGACGTGATCGGTCTTGGTGCCGGCGAGCCTGACTTCGACACGCCCGAGAATGTGAAGCAGGCCGCGATCGAAGCGATCCAGCGCGGCGAGACGAAATACACCGCGGTGGACGGTATCCCGGAGCTGAAACAAGCGATCTCGGAGAAGTTCTCCCGGGAGAACGGCCTCGACTACGCGCTGAACGAGATCACCGTGGGCAGCGGCGGCAAGCACGTTCTCTACAACGCGCTGCTGGCGACACTGGACCCTGGCGACGAAGTCATCATCCCCTCACCATATTGGGTGAGCTATCCGGACATCGTTCTGTTGGCGGGCGCGGAGCCGGTGGTCCTGGAGACGAAGCTTGAGGATGGGTTCAAGCTGACCCCGCAGGCGCTTGAGCAGGCGATTACGCCGAAGACGAAGTGGTTCATCTTCAACTCGCCGTCCAACCCGACGGGGAGTGCCTATACGCGCGACGAGATCAAGGCGTTGACCGACGTGCTCTTGAAGCACGAGCGGGTTTGGGTGTTGTCCGACGACATCTATGAGCATCTCGTCTACGACGGATTCCAGTTCTCCACGCCGGCGCAAGTGGAGCCTCGGCTGAAGGACCGCACCGTCACCTTGAACGGCGTGTCCAAGGCATATTCCATGACCGGCTGGCGCATTGGTTATGCGGGCGCCCCGGCGGCGCTGATCAAGGCGATCGGCAAGCTGCAATCGCAATCGACGTCGAATCCCTGCTCCATCAGTCAGTGGGCCGCAGTCGAGGCCCTGCGGGGGCCTCAGGATTTTCTGCAGGAGTGGGTGAGGTCGTTCAAGGAGCGGCGCGATCTCGTTGTGTCGATGCTGAACCAAGCCAATGGGCTGAGTTGTCCGACGCCGGAGGGGGCGTTTTACGTCTACCCATCGTGCGCCGGGTGCATTGGCAAAAAGACGCCGAAGGGTGATGTCATCGCCGACGACGAGGCATTCGCCACGCTGTTGCTCCAAGAGGAGGGCGTCGCGGTGGTTCACGGCGCCGCGTTCGGGCTGTCGCCTTTCTTCCGCATTTCCTATGCGACCGATATCAAGTCGCTGGAAGAGGCATGCCATCGCATTCAGCGCTTTTGCGCGAGCCTCGGCTAGCCGGTCTATACTGGTGCCGAACACAATCAGGGACGAGGCCATGAAATTCTCAAAGCTCAGCACGGCCAACCAGATCGAAGGCAAGATCATGGAGATCCGCAAAGGCGCGGTGACCGCCGTGGTCTATGTGCAGATCGCCGGGGACACCATGGTCGAGGTGAGCGTGACCATCGCGTCGCTCGAAACCCTTAAGCTGTTTGAGGGGAAGACGGTGGCCCTGATCATCAATCCGGTCGATATCATGATCGGCTGCGAATAGCTGTTGCAATCGGGCCTTGCAGGTGAGGCCCTCGGGCCGCCTCGGGGATCCATGGATACACGCGCTACAGAAGGCAGACCGGTGGCAGAGGGCCGCCTTTCGCGGGTTCACCGGCTTGCCGATGGGCGGCGGATCGGTTTTGCGGAGTACGGCGACCCGGACGGCTTGCCGGCGATTGCGCTGCACGGCACGCCGGGATCCCGCGACATGTTCGCGCTCACCGATGCGGGTGCGCGGGCGCGGGGCTTGCGCATCATCGCGCCCGAGCGTCCCGGCTACGGCCTGTCCGACGCGCATCGCTTCGAGACGCTGACCGAGGCGGCGTCCGACGTGAAGGCGATCGCCGATGCCCTGGCGCTTGACCGCTTCGCGCTGCTCGGCGTTTCAGGCGGTGGCCCGCACGCGGTCGCGGCGGCCTCGTTGTTGAAAGACCGGACCGTGCGGCTCCTGCTCATCGCGCCCGTTGGCCCGATCCTCACGAGCGACCACATCCGTATGTCGCACTTGCACCACTTCATCTTTACCCGCATGGCTCACTCCGAACATGCGGCAGGCGCCTTCTTCCTGGGCTTGCGGACCCTGATCGATTGGGCGCCTGGTGCGGCCTATCACCTGCTCCTGCAGCGTGTGACGGAGACGGACCGCAAGGTGCTCTACCGCCCCGAGGTCCGGGCCAATCTTCAAAAGTCGATGCATGAGGGGTTGCGGACCGGTATCGAAGGACCGCTCCAAGACTTGCGGCTCTATTGCCGCGACTGGCGGGTGCCCCTCGGCGATCTCGATGTTCCCACCATCATCTGGCAAGGTAGTGCCGATACGATCGTGCCGCCGGACGCGGCCTACCAACTCGCCGGCGCGCTCCCAAATTGCCAACTGGAGATTGTCGAGGGCGCGGGGCATTATTGGATCTTCGGCGCGCTCGACCAGGTGCTCGACACGGTGCGGGCGGCTTGGCCCTAAACCATGACTGCCGCTTTCACACATTGCGCGATGCAGGTGTCGGACCTCGATGAGTCCGTCGACTTCTATGCCCGCTATTGCGGCATGGGCATCGTCAAAGAGCACGGCGCGGGCACGTCCCGTGTCGTGTGGTTGGCGAGCCCAGGCGCAGAAGAGCGCTTCGTCCTGGTGCTGCTTGGGGGCGGGCGCAAGCGCGTGCAGGCCGAGGAGGACATGACCCATTATGGGTTTGGCGTGGCATCGCGCGAAGCGGTCGACCGGATCGCGGCGCAGGCGGAAGAGGACGGGCTGCTGCATTGGCCCCCGCGCGAGTATGCGCCGCCCACGGGCTATCTGTGCGGCGTGCGGGATCCGACGGGTTACATCATCGAATTCTCATGCGGCCAGCCGCTTGGGCCCCACGCTCAGGACGATCGGTCCTAGAACTGACTGTAGGTCCGGCAGCAGCAATCCTTCAGTCCGTCTGCGCGGAAATCGCAAACCAGCTTCTCCTCGGCCCGTTGGCAGACTTGTGGTGGCGTGTTCGCGGCAAGGCCCCGGCGGCAGGTCTGGGTATAGGGAATGCAATGCCCGCCAAGGCGTTCGGAGTTCGGCGGGCAACCGCTCGCAGTGCCGCCAGCAGCGCCGCTGCCAGCAGCACCCGCACCCGCCGCAGGCGCCTCGAGGGGTGCTTCCGCGTCGTCCCTGCTCCCCCCGAACCAACCGCTGCCGCCGGAACCGCTTGACCCGCTCGAACCGGATTTCGGAATCTTCCGCATCTTGCCGCGGCGAATTGCGCCAGGCTCGTTGCGGCACTTGAACCCTTCCGGGGTCTGGCCGCAGACGAATTTGGCGTCATGGACAATGGCGTGATCCGGCGGTGGCGGCGCTACAGGCGAAAAGGCCGCGGCAGTATTCGCGCCTGAAAGCGCCAACAGGCAAGACATCAAAACAAAACTCAAGACCAAACGCATGACCGTCCCCGTTCGCCGCGAGGGGCCACCATACTGGTTCGGTTTCCAGATCAGAAGCCTTGCCGAAATAGGGTGGCTCACGGCACTTGCCAGAGTGCCTGTCCCTTGACACGATAGTGACGTCAAAGGCTCGCGTAAGGCAAAAAGGGGCCGAAAATCAACGGGTCCACCTTGCGCAGCACGCCAAGGGAGGAAAGTATGGGCCAAGCGCAGGGCCAACCAGCCCGCAGCGCCCGCTGCATCGCACTGGTTGGCCCCTATCTCAGCGGTAAGACGACACTCCTCGAAGCCATTTTGGCGCGGACGGGCGTCATCAAAAGACAGGGCTCTGTCGCCGCCAAGAACACGGCCGGCGATGCCTCCGAAGAAGCCCGCCACCACGGCATGAGCGTCGAGCTCAACGCGGCCACGGTCGACTTTCTTGACGACACCTTCACCTTCCTCGATTGCCCCGGCTCCATCGAATTCCAAGCGGACGCCACCAACGTGCTGACCGCGTGCGACGCGGCGGTGGTGGTGTGCGAGCCCGACGAGAAGAAGGTGCCGGCGCTTCAGCTGATCCTCAAGCAGTTGGAGGATCAGGGCATTCCCCATCTCCTCTTCCTCAACAAGATCGATAAGGCGGAGACCCGGGTCCGGGATATCTTGCCGATGCTGCAGCCGGCCTCGGGCGTGCCTCTGGTGCTGCGGCAAGTGCCGATCTGGGAGAAGGACATTGTCACGGGGTTCATCGATCTCGCCCTGGAGCGCGCGCATGTTTATCGCGAGCACGCGCCGTCCGAAGTCATTGACATTCCGGATGCTCTGACGGAGCGCGAGCAAGAAGCGCGTTTTTCGATGCTGGAGCAACTCGCCGACTATGACGACGAGCTAATGGAGCAGCTCCTGGAAGACGTCCCGCCGCCGCGCGACAAGGTGTTCGACGATCTGGCCAAGGATCTGCGCGAAGGTCTGATTTGCCCGGTCCTGCTGGGTTCGGCGGAGAACGGAAACGGCATCTTGCGGCTCCTGAAGGCGCTGCGTCATGAAGCGCCTTTCGTAGAGACGACGGCGGCGCGGATCGGCGCAGAGGATGCCGCGTCCTGCGCCTATGTGATGAAGACCTTCAACACCGCTCACGCCGGCAAGCTGTCGCTATGCCGGGTGCTTGCCGGCAGCTTTGCCGACGGCGCATCCGTTTATGGCGGCAAGGACGAGGAGCGGATCGCGGGTGTGTTCAGTCTGCTGGGTCACGAACCGGTCAAGCGCGGACCCGCAATAGCTGGCGATACGGTCGCTTTCGGGCGTCTGGAGAGCGTTGCGACGGGCGACACGCTTTCGGAGGACAAATCCGCGACGCTCAAGATCGTGCCGGGCGACGTGGCCGAGCCCGTGTTCGGGCTTGCCGTGGAAGCCAGGGAGAAGAAGGACGACGTCAAGCTGAGCGCGGGGCTCGCCAAGATCATCGAAGACGACCCGTCGCTGTCCATCACCCACGACCAGGACATGGGGCAGATGGTCTTGTGGGGGCAAGGCGAAATGCACTTGCGAGTGGCGCTGGAACGGCTCACCCGCAAATACGGGGTTGGGGCGGTCACGCTTCCGCGGCAAATCCCCTACAAGGAGACCATCCGCAAATCGACCGAGATTCGGGGACGCCACAAGAAGCAATCGGGCGGTCATGGCCAATTCGGCGACGTGGTGGTGACCATCAAACCTCTGCCGCGCGGAGAAGGGTTTGCCTTCTCCGAGACCATCACCGGCGGCGTCGTGCCGAAGAACTACATCCCTTCGGTTGAGCATGGCGTGCGCGACTACCTTCACGCGGGGCCGCTCGGCTTTCCCGTCGTGGACGTGGCCGTGTGCCTGATCGACGGCTCGTATCACTCGGTCGATTCCTCAGATATGGCGTTCCGCCAAGCCGGGCGTCTGGCCATGGCCGAGGGCATGCCGCAATGCCAGCCTGTCCTGCTGGAGCCGATCATGGCGGTCGAGATTGCCGTCCCCTCGGATGCCACGGCCCGCATCAACTCCATCGTCTCCTCCCACCGCGGACAGATCTTGGGGTTCGATGCCCGTCCCGGCTGGGCTGGGTGGGACGTGGTCCAGGCACATATTCCGGAGGCAGAAATCCAAAACCTGATCGTGGAGCTGCGCTCGGCGACATCTGGGGTGGGGACCTTCCAGGCCAAGCTGGATCACCTGGCGGAGCTCGTGGGCAAGGCGGCGGATCTGGTTTTGGCCCATCGCGGGGCGAAGGCGGCCTGATTGGGGGCCGTTTGCGCGCCATGACAGGTCGGCAAAAACCGGCCCCGAAGTCTTGCCCCCCGTCGCTCAGCCCGGTAGACGATGGTCCCTTGTACTTTCGTCTAATGACCGAAGCTTCCAGAGGGTGTCCCGATGACCGTATTTCCGCCGCTTGAAATTCCAGAGACTCTTGCCGCCGGCCCCGGGCCGGGGAACACCGATCCGCGTGTTCTGGAGGCTTTTGCCAAAACCGGCGTTGCCGATCACATGCAGGCGGACGTGCTGCGCGGCATGATCGAGTGCAAGCACATGCTGCGAGAGCTTTGGGGCACGAAGAACGTCTACACGTTCGGCGTGGCTGGTACGGGCTGGAGCGGCCTCGATTGCCAGCAAAGTCTGATCCTGCCGGGCGACAAAGTCGTGTCCTTCGCCAATGGGACGTTCTCCGGGATCGACGACCTGACGATCCGTATCAAGGCCTCATCGCTTGAGGATCTTGCCGCCGACTCCCTCAATCCGCACCCCGCCAATGTTCACACCGTCACGGTACCCCATGGGCAATCGGTCACGGGTGACATTGTCGATGCGGCGCTTGCCGAGCATAAGCCCATGTGGGCGTTCATGGCCCATTGGGAGACCGGCTCTGGCCGGGTGAACGACATTCAGGGTTTCTCCGATGCCTGTGTGAAGCACGGCGTCATGGGGATTGTCGATGCGGTCTCAAGCTTGGGCGTCGGCGACTTCAGCATCGACGACTATCCGGGCGTGGTCGCTTGGGCCTCGTGTCCCCAGAAGGGCGTTTTGTCCCTGCCGCTGACCTATGCGCCCGTGAGCTTCACCGACAAGGCCATTGACCTCCTCAAGAAGCGAGGCGCCTACACCTTCGTGCACCATCCGATCTTCGAGGCGCGGCATTGGGGCATCATCGACGGCAAGGACGTCGACACGCCGACCTACCACCGGACCCATTCCGGATACGCTGTGGCCGCGTTCCATGAGGCCTTGCGCATCATTTTGGGCTACGGCCGCGGCCGCAAGGCATCCGACTACAAGTATCACGAGGCGGCGCTGCGCCAGGCGGTCGAGGCCATGGGCTGCGAAGTCACCTCGAACATGCCGAGCCTCGTCGTGCTCAACCTGCCGGGCAAGCTCGCCGGGCGGGAGAAGGAGCTGGTGCAGGGCGCCCGCTCGCAAGGGTTCGGCATCTGGCCGACCCTGTCGGAGCCGGTCCAGGTCCGCATCGGCATTCTGAACCAGCTTAGCCCGGAGCAGATCACCGAGATCGCCAGCCGCTTCGCCGACGCCATGCTCGCCATGGGCGCGGATTTCGACAAGCAGGCGGTGATGAACCAGCTCAAGAGCTACTACGCCAAAGCCGCGTAGGCAGACGCACGCGCGATCGGTGACCGGTCAATCCGGCGCCGGTCGCGCAATCTCTTTTTCCCAAACTCAGTCGTTGCGCGGGTTTTCGTAGCGCCAATCGCCCGGCCGCTGGAACGTGCCCCGCCAAATGCCGCGCTTGGCCGCGCGGGCCTCGCGTTCCGTGCTGGCATAGGCGTAGCCGGTCTTGCGCCCGAGATCGACGGCATAACCATCCCGCACCAGCGCCTTGCCGATATCGGGCACGCCCTTGGCACTGCATTTGGCGATGAAGCGCCCATGACGGTCGGTGTCTTTCACCTCGCACGCAA
>JGI12316J15310_10000300_pt9 | contig 10260 bp, 11 predicted proteins | sample MarCyaLeptolynsp_FD_15310 | JGI IMG/M metagenome (IMG submission 15310)
CACGCGATGCTGTGCGCGTGCATCAGCCACGGCTGGCCTGGCCACAAGAGGCGATCGATCGCGTGGGTGGCGGCGGCAACGGGGCGAAAAAAGTCCAGCTGCACGCCCTGCGCCGACCACCACGGCAGATCCTCCGTGGCGAAGTGCGCAGGACGCTGTCCGTCACCGACCACCGTGAAGGCGGACTGCACGAACTGTCCGAAGTCGCCCGTCGCGTTGGAGAGGTAGAGATCGTCGAGCGCGAGGCCGCCGGCCAGCGCCGGTAGGCACAGGCCTAGCGCCACCCACGGCGACCACCGGCCCAATCGCACCGCACACCGCACCACCCACGCGAGCCACCCACCTTCCTTAGTCATGGCCATCGCCAGCGTAACCGTGCCGGGCTTGGATGCTTCCTGCAGGAATGCCGGCCGCGACGGCGACTTCTCACTGATCCGGTCCCAAGTGGGCCGATGATCCGGTTTCCGAGGCGGGTGTCGCGGCCGGTGACCCGCGCGGCGGGCTGTGTTACTCCAGCCGGCGATGCGCACGCTGTCGATCTGTGCCTGCGCCACGCTGTTTGCGGTGGCCGCCTGCTCCAAGCAAAACGACACTCCGACCACCACCCCCGAGCCGGTGGCGAGCACGGAAGAGCCGACCGAGCCGGCCGAGCCCGCCGCGGGCGAGGGCGGCGAAGGGGAGGGCGGCGAGGAGACTCCGCCCGAGCCGGAGGACCAGCGTACGCTGCAAACCAAGGCGTGCGACGAAGAGGGCAAGGCGGAGATCTGCACCTCGCTCGCGGTGATGTGGCAGAAGGGCACCGAAGGTCCGCAGGACGACGCCAAGGCGCGCGAGTACTTCGGCAAGGGCTGCGAGGGCGGCCATCAGCTGGCCTGCTTCAACCTCGCGGTCATGGTCGACCAGGGGGTCGGCGGTGATCCGGATCCCAACAAGGCGGTGGAGCTCTACTCCGCCATTTGCGACGCCGAGGGCGACGATCAGATCGAGGCGTGCTTCAACGTCGCGGTGATGTTCGATGCGGGGAACAACATCGACCCCGACAAGGCCAAGGCGCGCGAGCTGTATCAGAAGGCCTGCGACGGTGAGCATCAGGTCGCGTGCACGAGCGTGGGCCGCATGGCGATGCTCGGCGAAGGCGGCAAGAAGAACGCCAAGGAGGCCCGGGCGATCTTCACCAAGACCTGCGACGCCGGTGAGCTCGGCGGCTGCTACATGCTGTCCAAGGCCATGCTCAAGGGCCTGGGCGGCAAGCGAGACAAGAAGAAGGCCAAGGAGCTCGCGACGAAGGCGTGCGACGGCGGCTTTCAGCTCGCTTGCGGCTGAGCCCGGTCAGACCATCGGTTAGACCATCGCTCAGACCATCGCAAACCCGAGCGGGACGAAGACGTCGGCGTTTTCGTCCGCGCGCGGGGCTGCGGTCATCGCGACGACGTTGTTGACCCGACGCGGTCGCGGCGTCAGCCCCATCTCTTCGCCGAACCCGTTGGCAGCCGCGGCCTCCTCCGACAGCTCGGAGGCGAGCGTCGCCACGTCGGGCTCGTCGTGTTTCCACGACCGCGCCCGCTCGCACAGCCGCGATGCGGTGCCCACTCGCCCATCGACCAGCTCGCGCAGCCCCAGGCGCGCCAGCGTTTGTGCGGCCTGGGTTCGACGTCCGCGGCGACCAAAGACCTCGGCCATGCATTCGATCGCTTCCGCCGAGCCGGGACGCAGGCGCATCCACTCCACGACCGCCTCGCCGGCGCCTTCGGTGTCGCCCCAGCGCAGCTGCGCGTAGGCGAGCCCGCGCCACATGTCGACGCGGTTGGGCTGCAGCGCGAGAATCCGGCGCGCGACGTCCACGTAGGCTCGATCGTCGCGTGCGGCGGCGAGCGCCCGCGCGGCGTTGTCGAGCTCCTCGATCCCTCGCGCCATCCGTCCAAATTGGAGGTGCGATTCGGCCAGCCAAACGTGCTTGCTCGCCGTTCGAGCGGCGTGCTCAAAGCCCTGCATCATCGTTCCCTGCCCCCCCGGGCATTTCTTCAGACACCGGATGTGTCGAAAAATCCTACCTGGGGGCCGCTCTTTTTCTTCGGTGACGGCGCGGTCGCCGCGATGCTGGTCAGGCCGACGCCCGGGTTCGGCGGCGCACGGCGAGCAGCACGAGCAGCGCCAGGCTCCAGGGGGCCGGACCCGAGCCCGAGCGGCAGCCGCATCCGTCTTGGGTCTCGCTGGTCGCGGGAGGCAGGGCGGGGTTGCCGGAGGTACCTCCGGTCCCGTCGCTGTCGTCGTCATCGTCGTCGCCGTTCGCCCCGTCGGCGCTCGCCGCCCCGGTGCCATCGTCCGCACCGGAGTCCGACGTGTCGAGACCGCCGTCGCCCGAGTCTGCCTGCCCCACGACGCCGCGCACGGTCAGCGCCACCGCGTCGTCGGCCGGACCGCCTCCCCACGGTGGGTCGGCAAACCACGTGACCTCCTCGTGCACGAGCCCGAACGTCTGGGTGATCGGACCCTCCTCGTCGATGGAGACGTTGAGCACGAACCGCCCGACCTGACCCGGCGCGACCTCGGCATCGACGGTTGCGGCCCGGGTTGGACTGGGCCACGCGGCGTCGTACAGCGGAGACTCGCCGTCGCGCGGTGCGGTGGGGGCGAGAAACGTTTCCCCGGGCAACCACGGCAGGCCGCCGGTGTTCTCGAGCTCGATCCACAGCTCGGTCGACGTCCCGATGTCCAGTTCGACGTCCTCACCGTCCCACGAGCGGTCGGTCTCCGACCCGGAAAACCACACCAGCGACTCGCGCAGCTCGCCCAGCCGTGGGTGCAGCAGCTCGCCGGGGCACGCCGTGCTGTTGCCCGGCCAGTCCCGGTGACCGCGAATGTCGTCTTCGGTGGTGGGGATGTCTTCGATAATGGCGAGCGTCTGCACCAGCAGCTGGCCGCGCTGCATCATCTCGTCGGTCGGCTCGTGCCCTTGCCCGCCCACGCAATCGGAGTCGGGGGTGTGGTAGCAGCCGATGAAACACACCGCGAGGTTGCCGGGGTTGTTGCCGCCCCCGGTGGCGCCGCTCATCAGCTCGAGCGCGCGGCCCTCGTACAGCGAGCCGTCGAAGCCCACCATCATTTGGTAGGGCAGGTCGCAAAAGCCCCCGCTGTCCATCGCGTAGGCCTGGGTGCCCTGCAGGCGCTCGACCACCGTGCCGTTGGCGGTCTGCGGTCCCGCGGTGTGGTGGATCGCCATGCGGTACCAGTCGTTCTCGGGGGTACTGCACTGCGTGGCGCGTGCCTCCCATTGTTCGCGGGTGATGACGCCGAGCATCTCGAGCGCGGGGGAGATGGCGGCCTGCGGTTGGGTGCTCGCTGAAAGCGATCGGGAGGCCACGCCCGCGTCGGGGTACTCGGGCTCGAGCAGCTCCCACTGCAGGTCGCCGACCGCTGCGTCGTCGACGTTGGCCATCCGCATCTGCGCGCACTCGAAGCTCGCCTGCAGGTCGACGACCGCAACCCGCAGCTCGTCGCCGGTGAAGGTTTCTTCGAGGCTGGTCCACGGACCGGCGTCACGCCCCGGGATACAGGCACCCGTGGCGTCGGCCGCCACGCCGCGTGCTTGCAGCTGCACCGTGCGCCCGTCGTGCACGGACATCAGGGCGGACACGCGATAGCCGGTGCCGCGAATCACCGGCGACTGCAGCCATCCACCGGCGCGGGTCCACGTACCCTGCCGGGCCTCGGCGTCGTCGTTGCGCTCGGGCAGCACGTGCTCGCGCGGCTCGGCCTTCGCCGAGACTGCCGCCGAGCTGAGCAACAACCCCCCTACCACTGCAAGACATCGTGCTGCCACCCGCGCAGTATACGGATTGTGCGACCGGCGGGGTTGGCGTCGGCCGGAGCTCAGCCCTTGATGACCGCCAGCGGGACCAGCTTGACCACCTTTTTGGCGATGCCGGACGCATCCATCACGTCCACGACGTCCGCCACGTCCTTGTACGCCTCGGGCATTTCCTCGGCGACGGTGCTCTTGCGGTCGGCCTGCACCCAAACGCCGCGCTCCTGCAGCTCCTCGAGCAACGGTCGCCCCTGGGCCACGCGCTTGGCCTTGGCCCGCGACATGCGACGGCCGGCGCCGTGGCACGAGCTGCCCCACGTCTCCTTCATCGCGCGCTCGGTCCCGGCGAGCACGTAGCTGTAGCGGCCCATGTCGCCGGGCACGAGCACCGGCTGACCCACTGCGCGGTACGGCTCGGGCACATCGGGATGACCGGGACCGAACGCTCGGGTGGCGCCCTTGCGATGCACGCACAGACGCTTGGTCTGCCCGTCGACCTCGTGCTGCTCCCACTTCGCGATGTTGTGGCAGACGTCGTAGACGACCTGGAGCCCGAGCGCATCGTCCTCGCAGTCGAAGAACTCGGCCAGGGCCTCGCGGGCAAAGTGGGTCATGACCTGACGGTTGGCGAAGGCGTAGTTGATCGCGCACGCCATCGCGGCGAAGTAGTCGCGCGCGGCATCGCTTCCCAGCGGTGCGGCGCACAGCTGCCGGTCGGGCAGGTCGATGCCGTGGTCCTTGCTCGCCTTCATCATGACCCGCAGCGAGTCCTCGCAGATCTGGTGACCCAGCCCGCGCGATCCGGAGTGGATCATCAAGGTGACGGCATGCTGCGCCAGGCCGAACGCCTCCGCTGCCGCCTCGTCGTACACCTCGGCGACGTAGGCCAGCTCGCAGAAGTGGTTGCCCGATCCGAGCGAGCCCAGCTGCGGGCGGCCGCGCTTCTTGGCGCGCTCGCTGACCCGACCAGGATCGGCTCCGGGCATGCAGCCGTGCTCCTCGATCGTGTCGAGGTCTTCGGGTCGTGCCCAGCCCGCGCCGACGCACCACGCGGCGCCTTCGGTCATCACCCGATCAAGCTCCTTGGCCGACAGCTTGACCCGGTTGCCCGAGCCCACGCCGCAGGGGATCGCCGTGTACAGGGCCACCGAGAGCTTCTGGAGCCGCGAGAGCACCTCACCACGCTGCAGGTCGGTCCGCAGCAGCCGCACCCCGCAGTTGATGTCGTAGCCCACGCCGCCCGGCGACAGTACGCCTTCGTCGGGGTCGAACGCGGCCACGCCACCGATTGGAAACCCGTAGCCCCAGTGCATGTCGGGCATGGCCAGGCTCGCGCCGACGATCCCCGGCAGGGTCGCGACGTTTTTGACCTGCTGCGGGCTCTTGTCGGCCTTGATGTCCTCGATCATCGCGTCCGAGGCGTACACGAGCCCGGGCACACGCATGGCACCGCGGGCCGGGATGCGAAATCGATGTTCGTCCAGCCGCTCGAATTCGATGGCGTCAGTCATGGGGAGGGGGAAGGGCGCCCAGGATAGCGCCAGGAGTCAACCCGTCCAGGACAACGTCGCCGCAACCGGCAAATGGTCCGAGAGCGGGTCACCGCTGCGCGCATCCACGAACTCCTCGGGAACCCACCATTGCTCGGGCACCAGCGTGACCGACTCGCCGTCGCGGATCAGCACCTTGTCGATGCGCTCGTCGCCGCATTCGAGCGCCAGGCAGACGTCGGTCAGCCCGGCGCCCTCCATGATGTTCGCGATCGGCATCACGTCCTCGGGATCGGTGGCGCGCAGGTTGAAGTCGCCGGCGACCACGAGCGCGCGCCCGTCGGAGCGCTCCGCGATCGCTTCGGCCAGGTTGAGGGTGGCCTGCAGCCGGATCTCGATGTCCTCGGGGCAGCCGCCGGCCTCCATGTGGAGGTTGTAGACGTCCACTTCGACCCCTTCGGCCAGCGTGTGGCGGGCAAACGACCAGCCCTTGCGCGCGAGGCAGTCGCTGCTGCAGTCGACCGTGCCGTTGCAGTCGTACCACTGCTGGCGCTCGAGCTCCGCGAACGGGGTCTCGGAAAAGCGGTTGAGTCCATCGCCGATCCCCATCCGCATCGGGTCGGCCGGAAACGGCTCGCTGATGTTGGAGTGCTCGATGTCTGCGGTCAGCTCGGCGTGGTACCAGAAGTCCTCCTGGACCAGCACGAGCGGGAACGCGTTGAGCAGCGGCGAAATCTGCGGAATGTTCTGCTCGGGATTGCTGCTCGAGATGCCCTGGGGCAGTCCTGCGACGTTGTAGGTGAGCACGGTCAGCTCGCCGCTTTGGGGTTCGGGGGTCTCCGTCGTCGAGGAGTCCGCCGTCCCTCCAACCCCGGTGCTGCCCCCATCGTCCGAGCTCGCAACCGCGCCCGTGCCCGTGCCCGTGCTCGAACCTGGATCCGACCCGGTCGAATCTCCCGAGCCGTCCGCCGGCTCGGACTCCGAACACCCAGATACCCCCAAGACGAAGGCCAGCACCCCCGAGCCCCAAGTCCGCATGGGGCGAGTGTAACCGGGTCGTGGCCCCCACGTGTCGCCGGATCAGACGTCGAACACGACCCGCGCCCGCCACTCGTCGCCGGTCTCGTTCGGCGCCAGATGCACGTCGTGATACGTCGCAGCTTTGATCTCCTGCACGACCGCGACCGCTGCACCGGCAACCTCGGCGCGGAGGCCGTCCCCGTGGAGCTGCACCGCCGCCCGTGCCGCCACGAAGCCCTCGCCGGTCGCGAGCCATAAGAGCTCCGCCAGCCACCGCACCAGTCGGTCTTCGCGGTCCAAGCCCTCGAGACTCACCGTTCGTCGCTCGCTGCCGACGACCTCGCCCCCATCCATCAGCAGCTCGGTCAGGGCGATCGCGGCCTGCTCGAGCACCGCCACTTCGCTCTCGCCCCAAATCTCCAGGGCCAGGTCCGCGGTGTGATCGATGCTGCGATGGCCTCGGGCCGTCATCGCCTCGTCATCGCCTATTCATCGTGCCGTGAAGTTGATCCCGGCTGCGTCGAGGTACGTCGCCTGCTGCTCGAGATCGGCTTTGGTCATCGGGTGCGCGTCGAGCCATCCCGCGGGCAGCGTCAGCTCGAGATTGCCACGTGCGGCCACGAGCTCGAAGTCGGGCAGCGGTTCGGGGCTGCGGCTTCGGTTGAGCGTGGCTGCGATCCGCAGCAGCGCCGCCAGCTTCACCGCCGGTTCCGAGCCCACCATCCGCAGGGCGTCGAGCCGCTCTGGCTTGAGCCGCCGCCGGTGCGCAGCGACGAGCGCGGCGAGGTACGCCTGCTGGTCGCGCGAAAAGCCGGCCATGTCGGTGTGCTGCAGCAGATACGAGCCGTGGGCGTGAAAGCTCGAGAACGAGACGGCCCGGCCCAGCTCGTGCAGCCGCCCCGCCCACGACAGCAGCATCCGGAGGTCGGGATGGTGCAGCTCCCACGCGTAGGCGACCTGCTCGAGGCACTTGAGCGCAGTGGCCTCGATCCGCAGGCCCTGCTCGCGGTCGATTCGGTACAGCTCGGTGAGCCGCTCGATGGTTCGGTCGCGCACGTCCTCGTGCTGGATCCGGCCCATCGTGTCGTAGAGCAGACCTTCGCGCAGCGCTCCGCCGGACGCGGTCATTCGGTCGATACCGAGGCTCTTGAACAGCCCGTAGAGGATTGCGAGCCCGCCGACGATCACCGGCTGGCGGTCGACCGACAGCCCGGGCAGCGACAGCCGAGAGATACGACCCTGGCTGCACAGCTCGTCCCGAAGCGCCCGCAGCCCGGTCATCGTGATGCCGTCGTCGCTCCACTGGTTGGTCCGCAGGATCGAGTCGATCGCGTTGATCGTGCCCGACGAGCCCACGGCGGTGACCCAACCGATCTTCTGGTAGTCGAGCTTGATCGGCTCGAGCTCGACCTGCGCCGCCGTGACCGCCTCGCGGAACAGGGCCCGCGAAATCTTGCCGTCGCCGAAGAAGCGCTGCGAGTGGCTGACGCAGCCCATGTGCAGGCTCTCGGTGCGCCGTGCTTCGAACCGCTCGCCGAGGATGCACTCGGTGCTGCCGCCGCCGATGTCGACGACGAGTCGCCGTCCGGTGTCGTCCGCGAGATCGTGCGCCACGCCGAGGTACACCAGACGAGCCTCTTCGCCGCCGCTGATCACTTCGATCGGGTGGCCGAGCACGGTCCGTGCTTCTTCGATGAACTCGCGGGCGTTCCTCGCCTTGCGCAGGGTGTTGGTGCCGACCGCCCGCACGCGCGCGTCCTTCATCGGCCGCAGACGCTGTTCGAAGCGGGCAAGGCAGTCGAGCCCGCGCCGGACCGCCATCGCCGAGAGGAACTTGTCGTCGTCCAGTCCGGCGGCCAGCTGCACGCGCTCGCGCAAGCGATCCACGATCGAAAGCTGCCCGGCTTCGAGCCGCGCGATGATCATGTGAAAGCTGTTGCTGCCGAGATCGATCGCGACGAGCTCTGAACCCTCCTCGATGGGCGTGTCCTCGGTTGTCGCGGCCGCAGGCATGTCGGGCATTGGCGCCGCCCTTCCGTAACGCGTTGGGCGGTGGGTCGACAAGACCGTGCGGACGCATTGCGGAGACACCGGCGCGGGTCCTGCGACGGCGCCACACGTGTCGGCACCGTGACAGGGCGCACGGATCGCCGGGCCACGGTCGGTGGCGGATGCTCTGGTACCATGGTACCAAGATAACTATGCCGAGCCGCAAACGTGCGCAGGGGGGTCAGCCCCCGCAGATCCGGGTCGAGCGCGTTCAAACCGGGGTCCGGATGGAGAAGCGGATCGTCAAGGTCCTCAAAGGCCTCGCCGAGTATCACGACATCACGCTCGGCGATCTGCTCGAGGGGATCGTGCTGCACGCGTTCGAGGGCAAGGCGCCGTTTGCCCCGAACACGCTCGAGGTCGTTGCCAACCTCAAGAAGATCTATGGGCTCGAGCTGGACGCGTCGTCGTCTCATCGACTCGAGGAGCGAGCCTGATGAGCGTGGCGAGTCCGCTGCCGGAGGAGGAGCTGCTCGCTCGCTTCGCTGCCGCCACGCTCACGCCCGAAGTGTTCGATCACCACGAGCACGTGCGTCTGGCGTGGCTGCACGTCACTCGTCTGCCGCTGCTCGAAGCGATTCGGGTGCAGTGCGATGGGCTGCAGCGGCTCACCCGTGCCCTTGGCGTGCCCGACAAGTTCCACGCGACGATCACCGTGGCGTGGGTTGTCCTCGTGCACGATCGAGTTGCCGCCAGCGGCGCCGTGACGGGGTGGCCCGAGTTCCGCGCGGCAAACCAGGATCTATTCGCGAAGGGCGGAGCGGTCCTCGGCCGGCACTATTCGGACGCCGCGCTCGCTTCGAACGCGGCTCGGCATGGGTTCGTACCCCCGGACCTCGGTGTGACATCCGTGTCACGGTACGGGCGCACGGTTCAAAAAACGTCGTAGTTTTCAGCACATGAGGACACGCGGGATTCGCTCTTGTGTGACATTCATGTTACACCGAACGAATCCTCGAAGACGACCAAGACGACGGCATCGACAGCCGCATCCGGGTCCACGACAGCAATCAGGTCGAGCTCAAGCTCCACTACGCGATCGACCCGCTGTCGAGGCGCACGCGCTATCAGGTCGAGACCTACTTCTTCGTGCCGGTGACGCTCGGCATCGACGGGCAGTCGTACGGGCGTGATTCGTTCTTCGCCGACGTTCAGTCGTACATCCGCTTCAAGACGCCGGTGCAACCGCTGGCGCGCCTTGCCGATGCCGACGACCCCGACGGCCCCTTGCGTCGGCTGGATGCCGCGCTCGAGCAACGAGACCCCCGCAAGGTGTCCGAAGAGCTGCGGCTGCTGGCGTGTCTGATCCGCGCTTCGTCTCGTCAGGTCGAGCGTGGCTTGGTGGGCAGCATCGCCCGGCTCGACGAGGCCCACGCCGATCTGGGCGACTTGGAGGCGACGGTGGGGCGCTACGTCGATGAAGTGCGGGCCCTGCTGGCGGCGTTGCGTCTGCGTCGCCCTTCGTTCGCCGGCAGCAGCAAGGCATTGCGGGAGCTGTACCAGTACGCCGACGAGGGCATCAGCGTGTACGTGGAGGGGCACCTGACCAAGCTCGTGCGTGCGCTCGACGGGCGGCTGCCCGCGCGCCCCGATCTTCGTCTGCGCCTGGTCGAGTGCATCACCGCCGAGCAGAACCATCGCCGCGAATCGGAGTACGCGACCGTGGTCGGGGAGGGGCGTCCCCCCGGCGTCTACGTCTACCGGCGGAGCATGCTCAAGAAGTTCATGAGCTCGGTGCTCTACCTCGAGCTACAGCCCGAGCGCGAAGGTCGACGCATGGCGCACATCACCGCGTCGCTGGCAGCTGGCATCGCGATGCTCGTGTCCACGACGCTCGCGATCTGGAGTCAGCAGGTCTACGGCCTCAATACGTTCCCGTTCGTCGTGGCCCTGGTG
>JGI12316J15310_10000050_pt13 | contig 10259 bp, 9 predicted proteins | sample MarCyaLeptolynsp_FD_15310 | JGI IMG/M metagenome (IMG submission 15310)
TGCGGGGGCCTGGTGCTGCGGCCGAATTCAAGCAGATGGTGCTCGACTATATCGAGCAGCGGTATGGACAAGGCGGCGCCGGCCGCACCGCGGCGGAGTAGGTCTCTCTTACTTGAGCGAGATCGCGTCGCCCGCGATCGACACCGTCAGCGCGATCATCGTCACATTGAACACGAAGGCGACGAGGCCGTGGGCCGTCACGGTCTTGCGGATGGCGGGCGAGGTGACGGCGACGTCGGACACCGCCGTGGAGGTGCCCATGGTGAAGGCGAAATAGAAAAAGTCCCAATAGCCCGGCGACGCGCCCCCTGGAAAGCGCAAGCCCCCGCCTTGCCCGCGGTGCTCCGCGTAATACTCATGCGCGTAGTGCAACGCGAACATGGTGTGAATGAACAGCCATGACAGCAACGTCGTGATGAACAACAGTGCGAGTAGGCCAGGCTGAATGGTCTCGCTCGCCGAGGCGGAACGGAGCCAGAGAATGATGGCCCCTAGGCTCATCAGGCCGGCGGTCACCGTGAATATGGGAATGGCGACCCGGCCGTCGTCTTGGAGCGGCGACTCCCGGCGCACGCGGTCGGGGTCGGACCGCAATATCATGACAAGCACCAGCAAGAGATAGAGAGCCACACCGGAATCGAAGCCGAGCAGGAAGCGCGATGCGATGTGATAGTCGCTTGGCAAGAAAATGCCGAGCGCGAGCCCCACGGCGAGCGCAAAGACGAACCGCCAGCGCGCCTGGAGAAAGCGCGAAACGCGCGTGTGCCGGAAGCGGTGTTGAGGCGCGGGCGTGGTGGCAGCCATGGGGTATTCGACCCGGATTCGCCGCAGCCCTCAAGCACACGCGATGGCGAGATGAGCGGGCAAAACTAGCCAGGAAACATGGAAATCACGATAGGAAGGGTCTATACGACTTTTGCTAGTATCTAAGCCCTCTCAACCAATAAGTTGAGAGTGAGACCTTTGCCTAGTGGGGGGCTATGGACCGGAACCGCAAAGCGGCCGGGCCGCGGGGGACATCGGCCGGCGCCGCGACGGTGCCGGGTCTTGCGGTCACGTCATCGAGACTTTCCAACGTGCGGCGCTCGGCGCTGCTCGGCACGGTCGCAACCGGCCTGCTGCTGTTCGGCTATGGCCGCACCGCGCACGCGGGGCCCGATGTTTGCGCCGGTGTCGGTACGGCCACCGTTACATGCACCGGCGATCAGTCGGACGGTATTTTGAGTGGCGTAGATTTCAACGCGCCGCCAACCACTACACTCTACGTTAACGGCCTAACCCAGGACATCGCACCGGGGATCGGCGTCAATGGCATCTTTTTCGGCAGCCTTGGCTCCGTCACCATAGACGCCGACACCACCGATGGCCCCGGGGGGCCGGTCCAGATCACGACCACCGGACCGGGCAGAGGCGTTTACGCCCGCTCCGTCAACGGCGACGCCATCATCAATTTCACCGGCACCGTCGATTCGGAGAATCTCGGTCTCTTCGCCGTTACGACAGTCGGTGGTGGCGAGGCGAGAATCACGTCTACTGGAGACATCACCTCAAACGATGCCGCCACGATTTTCGACACGGCTATCTCGGCGCGTGCGACATACGGCGACGCCTACGTCAAATCCACCGGAACGATCAATGCCGGTCAGACCGGCATCTACGCCGGGACGTACAACTTTCTGACCACTAGTTTCAACGGCGACGTGGAGATCATATCAACCGGCAATGTGACGGCCGGCTTCGTCGGCCTCGACGCTCGGGGCCAGACGGCCAAGGTCACTTCAACCGGTGATATTGCGGCGGGAGACGCCGGTGTTTTTGCCCGCGCCTCCAACGGCGACGCGACTATAGTCTCCGAGGGCGATGTCACGTCGGCCGCCTCCGCTCTCTTCGCTAGATCCGTCAACGGCGTTGCCTCCGTCACCTCCACCGGTGACGTTTGGGCAGCGGGGAGCGGTATCATCGCAATCGGTGATGACGCGGCCAATGTCATTGCCATGGGGGACATTGCAGCGCTTGGGGATGGCATCTTTGTCGGTACAAGCAACAGCGGCACCGGCCGAGTGACGATCGGGCCGGGGAGTACGGTGACCGGCGGGCCGAACGGGGCCGGTATCGACTTCGCCGGTGGCCGGACCAACCGCGTCATCAATTTCGGCTCGATCAGCACGTTGGGCGAGAACGCCATCGAAAGCGATGACGCCGCCGACGATACGGTCGACAATTATGGCACGGTGACCGGCAATATCGCTCTCGGCGCCGGCGCGGATCGCTTCAACAACAGGTCCGGGGGATTGTTCAACACGGGGACAAACGTGTTCCTCGGTGCGGGCGATCTCCTGCACAATGCCGGCACGGTCTCACCGGGCGGGACATATCGGATCCTCACGACCGTGCTTACCGGCAATATGGTGCAGACTGGCGGCGGTATCTTCGCCGTCGATCTCGATCTCGGCGCCGCCAAGACGGACAGGCTCAATGTCACGGGTACCGCGCAACTCAACGGCACGGTTGCCGTGACACCGAAGAACCTGGCGGCTTTGACCCAACAGTTCGTCATCCTGTCGGCGGACGGGGGTGTCACCAATAACGGTCTAGCACTCGGGCCGGTGAGCCCAATCCTTCAGGCGGAGTTGTTGTTCCCCAACGCCAATGACGTGGTGCTCGGGATCGATGTCGATTTCGTCATCGACGGGCTCAACCGCAATCAGACGGCGATCGCCAAGACTCTGAACGCCATCTTGGAGGCCGGGGGCGGCACGTTGGGCTCTGTGTTTAATGGCTTTTTGAACGTGTTCACGCTGAACGGGGTTCGCAATGCGCTCGATCAGCTCTCGCCGGAGATCTATGCCAATACGGAGATCGCGGCGTTCTATTCCAGCTTCGACTTCTCCGACAGTCTCCTGAGCTGCAAGGTGAACGGCGCGACGACGGCATCGGTCAACACCGAGGGGCAATGTCTGTGGGTCGGTGCTAAGGGCCGCGATCTGCAAGGCGACAACACGTTCGAGTATGTCGGCTTCGATGAGACCGCCGTACAGTTCGCCGGCGGGGCGCAGTTCGCGCTGAACCCCGTATGGCGGCTCGGCTTCGGCGCCGGCTATCAGGCGAGCACGCTCGAGACCGACAGCGGCGCCACCAGCAACGGCGATCAGCTGCAAGGCGGCGTGTCACTCAAATACAACCCTGGTGCGCTGCTGGTGTCCGGCACGGTCAGCGGCGGCCGCGGGTGGTACGACACCATGCGGTCCATGGCGTTCGGCGGCTTCGCCGCGACGGCGCAAAGCGATCACGAGATCGATATCTTGCAAGGGCGATTGAACGCCAGCTACGTGATGGGCAGCCCCGCATTCTACTACAAGCCGATCCTCGATGCGGCCGTCACCGACATCGGGCTCGACGATATTCGCGAGCGTGGTGCTGGCGGTGCCAGTCTTTTCGTGCGGAGCGACAGCCACACCGTGTTCAGCATCTCGCCGGCGCTTGAGATCGGCACGGAGTGGTGGTGGTCGAACGGCACGCTGGTGCGGCCTTTTCTGCGTGGCGGGCTCACGTGGTACAGCGAAGACGACGTCACCGTCCGCGCCTCCTTCTCCGGCGCGCCGGCGGGCGTGCCGTCCTTCGCCGTCACCGCTGCCTCGGACGATGTCCAGGCGGACGTGGCGGCGGGCGTCGAGATGATCAGCGCCGAAGACAGCAATCTTCGCCTCTTCTATGACGGCCATTTCGGCGACCGCTTGGCTGTCCACGCCGCCGGCTTCAAGGCATCCGTGAAGTTCTAAAGCAGGGAGTGCCTCAAGCACGCCGTTCGGCGACGAAGCGGGCGGCGGTCACCAGGAGGCGGGCACGCTCCCCGAACGGCTTCAGCGCGTCCTCGGCCTCGGCGACGAGGCTTGCCAGGCGTGCCGTGGCACCGTCGACACCGAGCAGCGCCACCAGCGTGGCCTTGCCGCGGCTGGCATCCTTGGCGGCGGCCTTGCCCATGGCCTCCGCGTCGCCGCGCGCATCCAGCAGATCGTCGGCGAGCTGGAAGGCTTGGCCAAATGCGGTCGCGTAGGCGTTGAGCGCAGCGCGGCCACGCGCGTCCGCGTGCCCCAGCACGGCCCCCGCCTCGCAGGCGAAGCGAAACAGCGCGCCGGTCTTCAGCGCTTGCATGGCCGCGGTTTCCTCCGGGGTGAAGGGACGCCGCTCGGCGGCCAAATCGAGCGCTTGGCCGAGCACCATGCCCTGCCAGCCGCTGGTCTTGGCCAGGAGATGAACCAGCTCGCAGCGGGTTGCCGCGTCGTCGCAGGTCTCCGGTGCGGACAAGACCTCGAAGGCGAGGGTCAGGAGCGCGTCGCCCGCCAAGATGGCCGTCGCTTCGTCGAAGGCCACGTGCACGGTGGGACGGCCGCGGCGTAGGGCGTCGTCGTCCATGGAAGGCAGGTCGTCGTGAACCAGCGAGTAGCAATGCACGCATTCCAGCGCACACGCGGCATTGAGGGCTGACGCCTCTGCCACACCGAAGAGCTTCGCCGATTGGATGAGGAGAAAGGGACGCAATCTCTTGCCGCCGCCAAGCGCCCCGTAGCGCATGGCCTCCGCAAGTTCGGCGGCGCCGGGCGGGGACGTGTCGCGCGGGGCGAGAATTTCGCCCAGACGCTGCTCCACGGACCGGGCCGTGCGTTCAAGCTCCTGAAGAAAGGTCATTGTGGCGCAAGGGATAGCGGAGGCTGCTTGTGGCCGCAAACTGGTGATCTTCGGGCTGGCGCTGCGGCGGTTGCCCGACGCTGCGTCCCAGGGGTAGAACCCGGCCCATGGCGACGACGGCTCGGCCACGGCCCAAGAAGACCCGGAAGAAGCGTTCGCACGCCACATGGCGCCGATGGCTGGCCCGATTGGGACTTGTCGCAATCATTGGCGCCGGAGCCGTCTTTGCCTCCATCGTGCTGTTCCGCTTCGTCAATCCACCAGCCACCACGACCATGGTGGTGGACAAGCTGCGCGGCGGGACGCTGCATCGCAAATGGGTGCCGCTTGAGGATATCTCCCCCAATCTGCGTCTGGCCGTCATCGCCAGCGAGGACGGCAATTTCTGCCGCCACCGCGGGGTCGACTGGGGCGCCGTGCGGGAGGTCATCGAAAAGGCGGAGAGCTGGCGGGCGATCCGGGGCGCGAGCACGATTCCCATGCAGGTCGCCAAAAACCTCTATCTGTGGGACAGCCGCAACTATGTGCGCAAAGCGCTCGAAGTGCCGCTGGCCTACACCATGTCGGCCATTTGGTCGGACAGGCGCATGCTGGAGATCTACCTGAACATCGCCCAATGGGGCCCGCACCTCTACGGCGCGGAGGCCGCGAGCCGGCGCTATTTCGGCAAGCCCGCCTCGCGTCTGACCCGGCGGGAGGCCGTGCTGCTCGCCGTCGCCCTGCCCAATCCCAAGATTCGCAACCCCGCGCGCCCCAGCCGCAGGATGCGGCTGATCGCCGATGCGGTGGAGCGGCGCATGCCCTATGTGGCCAAGCGGGCGGGCTGCGTCCTGAAGCGCTAAAAAAGGTAGGTTGCGGGCCCTGGCCAGGGACTGCGATTGCCACTATAAGGGCGCCCACGACAGACCTCCGCACGAGGCGGAGGCGCTTTGAGGTTTCGAATTATGGCTGTTCCCAAGCGAAAAGTGTCCCGGATGAAACGGGGCAACCGGCGCGCCCACGACGCGGTGCGGTCGTCGGCCTATGTCGAGGATAAGGACTCTGGCGAGCTGCGCCGGCCTCATCACATCGACCTGAAGTCGGGCCGGTATCGCGGCCGGCAGGTGATCGTCATCAAGGAAGAGGCGTAGAGGCCTAGAGCCCTTCGTCTTGAGCGGACTTATGCACTCCGGGCCATTCGGTCCGGAGTGATTTCTTTTGCCCTCATTCGTGTCGTGAAGGGCGGTCCGTCGAAACCCTTCGTCAACCACGCCGGAGGAAAAACACCGCGCCGATCCAACGCCATCTGCAATCCGGCGTCGCGCCTGGCCGAAAGAGTGCCCGGTTTTCGGCTTTCTTAAGCCTCTTCGTCTAATGTCCCCGACAACGAACAGGCACCTGGAAGGTGCTCCCATGCATGGGTCTCTCGTGCATGAGGTCATGGGTGAAGGGGGCGCTACGTGGTCGTGTCTTCGAACGAGCGTGCCGAAGGCGGCATGATGCCGCTTGGCGGCCTTGCAGACGGCGTTTCCGCGCCCGGCGATGCTGACACCGGGCCGCTAGACGTCGAGCAGGTCCTGGAAAGTGTGGGCGCCACCGCTTACCGCTGGGACTTCCACGCCGACACGTTGGAGTGGGCCCAGAATGCCGGAACGGTCCTCGGCGTCGACGACATGGAGACGCTCCGCCGCGGCCGGTCCTTCGCTTTACACATCGATCCGGAGCATGCCGGCGCGCGCTATGACGGGATCACGGGGACGCCCCGTGCGGAGCCGAGCGCTGCACGCCGCTATGCGCTTCACTATCGCTTCCTGCCGCAAGGGCGCCGCGGCAAGACGGCGCTGTGGGTGGAGGACACCGGTGTATGCTTCACCGACGCCGACGGGCGCCCGGTCCTGGCGCAGGGTACTCTCCGGGTTATCGGAGACCGCCGCCGCGAACAGCGCACGCAGCTTGCCGCCGGCCATGACGAGCTAACGGGCCAGCTCAATCGCGCCCGGATTACCGAGGCGCTTGGGGAGCTTCTGTCCACGGCCTCAAGGTCGCCTGTGAACGGCGCCTTCTTGCTGGCCGGCGTCAACGATCTGACGTTGATCAACGAGACCTATGGCTTTGATGTCGGCGACGAGGTGATCACCATCGTCGGCAAGCGGCTGGCGAGCGTGTTGCGCGGCAAGGACTGCATCGGCCGGTTCTCCTCCAACAAGTTCGGTATCGTGCTGCACGCCTGCAAGGCCGAAGGCGTGGAAGCGATCGCGCGGCGCCTGATGGCGGCTGTTGGCGACAGCATCCTCGACACGAGCGTAGGCGCGGTGGCCGCGACGATTTCCATCGGCGCGGTAACCCTGCCGGACGATGCGTCCAGTGCGCAGAACGCCGTCGGGCGGTCGCTGGACGCCTTGGATGTCGCCCGGGCCAATCGCGGGGATCAGTTCAGCTTCTACGTGCCTTGCGAGCGCAAGGAGTCCGACCGCCGGCGCAATGTCGGTATCGCTGATGAGATCATCCGGGCGCTCAATGACCGCCGCATGATGATCGCCCTTCAGCCCATCGTCACGTCGCGTAGCCATGAGCCGGAGCTCTACGAGTGCCTGCTGCGCATGCGGCGTTTGGACGGCACGGTGGCGAACGCCAGCGAGTTCATTCCCGTGGCGGAGCAGTTCGGACTTTCCAGACTCGTCGATTGCCGGGTCCTGGAGCTCGCGGTCGAGCTCCTGCGCGCCATGCCAAAGGTCAAGCTTGCGTTGAACGTCTCGGCCAGCACGGCGACCGACCCGGAATGGATGGGCGCGCTGGAAGCCTTGACCGGAAAGGACCGCTCTCTCGCAGAGCGTCTCACGATCGAGATCACCGAGACGGCCGCCATCTCCGATGTGAAGGCCGCCATGACGTTTGTGTCGCGGTTGAAGACGCTCGGCTGCCGCGTGGCCCTCGACGATTTTGGGGCCGGCTATACCTCGTTCCGTTCACTTCGCGATCTGGGCGTCGACATGGTCAAGATCGACGGCTCGTTCATCCAGAATCTTGGCACGGACACGGAGGACGAGATGTTCGTGCGCACGCTGATAGACTTGGCGCGCAATTTCGGCGTGGTCACTGTCGGCGAGTGGGTCGGCGATGAGCGGACGGTGCAGTTGCTCGAAAAAGCCGGTGTCTCGTACATGCAAGGCTATTTCTTCGGCGCACCGGAGCTTGCCAAGGAGACCGCCGACGAGGAGGCGCAAGAGCGCGTGAAGCCGGCCAGCTAACTGCCGCGCAGCAGACGCGCCGCCAGGTCCGCAAGTCCGTCGTCGTGTACGCCGAGCTCCTCAAGGTGCCGTACCGTGTTCAGCACATACTCCACATTGGCGCCGGCCTGCCCGTGGCTGTCGCGGACGATGCGCAATTGCTCCTCCGGCGAGAGCCTGCCGGCATATTGCGGATGGTCGGGATCGGCCAGATAGGTCAGCGCGTTGACGTTGCGGTCGGAGCCGTCGGCCAGGCGCACGTCTCGATAGGCCTCCACATAAACCGTGGTGACCTGCTCCCGCTCCCGCAAATAGGCGATGGTCTCTTCTTCGGCGCCCGCACTGACGCGGAACGCGACGCCATGGCAGGTCCCGCCGCGGTCCAGCCCTAAGACAAGACCGGGCTGCTCATGGGTGCCCCGATGCAAGACCGAGTAGACGCACAGCGCCCGATGCGCGCCGCTCAAGACACCCGGAACTTGTGTCTGGAACGGAAACCCAGGCCGCCACATGAGCGAGCCGTACCCAAAGACCCAAAGCTCCGCCTGCTCGTCGTCGGTCATGCGTCAATCGTCATGCCCGTGCGGGCGGCCAAAATCCGGATCCGCCGTGTCTTGACCGGCGTCGATGATGCCACGGCGAATAGCGCGGGTGCGGCTGAAGTGGTCTTGGAGCGCTTGGCCGTCGTCCCAGCGGATCATGCGCTGGAGCGCCGCAAGGTCCTCGGAGAAGCGGCCGAGCACTTCCAGCACCGCCTCCTTGTTGTTGAGGAACACGTCCCGCCACATCACGGGATCGGAGGCGGCGATGCGGGTGAAGTCCCTGAAGCCGCCGGCGGAGAACTTGATGACCTCCGATTGCGTGACCTCTTCCAGATCGGCGGCAGTCCCGACGATGTTGTAGGCGATCAAGTGCGGAATGTGACTGGTGATGGCTAGCACGATGTCGTGGTGCTCCGGCTCCATGGTCTCAACTTGCGAGCCGAGCGCGGTCCACAGGCGCGTGACCTTCTCGATTGCCTCATCCGTTGAGCGCTCGCAGGGGGTCAGCACGCACCAGCGGCCTTCGAACAGATCAGCAAATCCCGCCTCGGGCCCGGAGCGCTCGGTCCCGGCGACCGGGTGTCCCGGCACGAAGGCCACATGGTCGGGCAGCGTTTCAGCGACCTGGCGGATGACTGCGGTCTTCACGGAGCCAACCTCGGTCAGGATCGATCCTTTCGCCAGATGACGAGCGATCGCCGCCACCGCTTCGCCCGTGGCACCCACCGGTACGGCGACGACGACGAGCTCGGCGTCTTTCACCGCAGCCTCCGGCGTGTCGGCGATGTGGTCGCAAAAGCCGAGCTCGGCAGCGCGGGCGCGCACGTCGGCGGATGCGTCATAGCCCACCACAGTTGCGGCCAGGCCACGCGCCTTGACGCCATGGGCAATCGACGAGCCGATCAGTCCAAGGCCGACAATGGCGATCCTGTCGAACAGCCGTCCGGTCATGCGGCCTCGGCGTTCATGAATGCACCCAGCGCGTCGAGCACCGCCTTGTTCTCAGGCTCGGTGCCGATGGTCATGCGCAGAGCGTGCGGAAAGCCGTATTCCCCCACTTGCCGCAACAGGATGCGGCGCGCCTTGAGAAAGGCATCCGCATCGGCTGCCGACTTGCCCGGCACGTCGGGGAAATGCACGAGGAGGAAGTTCGCCGCGCTCGGTGTTGTGCGCAGGCCGAGACGCGCAAGCGCATCGGCCATGGTGTCCCGCCAAGCCTCGTTGTGGGCCACGGCGGTTTCCATGTGCGCGGCATCGTTCAGGGCCGCGACGCCGGCGGCGATTGCCGCGCCGGTGACGTTGAACGGCCCTCGGATGCGGTTCAGCACGTCGGCGATCGGCGCGGGGCAATAGGCCCAGCCCAGCCGCAAGGCGGCAAGCCCGTGGATCTTGGAGAACGTTCGCGTCATCACCGTGTTCTGGCTGGTCTCGACCAGTTCGATCCCCGGCTCGTAGTCGTCGAGCCGCACATATTCCGCGTACGCGCCGTCGAGCACCAGAATGGCATCTTGCGGGAGGCCTTCGTGCAGACGCTTGATCTCGGAGACGGGCAGATAGGTACCGGTCGGATTGTTGGGGTTGGCGAGGAACACCATGCGGGTCTTGTCGGTGACCCGCGCCAGGATGGCATCCACGTCCGCCGTGAGGTCGGTTTCCGGGGCCACCACCGGCGTCGCGCCGTGCGCCAGAATCGCAATCCTGTAGACGAGAAACCCGTGCTCGGCATAGATCGCCTCGTCGCCGGGCCCGAGATAGGCGGCGGCGAGCAGGTTTAGAAGCTCGTCGGAACCCGCTCCGCAGACGATCTGCTCAGCCTTGAGCCCAT
>JGI12316J15310_10000300_pt37 | contig 10245 bp, 6 predicted proteins | sample MarCyaLeptolynsp_FD_15310 | JGI IMG/M metagenome (IMG submission 15310)
GGCCGCCACGGAAACAAGGGCGTCATCTCGCGGATCCTGCCGGTCGAGGACCTGCCGTACCTCGAGGACGGCACCCCGGTCGACTTGGTCCTCAACCCGCTCGGCGTTCCGTCGCGGATGAACATCGGTCAGATCCTGGAGACCCACCTCGGGTGGGCCGCCAAGGAGCTGGGCAACCAGATCGACCGGTACATGCAGACGAACTTCTCGCCGGACGTGCTGCGCAACCAGCTCGAGAAGATCTACGAGACCGAGCAGGCCAAGCAGTTCGTGGCGAGCCTGCCCGACGGAGACGTCACGCGCTTTGCCGACAAGCTGCGGCGAGGCGTGCACATGGCGACGCCGGTCTTCGACGGCGCGCTCGAGACCGAGGTCAAGGGCACGCTCCAAAAGGCGGGCCTGCCGACCTCCGGTCAGACCATCCTGTTCGACGGCCGGACCGGACAGGCGTTCGAGGAGAACGTCACCGTCGGCATCATGTACATGCTCAAGCTGCACCACCTCGTGGACGACAAAATCCACGCGCGCAGCATCGGCCCCTACTCGCTGGTCACGCAGCAGCCGTTGGGCGGCAAAGCCCAGTTCGGCGGTCAGCGTCTCGGTGAGATGGAGGTCTGGGCACTGGAGGCCTACGGGGCGGCGTACGCCCTGCAGGAGCTGCTCACGGTCAAGTCCGACGACGTCGTGGGTCGCATGCGAATGTACGAGTCGATCGTCAAGGGTCAGCCCACGATGCAGCCTGGGGTGCCCGAGTCGTTCAACGTGTTGCTCAAGGAGCTTCAGGCGTTGTGCCTGAACGTCGAGATGCTCGAGGTCGACATGGAAACGGGACGCATCCCGGGTTCACCGACCGAGGCGATTCCTGCTGCGGAGTAAAGGGAGGCCAGTCTGATGAGAGACATTTTTTCGTTCTTCGAAAAGCCCAAAGAGGCCACCAACTTCAACGCGCTGCGGATCAGCATCGCGTCGCCCAAGACCATTCGCGAATGGTCCTTTGGCGAAGTCAAAAACCCGGAGACCATCAACTACCGGACGTTCAAGCCGGAGCGTGATGGCCTGTTCTGCGCCAAGATCTTCGGGCCCATCAAGGACTACGAGTGCTTGTGCGGCAAGTACAAGCGGATGAAGCACCGTGGCGTCGTCTGCGAGAAGTGCGGCGTCGAGGTCACCCACTCCAAGGTTCGCCGCGAGCGAGCCGGGCACATCGACCTGGCCACCCCGGTCGCGCACATCTGGTTCCTCAAGAGCCTGCCGTCGCGAATCGGCAACGTGCTGGACATCCCGCTGACCAAGCTGGAGAAGGTCCTGTACTGCGAGAGCTACATCGTCATCGACCCGAAGGACTCGGGCCTCGATGAGCGCGAGCTGCTGTCCGAGGAGCGCTACGAGCAGCTGCTCGACGAGCTCGGTCCCGATGCGTTCTCGGCCGGCATGGGCGCCGAGTCGATCAAGGAGCTGCTCAACCGCATCGACCCCGTGGTCGAGGCTCGCAACCTCCGCACCGAGATCGCGACCGCGACCTCGGAGGCCAAGCGCAAGAAGGCGGCCAAGCGCCTGCGCGTGATCGAGGCGTTCCGCAACAGCGGCAACAAGCCCGACTGGATGATGCTCGACGTCATCCCGGTGCTGCCGCCGGACCTGCGTCCGCTCGTCCCCCTGGATGGTGGTCGCTTCGCGTCCTCGGACCTCAACGATCTCTACCGGCGCGTCATCAACCGCAACAACCGCCTCAAGCGGCTGCAGGAGCTGGCGGCGCCCGAGATCATCATTCGCAACGAGAAGCGAATGCTGCAGGAGGCCGTCGACGCCCTGTTCGACAACGGCCGTCGCGGCAAGACCATCACCGGTCCGAACAAGCGTCCGCTCAAGTCGCTGTCGGACATGCTGCGCGGCAAGTCGGGCCGGTTCCGCCAGAACCTGCTCGGCAAGCGCGTGGACTACTCGGGACGCTCGGTCATCGTGGTCGGCCCGGAGCTCAAGCTCCACCAGGTCGGCCTGCCCAAGAAGATGGCGCTCGAGCTGTTCAAGCCGTTCATCTACAACAAGCTCGAGACGCGCGGCTTGGTGACGACCATCAAGTCCGCCAAGCGCATGGTCGAGCGCGAAGCCGAGGAGGTCTGGGACATCCTCGACGAGGTGATCAAGGAGCACCCGGTGCTCCTCAACCGTGCGCCCACGCTGCACCGTCTGGGCATTCAGGCGTTCGAGCCGGTGCTCATCGAGGGTAAGGCGATTCAGCTGCACCCGCTGGTGTGCACCGCCTACAACGCGGACTTCGACGGCGACCAGATGGCCGTGCACGTTCCGCTGTGCATCGAGGCACAGATGGAATCGCGCGTCCTGATGATGTCGACGAACAACATCCTGTCGCCGGCGCACGGCAAGCCGATCATCGTGCCGACGCAGGACATCGTCCTGGGCCTGTACTACATGACGCGCGAGCGCGCGTTCGCTTTGGGCTCGTCCAACGACCCCAACGTGGACGGCTACGTGGTCGGTCGCTACGCCTCCCCGCAGGAGGTGCGGATGTCGTACGACCACGGTGGTCTGCACCTGCAGGCCAAGATCATGTGCCGCATGAAAGAAGGCGAGCCGATGGTGGAGACCACCTGTGGCCGCGTCCTTTTGTACGAAGGCGGTATTCCGCAGGAGCTTCCGTTCGAGCTGGTCAACCGCGCGCTCGGCAAGAAGGAGCTCAACGAGATGATCGACGTCTGCTACCGCAAGTCGGGGCAGAAGAAGACCGTCTTGATGGCGGACTACCTGCGCAGCACCGGGTACACGGAGGCGACGAAGGCGGGCATCTCGATCTGCGTCGACGACATGTACATCCCGGAGGCCAAAAAGCCGCTGCTCGACGGTGCGTTCGACGAGGTCAAACGCATCAGCGGTCAGTATGCCGACGGCCTCATCACCTCCGGCGAGCGCTACAACAAGGTCATCGACATTTGGGCGAACGTCTCGGAACAGATCGCGAACGCGATGATGGACCGGATCTCGACCAACGACGTCGAGGACCCCAAGACCGGCAACAAGGAAAAGAAGCCGTCGTTCAACTCGATCTTCATCATGGCCGACTCGGGCGCTCGTGGCTCGCGTCAGCAGATGCGGCAGCTCGCCGGTATGCGCGGCCTGATGGCCAAGCCCTCCGGTGAGATCATCGAGTTCCCGATCACGACGAACTTCCGCGAGGGCCTGACGGTCCTGCAGTACTTCATCTCGACGCACGGTGCCCGTAAGGGCCTGGCCGATACGGCGCTCAAGACGGCGAACTCCGGGTACCTCACCCGTCGCCTCGTGGACGTCGCGCAGGAAGCCGTCGTCACCGAGTACGACTGCGGAACCATCGGCGGCATCGAGGTCGAGGCGCTGGTCGAGGCGGGCGAGATCATCGAACGTCTCGGCGACCGGGTTCTCGGTCGTACCGCGCTCGAGCCGGTCTACATGCCGGGCAGCGACGAGATCATCTGCGACGAAGGCGAAGTCTTCGACGAAGCCCGCGTCCTGCGACTCGAAGAGGCTGGCGTGCAGTCGATCCGGATCCGCTCCGTGCTCACGTGCGAGGCGCTCCGGGGCATCTGCGCTCGCTGCTACGGCCGCGACCTGGCGCGCGGCAACCTGGTCGACGTCGGCGAGGCGGTGGGCATCATCGCAGCGCAGTCGATCGGCGAGCCGGGCACCCAGCTCACGATGCGGACCTTCCACATCGGTGGTGTCGGTAACGTCCAGGCGGAGCAGTCCACGCTGGAGGCCCGCTTCGGCGGCAAGGTCACCTTCGAGGACTTCAAGGCCGTGCCCAAGGGCGACGAGCAGATCGTCATGAACCGCTACTCGCGGATCATCCTCCTCGACGAGCGCGACCGTCCGCGTGAGCAGTACTCGCTCAACTACGGCGCCGTGCTCAAGGTCAAGGAAGGCGAGCAGGTTGCTGCCGGCCAGCTCATGGCCGAGTGGGAGCCGCACTCGATCCCGATCCTTGCCGACGTCGGCGGTACCGTGGAGTTCGCCGACATCATGGAAGGCGTGACCATGCAGGTCCGCGTCGACGAGTTCACCAACCACTCGTCGATGGTCATCCAGGAGAGCCGGGACCCCGATGCGCGTCCGCGGGTCGTCATTCGCCGCGACGACGGCGAGATCGCGACCTACGAGGGCAAGCACGAGGCGCGGTATTTCCTGCCGGTCAACGCTCAGCTGTCGCTGACCGAAGGCCAGAAGATCGAGGCCGGTGACGTGCTGGCGCGGATTGCCCGCGAGAGCACGAAGACCAAGGACATCACCGGTGGTCTGCCGCGCGTGGTGGAGCTGTTCGAGGCACGTACGCCCAAGGAGCACGCCATCATCGCGGAGGTCGACGGCCTGGTGTCGTTCGGCAAGGACAAGGGCGGCAAGCGTCGAATCATCGTCTCCCCGGACGACGGCGATCCGCACGAGTACCTCGTGCCCAAGGGCCACCACGTGCAGATCCGCGAGGGCGACCGCGTCCGCGCGGGCGAGAAGCTCATGGATGGTCCCGCCAACCCGCACGACATCCTGGCGGTCATGGGTGAAAAGGCGCTGGCGCGCTACCTGCTGGACGAAATCCAGGAGGTCTACCGACTGCAGGGCGTCAAGATCAACGACAAGCACATCGAGGTCATCATTCGCCAGATGATGCGTCGGGTGAAGGTCACCGATCCGGGCGACACCAACTTCCTGGCCGAGGATCACGTCGAGCGACAGATCTTCCAGCAGGAGAACAAGCGGGTGGCGTCGCTGGGCGGCACGCCGGCCACGGGTCAGGCGCTGCTGCTCGGCATCACCAAGGCGTCGCTGTCGACGGAGAGCTTCATCTCTGCGTCGAGCTTCCAGGAGACGACCAAGGTGCTCACCGAGGCCGCGCTGCAGGGCAAGATCGACTACCTGCGCGGTCTCAAGGAGAACGTCATCATGGGTCGGCTCATCCCGGCCGGTACCGGCCTGGGCGTCTACGACCGCCTCACGGTGGAGTCCGACGACCTGACGCCGGAGGAGCTCGCCGCCGAGCCCACCGCCCGGCGCCAGACCGAGCGCGACCTGATGAACATTCCGGACTAGTCCGGACGTTCACCGAACGCCGAGAGCCGGTTCCGCAAGGAGCCGGCTTTCGTCGTTTTCAGGGCAGGTGCTCCTGCATGTCGCAGACCGCGGCGGGGAGCGGCTCGCAGACGTCGAGCGTTGCATTGCAGGTCAGACCGACGCCGCAGTCGAGCACGTCGCAGGCCTCGCCGAGCGCGGCCTTCGCCTCACAGGTCAGATTCCGGCAGGTCAGGCCGAAGTCGCAGCGCACGTCGTCCTCGCCCAGGCAGTCCGCCCCGGCCGGTAGACGCGTCTGGCATCGACCCGTCTCGAAGTTGCAGTAACCCGCCAGCTCGCACGACCAGCCGCCGGCGCAGGCTTGCCCGACGGGGGAGTGCGCCAGGCAGCGGGGCGGGTCGGCACCGTTTTCGTTGTCGGTGCACTCGCTGCCGACTTCGCAACCGCGCTCGCCGTCGTCGACTTCGCACAGCTCGCCCTTGGCGATCGGCGCGAGCTGCTGGCAGGTGGCAAAGTCGGGGTGGCACGTCAGACCGGGGGCACAGTCGTCGCCACGCCCGGTCGGAAGCGAGGTACACGGCTGACCCTGGTCGATCTCGCCAACGTAGCTCCGGCAGTGCTCGGCCGCCTCCCAAAGCTTCATCGCGGCGGCGTCGAACGCCATGGCTGGGCGGTCCGTGCATCCGAGGTGCTCGATGAGCTCGACGTGCGCGGCGAGGCAGGCGTCGTCGTAGGGCAGGTCGGCATCGATTCCCTGCTCGAGGTGACCGAGGAGCAGCTTGCTGACGAAGTCGAGGCACTCGGGCTCGTCGTCGAAGTCGGGCCAGTCTTCGGTGCAGCCGCACGCGTAGTAGTTGGTGCAGAACGCCTGCGCCAGCGCGTCGACGTCCATCTTTTGTCGCGCGCGCAGCATCGCCAGCGCTGTGCCCGTGTCGGCCTCCTCGAGCACGCAGGCGCCGGGAAGCGCGACGGCAAGGCCGAGCGCCGCTGCCACGACTGTCGTCCGTGCGCCCATCGCAGCCCAGGTAGTGCGCCACAAGGTCGTTTCGATCACGGGCATAGCAAGTCCATCTCGACCGTTCGTTTGCCGCGGTCCGGGTCGTTGAAACCCAGTTGCTCATATTGGTCGCTGCCCCAGCACCACAGCCGACCGCTCGCTGCGAGACCACACGCATGCTGGTTGCCCAGCGCGAGCTGGACGACTGGCTCCTCGAGCTCATCGAAGACGACGATCGGTTCGGGCGGGTACAGGGTGGTGCCGTTGTCGACGCCGGTGCCGATCCAGTAGCCCTGACGGGCCCCCCAGCAGTAGGCGGTTGCGTCGTCCATCAGCGCGCAGGTGTTGTCGTTGCGGCCGACCATCTGTACGACGGTGCCCTGCAGCGGCACGAGGGTCGGTTCCCACGCGATGTCCTGGCCCGAGCAGTTGAGGCTGGTGTCATCGACTTGGCCACAGTGATTGCGGCCCCAGCAGTAGACCTCGGTGCCGCCACCGACCGCCGCACACGAGTGTTGACGACCCGCCGCCACGGCAACGGTCCCGCTGCCGACCTCCAGGTCGACCTCGGTGGGCGTGTCGAGGTTGCCGCCCATCATGCCACTGCCGTTTTGACCGTAGTTGTGTCGGCCCCAGCACAGGACCTGATCGCCGGTGTGCATGCACGCGTGCTGGTGGCCCGCCGCCATGCCCAGCACCGCGCCCCCGCCGTAGGGGCCGGTCGTTCGCGGTCCCGGCCCGCTCATCGGGCTGGCGAGCTGTCCGTAGGTGTTGTTGCCCCAGCACGTCATCATGCCCTGGGCATTGACTGCGCACGAGTGCTGCAACCCGGCCTCCACGAACACGGCGCCGTCGGTGGTGGCGTCGTTGGTCGGAACGACCGGGTTGCCGCCGCTTTGTGGTGCGCTCTGCGAGGTGTTGTTGCGTCCCCAGCACCAGGTCTGACCATCGTCGGTGACGGCGCAGCCGTGGTCGAAGTTGAGCGACATGGTCGAGAACTTGGCGCCCGGCGCGACGATCGGCTGAGGATCGTCCTCGAAGACGGGTACCTCCTGTCCGCTACCCAGGTGCCCCCAGTCCGCGCGACCCCAGCACACGATCACGTCGTCGGTTCGTAGGGCGCAGTTGTGGTTGGCCCCGGCGGCGATCGCCGTCGTGCAGGGGCAGGGCATGTCGCCGCACGGCCCCCCGGTTGTGGAGGTGTTGCCGTCGTCGCTCGAATCGGTGCTGTCGCTGGTGCTCGCGGTCGGCCCGGTGTCGGTCCCGGCCGTCGCCGTCACGTCGGACGTGGTCGCCTCGTCCCCGGTCTCGGGGTCGGTCGTCGTCGATGCGATGGTGGTGATCGCCGTCGTGCCCGTGTCGGCGACAGTCTCCTCGACGCAGGCCCCGGACAGGTTGCCGGTCGCCGATGCGTGGTACCGGTAGCCGCTGTCGCATCCGCCGTCCGGGAACGCGCAGAATCCGGGCCCCATGCAGCGACCGCCGGTGGCGGAGTCACACTGAAGATCGTCGGTGCACGCGAACGGGCTGAGGTTGACGCACGCCGCCCCGAGGCCGAGTGCCCCGGACAGGAGCCATGCGTGCGTGCCCAGCCGCATCTCGTCCATTGTGGCGCACGATGGGTGCGATGTCTGGGTGGACACGTATACTCCCTGCGATGTCTGCGCCTGCGCCGTCGGACTTCGATTTGCTCGCCGCATGGCGGGCGGGCGATGCCGCGGCGGCCGACGCCCTCGTCCGACGCCACTACGGCAGCGTGCTGCGGTTCTTCGAGATGCGCTCGCGACTGGCGGAGGACCTCACCCAGCGCACTTTTCTGGCCTGCGTCGAGGGGCGCGAGCGGTTCCGCGGCGACGCTTCCTTTCGCACCTATCTGTTCGCCATTGCTCGGCGCTTACTGCTTCGTCACCTGGCGGAGGAGGGCTCGGCGGATCGTCTCTCGAGCTTTTCGGGCGGGCCGTCGGCGGGGACGTCGGTCAGCGTTGTGGTCGCGCGCCAGCAGGAGCAGCGCCTGCTGCTCGCAGCGATGGCGAGCCTGCCCGAAGACGTCCAGACGTTGCTGGTGCTGCACTACTGGGAGGGCATGCGCTCGCGCGAGATCGGCGAAATCGTCGAGGCGCCGACGAGCACGGTCACCACGCGGCTTCAGCGGGCCCGCGAGGCCTTGCGCCAGCGCGTGGAGCGGCTGGGGGCGCGGCAAAAGGCCGGGGCGGCGGTGCTCTCGGATCTGGACGGCTGGACGCGATCTTTGGCGGATCCGTCCGCTTTTGCGGCGATTCCGTCGAACCTGCCCGCTGCCGTCGCCCAGTCGATGATGCGCCGGCGCGGCTGATACCATAGACCAGTCAGGGGAGGGCTTGACGGAGGCAGAGGTCCAGCGACCGATCGCGAGTGACGCGGTCGGCAAGCGATTGGGTGATTGGGTCGTGGTCAAGCCGCTCGCGGCGGGCGGCATGGGGGAGCTGTATCTGGGGGCGCGCCCGTCCTCTCGCAGCGGGCTCGAAGTCGTTGCGATCAAGCAGCTGCTGCCCCACCTGTGCTGGGATCCGGAGCTCGTCCGCATGTTTCTCGCCGAGGTGCGGATTGCGTCGTGCCTCGCCCATCCCAACATCGTCCGGGTTTTGGACTGGGGAACCGGCACCGGCGGCCACTACTTCGTCATGGAGTACGTGCACGGCGAAAACCTGCACAAGCTGCTGCGCGCGTTCGACCAGCGCCGCCCCCCGCTCGAGCTTGCCGTGGGCATCGTCGCCGAGCTCGCCGATGGTCTGCACTACGCCCACGAATACGTCTCCGACGACGGCTCGGTCGTTGGTGTCGTGCATCGCGACGTGTCGCCCAGCAACGTGATGGTGGGCTTTGACGGGAGCGTCAAGCTGCTGGACTTCGGCATCGCGCGCATCAGCGGACACACCCGGCACACCAAGACCGGCGGGTTCAAGGGCAAGATCGGCTACATGAGCCCTGAGCAGTGCGAGGGCTCGACCATCGATCGGCGCACGGACGTCTTCTCGCTCGGCGTGCTGCTCTACGAGCTGTCGCTGGGACGGCGTGCCTTCTTCGGCGGGAGCGACTTCGCGGTCGTCGCCAACATTTTGGCCGGGGAGTACGACCGGCCCACCGACGTCGACCGCTACTACCCGCCGGCATTGGCTGCGATCGTCGACCGCGCACTGCAGGCCGACCCGGCTGCGCGCTACGAGACGGCGGCCGAGATGGCCGAGGCGCTGCGGGAATACGCGCGCTCCTGCGGTCTCGACCTCAACCCCCATGCACGAGCCCACTGGATGCACTCGCTGTTTTCCGTGCGGCCATGGCCGTCCGTCGACGTGCACGCGCTACAGCGGCAGCGGGCGGCGCCGGGCAAGCGTCGGGCCATCCGCAACGGGGCAGCGATTGCAGCGGGCTTGGCCCTCGGCGTTGCCGGGTTCGTGGCGGGCAATCTGTGGCGCACGAGCGAGCCGACCGCCGACGAGCCGCCGCGGGCCGAAGCCGATGCGTTGGAGCCGAGAGAGGCGGGAGAGGCGGCCAAGGCGGTGGATGCGGTGGATGCGGTGGATGCGGTGGATGCGGACGCCCCGCGAGAGGCGGAGACGGCCGAGGATGCCGAGGCGGAGCTCGTACCGGACGAGCCGGACGTCGCGCCGGAGCCTGAAGGGGGCCAACCGGTGCTGGCAGAACCCGCGGAAGACCCCGTCCCCGCGGACGAGCCCGAGGCGGAGCTCGTGATCGAAGACGAGCAAGCCAAGCGTCCACGCTCGCGTTCGCGTCGCCGCAGCAAAGCCGAGCCCAAACCGAGTGCGCCGCCCGAGGTCGACCACCGCGGCGATGCGTTGTTGCCCCCGTCCTGGCGGGGTTGATCGAGGCTCATGCGGACGCGCCGCTGGACGTCGGAGTTGGCCACAGGGCTCGCGTTCGCCGTGGCCTTGGTGGGCGGTCCGCGTGTGGGGTGGGGGGCCCCGTCGGACGAGGTTCGGGCACGGGCGCGAAAGGCCGCCGCTGCGATCGCCGACGGTCGGCTCGAGGAGGCGGACGCGATGATCGCCGCCAATCTCGAGGCCAATCCCGATCCATTCGTCTATCTGCTCGGGGCCCTGCGCGAGGAGCAGGGGGACTGTGCCGGCGCCGTCGAGGCGTACCGACGCTACATGGCTCTCGACGTGGCCGATCAAGACGTGGCCGCGGCCCAGGCC
>JGI12316J15310_10001557_pt7 | contig 10227 bp, 10 predicted proteins | sample MarCyaLeptolynsp_FD_15310 | JGI IMG/M metagenome (IMG submission 15310)
CTTGTCGCCTATTCCTTCGGCAAGTCGCTTCAGCCCGGCGACAAGGTGCTGATTACGGAGATGGAACACCACTCCAACATCGTGCCGTGGCAATTGCTGCGCGAAGAGCGCGGGATCGAATTGGGCGTGATCCCGATCAGCGATGAGGGCGAGTTCCTGATCGACGCGTACAAGGACATGCTGGACGACCGCGTGAAGATGGTCGCCGTCACCCATGTATCCAATGTGCTCGGCACCATCACGCCCGCGAAGAAAATCGTCGAGATGGCCCATGCCGTCGGCGCGAAAGTATTATTCGACGGCAGTCAGGCCGTCATGCATATGACCGTCGATGTGCAAGACTTGGACTGCGACTTCTACACCTTCACCGGCCACAAGCTCTATGGTCCTAATGGGATCGGTGTCCTCTATGGCAAGGAAGCGCTGTTGGATGCGATGCCGCCCTTCCTTGGCGGTGGCGACATGATCGCGACGGTCACGTTTGAGAAGTCGACCTGGGCCGAACTGCCCGCGAAGTTCGAAGCCGGCACGCCACCGATCACGGAAGCGATTGGCTTGGCGGCCGCCATCGACTACGTGTCGGCAATCGGCCTAGAGCGTATTGCCGCCCATGAACGCGATCTGTTGACCTATGCCATGCAGCGCCTGTCCGCCGTGGATAACTTCCGCGCCATCGGCACGGCACCCAACAAAACAGCGGTGATTTCCTTCTCGCTGGGCGAGGCGCATCCCCACGACATCGCGACCATCATCGACCAGCAAGGTGTCGCCGTTCGAGCCGGACATCATTGCGCGGAACCGTTGATGAATCGTATGGGGGTCGTCGGGACGGCACGTGCGTCTATGGGACTCTACAACACCCGCGCCGAGATCGACCAATTGGCCGCGGCGCTCGACAAAGTGAATGCGATCTTCGGATAGGGAACTGAAGAGATGGATGAGAACAGAGACGACCGGGACTACCTGACCTCCGCCCCGCCGGAACCACAGAGCGGCGCGGATTTGGTGCATCCCTATATGGGAATGTTCGGCGAGGGGCCGACCGCCGAGGAAGGCACGCAGGCCCTGGCGGGTGAACCGATCCCGGACGGTACGCAGATTGCGGCGCCCGAAGCGGTGGAAGCCGCGTTGCGCTCCGTCCATGACCCCGAAATCCCGGTGAACATTTATGATCTGGGACTGATCTATCACTGCGAAGTGGACGATCGTGGCGATTGCGACATCATCATGACGTTGACCGCGCCTGCCTGTCCGGTCGCTGGTGAAATGCCCCAACAGGTGGCTGATGCGGTCGCTGCCGTCACGGGGATCGGTGTCGTTACGGTGACCCTCACCTGGACGCCACCTTGGACGCCAGAGAACATGTCCGAAGATGCGAAACTTGCACTGGATTTTTTCTAACTGCGTTATGATATAACGCGAGTGGTACTCTAAAAGGCACGAAGCGATGTTCGACCCGAGCAAACCCATTGTCACCCTGACCGACGCGGCTGTGGACCGTGTACGCGCGCTTATGTCCAAGGGCGCACAGGATGTGATTGGTCTTCGCATTGGCGTTTCGTCCAAAGGCTGTTCGGGCCTCTCTTATGTCGTCGAATACGCCAAAGAGAAGAAGCAGTTCGAGGAAGAAGTCGAAGTCGACGGCGCACGCGTCCTGATCGACCCGGCAGCCACAATGTTCCTGATCGGCGCGGAAATCGACTATAAGGAATCGAAGTTCGAATCCGGCTTTACCTTCACGAACCCCAATGAAACCGCCCGCTGCGGCTGCGGGGAGAGTTTCTCGGTCGCGTGATCGGGCTAGGGGCTGCTTGACGCCCTCCCCCAATTGAGAGTATCCCAAAAGCACGGGGACTGAAGCGATCTCCCCGTTAGGCATCTCGCCCAAGCATCGCGTTCCTACTCCTATGGAGGAACGCTGGCATGATGTCCGCACCAAAAGACTCTACGCAAATTTCCATTCAACATCTGGCCACCCGTGTGGGTACGTCGAACTGTCCGGTTTTGATCGAAGGCCGTAACGACGAAGACTTCGGACTGGATTCCAGGCTGGTTCCCGGTTCTTTCCGGCTGTCCTGCTTTGAGGCGGAGGACTGGGCTCCGCGCTTCGAAGGCCAGGACGTGGTGGTTATCTGCGACAAGGGCATGAAGCTCAGCCAGGGGGCTGTCGCCTGGCTGCGGCGCGCAGGCGTCAACGCCCACGCCCTGGAAGGCGGGTTTCGCGGATGGCGGGATGCCGGACAACCCGTGATTAATCTGGACAATCTGCCACCACGCGATGAGAAAGGCCGCACCATCTGGGTCACTCGCGCACGACCAAAGATCGACCGTATCGCGTGTCCTTGGCTGATCCGCCGCTTTATCGATCCGAATGCCGTCATCCTCTACGTTAAGGACAGTGAAGTCGCTGGCGTGGCTGAGAAGTTTGGCGCAACGCCTTTCGATGTGGACGGCGTCTTCTGGTCCCATCGCGGCGAGCGCTGTACTTTCGACACGATGATCGAAGAATTCGGCCTGACCACCGGACCCTTGTCACAATTGGCGGATATCGTGCGCGGCGCGGATACCGGGCGTCTCGATCTGGCGCCAGAATCCGCAGGACTTCTTGCCATTTCCTTAGGACTGTCTCAGCAATACACCGACGACCTCGCGCAATTGGATGTGGGCATGGGTGTCTATGACGCATTATACCTGCGCATCCGGGACGCAGCCGAAGAAACCCACACCTGGACAGGAGCAGCGTGATCATGATCGAGACCACAGCACCTTCTGGAAAGAGTGAGGACCGGATCGGCGCGGACGGGCGTCCCTGGCCAGGCTTCGCGGAGGCCTTCAGCGTCTGGGCGCGGATCGCGCTTATGAGCTTTGGCGGCCCTGCCGGGCAAATCGCCGTTATGCATAAGATCCTGGTTGAGGAGAAACGCTGGCTCGGTGAGGCGCGGTTCCTGCACGCGCTAAACTTCTGCATGTTACTGCCCGGTCCGGAGGCACAGCAGCTCGCGACCTATATCGGCTGGCTGATGCACCGAACTTGGGGTGGATTGCTAGCCGGTATCCTGTTCATCCTCCCCGGTGCGGCGTCGATCCTTGGCCTCAGTTGGGTCTATGTGACATTCGGCGACGTCCCAGCAATCGAAGGATTGTTCTACGGACTAAAAGCGGCCGTCCTGGCCATCGTCCTGGGCGCCGTCTTTCGGATCGCTGGAAAGGCACTAAGAGGGACCGGCCCCGTTGCATTGGCGGCGGCATCCTTTATCGCGATCTTTGGGTACGGAATCCCCTTCCCGCTTGTCGTATTCGCCGCCGGCTTCATCGGCTTCCTCAGCGCACGGGCGGGCTCGGAGATGTTCGCAGGTGGAGGGCATGGCGGGAAAGGCGACAGTGACGCCGGCGAAAGCCTATTGGGAGATGACTCGCCACAGGCGGCAACATTCCGATCCATGGCCGGACCGGCGCTTGGCGCTGCGCTACTCTGGGTCCTTCCAGTAGCGGTTTGCTTCCTGTGGCTAGGCCCGGACAATGTGTTCAGCGCGCTGGCATTTTTCTTCTCCAAGCTGGCGATGGTGACTTTCGGAGGCGCCTATGCCGTCCTCGCCTATGTGGCGCAGGCCGGAGTCGAAACCCATGGATGGTTGCAGCCGCATGAGATGCTGGACGGACTCGGCATGGCGGAGACGACGCCTGGCCCGCTGATCATGGTGGTTCAGTTCGTTGGATACCTGGCGGCATATCGTGAGGCCGGAACGCTCGATCCGGCGACGGCCGGTCTCATCGGGGCCGCGCTGACAACTTGGGTCACCTTCGCCCCCTGCTTTCTTTGGATTTTTGTCGGGGCGCCCTTCATTGAGACGCTCCGAAAGAACAAAGCACTGTCTTCGGCACTGGCTGCAATTACGGCGGCGGTCGTCGGGGTCGTCCTCAATCTCGCCGTTTGGTTCGGGCTTCATGTGTTGTTCGGAGAGCTGGAGCCGGTTTCCCTTCTAGGGATGAGCCTGCCAGGACCGGTCTTCAGCACAATCGATCCACTTGCAGCGGCGCTCAGCGTCGCGTCACTGCTGGCGATCACCCGCTTTAAGGCAAGCCCGTTCCTGATCCTCGGTCTTGCAGCAGCAATTGGTGTTGGCGCGACAGTGATTGCCTAGATCATCGCCTTATGACTGAACATGCTGGTTGCACGGGCACGGGCGGTCGCGGCGTCATTGAACTGACCGCAGCCCTCCAGCGCCCGTGCCAGCATACGCCAGTTTTGCGGACTCGACGGCTTCAAGGCGCATCGCTCCCGCAGCAGGGCGCGCGCCAGTGAGAACCGTTTCGCGCGCAGCGAAGCTTCAATCATGGTCAGCGCGATGATATCCCGTTGGGCATGACTGCCTCCCAGACGCGCCGTGTGGTAGCGGATCGGATAGAGCTGATCGACGGCATCTTCGTAACGCTCCTCCGCGAAGGCCTGCAGCGCCCGACAGAAAGGCAGGCCCACTTCGCGGGTCATGGCCACATTGTCGTCTTCGCCCCGCTGCACGTGTCGTTCGTTGGCGTTCAGGACCTCTTGGGCGGCATCCGACCTTTCGTCCGCGACAAAGGTCATCATGGCGTGGACATCGTTGAAGGCATAGAGCCGGTCCGTGGCGCTTGGCGCCCATTTATCCGCCAACTCACACCAGCGATCCCCGACATCGACGCCATAAAGCTTAAGGCGCCACAGCAGGGCCGTTGCATCCAGCTCCTGATATTTGTTGTCTCCACCCGGTCCCAAGTCACGCAGCTGCCGGTCAAAGATTTCGAGTACCCGACCCGTTTCACCGATATCCAAATGAAAGAGCGAAAGGTGCCACCACAGGTGATTCCGGAAGTTACTCTTGGCCCAATCGTCTAGGCGTTCGTTCATGAAGGCGATGCCGCCGGTCTGGCGTCCCATCATCTCCATCACATGGGCAACCGCATGAATGGAGTATGGGTCCTTAGGCTCCAGCGCCAAGGCACGACGTCCCATCTCCTCCGCTAAGGGATAATTGCCGGTTTCTTCCAGACCGAAGGAATAGAAACCCAAAACCCAGTTGAACCCCGGCACTGACTCGTCATAGGCCGCCATAACGCGGGCCACTCGGTCTCGCTGATTGATCGTATCGCCAAGCAAGACATCCGAAAGATGCGCCAGTTGGAGAGCAAGCAGGTCGCGCGGATAGTCGATCAGCACTCTGTCCCATGCCTCGCATGCACCGGTGAAATCCCCCTCGACCCAGGATCGAACAGCGGTCATGTGTCCCCGCTCCCGGTCGTTGGCGCGATCGGCCATGTTTTCCGCCGTTTCCAGAGCATTGACCATGTCGCCGTAAATCCGCGTCTCCATCGCCTGGGTCAGCATTGCGGCCTTAAAGACATGGCCCATGATGAAATCGGGGTGGTCCGCAAGAACCGCATCGATCGTTTCTATCGGGTCGCCCACAAAGGCCAGCGCGTCGCGATGGGCAGCCTCTAGTCCGTCGATACAGGCCTGATTTTCTGTCGTGGTCGGAACGCCGCGCGGATCGTCCATGGAACTCCCCTCGATAGATTTTTGATCTTATGGAGCGGAGTATACTTAAATTGCGCGGCGCGTCTCTACCCCTCAACGACCTGACGGCAATAAGTCTCCCGCAGGAAAACCGTCGCCACGAATCCAATCGCATAGCCGACAAGCAGGGCGGAGAAAGCAAAGACGTAACTGTCGGCGGAATAGACCGGTGCGCCATCCTGCATCGTGCCGTCCCAGCTCGCATCCAGCAGAAAGCCCAGGAGCGGCTGAAACAACGCACCCGATCCGACGACAAACATGTTAACGAAGCCAAGACCAGCACCGGCGCGATTGGGTCGGTTGACCTCGCGCACACAAGCGAAGGACAAAATCATCGTGCACCCACCGATGCCATTCAGGACGCAAAGGATACGAAGCGCCCAGATCGGCAAATCCTCGATAAGAATGAGTGACGCCAGCGACCCGGCACCCAAGAGAATTCCGACGTAAATGAGAGGTTTCCGGCGCCCGATCCGCTCCGTGAGCCAGCCAATCATCGGGCAGAAAATTGCCCACCCCAGGAATATTAGCGATGCAGTCGCACCGGCTTCATCCTTTGGCAAACCTTGCACCTGAACGAGCCATGGCACAGCCCAGAGTCCGGCAAAGGCGAGCATCGGCGCAGTCAGGGAAAACCCGATTAGCGCGCAACACCAACTGTCCTTACGCGCCAGAACATCGCGCATCGCGCCTTTCGCAGCGCTCTTGGCGGCAGCCTTCTTTTCGGCTGGAATTTCTTCGACAACCAGAAAGATCAGGACTGCCAGAACCGCACCCAGGACACCGATCCCGATCACGGTGTCGCGCCAACCGAACTCTGTCACCACCGGGACCAAAGGCGCTTGGCCAGCGATTGCACCCAGCATCCCCACCGTCTGCAGGATACCGGTCAGTAAACTGAATTGGCGCTGTGGGAACCAGAACGCGGCGATAGACATTGTGCCGACATAAGCAAAGGCGACCGCCGCCCCGATCAGCATCCGTCCGATGGATGCAACCGTCAGTCCATCCGCATAGGCGAACACCATACTGCCGACAAGGCAGAGCGCCATGGCACCGCTTAGCATACGCCGCACGCCGAACCGGTCCATCAGCATGCCGATTGGCATCTGCATGCCCGCATAGGCATAAAAGTAGAAAGCGCTAAGAGCGCCAAGCGCCCCTGCCTGAACCTGGAACGCGCGCATCAGATCGTCGGTCATGACGCTTGGTGCGACGCGCTGAACAAAAGCGTAGCCGAAGCACGCACAGCCCAGCGCAAACGCAAACCAAGCGCGCATGGAAGGGGCCTGAACGGTAGCTTGGGACGCGCTCACTGACCCTTAATCCCGAGGGTCCGCTCGAAAATCATAGTCGCGTTCGATCTTTGCCACGCGCAGTGCATAACTCGCATACCATTTCTCACGACCGAGTTTCCGCGCGCCGGCATGATCCGCCTGCTTCTTCCAGCCCAAGATCGATGCCTCGTCCTTCCAATAGCTGACGGTAATTCCCAAACCGGTCTGCGGATCGCGTGTGCTTTCCACACCCAGATAGCCGGGCATCGTCGCCGCGAGGCGCGCCATCTCGCCTGCCATCTCCGCGTATCCCGGCTCGTCCTCGTCCGTGCGTTTCGCACAGAAGATCACCGCATAGTACGGGACCTCAAAAAGGGGGGCTGGCATGCTTCGTCTCCTCGAAACGTAGTCGGGCTTTGTAGACTCTGCGTATACTGGAACTAGGTTGTACCTGATTTCGGAAACACCACGACACCCTTTCATCTCTCAAGACATCTGTGACACCGAGGAATACCGCCCAATGAACCAACCGGAATACGAGCGCTTTGAGCTTTTCGGCTATTGGTCGGCGATATCCGGGCAAGAGGAGCGGCCATTGAAGAGCCGGTTCGACCCGACGGAGGTACCACAGATCCTTCAAGCTCTATCCCTTGTCGTCTGCGCCGAAGATCTCGCGGATTACCGGATTTCCGTCTGGGGATCGCGCCTAATTGACCTTTTCGGTGAGGAGAGAACGGGAAAAACGTTCGGTGAGCTCCAGTTGATCGAGAATTGGGAAGAGACGTTCGCCGATTACATCCGCATAAAAGAGACGGGGGAACCGATCTTGCTGACGGGCCGCACCGTTTCATCGGACCGGCAACATGTGGAATATGAACGTCTTTCGCTACCGTTATGGGGCAACGAGACGGCCGAGGACGCCCTGACAGTAACTCATGTAATCTCGCAATTTCGGGTTCTGGACCGAAAGAGAGTACCGATCAGCTGATCCCGCCCGATAGGTTTGTGATCAGCCTTTCCATGATCCGGTCGATGCGCCGACGTGCCGCGGAGTTCCATTCTTGGGCCGCCGCCTCGGCGCTGCGCGGCGGATCCGCCGCCACAATATCGTACGCTTCCCTGGCATCCTCATCGAAGGCATAGATCGCAAAAGCCACCGGAGTGCCGCCCTGCGGGAAAGCATAGCCTGCAAGACCGACGCCATAATTCATGGACCCGGTTTTCGCCCAGATGCGAAGCCCGGTTGCTTCCTCACGCAAACGATTGCGTAGACTGCCATCCCAGCCCGCCGGCGTCAGAGCTGCCGCGAACTCCGGATGATCCTGCCAAACAAAGGACAAGAGCCGCGCCATGGCAAAGGCGTTCACCCGCGCCTCAGAGGTCAGGCCCGAGAAATTGGGAAGATCCAGGCCACCAGTGCCGCCATACCGTTGCGTAAGCCAGATCGTTGGATCATTGGCGCCGACCGCTGCGCGCCCAACCAATTCCGCCATGGCGTTGCTGGAGGTCCATAGCATCTCTCGTATGAGACCGGAGACTGGCTCACTTTCGTGCCGTGCGACTTCCACGGGGCAGTCATCCGATGCCGCGCCAACCGACGGCTCTACCCAATGCCCCATGCCGGAGAGAAAATCCGCAAAAAGGCCGACCGCCTGGGCAGTTGGGTCAGGGTGCGCCCACCATTTTGGATTCCCCCTATAGCCTAGGGGCGGCGCACCAGCCGGCAGCGACCAGTCCCTAAAGGCGCGATAGGCACCTTCGGCAACCATCAGATCGGAAAGGCGCGGGTTGTAGGGCGCGTGAGGCGGTTGGATGGGATCGATATGACCTTCGTCGAAGCCAGGATAGTGGTATATCCGCATGCCACGCTGCACAGCGCCGGAACGGTGCGTTTGCAACGCAAGCGACATCATCCCGTCGACACCCAGCAAAGGATCGCCCCCACCGATCAGAACCAATCCCGCATCAGTCTCACAGACGCGAGTAGCAAATCGGTGATCTGGCGACAGACGGTCGAATGCCGCCATGGCCGCCAGAAGTTTCGCTGTCGACGCGGGCAGCATTGGCCGCACGGCATCGCGGTGGGCAATAACGCGCCCGTCCGTCAGCGAAATCAGGACAAAGGATACGCCATTGGCATTGCCCCCGATCAAGGCGTCGGGCGTCTCTGAACTGAGGTCCGGCAAGGGATCGTTTAGCGACCCAGCAAGGGACGGGACGATCGCTGTCGATACCGAGACCGTCTCCGGAATTGCTTCAAGTTCCGCAATCTGGGTCGCATCCGTGTTCGCAACTGGCAATGCCTCCCCGAACGCCTCTTCCGCGGGTTCCTCTTCGGTTGCTTCAAGCGTGACCGCCTGGGCGGGTTCTGGTTCGACTGAAGCCGCACCTGCTGCGTTTACTTCAGACGCGACCGGCTCCGCCACGGCCGGTATTTCCGATGCTGGCGTCTCTACCGAAGGGGCCTCGGTGGGCGCCGCAGACGTGGGCAGGATATCGGATAGACCCTGGCAGCCGGCGAACACCAGCATGAGGGGCAGAAGTAAGAGACGAAGCCGCATGCCCAGCACTCTACAACCGAGCCGCGCGGCGCTGCAATGCACACGCTTGCTTGGCGGGCACCTCCGGTCTATTTCTCTGCCCGATATGACAGCGCTGCACTCAACCAACACTCCATCGCACGCCGAAACCATCGGCGCGCTGAAGACAATGCTTGGCCCAAAAGGCTGGATCGATAATCCGGAAGAGTTGGCGCCCTGGCTGGTCGACAGCCGGAACGCCTATCACGGGTCCTGTTTCGGCATGGCACGACCGGAAACAGCCGAGGAAGTCTCTGCGGTTCTGGCGTTCTGTTACGAGCACGATATCGCGGTGGTTCCGCAGGGTGGCAACACAAGCCGCGTCGGCGGTGCGACCCCCGATACCAGCGGCAATCAGATGCTGCTGAACCTGGGTCGCATGAACAAAGTTCTGGAAGTCGACCCAGCGGACTACACGATGACGGTCCAGGCCGGTTGTATCCTGAAAGACCTACAGGAAACAGCTGAGAAAGCGGACCGACTCTTTCCCTTGAGCCTCGGCGCGGAAGGGTCCTGCGTTATCGGCGGTAACCTGGCCTCCAACGCAGGCGGCATTAATGTGCTCCGCTATGGTAATGCACGCGATCTGGTCCTTGGCCTTGAGGTTGTTCTGCCGGATGGGCGCATCTGGAATGGTCTGCGCCGCCTTCGCAAAGACAATACCGGCTATGATTTAAAGCAGGTCTTTCTGGGATCAGAAGGAACCCTGGGTGTCATTACCGCCGCCGTGCTGAAGCTTTTCCCGCTACCCAAGGAGCGGGCCGCGGCCTTGGTTGCGATCCGCGACCTTGATACGGCAATCCCGCTGCTGGAGCGCGCC
>JGI12316J15310_10000193_pt5 | contig 10219 bp, 9 predicted proteins | sample MarCyaLeptolynsp_FD_15310 | JGI IMG/M metagenome (IMG submission 15310)
GTCGGCGCCTCGGCAACCGTCTCCAGCGGTTCCAGCACCCCGTGGCGGGCCAGCACCCAGGCGATGCGGATCAGCCGCAGCAGGTTGCGCAGGGCCCTAATCATGAACGGACCGGGTCATGGGGACGCGGTGGCCATCGCCTAGAGGCGCCAGCCCGAGTGGATGGCGGCGATCCCCGCCGACAGGTTGCGCCAGCGCACCCGCTCCAGGCCGACCCGCCGCATCCGCTCGGCCAGGTCCTGCTGATCGGGGAAGCGGCGGATGCTCTCGGCCAGGTACTGATAGGCCTCGCGGTCGCGCGCGACCTTGTCACCGAGCCACGGCAGCACCTTGAAGGAGTAGGTGTCGTAGACCGGATCGAGCCAGGGCTGGGTCGGGCGCGAGAACTCCAGGCACATGAACCGCCCGCCCGGACGCAGCACCCGGGTCATCTCGGCCAGGGCGCGGTCGATGCGGGTGACGTTGCGCAGGCCGAAGGCGATGGTGACCCGGTCGACCGACCGGTCCGCCAGCGGCAGGTCCTCGGCATTGCCCACGACCCAGTCGACGCCGTCATCGCCGCCGGCCGTCGCCAGGCGGTCGCGGCCGACGGCGATCATCTCGGCATTGATGTCGCAGACCGTGACCGGCCCGCCGCGGCGGGCGCGCCAGATCGAGGCGATGTCGCCGGTGCCCCCGGCGACGTCGAGCAGGCGCTGGCCCGGGCGCGGCGCCAGCCAGTCGGCGAACGCCTGCTTCCAGACCCGGTGGATGCCGAGGCTCATCAGGTCGTTCATGATGTCGTAGGACGAGGCGACGCTGTCGAACACGGCGCGCACCCGCTCCCCCTTCTCCTCGACGGCGACCGAGGAGAAGCCGAAATCGGTCACGCCGTCGCGGATCTTGGGGTCCGCCGTCTCTCGGTTCTTGTCGGCCCGGTCCTTGTCGTCGGCAGCCATCGCCCACCTTTCGCCCGGCGGTGTCGGTCCCGCTGGCTTAGAGCAAATCCTGTCTTGCCGCGACCGCCGGCGATCGCGACGTGGCATGTGAATCTGCTCTATCTCATTGAAGAAGAGCATGATTCACGTCTAGGGCGGCAGCGCGAGGCGATTCCACCCTGGACGATCATGCTCTAGGCCGGTGACGGTCATTAATCAAGCCGCGCGAGCGCCTTGGCGGTGCGACGCATTCGACTGCTTGGCGCGCTCCCGCCGCCGGGATACGGTCCGCCGTCATGCCTGAACTGCCCGAAGTCGAAACCGTCATGCGCGGCCTGGCCACCCGCCTGGAGGGGCGTGTGCTCGCCGAGGTCGAGGCGCGGCGCCCGGACCTGCGCTGGCCGTTGCCGGAGCGGTTCGCCGCGCGGCTGACCGGCCGGCGCGTGATCGGCCTGCGGCGGCGGGCCAAATACATCCTGGTGGACCTGGACGACGCCAACAGCTGGATGATCCATCTCGGCATGTCCGGACGCATGCTGATCTCCGACGGACCGAAGCCGGAGCTGGAAACCCACGATCACGTGGTGTTCCGCACCGATGCCGGTACCTGGGTCCGGTTCAACGACGCCCGGCGGTTCGGTATGATGGACCTGTGGCCGACCGCCGAAGTCGAGCGCCACAGGCTGTTCAAGGGGATCGGCCCCGAGCCGTTGGGCAACGTCTTCTCCGGCCCGGCGCTGGCGGCGGCGCTGACCGGCAAGCACACGCCGATCAAGGCCGCCCTGCTCGACCAGAAAGTGGTCGCGGGGGTCGGCAACATCTATGCCTGCGAGGCGCTTCACCGCGCCGCCATCTCGCCGCGCCGGCTCGCCCTGAACGTGGTCGGCGGCCGGGCCGAGCGGTTGGCCGAGGCGGTCAAGACGGTGCTCACCGAGGCGATCGCCGCCGGCGGATCAAGCCTGCGCGATCACCGCCAGGTGTCCGGCGAACTCGGGTATTTCCAGCACACGTTCCGGGTGTACGATCGCACCGGGGAGAGGTGTCCACGGGACGGCTGCAGCGGGACGGTGACCCGACTGGTGCAGGCCGGCCGATCGACTTTCTATTGTCCCCGCTGTCAACGCTGAGGTAGAAGCCGGCGCCATGAGCCCGCCGCCGAACCGCGCCCGCCCGACCGTTCTCGCCGCGCTGGCGGTGGCGGTCCTGCTGTTCGCCGGGTCTCCGGCGACCGCGGCCGACCGTTTCGTCGACGGCATCGAGGACCTGCCCCTCATGCCGGGCCTGGACGGCGTGCCCGAGGCCAGCGTCGCCTTCGACGGGGTCGCGGGGCGCATCGTTGTCGCTTTCGCCGAGGGCGGGGTCGCCATGGCCGACGTCCGCGCGTTCTACGACGCCACCCTGCCCCAGCTCGGCTGGGAGCGGATCGCCGCCGACCGGTGGGCCCGGGCGGGCGAGGAGCTGAACTTGGATGCGGTGATCGAGCGGGGCGGGCTGGTGGTCCGCTTCGAGCTCGTGCCGCGATGATCACAACCGCCGGCGCCCGCGACGGGCGCCCGGCGCGCATCGGGAGACGTCTGATGGCCTACGAGAACATCCTCACGGAAACGCGCGGCGGCGTCGCGCTGATCAGCCTCAACCGACCGAAGGCCCTGAACGCGCTGTCCTCGCCGCTGATGGCGGAACTGGGCGAGGCGCTGCTGGCGGCCGACGCCGATCCGGAGATCGGCTGCATCGTGCTGACCGGCAGCGAGAAGGCGTTCGCCGCCGGCGCCGACATCAAGGAGATGCAGACCAAGGATTTCGCCGAGGTCTACACGCAGGACTTCATCACCGCCGGTTGGGAGACGGTGCTGCGGGTGCGCAAGCCGGTGATCGCCGCGGTCGCCGGCTACGCCCTCGGCGGCGGCTGCGAGCTCGCCATGATGTGCGATTTCATCATCGCCGCCGACACCGCCAAGTTCGGCCAGCCGGAGATCAATCTCGGCGTCATTCCGGGCGCCGGCGGCTCCCAGCGACTGACCCGCTTCGTCGGCAAGTCCAAGGCCATGGACATGGTGCTGACCGGCCGCAACATGGATGCCCAGGAGGCCGAGCGCTCGGGCCTGGTGAGCCGCATCGTGCCGGCCGCCGACCTGCTGGACGAGACGCTCAAGGTGGCGTCCAAGATCGCCGCCCTGTCGCGCCCCTCGGTCATGGCGGCCAAGGAGGCGGTGAACCGCAGCTACGAGACCACGTTGTCCGAGGGCGTGCGCTTCGAGCGCCGGCTGTTCCATTCGCTGTTCGCCACCGAGGACCAGAAGGAGGGCATGGCCGCCTTCATCGAAAAGCGCCAGCCGGCGTTCAAACATCGCTGACCCGGAAGACTCCCCGCCTTGGAAGAATCCCTGCCGGGGTGGCGAGTCGTTGTTGACGCGGTGGGGGCGTGGCGCTATAAGCCACGCCTTCCACGGACCTGCCGTACTTTGAGAGACGAGAATGGCGAACCATCCTTCAGCCGAAAAGCGTATCCGGCGCAATGCACGGCGGACCGAGATCAATCACGCCCGCATCTCGCGCATCCGCACCCACGTGAAGCGCGTCGAGAAGGCCATCGCCTCCGGCGACAAGGCCGCCGCGGTCGAGGCGTTCAAGGCCGCCCAGCCGGAGATGCAGCGGGGTGTCGTGAAGGGCGTCCTGCACCGCAACACCGTCGCCCGCAAGCTGTCGCGCCTCAATAGCCGGATCAAGGCGCTCGGCGCCTGATCGACGGCATGGCCCGCCGGCCAGTCGCCGGTCGGGATTGTCGCGCACCATCGAGAGCCGCCAGCATTGGCGGCTTTTCTGCGTTCCGGCCCCGGGGTGCCGTGCCGATCGCCGCTCGCCAAGGGAAGCCCTAGGACGCCAAGGGAAGCCCCAGCCGCCAAGGGAAGCCCCAGGCCGCCAAATGCTCTGGGGCGTATCCGGCTCCGTTCATCAAGTATTGCCGAGAGATCGCGCGTCGGCGCCCGTCGACGGGCGTCATGGGACGCCGAACCGCTGGATTCCTAAGGGATCGAGGCCGATGGCGTCGGTAGCGACCGGGCGCCGCCGCTGGTTGGCGCACGATCTGGCGAGGAGCGGTTGAGCACCCGGGCCGGCGGACTGCCGCACAACTTAAAATGGATATCCAGGTGCGCGAACTAGAGGATGATTATTTATGAAACAAAAGTGACGGCACTTAGCGAACTGAATCCAAATTGCGAATCTGCCTGCTTAATCAGTTGGCCCGATTCGTTCAGCCTGCGATGAACAAAGGTCGCCAATTTCCTGAATCGAAATGACTCTCCTCCCGTGGGGGCGTCACTCACATCTCTCTCTCGAAAAAAAATCGTCACAGAGTGTTCGACTCGGTTGCGCCCAGTCGGCGTCGCTAGTACCTTAGCAACCTCACCGCTGAAGACGAGCCGGAAAGCATTGGATAAAAAGATGGTAAGTAAATCGTCTTCGGTTCGGCGGTGCTCCTCTCGATCTACAGGCTTTGATCGGCCCAGTTCTCCGGATTAACTTTTGGAAATCTAGGGCCGAGCGGGCGAAGCGGCATCCGTCGCGGCGACGCGACAGGTTTGTTTGATCGGACAGGAGAAAGCGAAGCGGGGGTGGCGCGAACGTGGCCGCACTTGAAGGGGCAGGAAGAGCCGCCGGTCTCGGGGTTCTGACGACACTATGCGAGGGAATGACGGTGACACGGATCGGCTGGGGGAGCCAATCGGGGGATGTATCGTCGACGCAAGGCATTGGCACCAACGCGCTGACGTTCGGTTTCGAACGTTCTGGCGGTCTTCGCGAGGAGGCGCGTCATGGCTGAATCGGCGGGGTTGGATGCGCTTGCGGCGCAATGGGCGCGGGTTAAATCCCGGCTGCGCTCGGAGTGCGGGGAAACCGCCTATCGAGGGTGGCTGCGGCAGCTGACCCTGGCCCGCCGCGACGGGGCGGTGGTCTATCTGGCGATCCCGTCGAAGTTCGAGCGGGACCGCGTCGTCACCCAGTACGGGGACCGTTTGCGCGGCCTGTGGCAGGGCGAGGACTCCGCCGTGGCGACCGTCGAGGTCGTCGTTTCGGGCCGACAGGACTCGGGCCGCCAGGACGAGTCGGCGCGCAAGACCGTGGCGGTGCCGGCGGGCGCGACCGCCGCGGTGTCGACGCCGGATCCGGTGCCTTCGGCGCCGGTGGTGCCGGACTTCGCCGCGGGCGACGGCGCCGCCGGTGAGGTGCCGAGCGATCTGAACGCCGTCTCGGCGCCGCTGGATGCGCGATTCACCTTCGACAATTTCGTGGTCGGCAAGCCGAACGAGCTGGCCTTCGCGGCCGCCCGGCGGGTGGCCGAGAGCGAGACGGTGCCGTTCAACCCGCTGTTCCTGTATGGCGGGGTCGGCCTCGGCAAGACCCACCTGATGCACGCCATCGCCTGGGAGATCCGCCGCAATCATCCGCAACGCCGGGTGCTGTACCTCTCCGCCGAGAAGTTCATGTACCAGTTCATCCGGGCGCTGCGGTACCGCGACACGGTCGCGTTCAAGGAGCTGTTCCGCTCGGTCGACGTGCTGATGATCGACGACGTGCAGTTCATCAGCGGCAAGGACAGCACCCAGGAGGAGTTTTTCCACACCTTCAACGCCCTGGTGGACAACAACCGCCAGGTGGTGATCTCGGCCGACAAGAGCCCGACCAACCTGGACGGGCTGGAGGAGCGGCTGCGCTCGCGCCTCGGCTGGGGCCTGGTGGCGGACATCCATCCGACAGACTACGAGCTGCGCCTTGGCATCCTGCAGTCCAAGGTCGAACGGGTGGAGGCGGACATCCCGCCCAAGGTCATGGAGTTCCTGTCGCACAAGATCAGCTCCAATGTGCGCGAGCTGGAGGGCGCCCTGAACCGGGTGGTGGCGCATTCAACCCTGGTCGGGCGCGCGATCACCCTGGAGATGGTGCAGGAGGTGCTGGCCGACCTGCTGAAGGCCAACGACCGCCGGGTGACCATCGAGGAGATCCAGCGCCAGGTCGCGTCGCACTACAACATCCGGGTGTCGGACATGTACTCGGCGCGCCGGGCCCGGGCGATTGCGCGGCCGCGCCAGATCGCGATGTACCTGTCGAAGCAGCTCACCCAGCGCTCGCTGCCGGAGATCGGCCGCAAGTTCGGCGGGCGCGACCACACCACGGTGATGCACGCGGTCAAGAAGGTCGACGAGCTGCGTGCCACGGACCGGCATTTCGACGCCGACGTGGACCTGCTGCGGCGCATGCTCGAGGGGTGATTTTCCCACCGTCCGGCGGGCCCCGACTAAGCCCCGCCGGACGGTGAAAAACTCCCTGTGCACAAGCGTTTCGTGCTATAAAGTCGGACTTTCGATTCGTCGGTTCGCGGCCGATCGGAAACCGCCCGTCCTGGCGGCCCCGATCCGACCGTCCCACCGGCCTTCTGGCGCCATTCCAGTCCGAGCGAGACCATGAAGATTACCATTGACCGGGCGGCCCTCCTGAAGCCGCTGGCCCATGTTCAAAGCGTCGTCGAGCGCCGCAACACGATCCCGATCCTGGCCAACGTGCTGCTGAAGGCCGATGACGGGCGGGTCTCGATGACGGCGACCGACATGGACATGGACGTGGTCGAGAGCGTGGCCTGCTCCATCGGTCAGGCCGGGGCGGCGACCGTGCCAGCGCTCACCCTGTACGAGATCGTCCGCAAGCTGCCCGATGGCGCCGAGGTCGAGCTGACGGTCGCCGGCGACAGCGGCCGCATGGCGATCCGTGCCGGGCGCTCGAACTTCTCGCTGCCGACCCTGCCGGTGGAGGAGTTCCCGGCGCTCTCCGGCGACGAGCTGACGACCAATTTCGTGCTGTCGGCGGCGGACGCGAAGACCCTGATCGACCGCACCCGCTTCGCGATCTCCACCGAGGAGACCCGCTACTACCTGAACGGCATCTACCTGCACGAGACCCAGGCCAACGGCATGGCGGTCCTGCGCGCGGTGGCGACCGACGGTCACCGCCTGGCCCGCGTCCAGATGCCGCTGCCCGAGGGGGCGGCCGGCATGCCGTCGGTGATCGTGCCGCGCAAGGCGGTGACGGAGATCCGCAAGCTGATTGACGAAACCGATGGCGACGTCCAGGTCGGGCTGAGCGAGAACAAGCTGCGCTGCGCCTTCGCCGACACGGTGATGACCACCAAGCTGATCGACGGCACCTTCCCGGACTACGAGCGGGTGATCCCGGCCGGCAACGACAAGGTCATGCGGGTCGATTGCGGCTCGTTCAAAAAGGCGGTCGACCGGGTCGCGACGATCTCCACCGAGAAATCGCGCTCGGTGAAGCTGTCGCTCGGCAACGGCACGCTGACCCTGTCGGCGAACAGCCCGGACAACGCCCAGGCGACCGAGGAGGTCGACGTCGAGTACGGTGCCGCTTCCATGGAGATCGGCTTCAACTCCCGCTACCTGCTCGACATCGCTGACCAGGTCGACGACAGCGGCAAGGCGGTGTTCCAGATGGCCGACGCCGCCTCGCCGACCATCGTCACCGACGAGGCCGATGACGGCGCCCTCTACGTGCTGATGCCGATGCGGGTGTGACGACGCGCGTGTCGGTCGACGGTCCCATCCCCAACACCCATAGCGGAGCCGCCTCCGCCGCCAACGCGCCGCTTCACCTGGCGGTGCGCAAGCTGACGCTCACGCGTTTTCGCAACCACGCCGCCACGGCGTTGGAGATCGACCGGCCGGTGGCGGTGCTGACCGGCGCCAACGGCTCCGGCAAGACCAATCTGCTCGAGGCGGTGTCGTTCCTGAGCCCCGGCCGCGGCATGCGCCGGGCGAAGCTGTCCGAGATCGACCGCGCCGGCGATACCGGACCCTGGGCCGTCGCCGCCGAGGTCGAGGGCAAGCTGGGCGAGACGCGGATCGGCACCGGCCGCGACGCCACCGCCGAGGGCGAGCGCCGGCTGGTCCGGATCGAGGGCGCGCCCGCCCGCAGCCAGACCGCACTCGGCGACCATCTGACCGTGTCCTGGCTCACCCCCGCGATGGACCGCCTGTTCGCCGACGGGGCCTCGGGCCGGCGCCGGTTCCTCGACCGCCTCGTCTACGCCTTCGACGGCGAGCACGCGGGACGGGTGAACGGCTACGAGCATGCCTGGCGCGAGCGCAACCGCCTGATCAAGGACGGACGGCGAGAGGCCGCCTGGTACGCCGCGCTGGAGGAGACCCTGGCCGAGACCGGCGTCGCCATCGCCGCCGCCCGCGCCAGCCTGGTCGCCCGCCTGAACCGGATCTGCGCCGCCACCCGCGCGCCGTTCCCGGCGGCCGAACTGGCGCTGGACGGCGAGATCGACCGCTGGCTGATCGGCACCCCAGCCCTGGAGGTCGAGGACCGGGTCCGCGCCACCCTCGCCGCCGCCCGGTTCGGGCCGCAGGAGGCCGAGGGCCCGCACCGCACCGACCTGGCGGTGACGCACGTGGCCAAGGCCATGCCGGCGGCGCAATGCTCGACCGGCGAGCAGAAGGCGCTGCTGGTCGGCATCGTGCTCGCCCATGCCCGCCTGCAGGCGATCGACGAGCATGCGGCGCCGATCCTGTTGCTCGACGAGGTCGCCGCCCATCTCGACGACCGCCGGCGTGTCGCCCTGTTCGAGGCCGTGTTCGACCTCGGCGGGCAGGCCTGGCTGACCGGCACCGACCTTTCCACCTTCGCGCCGATCGCCGATCGCGCGCGCCTGTTCGACGTCGCCGACGGCCGTGTCCGGCCGACCGACGTCGGTTCCTGAGACTGGAGTCCCTCCCATGGCCGATGACGCCACCCCCGAGAACGGTTCCGAGAACGGCTACGGCGCCGAGTCGATCAAGGTCCTGCGTGGCCTGGACGCCGTGCGCAAGCGCCCGGGCATGTATATCGGCGACACCGATGACGGCTCGGGCCTGCACCACATGGTCTACGAGGTGGTGGACAACGCCATCGACGAGGCCCTGGCCGGCTATTGCGACGCGGTGGAAGTGGTCCTGAACGGTGACGGCTCGGTCACGGTCCGCGACAACGGCCGCGGCATCCCGGTGGACATCCACGCCGAGGAGGGGGTGTCGGCGGCGCAGGTCATCATGACCCAGCTGCATGCCGGCGGTAAGTTCGACCAGAATTCCTACAAGGTGTCCGGCGGTCTGCACGGGGTGGGCGTGTCGGTGGTGAACGCGCTCTCCGAATGGCTGGAGCTGCGGATCTGGCGCGACGGCAAGGAGCACGCGATGCGGTTCCGCCACGGCGATGCCGAGGCGGATCTGGCCGAGGTCGGGCCGTCCGGGGGGCGGGCCGGCACCGAGGTGACCTTCAAGCCGTCATCGCGGACCTTCACCATGGTCGAGTTCGACTACGCCACCCTGGAACACCGGCTGCGGGAGCTCGCCTTCCTGAATTCCGGTGTGCGCATCATCCTGAGCGACGAGCGCCATGGCGAGGCGAAGAGCACCGACCTGCACTACGAGGGCGGTCTCAAGGCCTTCGCCGAGTATCTCGACCGGGCGCGCACCGCCCTGCACCCGACCATCGCGGCGACCGGCGAGCGCGACGGCATCACCGTCGAGATCGCCATGGAGTGGACGGACTCGTTCCACGAAACGATGCTCTGCTTCACCAACAACATTCCCCAGCGCGACGGCGGGACCCATCTGGCCGGCTTCCGCGCCGCCCTGACCCGCCAGGTCAACGCCTACGCCAACGCCTCGGGCATCGCCAAGAAGGAGAAGGTCTCGCTGTCCGGCGACGACGCCCGCGAGGGCCTGACCTGCATCCTGTCGGTCAAGGTGCCGGATCCGAAATTCTCCAGCCAGACCAAGGACAAGCTGGTTTCCTCAGAGGTCAAGCCGGTGGTCGAGAACATCATCGGCGAACGTCTGGACCAGTGGTTCGAGGAGCACCCCAACGAGGCCAAACGCATCGTCACCAAGGCGTTCGAGGCGGCGGCGGCGCGCGAGGCAGCGCGCAAGGCCCGCGAGCTGACCCGGCGCAAGGGCGCGCTCGACATCGCCAACCTGCCCGGCAAGCTCGCCGACTGCCAGGAGCGCGACCCGGCCAAGGCCGAGCTGTTCCTGGTCGAGGGCGACAGCGCCGGCGGCTCGGCCAAGCAGGGCCGCGACCGCAAGAACCAGGCGATCCTGCCGTTGCGCGGCAAGATCCTGAACGTCGAGCGGGCCCGCTTCGACAAGATGCTGTCCAGCCAGGAGATCGGCACCCTGATCGCCGCGCTCGGCACCGGGATCGGGCCGGAGGAGTTCAACATCGACAAGACCCGGTACCACCGGATC
>JGI12316J15310_10000083_pt7 | contig 10207 bp, 8 predicted proteins | sample MarCyaLeptolynsp_FD_15310 | JGI IMG/M metagenome (IMG submission 15310)
GTTGTCGTCGCCACAGGTCGGGCACGATCCGCCGACGCCCTGGCACTCGTCCGCGTTGAACGCCGTCGCGCCGCAGATGCCATCCCATTCGGTGTCGCAGCAGAACGCATCGATGCCGCAGATCGCCATCGTGCAGTCCGGGTCGTCGCAGCCCGGCGTGTTGTTGTCGGCGCAGCAGTCGCCCATGAAGTCGATGCACATCGACGTGTCGTAGCCCGAGCAGTCCATCGCGCAGCCGAGCGGTCCGCTGGAAAACCCGAGCGTGGTGCAGTCCTCGCCGTCGAGGTCGGTGCCGTCGCAGGTCTCCGTACCCTCGGCCGTGTCGTCGCCGCAGGTCGGGCACCCCGCAAGGCCCTGACATGCGGGCTCGGCGATCGCGGCTGCGCCACAGGTCGCGTCCCAACCGGTCGCACAGCAGAACGGATCGGCGGCGCAGATCGCCGCCGTACACCCGGGGTCGTCACAACCGGGCGTTCCGTTGGAAGCGCAACACGCCCCGCTGAACGCGATGCAGCCCGACGTGTCGAAGCTTCCGCAGTCGCCAGCGCAGTCGAGCACGCCGGAATCGAAGCCCTGCGAGGCGCAGTCCTCTCCCGCGAGGTCACTGCCGTCGCAGACCTCGGTCCCTTCGATCGTGTCGTTGCCGCAGACGAAGGTCACGCAGCCCGACGTGTCGTAGTCCGAACAGTCACCCAGGCAATCGAGCGTTCCCGCGTCGAAGCCCTGGGACACGCAGTCCTCGCCCGACAGATCGGCGCCGTCGCAAACCTCGGTGCCTTCGAGCGTGTCGTTCCCGCAAGCGAAGGTCACGCATGCGGTGGTGTCGAACGTGCAATCCATCGCACAGTCCAAAGCACCGGCGTCGAAGCCCTGGGACACGCAGTCCTCGCCGTCGAGATCTCCCTGGTCGCAGTCCTCGCTGCCCTCGGCGACGCCGTCGCCGCACATCTCCGAGGGGCCGGTCGAGCTTCCGGTCGGGTCGTCCGTCGTCGACCCGGAGCTCCCGCTCGAGTCGTCATCATCATCATCATCATCGTCGTCGTCGTCGTCGTCACCGGGTCCGGTCGAGGTGACGTCGTCATCGTCATCGTCATCGTCGTCGGCCGAGCCCGTCGAGGTGTCGTCCGCCCCGCCTGACGTCGCGGTGCCGCCCATCCCCTCGGTCATTCCGCCAGCCGAGGTGGACGTCAGTCCCCCGTTGCTCGTCCCGGTCGCATCTGCGGTGCCGTCGCCATCGCCGTCACCGGCCGCAACCGGGACGTCTCCACCGCCACAACCCAGGTTTGCCGCTCCGAGCAGCGCAAACCACGTCAGCCAGACTCGCCTCTGATAAGCCATGCAATCCCCCCTTGCGCATCATACCGGGGCACTGCGTGGGCTTGCAGCTTCGGTAAGACACACCCGCCCAAGAACGAGCCCCGCACTTCGATCCAGGTGTGTGTGCACTTCGGTCGATGGTCGGGAACCTTCCCCCACTTGGGACGACATCGTCAGTGTTCGGGTGCTCCGAACTCTGGGAAAGAGGATGAGACGGAAAAGTGGTTCTCCGTTCGCGGTCCTCGACCCGCCGCCTGCCAAGACAAGAGGATGGTCTTCGGCCGGCACCAGCCCGGGACGTGCGCAGACGCATCCCGCCTCACCCTGCTACTGCGTGCGTCTCCGGGCTCTATTTCCAAGTTCCATCAGATAGCCAAAACAAGTTCGCCCGGGGCACGCGCACATCTCACGCCTCACCCCTGTATGCGTGTGTCCCGGGTTTTTTTGGCTAGCTGTTTTCCCCGCCCGTGGCTGCTTCCGCGCGCGAGATCGGTCTCGCTGCGCGCTGCCCGCGGCCTGAACCGGCTGGTATGAGGCCCGCGATGCGGCGCGCGTGTTGGCTTGGCTCGAGTCTGCTCTTCCTTTCGGTCGGCTGTCGCGAGCCAACCGCGGAATCGACCTCGCCCACCTCGCCCAAGGCCGAGGCCGAGAACGAAGCGGTCGAGACGGCCTCGGCGGGTCTTTACCCACCAACCGATCGAGCGTGGACGATCGTCGATTTCGAGGCGATGCGCGACCGTCTGGTGGCTGCGGACAAGGACGCCCCACAGGCGATGCTTCGCGCCGACGGGGCCGACGCCGCCGTCTTCGGCCGTCTCACCGACGCCGACGCCGTATCCGCGGCGGCGAAGAGCACCGACGACACCGAGCGCCTGCTCGACCTGGGCCAGGCGCTCGGGACCATCATGCAGCTGTACGGGGCGCGGGTCGCCCGGGCGGAGGGCTTCGGACCCGAGTACATCGCAACCGCAGCGGCGTTCTTCCACATCGCCGTGATCCAACACGAGACGCTCGCGGAGCGACTCGGGCTGACCCCGACATCGTTGCGGGCGAACGGCGTGCGCCTCGAGGGCCTGCAGCAATCACGCTACTGGCTGGCGTCGACCTTCGCCGCCGCTCTGCTGTCCCCACTGGTGTCTCCCGACGTCGTCGACGCCGACATGGCGCTGAGACGATTGCTGCCGGTGGCGCGCGACGTGACGCCCATGCTGCTCCCGGAGCAACGCATCGCCCTGCGCGCGGAGCTCGAGCGGATGTCCGGCGCCGATCCGAATCAGCGAGCGGCGATGGCGGCTGCGCTGGCCGACGACATTCCCGCCGATCCCCTCGTGGCCGGCCTGCTCGATGAGCACCGCGCCTACACCCGCAAGCAGGACGAGCAGGTCGGCGCCGCCATGGCTGCTGCCGATACGCCGATCGAAGTCGGTCCCGAAGGCGACGCGATTCGCTATGCCTACCCCGACCGCAGCTTCTCCGCCGTCTACGACACCCCGCCGGTCGCCTTGCGTCAGGTCTCGACCGCGCAGGACGGGGTCGAGATCACGACCAAGACCCTCGGCCGCCGTGATGCCGTCGGCTTCACCCAGAACATCACCTGCTTGTCGCGTCCCTCACCGCTGTCGCCACCCAAGCCCGAGGGCGGCTTCGACGCGGCAATGCTGAAGGCGATGGGCGCTGCGTCGACCAAGGCAATCGACATCTCGGGGAAGACGGCGTGGGAGGCGGAGATCGCCCGGTCGACCACGCGCGCGATCGTACGGGTGGTGCCCGTCCGACACGCCGGCTGCTTGATCGTGGCCGAGTACCCCGAGGTCTCCGCAACGGTGCTGCAGCCCAAGGCGCGTGCCTTCGTCGACTCGGTCCAGCTCCGTTTCGGCGATTGATGCGGTGCCACCGCGCGTTCTGTGGTCGTTTGGCGCCCCGAGTGAGATGCGCTGTCGCCGCGATAGACCGATGGGGGCCCTAGGGGCGTTCTTGTGCCCGCCGCCCGATGCGGCGAGGGACGGAAGAGCGCATGAGGGTCCAAACGGTCGTGTTCGCAAGCGCGCTGGGCATGGTGGCCAGCAGTGCACTCGCCTGGAGTCTGACGCCCACCGGGGTGCGTGAAGCCGAGGCGGCCGAGTCCGTCAGCGCCAACGCGACCGCGAGTGACGCCAAGGGCAACGACGGACTCGCCGTGACCGCTCCGGACAGCTCCGAGCCGAAGGTCGCCAGCAGCTTCGAGGTCGATGGGACGCTGCGCCTATCGGGGCGACTCGGGCACGAGACCGTGGTCGCCAACCGCGGCGACGAAACGTATTTGCAGGTGACCCTGGAGGCGCCCACCGAGGAGATCGGCGCCACGGTCACTCCAGCCGACGTGACGATCGTGGTCGACCGCTCCGGATCCATGCGCGGCTCTCGAATGGACACCGCCCTCGCTGCGGCCCGAACGATGGTCTCCAGCCTCCGCGATGGCGACACCGTGAGTGTCGTCGCCTACAACGGAGACGCCGAAGTCGTCGTCGCCCCCACGCGCCTGGACGCGCGGACGCGCCCCCAAGTGATCCGCGACGTCTTCGATGTCCGAGCCAAGGGCGCGACCTGCCTGCAATGCGGCGTGACCGAAGCACTCGCACTCGCGCCGCGATCGCTCGAGAGCAACCGCCGCGTCCTGCTGCTCTCCGACGGCAAAGCCAACCGGGGCGCCCAGACCGTCGGCGAGTTCACCCGGATCTCCGAGTCCGCTCGTCAGCTGGAAACCGCGGTCACGTCGATCGGTGTCGGCGTCGACTACGACGAGCGCCTGCTGGAGTCGCTTTCGCGGGCGACCAACGGATCGCACCACTTCGTCGAGCGCTTGAGCCAGCTGCAGCCGATCTTCGAGCAAGAGCTGCGTTCGCTCGAAAAGACCGTCGCGTCGGCGGCCAACGTCGAGGTCACCCTCGCCCCGGGGGTCCAGCTGCTCGAAGTGCTCGAACGGCAGAGCACTCGCGACGGCAACCGCGTGATCGTTCCCGTCGGGTCCGTTGCGGTGGGCGAGGAAAAGACGATCCTGTTGCGCGTCCGACTGCCGGCCCGCGACGCGGGTGTGCGCACCGTCGGCGACGTTGCGCTCAGCTACAACGACGCGACGACCGGCCGCCTCGAGCGTGCCGACGGCTCGCTCCAGGTAGCCTTCGGCGACGCCACGACCGAGCTCGACCCCTCGGTCGAAGCGAGCATCGAGCAGTTCGAAACCGTCCGCGAGATCCGAGCGATCAACGATCTCATCGCTGCCGGACGCGACCGCGAAGCACTCGACCGAGCCCGCCGGGGTCGAGCGCGCGTCAAGAAGAAGCGCAAGAAGACCCTCGCTCGCTCGGACGCGTTCCTCCCCGGCGCCAGCCGAAGCTTCGACCGCCAGCAGCAGGCCTTCGACTTCGCGGAGACCAACGCCGAAGAGGTCGCCGCCGCACCGGCGACCGCCGCGCCCAAGAAGCGCAAAGAAGCCAGCAAGCGCAACGCCGCCCAGCTCAATCCGTTCTTCTAGCGGCAAGTGGGTTCGGCGACCCGGTTGCCTCCTGTGACCACCGCAGACCACCAGGTCATCCCCCGTGCAGTCGAGTGCACTGTTGTCGGCGGAGATCGCCTCCGGCTGGGGTTGTGCGAAGCCGCATCGTGCTGCGTTCCCCCTCGACCGAGGTCTGCTGGTGGACTCGAGTGCCAGGGCGACGAGCCGGTCGGGTGCTAACGTCGATGCGTCGACGTGATGACGGAACCGCAGAACTTCATTACCGGGACGGGCCGCTGCGGCTCGACGATCTTGTCGCATATGCTCATGCGGCACCCCGAGGCGCTCGTGCTGCGCGAGTTCTTCTCGACGCTGGACGACCGCCGCTTTCGACCGGGCTCAATCGACGGCGAGGCACTCGCCAGTCTCCTCGCCGCGGACCGGCACCCGGTCATTCCCTTTCTGCAGCGCGGTGGCGACATACCCGAGATGCGCTACCGCGTCGACGAGGCACAAGGCCGGCAACCGCACCTTCGGATTCCAGGGCTGCTCCTCGTGGCCTTGCCCACAGCCAGCCATACGCCCAGTGTCGTCTACGACGGCCTGCTGGATTGGGCACGCGAGCAGCCATCGCGAACGCTTCGCGAGCACTACCCCGAAGCGTTCTCGTTTCTCCTCGGGGAGCTCGGCGGACACGTCTGCATCGAGGCCTCGGCGACGAACAACGTCGACCTCGACGTGTTCCCCAACGCCCGCGTCCTGCACATCCATCGCAGCGGACCCGAGGTCGTGTTGTCGATGAACGAACACCGCTTCTTTCGCCTGATGGCCAACCTCGCCCTCGATCCCTTGTCACCGGCAGACTGGGAGACGGTGTGGCGCCGCGAGGTCGACGACGACGCAGACCCCTTGGTCGCTCGCATGGCGCTCGGCCCCTCGGCGGACTTCGACGCGTTCTTCGCCAAGATGTGGACGAGCTCCCTCGCTCGCAACCTGAGGGTGCTGTGTCAGCTACCGCGCGACCACGTGCTCGAGCTGCGGTTCGAAGACCTGCTGCGCGAACCGGTCGAGACCCTGCTCCGGGCGGCCCAGTTCTTTGGGCTGGCGCCCGAGCGCCGGTGGGCCGAGGAGGCGGCGACCATGCTGCGGATCGTCGAGCTGAGGCTTCCCACCGTCGATGCTCAGCGACAGACGCGCCTGTCCGAGGCGTGCGCCATCGGCCAGATCCTGGCTGGCCGAGAGCAACGTCGCCGATACGACATGGTCGACGCCTGACTACCACTTGCGTCGCATCTGCGCGGCCCGCATGCGTCGGCGTATCGCGTGCTCGCGCTCCGGTCGGGACACCCAGCGGGTTGCGGTCGGCACTGCGTCGGCGATCGCCTCCACGGCCACCATGCGCACCGTCGGGGCGGGACGCGTTGCGCATCCGTGCCAGCGTCCGAGGATGAAACCGCTGCGCCGGCCGACGGTGTCCAGCCAGTTGTGGACGCCGGGATCGTCGGGTCCCACCACGGCGCGAAACGTCCCGTCGGCATCGACGACACCCGTATGGCCGTTGAGCGTCGACTGGTGGTTGGTGTAGTCGAGCGTGCACGTCAGCTCGTCCCCGAGGTGAAACGACCAGTACGAGCACGCGTCGGGAATCTTCGCCTCGAGCAACAGGGCCTGCCCCTGCTCGAGCTCGAACAGACCCCGCGTGTAGTGCAGGCCGGGACACCGGCCCGGCTCGTCGCAGTCGCGGGTGTGCAATCGGTTGAGATACCCCGCCTCACGCCAGCCCCGGACCAAGGGGTGACGCACGGCCAGGTGCGCGTGGGTCCTCAGCCACGTCGTCGCCGCACGCATCTGGGCCCGCAGCCGGTCGGCCTCGGGTTCGCCACGCTCGGGGGCTCGATCCAAGCGTTCGATCGACAGTCGCGCACTGTCCTCCTCGAGCCAGTCGTAGTGGCGCTGGCGCGCGAGCACGTAGGTTGCGCGCTCATCGAGGGGCCAGTGGTCTCCTTGGTAGCCTTCGGGACGCGTCCGCGACAGCAGCACGTCGAAGGCCCCCTTCGAGTCCAAGCGGAGCGACTCGAGTGGATACTCCGCGAGCGACGGTCCGGGGCTTCCGGTGCCGTAGGGAACGATGTCCCCGCTCCCGATCTGCAGGCTCGCGAAATGGACCGTGCCGCGTCGCCCCGTGATGCGATAGACGCCATCGCCACGAATCGGCGCGAGCTGGATCAGGTCGTCCGGGTTGTGGAACGGCGAGATCACCAGTGCGTTTTGGCGCGGGACGAACTGCGGGTGATCGGGATCATGGAACGCACAGGCGAGATAGCCCGCGCCCAGCTCGCGCAGCAGCAACGCGACCATGCGAGCAGGCGCGCTCGGATCCGTCGGATTCGGAAGCATCTCGAGCACATCGGTACCGATGCGTTCGATCTCGGCCACGAGCGCCGACCAGTCTTCCGCCGCCACCATCAGCCCAGGGCCACCAATCGAGCGTCGGTCTCGGACTTTCTCGCCTCGAGCGCCGGCCCGAGCACTCGCGTTCCCGGCAAACGATCCATCTCCAAGCGCAGCCCGCGACGGGTCGCCGCACGAACCAACGTCGAAACGAAGGTATTGGTCTCGAGCCACGTCAGCAAGTGCCCCGCACAGAAGTGCGCCCCGCCCCCGAAACCCGCGGTGTCGATCCGCGCCGGTGCATCCTCGCGCCCAATCCATCGATCGGGATCGAAGCGCATCGGGTCGCGGTAGCGCTGCGGATCTGTGAGCAGCGCGGGGAGAGGTACGGTGAGCTTGACGCCCGGCGGCATCGGCCGGTCGCCGACGCACAAGCCTGGGCCGGCGATCCTCGACAACCCCACCATGATCGGCCGCAGGCGCATCGTTTCCCGAAGCAGCCCCGTGAGCAACGGCTGCTTCGCGAGGTCCGCGGCCGAGCGCGGGAGCTCCCCTTGCTGCTCGACCTCGTCGGCCACCCGTTTCCACAGCAGCCGGTCGGTAGCGAGATAGGACAGCATCCAGGTGATCGTCTGGGCGCTGGTGTGAACCCCGGCCGTGACGAGGTTGCGAAGGTTGTCGAGCAACTCCTCGTCGCTGAGGCCGACGCCGTCTTCGCCCTGCTCGGCGACGAGCGTATGAATCAGCCCCTTGCCGGGCTGTGATCGCGCCCGGTCGATCTGTTCGGACAGACGCGCGTCGATCCACCGCTTGGTGCGAAGCGCCAGCCAGCGCGGCGAGCCGAAGAACTCCGTGTCGAGCGGGACAAACCCGAGCGTGAATCTCCCGTACGCACGTTGCCACGTTGCTGCAAGCTGACTCGGAATGCCGAGCAGGCCCAGAACGACCGACATCGTGTACACGCGCGTCACCTCGCTCAGTCGACCACCGCCACGCTCGAGCAGGGCATCCACGCTGCGCTCGGCCAAGTCCTGCACCATCGGCGCGAGCTGTTCGAGCTGCGACAGCGCGTGCACCAGCGGTCGTCGCGCCCGGCGATGCTCGTCTCCGTCCAGCGCAGAGATCACGCGCCGCCCGAGCAGTCGGACGTTTTCACGCGCAAGCGAACGCTGCGACCGCTCCGCGTCGGTGCACATGATCAAGTCGTTGAACGCGGCCTCTCCGTTCGCAGCCAGCGTCCAGGCGCCAAACCCCATGTCGACCCAGAAGAAGTCCCCGTACGCATTGATGGCGGACCGAAAGAAGCGCCACGGATCGCGATTGAGCAGGGGGTAGTGGCCGACGAACGGGAGGTGCCCCGCAACCACGGGAAAGCCGTGGTCCCCCTTCGGGCCGCGGCTGATCACTGTGCAGCTCCCGCAAGCATCATGCCCGACAGAACGAGGGCGAGATGGACGAAGGTCATCCAATAGGACGACGGCAAGCCACCGACGACGCGCTCTCCCTCGGCGACGATGTCGACGCCGGGAAGCTTCGCCGCGACGAGCATGACCCCGTCGGCGAGCAGCAGGAGCACCCCGGCGAGCAGCGGGCGCCCCGACACCACGAGGGCGAGCGCCAACAGCCCGAGGGCACAGTTGAGCATTCCGTAGCGGGCACAGGTTCGCCGCGCTCGGTCGGGCCAGGCCGCGTTGTAGACGTGGTTGCGCGTGAACTCGGCGGCAATGCTTCCCACGGCCGCAGCCCCCGCGCAGACGCATAGAACGATCGACCCCACCACACCCATGATCCCTTCAGTAGCCCGCAGCGACGTCGACGCGGCCCCGTGGGACCTGGTCGTGCGCGAGTTGGGTGAGGGCCACCTGAAGGTCCGCCTCACGAGCCGTGAGGGCACTGTCGACGAGACCGGCTCGGTGCGGGCTCAACACGACGTTGTCGAGCTCCCAAAACGGGCGACGTGCCGGTGCCGTGTTCGCCCGCGCCTCGGCGTCGCGCGGGAATGCGTACCAAACGTCGAGACCCGCGCCGGCGAGGGTGCCATCAACCAACGCTTCGTAGAGCGCATCCTCGTCGACGAGCTCCGCGCGAGAGACGTTGATGACGATGGTGTTCCTCGGCAACGAAGCGAGCCGGCGCGCATCCAGCAATCCGCGGGTCTCTTCGGTCAGCGGCGCACACACGAAGACGAGGTCCGACTCGCGCATGAGCTCGTCGAGCATGGCTGCCGGGTACAGCTCGACGCCCCCGTCGACTGCGGGTACATCCTGCCGGCGACGGGTGGCACGGACGTGCAGACCGAGCGCCAGGAGGGTCGTGGCCAGCCTCGAGCCGATGTGCCCGAAGCCGATCACGAGCGCGCGTCGTTCGGCCAGCGTCGACCGACATGGCTCGCCGAAGCGAGGCCTCCAATCTCCTTGACGGAGCGCGCGGTCGAGCGGCACGACCCGCCGCAGCGTGCACAAGGCGAGCGTCAACGCGAGCTCGGCCGCTGCCGGCGCGTTGTGATGGAGGCTGTATACGTCGAGGCCGGGGCGGTGCTCGAGGAGCGCGCGACGGGTCGGCGGCAGCAAACCCGCATACGGAATGATCAACGCACGCAGAGCCGGAGCGTCCAGCTGATCGGGGCGAGGCATGCCCGCCACCATCACCGCGGTGCGCTCGTCGAACGGCCCAAAGCACACACGATCCCCGACGCGCGCGGCCAAACGTTCGCAGGCTGCGGCATCCAGCGTGTCCGCAACGTGCACGCGCATGGGCTCGGTCACGCGATGCCCTCCGGGCAAACCTGGTTGCTGAGCTCCGTTGGGCAGCTGGCCGTGTAGTAGGCGTATCGAAGCTGGGCGACGCGCTTGAGCTCGGGGCCGCAGGCAACGTACGGCCGAGCCATCTCGCGCGTGTGCTCGACGTGCGCCTGCCGGGCGGACTCGCGACGCCACGCGTGTGCCACGACCCAACCCGCATCGCCGTAGGGCCCGTCTGCCGCGAACAGAAGCTCATCCGCGGAGTCGTGCGCGAGCACCCCCCGCG
>JGI12316J15310_10000083_pt34 | contig 10205 bp, 9 predicted proteins | sample MarCyaLeptolynsp_FD_15310 | JGI IMG/M metagenome (IMG submission 15310)
GAGCCGTAGGCTAGCTGGTTTGCGCAGCCGCGCCAGGTCTCGGCTCAGCCACGAGAACAACGGACTGCCTTCGGGCGTCACTCGCATTCGCCTGCGCGCCACCATCCCCGGTAAACTTGCGCAATCTCGTGCGCTCGCGCGTCTCAACCGTAGTGACTCGCACGCTGCTCGTGGCAAGCCTCGGTCTCGTTGTCCTGCTCGTCGGTGGCGCGGCGAGAGCAAACGAGGGCAAACCGGTGCCCAAGGACCCGACCTGGGGCTCGGGGGGTGGCGAGGTCAACGGCATCGCCGACGTCGCCGTCGTGTCGGAACGCCTCGAGCTCGACTTTCGCCCGCTCGAGGCCTGGGAGTCACCGACCGTCCGCGCGACGTATGAGCTGAACAACGAAGGGGATGCGGTGCACGTCCCGCTGGTGTTCGCGTCGTACCGCGTGGGCCCGGCGACCGTCGAGCTGGACGGGGAGGCAGTCGCGATCCAGGAGCTGGCCGCCGACGAGCTGCCCCGAGCCTGGAGCACCCCTGATGGACCGGTCGCATCCGAAACGGCAGGCCATGCCGACGCCTCGGGTTTTTCGTTCGAGGTCGACCTGAGTCCGGGCGAGCACACGATGGCTGTCCGCTATGAGCTCACCGGGGACTTCACCGAGTACAACCCCGCGGGACACGAGGTGCGCTACAGCTTTCAGCCGGCCGTGTCGTGGGAGTCGGTGGGCACGGTCGAGGTCGTGGTGCACTGCCCGGAGGATTGGACCTGCATTCCGGGTCCCGACGAGGAGACGCGACCGTCCCCCAACGAGCTGGAGTTCGTGTGGGAGCGCTCGACCCTGCGGGCGAAGCACGACGGGCTGCCCGATGCGCTGCGGCTGGTCTTGCGTCGGCCCGCGCCGCTGTGGCTCGCCGCGGTTTACCCCGCCACGCTCATCGGCGCCCTGCTGCTCATGGCTGGCGTCGTGTTGGGCGGCGGACGATACATGGCTCGCGGCGAGTCGTTCGGATCGCGCTTCGGTCGCTGGGTCGCGCTCGTTGCCATGGCCTTCATCGGCTCGTGCGCGTGCTCGACCGCCGTCTACGAGGCGAGCGAGCTGACGAGCGGCGACCCGGTGAGAGGCTACGCGAGCCTGGAGATGGGCGCGCTTGGACTGTTTCTCGCAGTCGTCGCGGTGGGGCTCGCCGTCGTCTACGCGGGCGTCCGCCGCCATCGCATCAACGTGCTGACCTCTCCGTGAGAACACGACAAAGCCGCGCCCACGTTTCGGCGGGCGCGGCTGGGACGTGCGGGTAGGGGCAGCTCAGCCGCCAGGGAGGATGACGGTGTCGATCACATGGATGACGCCGTTGCTGGCCGCGATGTCGGCCTGCGTCACGGTGGCCTTGCCAATCATGACGCCGTTGGAGGTATCGATCGGAAGAACGTCGCCGGAAACCGCGGTGGCCGAGGACAGCCCGCCGACGTCGGCGGCCATCACCTTGCCCTCCACGACGTGGGCGAGGAGCACTTTCTTGAGCGCCTCGGGGTCGGCGAGTAGCCCATCGAGCGCGCCTTCGGGGAGCGCGGCGAAGGCCTCGTCGGTCGGCGCGAACACGGTGAACGGACCCGGTCCCTGGAGGGTATCCACGAGGTCCGCGGCCTCGAGCGCAGCGGCGAGCGTGTTGAAGCTGCCGGCCGCAACCGCAACCTCGACGATGGTCTTGTCGGCCTCCTCGGCCATGGACTCGTCGCCCTCGGCCGCGACCGCGTCGTCGGGGGGCGTAGCGTCCGTCGGAGTCGTGTCCTTCTTGGCGCAGGCGACGGTGGACAGGGCGAAGGTGATCAGCAGCAGCTTCTTCATTGGCGTTGCTCGCCACTGCCCTATCCGCAGCTTTGGAGAATGCAAACGGAACGGGCTCCCAACGACGTAGACGCAACCGCAGGCCATTGCTGCGCCCGCAGGAGGCCACGTCAACCAACGCCGCGGTACGCTGACCGCCGTGCGACGCGGCCCCCCACCGTTGACGACGCGACGATCGGGGTGGGTGTGCGCGGCTGTCATCATGGCCGGCTGTGGGGTCGATCCGGTTCCGCGACCCGCGAGTGCCTCAACCCCGGACAAGCCGCAGCGATTCGACCCATCTCCCACGCCGCCTCCGCCAACGACGCCAGACCTCCCGCCTGTCCTCGAACGCGTCGGAAACCCCGTCGCCGACAACGTGAAGCTGCAGGGAACGCTCGGGCGTTCACTTTGGGACGTCCATCGATTCGGTCAACGCCTGTTCGTTGGACACGGCGACGGGAGCGCCAATACTGGCCCCACCGACATCATCGCCTACCACCTCGATGAGGCCCGATTCAGCGTCGAGGCGACCCTCGAAGAAGAAGCCATCCTCCGCTACCGGACCTTGGGTGGGCGCCTGTTCGTCCCTGGTGCCGACCCGACCGCCAACCACGGCGACGGTGCCGTCTACGTGCTCGAGTCGCAACGATGGCGAACGCTGACCATTCCGGACGTCGTCCACGTGCAAGACGTCGCGCTGCGGGATGACCGGCTGTTTGCGTCGATCCAAAAGCGGCCCAACATCGCCGCCGTCGCGGAGTCGACGGATGACGGCGACACCTGGCGCACGCACGTCATCTCGGGATGGCGCGCCCTCGCCCTGTTCGAGCTCGAGGGGTCCCTGATCGTCAGCAGCTATGGCGGCGGTCTATCGCACTGGCAAGACGGCACGTTTCGCCCCATCGACAGCCCGTTCGGGCTATCGGACCCCGACCCCGTGCTCACCGACAACGTCCCGATGGAGGCCTGGGACACCATCGTCGACCGTGCGGTGACCTGCGGCGACCGAACCTGGGCCATGGTCGCGGACGGTGCACCCGCGCACGGCTACGAGGGCCCTTCGCTGCAGCGTCTGAGCAAACAAGCGTCCGGCATCGTCGCAACCCGACACTCGGTCGCGGGACAAGTTTCGGACCTCTTCGTGTTCGAGAGCCGCTGCCACGCAGTCACCAACGAGGCCGGAGACGGCACGGTGACGGTGCGCATCTACGGAGACGACTCGGGCGGGACCTGGGAGCTGCTGGGCGAAGTGCAGAGCACAGCACCCGCGCAGTCGGGGACCCGGGTCGACGGCCACTACTACCTGGGCCTCGGTTGCGTCGGCGGGTGTACCTCGGCCAGCGGCGACCTCGTGCGCGTCGCCGCTCGCAAGTAAGGACATCACTCGGCCCGAGCCTGCGCGAGCGCCTTGCGGGTGGCTTGCACGTCCTCGGGCGGAGCCTCGGCGGTCTCGTAGATCTTCAGCGCCCGCTCCAGACTCGTGACCGCGTCCGCCTTGCGCCCGAGCGCAATTTGGGTGCGACCGAGGGACAACAGACTCGACGCGAGCTGCGGGTGTTGAGCGCCCAGGGTGGTCTCGAGCGTGGAACAAGCCGCCTCGCCGAGCTTGGCCGCCTCCCGAGCGCGACCGAGCGCGCGCAGCGTGTCGGCCATCGCCTGCTGCGAGTAGGCCGTCTCGGCGTGATCGGTGCCGAGCTTGGCCTCGCGGATCCGCAGCGACTCGCGGTGGGCCGCAAGCGCGTCGTCGAGTCGTTGTGCTCGCGTCAGCGCATGCCCGAGCCCCGAGTAGATCGTCGCAAGCTCGATGTGGTCGGCCCCGCGTGCTGCCTTCACCAGCTCGAGCGCGCGCTTGGCTGAAGCGACCGCGTCGTCGTGGCGATCGAGGTGCGACTCGCATCGAGCGAGGTTGACCAACGGAGCGCCGAGACGCGCGTGCGCCGGCCCCAGCGTGGCCTCGTAGATTCTGATCGTCTCCGCGTACATCTCCCGGGCCCGCTCGAACTCCCCCAGCTGGTAGTAGGCGCTGCCCAGTGCGTTGGTGGAAATCGCGACGCTGGGATTGTCCGCTCCCACGCCGCGGCGGATCGCCTCCCGCGCGACCACGAGGGTCTCGATGGCCTTGCGGTTTTCTCCCATCGCCACCAGTGCCACCCCCCGGTTGTTGAGGGTGCGCGCGGTGAAGGGGTGATCGGGACCGTAGTACTCGGCCTGCTGCGACGCCGCCTCTTGGAATGCCTCGGCCGCCTCCGCGTAGCGCCCGAGCTGAAACCAAACGGCACCGAGGTCGACCTGCAGGTCAGCGAGGAACGCCGAGTCCTCGCGCAGATTCGTTGCCAGCTCGATCGCTTCTTCGATGTGCCCCGCGGCATCTTCAAACCGACCGGCGTCGCGAGCGACGCTCCCTCGGGCGCGCGCGAGCAGGGCCAGCATTCGCGGTGGCGAGCCGAGTCGCCCCACCGACGCGGCCAAGCGCTCGAGATAACCCTCGGCCCGACGATTGGCCTCGGCCCCGCCGAGCGTCGCTCGCACCAGCCGCCGCCAGCACGATGCCGCAAGCCGATCGAGGCGATGCACCTCCGCGCTGGCCACCGCATCGAGCAGCGCTCGCTCCGCCCCTGGGTCGTCGACGTCCTCGAGCAGGCAACCGCGCGCGAACAAGTAGCGCGCCTCGAGCGGACCATAGGTTCGTGCACCCGTCATCGTCTCGACCTCGTCGAGCGCAGTCTCGGTTGCGGCAAAGCGACCCGCGTTGCGATTGGCAGACGCCGAGGCGAGCAGCTCTTCGGCCCGTGCGATCGCGGCGCGAACGTCTGGATCGGAAGGCAGAGGCTTGGCCAACCGAAGCGTTTCGACGTCGGCACAATCTGCAACCGCCGGCAAGCCCGCGACGAGCGCCGGAGCCCGACGAATCGCCTCCTCCTCGGCGTCGATGAGAAGATCCCGCACCGCCGTCAGCTCGGCGAGCTCCCGGTCCAGGCACGCCATGCGTTGGTCGAGCAGCGGCTCGGACTGCTCGCCGCGCAGATGTGTGGCTGCGCAAGCATCGTCGTAGCCGGCCGCCCAGAGGGTTGTATAGGCGTCGAGTCGATCGGCGAGCCGCTCTGCCAACGTGGATGCGTAGGCAGGACCCGAGGAGGTAAACGCAGCGATCACCGCAGCGCGCCCTTCGGCGTTCCAGACCTCGGCGACACGCGCCGTGCCCTGGTCGCATCGAACCGGCTCGGCGTCATCGTCGGCCAGCTCCGCCAGCCCGGCCCCGGCGGCCGCCGCGACCGCAACGCCGACCACACTCAGCGCGATGACGGGTCGCGACAAGCGCCTGCGCTCGAGCTCGGCCACCAGCTCGTCCATCGACGGCCACCGCTCGGTCGGCGACTCGGCCAGCCCGCGGGCGATCGCCCGGTTGAGCCACTCGGGCAACCGCGTGGTCGGAGGAGGCGGACCCGCCCGAATCTCCGCGAGACTCTCGTCGGGCGACACGATGCTGAACGGGCGCCGGCCGTGGAGCGCCTCGTACAGCGCAACGCAGAAGCCGAACTGGTCGCTTGCGGCGTTGAGCGCGGCGCCACGAATCTGCTCGGGGGCCATGTACGCTGGAGTGCCAGCGGCAACGCCCGTCGCCATCGAGCCGGCCTCGAAGCTCGACCCGGGGTGGGTCAGTGCAGCTTCGGGGAGCGGCGGCCGTGCCAATCCAAAGTCCAAAACGATCGCCCGTCGCCCGTCGGCGACCAGCACGTTGTCCGGCTTGAAGTCGCGGTGGACGAGCTCGCGAGAGTGCGCCGCGGCGAGGCCCTTCCCCGCGCCTGCAAACACGCTGACGACCTCGCGCCAAGCTCGTGGGGTCTGCTCCAACCACCGACGCAGGCTCGGCCCCTCGACGTACTCCATCACGATGAAGACGTCCTCCGCGTGGCGCGAAACCTCGTGGACCGCGATCACGTTCGGGTGCTGGATCTTGGCCATCGCCCGCGCCTCGCGAACCAAACGCTCACGCTGGCGCTCGGCCGCATCGTCATCGGGATCGAACCGTCGGATCACCTTGATCGCGACGCGCCGATCGAGCTCCGGATCGCGCGCGACGTAGACCTGCCCCATCGCCCCGTGCCCCGCCACCCCGAGAATCTCGAAACGCCCCAGCCGCGTCGGCTCGACGGCTTTGCCGAACAGCCGGCCCAGAACCGCCGCCCGAGTCCGCTTCAGGTCGATGGGGTCCGACAACGCGTCCCGTGCCATCGACACCGGTTGCGGCGCCGGCTCGTCGCCGGAGGTCGGGGGCATGCGCCCCAATGTAGCCGACCTCGTGTCGCGCCGTCCGGCTCCTCCGACCCGAGCGCTTTTCGCCGGGTGTTCACCAAGATCATGGGGCTGTCGCCGGCCGAGCATCGCCGGCGCTTTGCCGCGCCCGCCCTCGGACGAGCCCGATGGCGCGACCTCGTACTATCGTTGACCGCATGCCGGGTCGCTGGACCACCCTCGTATTGCTCCTCGCCGCCGTGGCGTGTGGCAAGCCCAAGCAGAGCCCCACGTCCGAGACCCCCGCTGCGGTGTCGGATCCGGTCGACCAGGCGATGGTGACGTTGGTGAGCAACCTGCAGTCGGGGAACTACGAGGCGCTCCACGAGCAGACCGTCGACCCTCTCGCGCACGACCTCAGCGCCGAGGAGTTCGGCGACCTGTCGGCGATCATCCAGTGGCTGGGCCACCTCGAAAACCACACGGCGACCAAGAGCGACGAGACCTACGGCGGCGGGCAGCGTTGGTACGAGCTGACGTTCGAAAAGGGCACCGTCGAGCTCGAGGTTTCGATCGACGAGGGGGGCAAGCTGATCGGATTTCAGTTCGGCGGCGACGGGTTCACCGAGGCGGAGCACGGCGTCCTCGCGGAGCCGTGGCGCGAGTTCAAGGTCTACGACTTCACGTTTCTCGGCGCGGACGGCAATCCGCTGCCCGACGGTTCCAAGCTCGCCGGCAAGCGCGTGGACTACGAGCTCGTCGTGGGCGGCATCGAGGCGATGTTGGGCGAGCACCACCTCACGATCGAGAAGATCGTGCTCGACCCGGCCGGCAACGAAGTCTTCAACGAGCCGATCGAGTTCGACGCCAAGTTCGCTGCCGACGCGAGTGGGATTCCTCGCGGAGTGGTCCGCGGGTATCTGGAAGTACCCGGTCCTGGGAAGTGGGAGATGGATCTCCGCATCACGGACAACAACGCGCACCGGGATGTGCAGTACCGCCAGGCGTTTGAGACCGTGGCCCCTTAGCGGCCAGTGGATTGCCCGAAACCGGGCGCGTGCTAAGCCAAACTCGTGAACGGCGGACTGCCCGCGCGCGTCCGTAACGTTTCCGCCGCGCGCGCACGGTACGGCACGTTCATCGACCGGTTCCTCCCGGCGCTGATGCGCGCCGACCCGCTTGCGGACGACGTCGCTGCCGACCTGGCGGATTTGGGGCGCACCCGCGGGCGAACACTGCTGAGCGAGGCGCTGGCGAAGGGCATCGACACGGTCGCGGATGCGCCCGCATCGCTTCATCGCCTGTTCGAGTCGCTCGACCACGTTCCCGACTGGGTGGATTGGGACGCGATCGAACGCGCCGGCACCGTCCTGTTCCGGACCGGATTCGCCGGGGGTACGGTTCTCGGCGCCAAGTCGCTCGTCACGGGGTACTGCTCCCCCGCCGGCAACAAGCCGCTCATCTTCAGCGGGCAGCTCGAACACCGCGAGCGGATCGGCTACCGCTTGGCCGAGACCAGTCGCTTTGTCGTCGACGTGTGCAAGCCCGGCGGCATGCGTCGACACGGCGATGGGTTCGCGGCAACCGTGCGGGTTCGAGTCATGCACGCCGTCGTCCGGCGACTGCTGGGCGAGTCGGGAAAGTTCGACGCACAGCGCTGGGGCTTGCCGATCAACCAGCACGACATGGCCGCCACGACGCTGCTGTTCTCGCTCTCGTTTCTCGATGGCGTGCGTGCGTTCGGCTTTCGCATCACCGAGCAGGAAGCCGCCGACTACCTCCACCTATGGCGCTACAACGGCTACGTCATCGGCGTGGAAGAAGGCCTGCTGTGCGCGACGGAACGCGAAGCGCGTCGCATGTCCGAGTGCATCGAGCTCACGCAGCACGACCCCGACGAGGACGCGCGTTCCCTGATCGATGCGCTGGTCCGGTCTCCCCTGAACCAAGCGGGCTCGGACCCCGCCGCCCAGGCCACGGCGCGCCGCCAGGTCTGGCTCGGCTACGGGTTCACGCGCACGTTGCTGGGCGACACGATGGCGGACAAGCTCGAGCTGCCCAAGACCCGCGCGCGCTTCGTACTGCCCAACATCGCGCGAGTCGTCTCGCGCATGGAAAAGCTCGGCCGGCGCATCCCGGGCTACGACACCCGGCTGATGCGACTCGGCCAGTCCTACTGGGACACGGCGATCGAGCAGGGTCTGCAGGGCAAACGAGCGACGTTTACTCCGCCCGTGAAGCTGGCCGGCCTGCAACCGGAGGGTTGAGGCCTCGCGATCAGTCGTGTCCGGAGCTCGCAACGAAGCACGGGCGCGATGCATCGCAGCAGTCTGGGCTCACGACGTCTTCATCGGGCCCCCACGGCCTCGACGTGCGCAGACAGGAAAAGGGAACTTGGCTCCGGGTGAGCGAAGGGACGACGCGGAGTGATTGACCAGAGCTGCGCGCGTCGCTCTTCCACCGAAGGTTGCGGCATAGCTTCACGGCTTAGGCTCCGATCTCAGGGCTCGCTCCAGCACCTCCTGCACGGTGTCCTCGACGAGCGGGACTTTGTACTCCGTCATCGGCAGCGGGCTTGCCCCCCGCGAGGCTTGCTTGGATGCGACCGCGAGTGTCTCCGGGGTCGCGTCGGCCCCGACGAGCGCGGCTTCGACGTCGCGCAGGCGCATCGGCGTGTTGGCCACGGCACCAACGACGACCCGGGCGTTGGCGATCTTCTCGCCGTCGATGCGAAGGCGGGCGTAGGCCTCGACCAACGGCCACTCCGCGCGCGCCCGAGCAATCGCGCGAACATATGCCGCACGCTCGGGTCGCTGCGGACGCGGGACGGAAACGCTGGTCAGGATCGAGCCGGGCTCCAGCGGCGCTGGCTCGGCTGGCGTCCAGCCGGTGCCGATCAGCTCGGCCAGCGTTCGGTCCGGGGCGCCCTCGATCTCGACCTCGGCGTCGTGGGCGAGCATCACCGCCGCGAGCGTGCTGGCGTGGACCGCGACGCATCCCCCCTGCTCGAAACAAGCGTGGTAGCGGTGGTCTCCGGCGCGAGCCGAACACTGGTGGTTCCCCTTTCGCAGGCAGGGCGCCGTCGGGTGTCGGTAGTACCAGCACCGAGGGTGTTGGAGCAGGTTCCCCCCCACCGTGGCCACCGCCCGGATCTCGGGCGTCGCAAGTCCGCAAGCCGCCATGGCCAGGCCCGGCAGGACACGACGCACCTCCGGATGCTCGCCCAGCTGCGCGACCGTCACCTTCGCACCAATCCTGAGATGCGTCGCGCCGACGTCGATCGCGTCCAGTCCCGCAACGTCACGGAGGTCGACGATGCTTCCGTTCGCGATGCGAAGCCGACGGCGCTCGTGGAGGTCGGTGGAGCCTGCCCGCACCACCGAGCCCGGAGTCACGAGCGCCGCGGCCTCAGCCGGTGTCGTGGGAAAGTGGATCATCGTGCGACCCCCGCTCTGACGCGCGCCGGCGTCAACGGCATCTGGTACGGCCGCCAACCGGTCGCGTCGAAGACCGCGTTGCCGACCGCTGCCGGGGCCGCCACGGTCACCAGCTCGGCCAACCCGACCGAGTGCCCGCGGATCTTCTCGTATCCCGTCTCGTCGAAGTGCACGTGGACCTTCGGTGCGTCCCCCATGCCCATGATCCGATAGTCCTCGAGCCCCGCCGTGAGCACGTCGCCGCGGCGTGGATCGAGCAGCATCTGCTCGTAGAGCACGTAGCTGATCCCCTGCAGGATTCCGCCGCATGCGATCGACTCCGCGAGTTTGGGCGAGACGATCTTGCCGACGCCGAAGCCGCCCCAGGCCTCGAGCACGCGCACCTTCCCCAGGCGCGTATCCACTTCGACCTGAACTACCTGGACCGACCCCGACATCGCCCGCTCCATCGCCGTGCCTGCGATCGGTGGCAAGGCATTGCCGCCTTGGTCGCGCTTGCGCTTGCCCACTGCGGTCACGGGCTTGCAAGCACCGAGCACCTCGGTCCACGGCACACACCCTCGATCGTGGGCAACGCCATCGCGACTCGGTCTCGCCCCCTCGAGCCCCAGCCGACGCGCGGCAGTCCGGGAGAGCTCGGCCTGCAGTTGTTCGACCGCATCCACCGTTGCCGGGACCACCGACGCGGTGCTCCGGCTCCCCGCCGCCATCGGTCCGTGCACGA
>JGI12316J15310_10000812_pt1 | contig 10183 bp, 9 predicted proteins | sample MarCyaLeptolynsp_FD_15310 | JGI IMG/M metagenome (IMG submission 15310)
GACGCGGTATCGGCAGCGACGCGATCTCGGCATCGCTGCCAAGCCAGGGAGCAAGCAGGTCCTGCGTTTCAGCATCCGACAGCACCCGCGCCGATGCGACCCCGGGGGTGCGTTCCGCGATATTGATTGCCTTGTCGATCTCCCCCAGGAGATCGACACCGTCGGCGGGCCTGATCTGGATCGTTATCTCGCTGGAAACGGCGGCCTGCCAGTCCCGGGCCGCATCGTAGACGACACTGGCGGCGCCAAGGGCCAGGCAGGCGAGGAAAGACATGATCGCGACCACGGCCACGAGCGCGCTGCCGGCCACCGACTGACCGGGAATGATCGGTGCGCTCGGTCGAAGCACCGAATCCGGCCCGCCGGCCGCGGTCTCGGCTCGGTCGCCGCGGCTTTTCCGACCGTCCTCGCGTTCCGGTTTCGCCGCCGGTCGTTCGGTCAGGTTTTCCGGAGTTGGGCTGCGGACAGGATCCGGCTGCTTGCTGGATGTGCTGATGGGCTCCGACATGCTAACGCCAGCCTTTAATCATAGGTCGTCACCCGCCCGTCCTCCAGAACGAGACGACGGGCATTGAACTGATCCATCAATTGCAGATCGTGCGTGGCGATCACAACCGATGTACCGAGCTTGTTGAGTTCGACGAAGAGTCGCAGAAGCCGCCGTGCCAGCGGCGGATCAACATTGCCGGTCGGTTCATCGGCCAGAAGGATTTCCGGCCGAACGATCAGGGCCCGGGCAATCGCGGCGCGCTGTTTTTCCCCACCCGACAGGATCGGCGGCAGGGCATGAATGCGTTTTCCCAATCCGACCCAGGTCAACAGTTCCAGCACGTCGGACCGGTAGCGCGATTCATCCTGGCCCTGGACCCGCAACGGCAGCGCGATGTTTTCATAGGTGGTCAGATGATCCAGAAGCCGGAAGTCCTGAAACACGACGCCGATGCGACGACGAATCTCCGGCAGTTCATCGCCGCCGATGCTGGACGCATCCTTGTCGAAGATCTTGATGAGGCCCCTGCTCGGTTTCAGGGACATGAACAGGAGCCTGATCAAACTCGTCTTGCCGGCACCGGACGGTCCGGTCAGGAACTGGAACGATTGCGGGTTGATCCGAAAGTTCAGGTCTTTCAGGATTTCGGGTCCACCACCGTACCGAAGCCCAACATTTTCAAACCTGATCAAAACTGCAGTCCTTCACAGCCGGTGCATGACGAGAGTCGCGTTGGGGACGTGCCGTCTCGAATCACGGGAGGCAGCCCTTCGAACCCGACTGTTTCTCCAAACCACGATATCCGGTTTCGCGCAACGAATTAACGGCACAGTCCGGTTTCGCTCGTACGATCAGACGCCGCGCCGGGATACATCGTTAATGGCATTGCGCGAGTATCGGGAATCTTAAGGATTTTAGACGACAAAGAGAAGAGTCTGCGGGCACAGGATGCCCATAGCTGTTCGCGAGTCGGTCCCATGCGCATCGAATGTCCCTCTTGTCCAACCTCCTATGAACTAGACGCCGCGGCCATTCCGGCCAAGGGTCGCAAACTGCGCTGCGGCAAATGCAGCACCGTATGGCGCGTCATGCCGCCGGAGCCTGAGCCGGCACCGGAAGAACCCAATACATTCGGAACCGAGGATCTAGCGGCCTTTGAGGCCGAATTCTCCGAGACCGAGCCCGACACCCGCGATGATGAAGACGGTATGGCCGCTGCATTCGAAAAAATGAATGCCGAAGACAATCTAGAGGAAAACGGGCCAGAGGAAGACGCGCCAGAGGACGAAGTCGAGGAAGACCAGGCCTCCAACGACGAGTCGGGCGATGAGGAAGCCAAACCGGGAATCCTCGCCGGCCTCGACGCGGACCTGTTCACATCCGAAGGCATCAGAAAAGTGTCTGACGGTGACGATGGCGGTCCCGATGGGAACGGGAGCGGTGCGGGAAAGGAATCCATTGCGACCATTGAAGCAACCGTCGCGTCCGCGCTTGCCGAGGCAAACGAAGTCAGGTCGATCGAGGCCATTGCAGCCCGCAAGGACAAAAAGGGCGGCAAACCGTCGAAGTCCGTGACCAGGGGCCTGCTGACGCGCAAGATGCTGGGCATCACATCGCTCGCCGCCTCGCTTGCACTCGTCGCGGGCCTCGTCCTCGCGCGGGCGCCAATTGTCCGGGCGGTTCCCGACCTGGCGAGCCTTTATGCCGCAATCGGCCTGGAGGTCAACCTGCGCGGACTGGCGTTTCGTGATATTCGCATGCTGCGCCATGTCTCCAACGGCAGTCCGGTTTTTGTGGTCGAAGGCCTGATCGAAAACATCAGCGATCGAACCGTTCGGCTTCCCGAAGTCCTGTTTTCGCTGCGTGACGATGCAAAAAGCGAACTTTTTTCGTGGACAAACCGCCTCTCCCTGACCGCTTTGCCCGCCGGCGAGGTCACGCGCTTCAAAACCGAGTTGACAACAGCACCAGCAATCGCGACGGATATATTGGTTCGCTTCAATGACAGTCCGCAGCGCAGAGCAGGTTTATGACCGACACGGGCCTTTCCGATATCAAGACGCTTTTTGACGAAGCTGAAATTGCCGACCGTGTCGATTCGCTTGCTGAGGAGTTGGCCGGCGTCGGTTTTCAATCCCTCATGGTTATCTCGATCTTGAAGGGGAGCTTCATTTTCGCCGCGGACCTTTTGCGTGCCCTGCACCGCAAGGGCATGGTACCCGAAGTCGAATTCCTGCACCTCGCCAGTTACGGCAAGGAATTGACGTCATCGGGCAAAATCACCGTCGTGCGCGACATCGAAAGCGATGTCGAAGGCCGGGACATCTTGCTGGTCGACGACATTCTGGAATCCGGCCGCACCCTCGCCTATGCCAAGAACCTGTTGCTTGAACGCGGGGCCGCCCGGGTCGGGGTCGTCGCGCTCCTGGACAAGCCCGGTAAGCGCAAGGCGGTGATCGAGGCCGATTATGTCGGGTTCGAATGTCCGGACAAATTTGTCGTCGGTTATGGCATGGACGCGCGCCACGCGTGGCGGCAATTGCCGTTCATCGGATATATGGACGAATAACAATCAAGCGCCGGTTGTTTGACTTCGCACCATGTCGTTTGATTTCACCCGGGAACACGGCGGAAATCCTGGAAAATTTGTCAGGCGAAGCAAGTTCGAATAAATTTGCCGGACAGTGATTCGCAACCGGTGCTTGTCAATGGCGACAATTTTGCTAGCTGAAGATGATGATTCCGTCCGCGCCTTTGTGACGCGGGCACTGGAGTCCGACGGCCATTCCGTCAAAGCCGCGGAAGATGGCGGCGAGGCAATGGAAATACTGACCCGGTGCAACGGCGCATTCGACCTCCTGTTGAGCGACATCAAGATGCCGATGATGGACGGCATTGCACTGACGCTGAACGCGGCCCGCGATTGGCCAAGCCTGAAGATATTGCTGATGACCGGTTTTGCCGACCAGCGCGAACGCGCCTACGGCCTCGACGATCTGGTCGAGGATATCGTGCAGAAGCCTTTCAGCCTTGTTGATATTCGGCAAGCTGTCCGCAATGCACTGGCTTCCACGGCAGAATGCGTGCCCAGGCAAAAACTCGCCTGACTGCAACATTCGGATTCACCAAGCGGTTTGATGCTTTCCTGAAGCGTGTTGCGCTGAATCGGATCACCGAACACGCCTTCATTCTTGGTGGACGCATGTTGCGTTAATAGGGCGTCAACAGCCGCTCGAAGTAATTCCGCTCCGTATCGCTGCGCAGCGGGTCGCCAAGCTTCTTGCGCAATTCCCGCAGGATCCTGCGCGCCCGTTGTGTGTCGATTTCACCGGGAACCTTGACTGCGCCGCCATCGTCTTCCATTGCATTGCGGTAGGGCCGGCCCATCGGATCCTGATTGCGCTGATCGCCACGACCATCGGCCATGCCCTGGCCCTGGCCCTGATTGATCATTTGCTCGATCAAGCCTTTTGTTCCCTGTTGCAGGGATTGCAGCGCCTCGCCTTGCGGACCGACCGCCTCCCCGGGCTGGCCCAGTCCGAGAGCCCCTTCGGCGCGATCCATTGAACGGCCGGCATCCTTGAGCGCCTCATTGGTGCGAATGCCGTCGCGCTCCAATTGCTGCAGCAATTGTTCCAGGGATTGTTGCAGGTCACCCTGGCCCTGCTGCAATTTGCGCAGGGCTTCGGCAAGGCGCTGTGCCATATCCTGTTGCGAGCCTTCGCCACCAGGTTGGCCGCCGGGTTGTTGCTGGCCATCCGGATTCTGGCCGTCCCGCTGACCCTGCCGGTTCTGACGCTCCTGGCGCCGCCGTCTTCGCTCCTCCTGATCCATCTGGAAGCTCTTGTCCATCAGCTCGCGCTGTTTCTGGATCATTTCACCGAGCTTTTTCAGCGCGTCTGACATCTCTTTCGCCGACTTGCCCTGTTGCATCTGCGGCCGGCCGGCGCGAAGGTTTTCCAGCATCTGCTGCATCTGCGACAGCATCTCGCGCGCGGCATCATGCGCGCCGGTTCGGGCGAGATCCTCGATCTGGTTCAGCATGTCGTCAAGGTCCTGCTGGCGCAGGGTCTGGGCGTTCGGATCCATGGGCATGTTCTCGCCCGGATTGCGCATCATCTGTTCGGCAAGGGCCTTGAAATAGTCGTCCATCGCATCGCGCAATTCTTGCGTGAGGCGTTTGATCTCCTCCTCGTCGGCGCCGTTTTCAAGTGCCTTGCGCAACGCCTCCTCGGCTTCGCGCAACGCCCGTTCGGCAAGCGACAGGTCGCCATCCTCAATCGCAAGAGCCAGATCCCACATGACATCCAGCGCTTCCAGCAGGGCTTTGTCTTCCTCGGCTTCCTGCAGCCGGCGATAAACGTACCGCATGCCTAGGTAAATCGAAGCGTCGTCGATAAACCGTTCCGGCGCAATCATAAGCGCATCGAAAGCGTCCAGAACCTGCAGGCGACGGTTCACATCAAGGGCAAGATTGCGCCGTTGCTCGACGATTGCCCGAGCCATCGGCTTGCTGAAATTGCGGGCCGGCAGACGGAATTCCAAGGCTTCGCTTTCGCCGGTCTGTCCCGCCTCGTCGCGCGCCTGCAAAGCGATTTCGACCAGGCTGCCCGCCCAGGGATGAGCCGTCAGATCGCGAAACGTCTGTGAGGAGCCTGACTTGGTGCGGCGCTGAGGCAACCCCAGTTTGAATTTCGGCGCGGAAACCAGCGGCCGAACATCCTTGCTTTCAGCCGCGAAGGTGATCGATTCTTCCTTCGGAGTCAGTATCGCCCGCGCGCCGATCACGCCATAATCGTCTTTCATGGCGTAGGTCAGCTTGATTGCGCCGCTCAGCTGTATTTCCGGCGGCTCCTGCATGGTGATTTCGGGCTTGACGTCCTCCACCACCTCGAACTGCCAGCGCGCCATCCCGCCATCCACATTGCTGACGAGAATGGCGCCATCCCTGTCGATCTTGACCTCGTGCGTCGAAAAAAACGAGCCGGCCCGGTCCGGCTCGTCGGAGCGGGCGCTGGCAGCAACGGGTTTGGTGTCATCGTTGATGGCGGCAATCAATCGTTCGCCGCTCTCCGTCGCATAGGCGACCTGCAGGTCCTGTATGCCCTGCGCGCGAATGATCGCCATGCTGCCCTGGGGTATGCGGATCGCCTCGATGGCATCACCCGACGCAGGATCCTCGCCATCCCCGGCTTTGGCCGCATTCAGGAAAATCGGAGGATGCCCGGTATAGGCCGGCGGTGTGACCCAGGCATCGATTCTCAAACCGGCATCCGCGGCGGGCCGGTCGAACCGGAAGGCGTCGGCGATGCGCGGGCCGTAGGACCCGCTGCCGACAAAGGCACCGATATAAAGCACCATGATCGCCAGCAGGCGAACTCCGTATCCGTCCATCAGGTTGATGTTGGGCGAAGGCCAGGCGAACCGAAGAGCTCCGAGACGGCGCGCGGCCCGGCGGCGGTGGGCATCCCACAACGCCCGCGTCGCCAGCCTGGTTGCGCCCGAGACAAGGGTATCGTCGAGGGCCTCCAGCGGCCTGTTGCTCAGTCCGGACGCAATCTCCACCCGCCGTCGGCCACTTTCGCGGCTTGGCCAGCGCAATCCGCGCAGATGCCATAATGACCAGCCAAGCGCACCGGCAAAGCCGATGAGAACCGGAATATGGACAACCTTCGGCAATTCCCGCCACAGGCCGAGCCAGGACAGGCCGACAAAAATCGCCACCACGGCCAACAACGGCGAAAGCGCGGGCAACAGGCGCTCCAGAAACGCCGCTGCACGGGCGAGATTGACCTGCCGTTCGATACGGCGCGCCAGAACGCGCGGGTCGACGGTCTTTTCCGATGGGACGGGATCGTTCAGATTCGACCTCAAAATCCTATTCCTCGCATCATCGGCCCCGTGCCATAGACGGGATTCGCAGGCGCCGGCAAAGGTTCTGCATCCCGTTTGCGGCAGGATTCGGGGCGTTTTCGAGCCGCAGCCCCTTTCACGAATGGGCTGTCCTGCCGTCTAAGGCTATCACAGACGTAGGATTCTGCACAGTCGCGTCAAGCGCGATTGCCGGCCAACGGTTCGCACAATTCCGTGCACTGGCATAAGTTTTGCCGTCCCGAGGCACCGGGCAGTGCCGCTACAACCAGTCTGGTACACTATCCAAACCGATAAGCTGGTCAAAATCGAGGCGCGGCCGCACGATGTGGAACCGGTCGCCGTGGACCATGACTTCCGGCACCAGAAGCCGCGAATTGTAGGTGCCCGACTGTACCGCGCCGTAGGCGCCTGCGGAATACAGGACAAGCAGATCGCCCGCCGCCGGTTTCGCCAGATTTCGGTCAAGCGCCAGATAGTCGCCGGTTTCGCAGACCGGACCGACAATGTCGGCCCGCACGAACGCAGCCTGCGGATCCGCCTCCACAACCGGGCCGATCTCGTGAAACGCTTCATAAAGCGTTGGGCGAATCAGGTCGTTCATGGCCGCATCGACGATGACGAAGGTCTTGTCGGCGCCGTCTTTCACGTAAATCACCTCGGTGACGAGGATCCCGGCATTGCCGGCGATCAGGCGGCCCGGTTCGAAGATCACCTGGCAGTCGAGCCGCTCGACATGCTTCTTGACGATTTGCGCATAGGCGTCGGGATGCGGCGGCGGTTCGTTGTCGTTGCGGTAGGGAATGCCGAGGCCGCCCCCGAGATCGACATGCTCGATCTTGTGACCGTCGGCGCGCAATTGCTCGACGAGATCGTCAAGCCGGGAAAACGCGTCGTCGAACGGTTCCAGATCGGTAATCTGGCTGCCGATATGCATGTCGATACCGGTAATTGCCAGTCCAGGCAGCGCGGCAGCGGTCCGGTAGACCTCGCGCGCCCTTTGCCAGGGAATTCCAAATTTGTTTTCCGCTTTGCCCGTGGCGATCTTGGCGTGCGTCCTGGCATCCACATCCGGGTTGATGCGCAGGGAGACCGGGGCCGTGACACCTTTTTCTGCGGCCCGCTCGGAAAGCCTCTCCAGTTCCGGTTCGGATTCCACATTGAAGCACAGGATGCCGACATCAAGCGCCAGATCAAGTTCCCGGCGCGTCTTGCCAACACCGGAAAACATGATCTTGGCCGGATCGATGCCGGCCTTCAGGGCGCGACGCAGTTCCCCTTCCGAAACCACATCGACGCCCGCGCCGAGCTTTGCCAGCGTCGCCAGCACCGCCTGGTTCGAGTTGGCCTTCATGGCATAACAGACCAGCGCGCCGATATCGGAGAAAGCGTCGGCAAAGATCCTGTAGTGCCGCTCCAGCGTCGCCGTCGAATAACAATAAAATGGCGTGCCGACGGCCTCGGCAATCGTGCTCACGGACACGTCTTCGGCATGCAGGATGCCGGCCTTGTAGGAAAAATGGTGCACGGGAAAGCTCAGAACAACAGGGCGTCGAGAATGAAAGGCTTGGTGGTATCCCGCTCCGGCACCGGTTTCCTGATCTTGTTGCCATCTTCATCGACGCCGGTCGTCACATGCGGCTGCTGCAGAGCGCCCCGCTTGCCGCAGGCGCCGACAGCAAGCGCGCAGCCAATGGCCGCAACGACGAACAGTCCGCGGCATACGCCCCCCAGGCGCGACTGGTCCCTTGATCTCATTAATTCAATTCCGGATCGCACTTTACCATGTTGTTCATTGCGCTTTATCACTTTTCAGGACCTCTCGCCAGCGTTCAACCGCGGCGCGGACATTTTGCGGTGCCGTGCCGCCGTAACTCGTCCGGCTGCGCACCGAGTTCTGAACGCTGAGCACCGAATAGACATCTTCGGTGATCCGCGGTTCAACCGATTGCATTTCGGCGACCGGCAGGTCCGCGAGATCGCATCCGCGTTTCTCCGCCAGCGCAACCAGGGACCCGGTGACGTGATGGGCGTCGCGAAACGGCATGTTCAGGACCCGCACGCACCAGTCGGCAAGGTCTGTCGCGGTCGAAAAACCGGACGAAGCGGCGGCCTCCATGGTTTCGGTATGCGCCGTCAGGCCCGACACCATCCCGGTCATCACTTCCAGGCACAGCGAAAGATTCTGCAGCGCGTCGAAGACCTGCTCCTTGTCCTCCTGCATGTCCTTCGAGTAGGACAGCGGCAATCCCTTCATCACCATCAGGAGACCCTGAAACGCCGAACTGATCCGGCCGGTCTTGCCGCGCACCAGTTCGGCGGCGTCCGGATTGCGCTTTTGCGGCATGATCGAAGACCCGGTCGAGAACCGGTCCGGCAGCCTGACAAAGGCGAACTGCGCCGAACACCAGATAACGATCTCCTCGGCGAACCGGGAAAGATGCGTCGCCGCAATCGCGCCTGACGCCAGCGCTTCCAGGGCAAAATCCCGGTCCGAAACCGAATCGAGCGAATTGGCGGTGGGTCGTTCGAATCCGAGCGCGGCCGCGGTCAGGGTCCGATCGATCGGAAACGACGTGCCGGCCAGCGCGGCTGCGCCAAGCGGTGATTCGTTCAAGCGCGCGCGGCAATCGGCAAACCTGCCATGGTCGCGCTCGAGCATCTCCACATAGGCCATCAGGTGATGTCCGAACGTCACCGGCTGTGCCGACTGCAGGTGGGTGAATCCCGGCATCACCGCATCGGCATAGACATCCGCCTTTTCGACGAGGGCCGATTGCAGCCCGCGGATCTGATCGCCGATATCGTCAACCGCATCGCGGACCCAGAGCTTGAAATCCGTCGCCACCTGGTCGTTGCGCGAGCGCGCCGTATGCAGGCGCGAAGCCGGTTCTCCGATCAGGTCCTTGAGCCTGGCCTCGATATTCATATGTATATCTTCAAGCTCGGCCGAAAACGGAAACGTTCCAGCCTCGATTTCTGACGCAATTGTGTCTAGACCGGCATGGATGCAATGCGCATCTTCCTCGGTGATGATATTGATGGCGGCGAGCATGGTTGCATGCGCCTTGGAGCCGGCTATGTCCTGCGCATAGAGTTTCCGGTCAAATCCGATGGACGCATTGATTGCTTCCATCAAGGCGTCCGCCCCTTCGGCGAACCGCCCGCCCCACATTCGATTGGTCATCGTTAAAGTCCTTGAACGCAAACCTCAGATCCGAGGCCGATTATGACGAAACAGACAGATGCAAAACCCGGCCTCTCCAGGCGCCTGTTCATGGTCGCGGGCGCTGCCGTTGCGGTGGGTGCAGGCGCGGTATACGGGATCAGGGGGCTTGGTGGCAATTCCACAAATGCGACCGGGTGCGAATCCGCGATTCAGGCGGGCAAGCGCGCCGGCCCGTTCGCCAAGGGCGAAGTGGCATCCATGGGCATTGCGAAATCGCCGATTTCCATTGCCGACCTTGCCTTCAAGGACGGAACCGGAACCGACATGACGATCGCCGATTTCAAGGGCCAGACCGTTCTCCTGAACCTCTGGGCAACCTGGTGCGCGCCGTGTCGCCACGAAATGCCGGCGCTCGACCGGCTGCAGGGCCGCCTCGGCGGCGATGCCTTCAGGGTGGTCGCCGTAAACATCGATACCGGCAATCCGGAAAAACCGAAGGATTTCCTGCGCGAGATCAAGGCTGAAAGCCTGTCCTACTACGCGGATGCGACCATGGGCGTCTTCAATACGCTGAAAAGCAGGGGACGCGCCTTCGGCATGCCGACAACGATGCTGGTCGATCCGAATGGCTGCGAAATCGGCACGATGGCCGG
>JGI12316J15310_10000050_pt9 | contig 10173 bp, 11 predicted proteins | sample MarCyaLeptolynsp_FD_15310 | JGI IMG/M metagenome (IMG submission 15310)
AGAGGAACGCCGGGCCGCACAGCGCTCCGAAGCGATATCGTGACACCGTTCGCCACGTCGCCGCCACGCTTGGCCGCATGGGACCGACTGTGGCGTTGGAGCTTGGGAGTGCGATGGAGACCTGTACCGCGCAGACCATGCGGGACTGGCAGGACTGGCTTACCAGGATGACGTCTGTGGTACGCGAGAGCGCGCCAGACTTGACACTGATTGTGGGTGGAGCGTGCCGTGGGGACGCCAAGAGTCTCGTCCAGCTCGATCCGGCCGTATTGGGCGACCGTCGGCTTCTCTTCAGCTTCGAGTTCTATGAGCCGGTCGAATTCACCCATCAAGGTGTCGGTACCGCCGGGGATGTGAAGGGTGCCCCTTGGCCCGGTGATCCCGTCGCCCAACCGCTCGCCCTCATCCTCTCAAAGCACGTCATTGGTCAGGATGAGACGCTGATGCGTAGTCAGTGGGAGGCGCGTGTCGCGTATGTGCGCCGTTATCTCGATCGGTACATTGGGGGGCACTGGGGAGAGGCGCGGCTCGGCGCACGGTTCAGCGAGGTTCGCGCCTGGGCAGAGCGCCACGACATCCCCTTGCGCAGTCTGATTCTGAGTGCATTCGGCGTCACGGCGTCGCAGACAACCGACAAGCAAGGCGGCGCCCTAGACGCCGATCGCGTACGCTGGCTTGAAGCAGTCAAGCATCAGGCCGAGACGCTTGGCATCACGTGGGTCTACACCGACTTGTCGTTGCATACGTCGTGGAAGCCTGATCGAGTGGCCCGCAAGGCACTTGGGCTTGATGCGGGCTCTGCCAACTAGGCGCTGCCGGGACTTTCTCTCGGTTGTGCGCGAACTTCGGTCGCGTGTGCCGCGGCCCTTCCGACAAACAAGGCGGTCGCCGAAATCTCCGGTTTGTCCTAACCTCCGCCAAAGAGACTTTGCGGGGGAACGAACCCGCGCCGGAAGACCCGAAAAGGGCAGTTCATCAGGGGAGGCGACGCTGTGGACGAAATCGAGAGGATCATTTCGCGGTTGAATGGGATCGATCCTGCGCGTCCCTATTTCGATCCGCTTGCCGCAGAGGAGGCGCTCCGCCAGCACGCCCGGCTGATCGGCTTCCGGACCGTGTCCTTCGTCTGGGCGATGGGGCCGGAACAAGCCAATCGCGAGCTAGCGGGCATCGACTTTGAAAGCCCCGATGCCTGCCGTTGGCGTCTGACGATGCAGGCGCTTCGCGACCAGGCGGAGGTCGACCTTCAACGGGACGAGGCCGTGTGGGCCGCCTACCTCAAGGCCCGCGCGGACGCGGAGATGCGGATCGCGGATGCGCTTCATTTGGAGGTCTTCCGCATCACGTTGATCAACTTGATGTCGGGTGCCGCCGGTGAAGCAAGCCTGAACGTGGCGCATCTGGCGTCGACCGCGATGCGGGACGCGATTGCCGGCGGCAGCGTTCACAGCGCGAGCCTTGAAGACCTGACCGACGTCTACCTGCCGTTCACCGACGCCCTGCTCGCAGGTTTGGGCTCCTTCTGGATCATTGGTGAGCGGTTCGTTTGCCTGCCGTTGCCGCGGCTGGCCTTGGAGAAAGGCCAGTTGATCAGCGATGGACGCCCCGCCGCCGTTTGGCCCAACGGCGAGGCTTACGCCAACGGAGACGAGGGGCTCGTTCCCGTTCTACAATCCGTGGAATGGTGATGCTGCGGTGTCCCCCGCAGCCATTGCCGGCACTGGCGGCTGTCGATGGGAGGTAGAAGTGAACACGCATCTTTCTCGCGGCTTGGTATCTTGCGGTCTCGGCGCCGCGCTCCTGGTTCTATCAGCGTCACCCGCGCTGGCGGCCAAGATCAAATGTAAGGGCATCTTCCAAGTCACCAAGAACGGGCTGATCTCGACCCCTTATTGTCAGGATGAAGAGATCGCGCGCGTGGCACGCAGCTATGGTTGGAAAACAACCACGGCGCAGGTCCGCAACGATCCCCTGAAAAAGGTCCGGATCTGCCGGGCGCTTGGCAACGACAATCGACTGAAGGGCGCTTGCGGAGCCTACGCACCCGACCAGTTCCGCTAGGACGGCGGTCCTGCGGAGGGACGCGCGCCCATCTTCAAGACGAACGCGGCCGGACTTGCCCTTATCGGCGTGTGTAAATGCCGTTGCCGTGACGGGCTCGGCCCATCGACCGTCTCCGGGTCTTCAGCGTCCCTGAGAAGGCCTGCGCGCACGGTCTGCAGAATCCCACCATGCTCAGTAGGCAGACAGAAATTGGTGGGCACCATTACGTATCAAAAACAGCATGTTAGACCACATTATCAATTTAAAATAGCAAGCTATGGAAATGCTCGCTACAGTAGAAATCTCATCAGTTTCTACTTGGCGGAGATGTCCAATGGATCGATTCAGCGAGATCATGGTCCCGATCTTCAAATGGGAGGGGGGCTTCGTAAACAACGAGTATGACAATGGCGGCCCGACCAATATGGGGATCACCCATGAGGTGCTCGCGCGCTGGCGAGGGGTTGCCGGCGTCACCGTAGCCGACGTCAAGTCTTTGACCGAAGCTGAAGCCACCGAGATCTACAAGGATCGCTATTGGGGACGGATTCGCGGCAAGTCGCTGCCTGCTCCCGTCGACCTCGTCGTCATGGACGGCGCCGTCAATCACGGCGTGCCGAACATGGTCCGCATGCTGCAAGACGTGGCGGGCGTCGAGGCCGACGGGAGGATGGGGCCAGTCACGGTGAGCGCCGTAGAGGATCAGACCGCGGACGACGACGCGGTGCTCGATTTCGCCGTGAAGCTCGCCGAAAGACGCAAGCGCCGTTACGTCTCGCACGAGGATGCAACGCATTTTCTACGCGGCTGGCGCAATCGCCTTAACGACGTGATGTCGATCGCGCTGAACGGATCGCCTGTGTCCTGGACCTTTGCCCATGGCGCTGGCCCAGGCACAGAGGCAGACGGAGCCGCCGAGCCCGATGCGGTTTCTAGTCTGACCCGCCCTGTCATCGAGGATACCGATCTCCAAACGGCACTAGCCGCTTGGGGCTATTACACCGGGGATATTGATGGGCTCTTCGGTCCGATGTCCGTAACCGCTATGAACCAAGTCTTGGCGGTCAAGGCAGCCGAGATTTCGGGGAATTGGCGAGCGTGGCCGTTGTCGCGCCGCAAATTGGCTCTTGGACAGTTGATCTGTAGTGAGCTGGGAATTGACGTTGGTCGCGTCGATGGTCTGTTTGGGCCGCAGACAGAGTATGCTTTCGAGAATTTCGATCGCAGGAAGCAGGGGCTCCCCGACGACAACTGGCGTGACGAGCTCGAAAAGCTCCCGCCCACGGGCACAGTTCCGACCAGCACGAAATGGCCGACGCAAGGAAACGTGCCGACCTTCTTCGGGCCGCTGGGCCCCGAATGCCGCTCTGTCCCGCTGAAGCGGTTGGCATTGCCGTATCCGATGAAAATCGCTTGGGACTTGGGAACCGAGATCGACGGGTTCTACATCCACAAGAAAGTGCACGATAGCGCCGCGAGAGTGTTCGAGAAGGTCTACGCCGAGTATGGCGACGAGAAGATCGAGGAGCTTGGTTTGAATCTCTTTGGTGGCTGCAAGGCCTGCCGAAAGATCAGAGGCGGAACTGCATGGTCAATGCACGCTTGGTCCATCGCCATCGACTTCGACCCCGCACGCAATAAGCTATCCTGGAACAACACGCGCGCGCGGTTGGCAAAACCCGACGCCGTCAAGTTCTGGGAGCTTTGGGAAGCGGAAGGTTGGGTCAGCCTAGGCCGGGCAAGAAACTACGATTGGATGCACGTGCAGGCTGCGAGGCTCTAGCCGAGAATTGAAGATGCGTTGCCGCCGACCGGTCCGCGCTCACGCGGTCTTGGCGGCATCGGCTGCCTTGGGTAGGGCGTGGGCTTCCGCCCCGTCCTCCAGATAGTAGCTGCGAATGGTGCTTAGGCCGTCGTCCAGCTCATATACCAGCGGCTTTCCAGTGGGGATCTCAAGGTGCGGAATGTCCTCGTCGGAGATGCCGTCGAGATACTTGACGAGCCCGCGGAGGCTGTTGCCATGGGCTGAAATCAACGGCGTCCGCCCGTCCATGAGCAGAGGCTCGACACGCTCTTGCCAGAAGGGAAGCACCCGGGCGACGCAGTCCTTCAGGCTCTCGGTAAGCGGCAGGTGGCGGCGCGGCACTTTGGCGTATCTGGGCTGGTTCCCAGGAAAGCGCGCATCAGTCTCGGTCAGCGCCGGGGGCCGGACGGAGTAGCTGCGGCGCCAGGTCTGCAACTGCTCGCGCCCCACCTCCGCCATGACCTCGTCGCGCTTGCGCCCCTGCAGCGCACCGTAATGTCTCTCATTGAGCCGCCAGTTGCGCTGCACAGGAAGCCAAGTCAGCTCCAGCGCATCCAGCACGATCCAAAGCGTGTGGACCGAGCGCTTCAGGTATGAGGCAAAACACTGATCGAACTGGATGCCGTGCTCCTTGATCAAACTTGCGGCCTTCTTGGCTTCGTCAACGCCGTTGTCGCAGAGCTCCACGTCAGTCCAACCGGTAAAGACGGCGTCCCGGTTCCAGACGCTCTGACCGTGTCGCAGGAGGATGAGTTGCGGCATCCAGGGTCTCCGTGTTTCGCGCAGCCTTTGGTGTATGGGGCTCCGCCGTCCTGGGCAAGCCTTCAGGCAGGGCCAGGGCGGGACCATTGGCCGTCATTTCCCCGCAATCTGGGACTAATCGGGAAAATCTGGCGCAGGCGCCGGCCGGCTGCCGCTTCGGGGGTCTTTCCGCCGACTTTGGAATTTGGCTGTATCCCGGTAAATTCGGCAGCAGGCGCATTCGGAGGGTCTCGTGCGGCTCATCTTCTCTATCCTAGTCGGCATCGTGGTCATCATCGCGGGCCTCGTCTTCGTCGCGCCGATGTTCATCTCCACCGAAGAGATGCGCAATCAGCTCTTCGCGCGGGTGGAGTCGATGACCGGCTACCGGCTCCGGGTCAGCGGTCCAGTGGACATCACCCTGTTTCCGTCCATCGATCTGGTGGCCGAGGATGTCGGGGTCGCTGAGCCCGACGCGAGCGGCGATGACGAGTTCGCCAAGGCCAAGAAGCTCCGGTTCAGTTTGATGCTCCGTGGCCTCCTTGAGGGCAAGGTGCGGGTGAAGAGCATCACGCTGGTTGATCCGGTGATTGCCGTCCCTCAGACCACGCAGGCCGCCGCGGCACCCCCGCCTGGTGCCGCTCCAGCGGCCCCGCCCGGCCAAGTCCAAATCCAAGGCCAAGGCCAAGCCGACCCGGCGCCGGATGCGGGTGGCGGCGGGCTCGCCGGTGTCGCCCAGCAGCTCAAGTCGGTTACCCTCGACAGGGTCGTCATCGACAACGGCACGGTGATCCTTCCGCCCTCGGACGGCACACCCGGCAAGAAGATCGAGAAGCTCAATCTCGAGGCGTCCTTGCCGGCCTATGATGCGCCGCTATCTTTTGAGACCAGCGCCGTGTTCGACGGGAAGGCGATTGACGCGGAAGGCGCTGTCGGCAGTTTCGGCCGCTTTCTTGAAGGAGCGCCGGTGCCGGTTCGCCTTGTGGTGGCGGCACCCGGTACGCTCGATGCGCCTGCCAGTTTGAGCGGCACGGCAGCCTTCAAGGACGAGACGCTGACGCTCAGTCAGTTCAGCGCAAAATCCGGGGACAAGACGCTCACAGGAAGCGCCGTCTACAAGGACGGTACGGCCACGCTGAGCCAGTTTACCGGGACGGTGGGACCGGACACGTTCGCCGGACACGCCATCTACCAAGACAACGTCGTCACAGTGAAGTCGTTGCGCGCCAATGTTCGCGGAACGGTTCTCGCCGGTTCGTTGACGGCCAATCTCGCCAACCCAGTCCCGTATGTCGTGGCGGCATTTGCGGCGAAGACGCTGGATGTCAACGCGCTCACTGGCGCGCCCAAGACCAAGCGGTCGGGTGGTGGTGGCGGTGGAGGTACGACGAGCGGTGGCGGCGGAGCGAAGAAGACTGGCAAGCCCGCCGGTTGGAGCAACGCGCCCATCGACTTCTCGCCGCTCAAGCTGGTCAACGGAAAGTTCAGCCTGACAGCCGAGCAGCTCATCTACGATCACATCAAGCTTGCGCCGGTGTCCGCGCAAGCAACCCTAAACGGCGGAACGCTCAACGCGACCCTCTCGAACTTCAGCCTCTATGGCGGTTCCGGCAATGTGGCGGTCGCCGTCGATGCCAGCGGCAAGACGCCGACGCATCGGGTCGATCTCGCTGTTGCACAGTTCAATGCGCATCCCTTGCTCAAGGATGCGGCAGGCTTCGACCGTATCGAGGGCCGCGGCACGATCAAACTCAACTTGAGCGGCGTTGGCGCCAGTCAGCGCGCGATCGTGTCTACGCTCAACGGCACCTCGAGTTTCGAGTTCGCCGATGGCGCCATCCGGGGTGTCAACATTGCGAAGATGATCCGCAATGTCAGCCAGGGCGTCCTCCAGGGCTGGCAGGGGGGCCAATCTGAGAAGACGGACTTCGCCTCGCTGGGCGCGACGTTCAACGTGACGAAGGGGCAGGCCACGACGAACGACCTGCACCTGATCGGCCCGCTGGTGACCGTGAAGGGGGCCGGAACGGTCAATCTCCCGGCCCAGAGTCTTGACTTCAGGGTCGACCCCCAACTCGTGGCCTCGCTCGAGGGCCAGGGCCGGCAGCAAGACATCGCCGGTCTCGGGGTGCCGGTCATGATCGTCGGCCCCTGGTCGAACCCGAAGATCTATCCGGACATCAAGGGCATCCTGCAGGATCCTGCGGCGGCACTCGCCCGCTACAAGCAGTTCGGCAAGGAACTGAAGAATCTGCCTGGCCTCGGCGGCAATGCGGGTGTTCTGGAGAACGTGATCAAGGACGGAAAAATCGATCAAGACGCGCTGATCCAAGGCGTTGGCGAGTTGCTTGGCGGCGGCGCCCAGCAGCCGAACGCGGCTGCGGTTCCGGATGGCGCGGCAGCAGCCGCACCCGACGCACAAGCGGCGCCCGCGGCTCCCTTGTCCAACGTCATCAAGGACGGCAAAGTCGATCAGGACGCGCTGATCCAAGGCATCGGTGGCTTGCTCGGAGGCTCGCGAGCCGCACCACCACCGCCGCCGCCGCAACAGGCGGCCCCTCAAGAGGCCGCTCCGGCGCCGGCCGCTCAGCAGGCGCCGCCACCGCCTGCCCCGCCGCCACAACAGAAGAAGCTCGATGCCGAGGAGGTTGGCCGGCAGCTCCTGGACAGCTTTCTAGGCGGGCGGTAGCTCGCTCTCGTTTGACAACGCCGACGGCCAGGATACGCTCGCCCCATGAGTTCGATCCTCGACCTGTGCCGGGACGCGACGATCAAGACGCTGCCAGCGGGCGCGATTTTGCTGTCGGAAGGCGAGACGTCGGGCCATCTCTATGTGCTCAAGTCCGGCGCCGTCGAGGTGCTGCGTGGCGAGACACAGGTTGCCGCGATCGAAGATCCCGGTGCCGTGTTCGGTGAGATGTCCGTCTTGCTGAACCGCCCGCATACGGCAACGGTGCGCGCGCTTTCGCCCGTGTCGTGCTACGTCTTCGACGACGCCGATCGCTTTCTCAGGTCGAACCCCGAGATCGCATTGTTCATCGGCCGTCTGCTCGCCGGTCGCCTCAACGCGGCGACGACTTATCTTGCCGACCTCAAGCAGCAATTCGAAAGTCACGGCAACCATCTTGGCATGGTCGGTGAGGTCTTGGACGTCTTGATCCACCAGCAGGATGACGACTTCAGCCTTGGTCCGAACGAGCGGCCCGATCCCCGTCTGTGAGCCACTGCGGCAACGCCGTTAGGTTCGGGACGGGCCGGGTGAGCGCATCGTCGAAGCGGATGTACTGATTTCCCGCAGCGGAGAACCACAAGGCTTCCCCAGCCTTCGTATCCATGATGATGTGCGCGGGCGGTGCGCCGAGATAGTGCCCAGTGTTGAAGATCCACGTCTTGCCGATGCGATCGACCCATGAGCCCTTATCGACATAGGGCGCCTGATGCACATGGCCCGACATCACGATGTCCGGCTGATACGTCTCGATCCAACGCTTAAGGGCCTCGTCGCCGTAGTAACGCTGTCCGCCCCAGGCGACGGGAGAGTTGGCTGGAGGCGCGTGATAGACCCAGATCCACCGCTTTGCGCGCCTCTTTGCGGCCTCAGCAAGCTGCGCTCCGATGGCTTCGCGCGAAACCGGTCCATCCCACCAGGCGCACAAGGTGAACAGCGTGTCCTCTAGAAGAACAGAGTCTCCGTCCGACAGCACGCCTTCGATGTGCGAGCCGAGCAGCCATTTGGCCATCTGCTCTCCCGCCTCGTTCGTCGTATCGAGGTCGTGATTGCCGGAGCAGATCAGAAGCCGCGTCTTGTCGCGCATGCGTGCGAAGTATTTCTTCACGACGACGGCTTGGGCGCGGCGGTCGACGAGCGACGCGAGGTCAAGATGATCCCCTGCCATCACCACGACGTCGAAGTCGCCCGCGACGTCCAAGACCCAATCGAAGAGCGGCAGCGAATAGTGCAAGTCGGAGACGAGAAGCAGGCGCATGCGTCGTATCGATACTCGCGGCCATCAACGATTTGATCACCATGGAGTCGTTTTGCCCTCCCGGGCAACCAATTAGGAGGTGCGATGAACGGAATCTTTGAAGAGGTCCTGTAGACCCATCTTGCCGGCGCGTGGTCTCCGCCGCCGACCCTTAAGCAAACCTGAGCGCAGCCATGTTCCGCCTGATTAGACCGCACTATCAGCGCAAGAGCTTCTTCCGGCCCCGCCAGCCCTTGGAGGTTTGGCCGATGCTGCGCCGCCACCAACTCGTGGAGTTGTTCGCCTTGTCAGGCGTCATCGTCCTGGTTTGGCTTGGGGCCCACATCGACAATCAGCGCACGCCGTGGATGCAGCCGGACCCTGCCGCCTTGGAAGCTGCGAGCGTCGAACTCATGATTGAGGTTCCGGCCGGCGTCCGGCTCTAGCCCGCCCTAGCGACCCCCGAACAAGCCGCCGAAGATGCCACCGCCGCCGAAGAGCCCGCGGCGCTCGCGCGGCTGCGGCGTTTGCTGAGTCGCTGCGGTCGAGCTGCCGGACCGGGAGCGTGTCTGATTGGCGGCCCGGGCTGGAGGTCTTGATGACCCTCGGGCGGTTGCTGCCGGAGCAGGCGGAGGAGCCGGGGCCAATGCCGCCTCCTCGATCCAACCGCTTGCGCCGCTCCTCACGTCCCGGATCTTGACGTAGTCGCCATCGCCACCAAGGACCTTGAAGGGACGTCCTGCCGGGAAGCCATAGAGCGCCGAGGCGGAAGCCGACGGAGACGCCAGAACCTCGACAGGCCTCTTGGACACGACGATCTTGCCGGACAAGGGCGTCGGCGAAACCGTGTATTGGTCGGCTGGATCGGTGGGAGATTCGACCGATTCTGGGACGGATACCGCCACTGTGGCGGCCTCGGGTGCGTCCGAGGCCTCGTTCCACTCCATCAGTGCGAAGATGCCGGCGACGACGCACAAACCGACGGCGACGATAATCCCGAGAAGCTTTTGCTCGGCCATGGACGCTACTCCCAGGCTTGGATAATGGCACAGCCTACCATGGTGATCCACTGGCCGGCGGCCCGACATATGACGCGAAGGCCCGGCCTGGCGCAACGGCCATCCCAATGATCCCATTGAATTATAGCCTAAGTGTGCTGCCGCAACGGGCCCAAGGGGCTACCGGCAGTCCTCTTGGCCAATAGGTCCCGCCGCGCCGGCCTGTGGCTCGGCGAGAGCCGGAAAATCCTGCGGCAGGGCGGTTATGATCGCCCGCATCTCTTTGTAGCGCGCCGCGTTGCTCGTGCTGCCCATGACGACGCCCACAATGGTCTGCCCATTGGGCGCGCGCCAAGCCGTGACGAGATTGAAGATCTTCTGCGAGAAGTGCGACCCCGTCTTGGCGCCGATCACCGTCCCTTCACCGAGGATCTCAAGACTGGTCTTCAAGCTTACGGTGCGCGCCTTCGGCCCCGCGATCCGCAAGGTCCGCTCGGTGCACGCCCAGGCGGGCGGTAACCGGGGATCGGTGAACACCCGGGCGGCAATCACGCCCATGTCCCGGGCCGTTGCGACATTGGTCCGAGCCAGACCATAGGGGTCGGCGAAGCCAGCCTGTGTC
>JGI12316J15310_10000919_pt8 | contig 10169 bp, 7 predicted proteins | sample MarCyaLeptolynsp_FD_15310 | JGI IMG/M metagenome (IMG submission 15310)
CGTACCTTGTAGGTGTGGGCGCTCGTGTCGCCTGGCGCATGTTCGAAGATCAGCGTCATGCTGTTGGCTACACCTGCGTTCGTCGGGCATGGGACGACTGTCGCGTAAAGCGCGTTCGCCGTGCTGTCCACGAAGAGCGCTGCGATCAGCTCGGCGTTCGATGCATCGACCGCAACCGTGATGTTGACCATGATGATGTTGGTGTTCCCGCTGGCCGCCATGGTGTGGGCATGGGTGATGACCTCAACCCCCTCTGTGTTCTGCGGGATCGTGTTGTCGAACGGCATCGCCGTGTTACCGCTGGCTTGCGCAGAGCTTTCAGTGCGCGTGACGGAGACGAGACCACCACCAACACCCGACACAGCGTTGTCGATATATGCTTTGATGGACTGCTGGGTTGCCACACCCGTATTGCTGTCCGAAGACATGTCGTCTTCATCCAACACATCGAGAAGCCCTGCAGTCTCCGACCCCGTGAAGTACGGTAGCTTGTTTGCGGCAGACGTCAGCCCTGCAATCGCGGCGAGATCAGCGTCGAATGCCTGAACGTTCGTTCCAATGGCGAGGCCCAACGTTGCCCGCGCCGTCTCCTCGTCCGCATCGTCCAAGAGAGTTTGGATAAACGCGGATACGCCTGCCATAGACGCATTCGCAGAGGCGAAGGTAATGTCGGATGTTCCAAACACGATCGGATCGTCTGTGGTACTCACCCGCCAGAACGTGTCTGCGTTAGCAGTACCACTGCGGATATAGAGAAGCGTCCCCGTCACCACATCCCGATTTCCATCGAAGTCTTTTGCCCGCGACCAGGAAACCGAAGAAGCAACATAAATTCCGTTCAGTTTTGCGTCGGTCTGATTCTTGACCAGGACACGGTCACCTTCGGCGACTGTAACTGTGTCGATCGTTTGCAGTCCGCTCAATGTGATTTCCCCAGTCGTGGTAACTACACAGGGTGGTTTCATGGCGACACTGCCGCCCAAACCCGCCAGTCGGTCTGTTTCCGTCATACCTCTCTCCTCCAAATGAAAACGCCGCCGGAGATCCCGACGGCGTCACGCCATGTTCGATTGTGGTTGGGTGTTATTGAGCCGCGGCCATCGGTCCGGCCAGATATTCATGCCCGCGCTCTTCGCGCGCCCGTTCCTCTACGCGCTTCGCAAATCCTGGGCTGACATACTCGGCCATCGGCCAAAAGATGAAGTAATCCAGGACCCACCGCGCGTACCAGATGTTGGCTCCTGGCAGCACCGTCTTCACCATGCGGTTCGCATCGACCGCAGCACCGGTGGCATCGCCCTCGATCGCCTCCTGCACAACGCCAGCTGCATCAAAGACCAGACCCAAGCCAGGACCTGCGGCGCTCTCAAGGACGCCCTGACCTGGAATGCGTTTCTCTGTCAGCAGTGCAGCGAGCAAGTCACCGTAGTATCCGCCACCGCCTCCGGTAAACCAGGAGTCTACCAAAGTCGCCTGCCAATGCTCCCCATCCAAAGGGCGTGGTTCTCGACCTGCCGCCAGATCCTTTAGGGTGCTTGCGATGTAGCCATACACGACCGCGGAGAGCGTCAGGTGCGCAGCATAACCGAAATTGACCCCATGCCCATGACGATAGAACCGTGACAAATGCTCCATGAAGTACGAGACCGAGAACGACTTCAGGTGCATGAACAGCATGCTCGCTTCACCCAGAAAGGTGCCGCGCTCGCTGTTGGCACGTGAGAGCATCCGTGTGCGACCGCCAGGCGTCAGGATGGCACTGTTCGTGAAACCGCCCGCGAACTCCACCAGCAGGCGCCGTGACTCCTCGTCTTCGATCCGCCGTGGGTCGATATAGGGCTTTTCGTCGATACTGTCCGTTGCCTTGCGGATCTGGTCCCAGTGCTTGGCTTCGATTCCGTATGCGGCCATTTCGCGTTTCAGGTCGTCTGGAAGGGCGTCCAGGGTCTTTCCTGCCATCACCGCCAGATGGTTGGATAGCGCCAAGCCTACCGACGTCTTCATGGTGTCGTTCAGCCAATCCATGCCGGTGACACGCATCACAGTGGAGACCAGGAAGGCGCCCTGCCCCTGCTCGCCAGCCTCTGTCGTCCAGCGGGACCCGACCCCCGACATGAGGCCATCCATACCGACCCCAAGACTTTGGGCGATTTCTCTCTGCCTGCCGTCCCGTCGCCCATTGGCAATACCGGCGACGACCGATCGATGCGCCTCAAGGAACGGAATACCGATGCTCTTCAGGCGGGTCGAGGCCGTGCCGAGGTCGCCAATAGACGCCAGGGTCGTGCCACCTAACAGTGCGGAACCGGTGACATTTCGAATCCAGTTCGAGGCGCGCGCCATCTTGCCCCGCCAGTCCATGGCGCTCGGCAGCCGTCCCCCAGTCCCGACCGCTTCCTCGTACATTGACATGATTCGACCGCGGTGGCTCTGAATGTCCTGGTGCAACTTCGCATCGACCCCGTGCATCTTAGAGAGCGCGTAATCGACCATCTCCCCCATCATGTACTCAGGGTTCGGCCCCAGGTGCTGCATAGCAGCCACGCTGCGTGCCATGCCGTCCAGGGCGTATGTGAAGGCATTACCGGGGTGTCCTGGTCCGAACTCCCGCATGTAGGTCCACGCAGCCTCTCCGTCGCGCTCAAAGTGCAACACACGGCGATGAGACAGTCCTTTGCCCATATTGGCCGGTCCACGCATGCCAGGCGGTGCTGAGAGGTCCCCAGCGATATCCGGCGCCCGACCGAAAACGATGCTGTCATAGGCCGCGGAAAGGAACGCATCGGCCCTGGCGTCATCAGCGCCCGCTCCGAAGGTGCGATCCCAGTCCAGCAGCGGCTTGATGAAGTCGATCCAGGCACCCTTCCCGGCGCGCACCATGGCGTCGGAATCATGGGACTGGCGAAGCAGATACCCTTCTATCTTGCCGATGTCGGCGCCGTACCGGTTCGCCTCAAGCCGGAGGTAGTCGTTCGATTCCTCGATCGCTTCCGCCACGGCCTTCGCGAGTGGGTTGCCACTGCTGCCCGGCTTGTCCGCCTCTTGGACCAACAGGCGCCCGGCTTCGTTAGTGCGCAGAAACTTGATCGCCTCGCGGTCGTCGATGTTTTTCGACCGCACGGATTCCAGGAATATCGCCTGGGCTCTTCCCTCGATCGCGATAGCCGATGCTTCAATACTCTTCTTGAACCGGCTGTCCCCCATCTTCGGCAGCGCAATGCTTTCCAGATAGTCCATGATGCGGTCCGGCTCGCCGGCTTCCACCAGCCGATCGATGCGCCCCTGATGCGTAAGGCGCGTGCGGTACCGCATAGCCGCCTGGCGCTTCTCGTTCAGCGCTGCGCGGACCTCATCGTCGGCCCGTTGCGCTACGGCATCCCGCAGGGCGGAGTCCAGGTCAGCCACACGACCATCGACGCGCTTGGCCTCCGCGATGTCGCTGACTTCTTCCAGGAGGTCCTGGGCCTGCTCTTCCGTCAGGCTGGGTGCCTCACGACGGACAGTGTCGATGCAGTGCTGATAACCGGTCATGCCTCCCCCCTACATCGCCCGCAGCACACAGGTCGCCGCCTGTGCCATTGCCTTCGCCCGGGACTGTGCCGTCGCAATCCTGAAGTCCGCGGCGTCCATCTCTGCACGCAGTTCGCGCGGGACGCCGCGGCCGAGCTGCTCATCGGTTGCCAACATGCGATCGAAGACGCCTCGCACTTCATCGGTGAGCTCGACATCCAGATCCCGCACGTTGCGATACACTTGGACCAGCCAATCCCGAATGCGTCCGAACACCGCCGCAAGGCCCTCGTCCGGCGCTCTCCCTTCCCGCAGGTAGGCTTCGAAAGCCCGGGCCACTGTTTCGTGGGCATTGCGAGAGAACCGCTGTCCGTCCGCGACACCGGCATACCGGCGCAGAACGGCAAGATCCTCAGTCAGACGCGCCGGCGCATTACCGCGGGCCTCGATCGAAAGCATCGTCTCAACGAAGAAGTGGCCACTCTCGTGCAGGAATGTCGATGCATCCGCACCCTCGAACATCTCGATCAGCGTGCGGTTCTCGTCGAAAGTGATGCGTCCGCGAGGGTTTCCAACCGTATCCGCACCATCCGCCGCTTCTAGCCTCAGATTGATTTCAGAGCCGTCTGCCCCTATATTCCCAATAGACGGCTGCTCAAGGTCGACACCGAGGCGTTCATCGCTGACGGACGACGAGACGGGGCGGCCGTCGGTCTTTTTCAGGAACAGCTCATAGTGATAATGGCCGTTGTTGTCCTCACGGATGTCGAACAGCGCCTTGTATGCACGTCCCCCGACCGTGACTTCTGTCTCCATATAGTGCCACGCCTTCACGTTTTCGCGGCCGTCTTCGTCCGGCGCAGATGGCGCACGCCGCCGCCCATTCCGAACGATGTCTTCTATCTTGGCGATGGCCTGAAGCTGCTCAGTCGGTCCTTTGAGCGACTTGCCCTTGCCGGTTCGGGAGAACTTGACCTGGCCCAGCTCGGCGTTGGGAACACCCGGTCCCTTCTGAAGCGTCGAATAGTGTGCTCGCGCAGCCTTCCGCAGCGCATCCCTGTCTTGCACATCGACGCCGAACTCGTCTCCAGCAATCTCAACCGTTGGCTGGTCCTGGTTTAGAATACGCGGGTCTTCGGCATCGAACGTGCCGCGATTATGGATGGACTTGATCTGCGTGGGGTCGAAAACAATAAAACTATCGCCTCCACCTCCTTCGACGTGATTCTCGTAAACTATGCCATCGATCCCTTTAGACCTCAGTTCTTCTTTGATGAATGCGAAATGTCCACGAACTTCGTCGTATGCATCAATGTCTAAGATGCCCATTTCATAGAGTGTTTCCGAAACATCTTCTGGCTCTTCCCACATTCGACCGTGAATCTCGACCAGATCACCGTCGTCTGCGATAAACTCGTCCGGGACTTCGCTGAGTTCGATCTCGCCACGCTCTATGCGCTTAGAGTATTCACCAGAAGCGCGATTTATGGAGTCGGCTTCATCGGGTGACAAGACCTCTCCGGTATCTCGACGGACGTAACGATCCGCCATATCCTGCATTCGGAGGGTGTTCTCAATACGGATGTAGACCGGCATCACATTGGGTTGACCAGACTCTCGTCCCAAAGACGAATCGACGTCCCCCAGGTCTCGAAGCCTGTCGCTAGCTGCTCGCTTGGTTCCAAAATGAAAACCCATGATGCCGCCATATATCGCATCATTTCGCTCGCTATTCGGATCGGCAAAACTGTCAAAGTCTGCCTTTGTTCCGTGATACACCATAAGCGGTCGCCCTTCGTCGTCGACGACCTTGCTATCCCCAAACCAGCGCCAGAACGCCTCTAGGCCTTCCTGCGTCTGAGCGATCGGCTGACCGTTCGAGTTGACCGTCGTGCGCTCGACTCCGTCTACTTCGATCGTGTCGCCTTCGTAGGGCGTTGAACCGCGGGCTTCCTGATCGAAACTGTTACCGCCAGCCCGGCGCTGTCCGCCACGGGCGATCTCTAGGCCCTCATACACCGCTTGCGGATCCGCGCCGTATTCCTGCTCCAGGACATTGGCAAATGCACCATGCACCTGTGCCTCGGCAGCGGCCTCGTCCGCATCACGCCCTATCTCGACGAGCTGGCGGCGCACGTCGTTGGCAACCTGTCGTGAACGGGTACTCGGCTTCGGCTTGTTCAGTCGCGCGCCGGCATTGTCCGCCGACTCCTCCGCTACCTCTGCAACTATCCGATCGACCTCGGCCTCCAGGGCTGCTGTCTCGTCCGTCCTACCCTCATTAATCCGGGGCGCGCTCTCGCGGCGCTGGGCTGCCATGTCGGCTGCCTGGCGTTGCTCATCGGCAAAGATGCGGTTCTGTGGGTCCTGCGCCCGCCGGGCTGCATCTGAAAGGTCTTCACGAGCTTTAACCCGTTGCGCCTGCACGTCCTCTCTGTCGCGGTCTGCCAGAATACGAGTGAACGCGTCGCCGGCATCCGGTGAGACGATGGACCCTGCGTCGTCGCCAGTGTCTCGCGCTTGATCAAGATAGTCACGGGCAAGGTCATCAACATCCCCAACCTCGGCGAAGGGCTGCCCTGCGTCCGGATCATGTTCCACATGACCGTGGAAGGTCTCGAACAGATCACGGCGCCGTGCCGTCATATTCGCACCGTTGCCCGCCTCTAGGTCCAATGCAAAGTTCAGAAGCTCAGCATGTGGCGCATCCGGGACGGATAGCGTCCCTCCCTCCGGCAATTCCACGTCACGACGTTCAGTCCTAAAACGCGGCTCTTGGACTGACGTCGTTGCACCATCGGATTCCGTCCCTTCAGACGATCGGGCTGTTACATCGCCTCGGAGGCCTTCAACATGCGGAGCGCCGGTATAGGGACCAACCCTTGCAGTGCTGGACTGCAGGTCGGCACGGCTGTTACGCCCTTCCGCACGAGCCAACATGTCTCGCACCAAGTGTTCCGTAACAATCGGTCGATGGCCGCTGGCTACGGCCGCGACACCAGCGGCCTGCACATCTCGACGTTCCTGCGGCGACAGCGCGTCCACATCTGCGCTGAACTGTCGCCAAGAAGCTCCTCCGTCGATCTCATCCAGAGCCGCACCGCCAACGCTGTGCAGACCGCCACCCATGATCGTTCCGAAGACGATGTTCGCAACGCTGTCATACAGCGTGTAGTCCGCCTCACGCGCAGAAGCGCCCGCCATGACGATCGGTTCAACCAGAACCGACCCGACAGCACCCTCCGCCGCGCCGATGCGGGACCTAACGCCAAGACGCCCGAGACGCCCGCCCGCTTCGCTGAGCATCCGTGCATAGCGCGCAGGACCGACGACAGGGACGAAACCAGAGGCGATATTCAGCGGATCCAGCAGAGACCCGCCTAAGCCGGCTGCAAAACTCAACAGTGTCGTGCCAATCCCATCGCCTGAGTTTGTGGAGACGTTCTGCCGGGCAATCTCGTCCTGCTTCCAGCGGATACGCATGGACAGGCCTTCTTCCGTCTCCCCCTCATACGGCGTCAGGCGGCCATTCAGACCCAGTTCCTGGATGCGACGCTCCTGCTCTTCGACGCTGACATAGGGTGTCTCTGGAGCATCGCGCACCGCCTCTGATGCGCCAAACGGTCCCGGCGCAGCTACCGTGCCAACGACCTCACCCCGCCGCGCACGCGACAGCGTATTCATGTCCCGTATCGATTGCGTCGGGTTCGTCTGGAACGTCTCATCCAGCACGTTGCCCAGCGTATCGCCCAGGCTGACGGTCCCCGACAACGGCTGACGCTGTAGCCTGTTCGTCTGGAATGGGGAATTCGGTAGCTGCAAAACTCTCTCCCAAAAGCGAAAGGGCCGCCGGATGGCAGCCCTTTCAGGTAGGTAATGATGTAAACCGACGTTTACGCCGCGTTAGGTTCCGGCAGCGGTTGACCGCGCGTCATCTCGCGAACCGTCATCTGAAGGTCGTAGTCCCAGTCTCTCACATGAGAAAAGAACAACTCGTCCAGGAAGCGGATAAGGAGGATGAAGCTTTCTTCACTGCCCGCTTCCCCGCGCAGCTTCTGGGATATCTCAGTGTATAGCGCACGGAACCCCTTTATCTTGAACCCAACCAGTTCCCCGCTATCCATCCCTACAAAAAGCGTTATCACCCGACCGGCGCGACGGCTCACGAACTGAACGTCTTCCGCGAGGAAGTTCAGTTGGTCCGCTTCCGGATTGTACCAGGCACAAGGTTCGAACGCTCCCATCTTCGCCAAGATGTCGTTCACATCGTGCATTGTGAAAGTGTCAGTCATGATGCCTCTCGATCATAGAGCGTGGTCTTATATCGTCCGGCATAGCCATTTGGCAAGGTGAGGTCATCTTGATCTGATTCGTCCCAACCAAACATGATCACCTTGGAATCTGGGGTTTCGGCCAACCCGAAACTTTCCTTCCAGTTACGCATCAAAACCAAATCACGACCGGTCGGCAATACCCAAACGACAAAAACCGACGTTACGCTTGGAGGATGAGCAAGCAGCGTGCCACCCCCGTCAGACTGGAGTTTTTGCGTTTTCCGTATATCCGTAACGATCGCAATACCCTCGTCCCCGACTTGCCAGTGTGGCTCACCGATTTCAGTGAATTCCCGCTCTGTCCCCTGGAAAACCGCCCTTGGATTGAGCAGACATCCCTTGTTGGTGAGCAGCGTTCCCAGATCGATGATGCGGCTTCGGACATTCCGTCGCATATCCTCAACGAACACTTCGCGCCGCAGAACGGCCCGGTGCTCCGTCTTTCCGTCAAACCACGGCAATTCTTGCCCATCCGGGAGACGCTTTAGCGCCTCGGTTAACGCCTTATCATCCATACGCTTAACCCAATACCGAACGAAATTTCCCGTATTCATAGGGATTCAAAACGCACCTGCAACTAAATTGTGCAGAAATTGGTCCCTACCAGCCCCGCAGTAAATGCAGATTCGGTGTCAATTGGCACAATTAACATCAAGTGCGTCACCTGGAACCACCACGTTAAAGGGACCCTCCCGCGCGCCGCGTTTTTCGAGAAGGACGATCGAGCAATCCGATGCGCTCGGTGAACTTTCAGCTATTTGACTCTTGGATACTGTTTCTACACCCTCTAAACGCGAAATCGAGCCGGGGAGCGCCACATGAAGAAAGTTACAGGTTGGGACACCAACGGCGTAAACGAGGTTGGTGTCCTTGAAGATGGCCGGGTTACGCTCCAGTTTGCAGGTCGCGAAGGCGAACACCGTAAGATCTTCATCCCAAGAGAAGCCGCTTACAATCTTGTGGTCTTACTCAGCGATCTGTTTGCAAAACTGAAGACGCAAAATACACCCGGCTCGGAAGCTGACCTGGAACTTGCATTTATCCTTAAAGAGTTATCCATCGGCGCAGATGAACAGCAAAATCAGTTCAGCTTGATTTTGACGACAGTGGACGACCTGCAGTTGCGCTATACAACATCCCGAGAAACTGTTCAGTCACTTGCCGCTGCGTTGAACTCAGTACTCGACAACTCAGAGTAATTGTCTCAACTGCAGTTATCTCCTTCGGCTGATCTCTCTGATCCGCTTGATCTGTCATCATGGTCCTTCCTCCAAGCTCTCATTTCCGAGAAGGCAATTCCCGGCGAATCGCGCCATGTAAGGCGTATGGAAAACGCTGACATCGAAAAACGCGCTGTCGAAGCAGCAGAAGCCCGCGCGAGACTGGTGCACGGGAAGAGTCCCGTAGGCGATCCAGGATCTGCTGGACTTAAAGCCGGGTTCATTACTTTTCTGATCTCTGGTGCCACAGCGGCCGTTCTGGGCCAAATCTCCACCGGGGCAAATCTCTTTGTCCTAGCCCTAACATTTGCGGTCGGCGCGATCGCGTACTTCAGCAAAAAGGCGGATCACGCCGCATGGGCTAAGACCTACCACGACGAATACAACCGCGTTTTGGACGAAGAACGAAAGCGACGCGATAAACCAGAACGAGACAACGATCCACCGCGCCCGCCGTTGATCTTTGAGTCCTGAGATGCTTCGCCGAACTCTGACAGCTCTTTTCCTGCTCTTCTTCACAGCCCCTGCCTACGCAGACGACGGCCACCAGCCGCAGTGGCAGTTTGAACCAGATCAGCGCATCTACGGTGAGATACCCCGTGATCAATGTATCCGCGCCATCTACCTGACTGATACCGTCCGCGAAGAGACAGGGTACGACCATTGGGAAATGTGGCTCCCTCCGATCAGCGAAAACACCGCATCGTGGCTTGATTGGCATCGAGGACGCGGGAACTTGTATGTTGTCCTCTGCGAAAACTCACCGACCTAAAACACCTGGGTCACGCTCAACCCCCGGCCCTTCCATCGAGTAATCCCCGTGTCCGACCTGGCCCAAATGCATAAGCTGATCGACTGGGATCACCACAGCATTTCCGTCTGCGCCGATAACCTCGATCGGCACATGATCGATGTCGATCACCAGATGCGCGCGGCGACCGTCTGGTGACAGCATGAAACGGCCACGGTTCCGCACGATATCGCGGGCAAGGCCTTGGCGGTCCTCGTCCCTTGTGCCTTCCTGAAACGGTATATCGCGCAGCATCGACTCATGGAAGCGCAGCAGGTTGCGTCCTTCCTGCGCTGATCGGGCCGCGTCCTCGCT
>JGI12316J15310_10000083_pt51 | contig 10144 bp, 7 predicted proteins | sample MarCyaLeptolynsp_FD_15310 | JGI IMG/M metagenome (IMG submission 15310)
CGACACCCTGGCCGCCGAGCTTTACCGGAGCTGGCATCGGAACCGGTTTGAGCCGCGTCGATGCCAGAACGATCTCGAACGCCTTGCTGAGCGCGTCGGTCTCCAGGAAGGCTTCGACGGGTCCGCGGTCTCGAGCGGCGGACACTTTGCAACGCCGTCGGTTCTTCACGACGCGTACGACTACGATGCCTGGGTGTTCCGGGCGATCTACGACGGTCTTGGGGTAGCGTGCGACCTCGATCAGCGCAGCGTCCCGGCTTTTGGTCAGCTGGTGCTCGCATGGTCGTCTCGCGACCCCGACTTCCCAGCGATGTGGTCGAGCGTGTTCGGCCACCGCCCTCCGCCGGGTCCCGACTCCAACCAAGATGCGGGGCGGTGGCCTGAGCACCGCGGCCCTTGCCTGATCCGTCGCGAACATGCGTCGATCATTGCCGACAGTGGGCAGACGCGGGTCATGACTGACCCACAGTGCCTCACTCGTTCGTTCACCACCAACGATGGGCGCTTCCCAGCCGAGTCCGGCCCCGGCGTCGTGGACGCGATCTGCATCACGCACTCGCACGAGGATCACTTCTCCCTCCCGTCCATCATCCGACATTGCCACGAGGACACGCTCGTGATCGTGCCCCCGGTCGAGCGGTCGAATCTGCTGGCGGCGGACATGCTGCGGTGCTGCGAGCTCGTCGGGCTCGACGCTATCGCCCCGAAGTGGGGAGATGTGGTGAGCGTCGGCGACATCGAGATCGAAGTGCTGCCGTTCTTTGGCGAGCAGCCGACTCGCACGTCCCAGACGACTGCTCATGGCGTCCGAAACTGGGGTAGTTGCTATCGCTTCAACCTGCCGACGTTCTCTGCGGTCGTCTTGGCCGATAGCGGAGAAGACCCCGAAGGGGTCATCTACGACGCATTGCGAGCATCGGTTGCCCGCTCCGGGCCAGCTGACGTCTTACTCAGCTGCTTTGCCGAGTTCCCTGAGAAACTCAATCTGGGCCTCGCGTCCTACATGGTCACGCAACCTTTCGCAGAGCTGAAGAAAACCCACGACGAGCGAACACGCGGTTGCAGGGCCGAGTCCATCACCTTCGGCCCGACCGGCGTTGCGGAAGCCTGCCGAGCGGCTGAGGTGCAGACGGTACTGCCGTACGCACACGGTTTCGCCGGGCTGGGTGTCAGCCCCCGCGACGAAGCCCGGCACGCAGCGAGTGTCGCGCAGGCCATCTCGGAGGCCGCAGTATCGACCGAGCTTCGCAGCTGGAGGCCGGGGGGCTGCTTCCGCGTGAGCCACTGACCGCGGTGCATCTCGACGGCTTGTCGACACTTGAAACCATTGCGGCGGACCCGAGAGCCGAGCCGCGAAGGCTTCACACGTGGATAGTGGTGATGGTCCAGCGTTCGACGCGACGGACGTTCCGCAGATCAAGAAATCGGCCGCGTAGCAAACCGGCTAGGCGGGTGGGGTCGGGACCAGCGTCGGCGGTGGCGGGCGCGTCTGCGACTTGGGCACGAATGCACTCGGGTCGAGCGCGTGGCATCGACACAGACGTTCGGTCGCATCGAAGACGGCTCTTAGGTGGGCTTCCGAGACCACCTTGGTGTCCACGAGATAGTCGCGAAACCACGTGCTGCCGAGAAAGTAGTCGAAGCGATCCTCGACCTGCCCCAGGTGCAGGTACTGCACTTCGTACGCGTACCGGGCAATCATCGCGAGCGGATCGAGATCCTCACCGAAGCGAGACGCCACGTTGGCGCGAATGTAGGCCTCGAGCTCGACCTCGTCAGCGAAGCGCTCGAGCACGAGGTTGGCCAGGTAGTCCGACAGGCGAGACTCGATGAGCTCGAGCACGAGCTCGCCGGCAGGGCGTCCCTTGGACTCCACCGCGGCGGAGGTCCGAAAGGCCGAGGGCGCCGACGCAACGAGCCGCTCGACGGCATCGACGACGGCCTTTCGGGCGGCCTCGTGCTCCGCCTTGCCCTGCTCCGGAACCGCCGCCATCCCGGCCTCGGCGACGAGGTGGCCCCACTCGTGGATCACTCGCGCGCCCAGGAGGTGACGATGGTACGGCGGCGCCGGCTCTCGGCGAACATCCAGGCCCGGCTGGGCCAGGTCATAGACGATGAGTTTGCGCCGCTCGTGCAGGTACACGCCCCCGTCTTGCTCGACGTCTTCACTGTCGGCCGGCAAACGCTCGGGTTCCCGCAGCGCGCCCAAGACCTTCACGGTGCGCCGACCGACGATCTCCAGATCGGCCTGCAGGCTCTCCGCCGCGGCCGCGCCGATCTTGCCCAGCGCCTGACGAAGCGCATCCACCTCCCGCGGGCGATCGGGATCCCACAGGATGTTGCCCTGCCCGTCACCGACCAGCAGACGCGGTTTGGCCTCCGCCAGCCAGTCACACACGAACGCGGCGGGCGTGCGCGCCATGTCGACGAGCGGATCCATCGCGCTTCGGGTCGAAGAAGCCTCCATGTGCCGCTCGAAGGTGTCCACCGCATCGGCACGCAGCGCCCCCACGAGCTGCTCGAGCGGCTCGAGCCGATCCTCGGGCACGATCAACCCCGCATCACGAATGTGCCGGACCTTGAGGTCATGGTTGCGTGGCGGTGGCCGCAAGCGTGCGTGATAGAGCTTGCGCACCCACGGCATCGCGTGGGCGAGCCGCCGGAACACGCGGGCATCGGGCCGAGGCGCGTTCTGACACGCTCGGCAGAAGCGATCGATCTCCGGGCGCGTGCGCGTGAGCCAGTAGCCCATGCCCCCGATGACCGCCCGTGCCATGTCCTTGGCCGCCGACAACCGCTCCGCGTGGAGCAGCTGGTAGGTGCCGAACTCGACGTTGGAAACCGCCGGGTCGAAGTCCGACGCGTAGAGCATCCACGACGCCCCCGCGAACGGCTGGTAGTACGGCCGCGTGCCTTCGGCCGAGGTCGCGATGAGCAAGTTCTGCCGACGTGGGGGGAACCAGCCCTCGGGCACGTCGGCGTAGAGCTTCTGCGCACGGGTCCAGTAGGTGGCGTAAGACTTGTTGAACAGCGCGACCCACTCGCTGGAGACGCCACGCTCGTTCCGAAGCGCCTCCGCAAACGCGCTCGACAGTCCCGACTCGCTCAGGTGCTCCACCCCGACCACGAAGACGTCGGGGTGAGCGAAGTAGAACCTTCCCAGCTTCATCGGTTCTCAGTTGTTGAACGTACGCCAGCGTGCGATTCGGCCGGTCGCGCCATCGATCCACAAGAGTATCTCGCCATCGTCCCGGAGGTTGTGATGCCCTCCCAAACCGTCGGTTGGGGCGAGCGTGCGGACGACCTCGGGTGCGCTCGAAGGCGCGCGCCGGACGAGATAGAGGTTGGACGCCTTGCCCACCCACATGTTGCCGAGCTCGTCGATGGCGAGCCCCGTCACCGGACCCGTCCCCGGCACGCTGACGTAGTTGGTGACGGTCCCGATCTCCGGGCCCTCACCGACGACCTCCGCCTCGGTGAGGCCGACCTGCATCACGTCGCCCGCGGCCGTGCCGATGTAGAGCACGACCCCCTCGTCACCGTCGTCAGCGTCCGGCGCGACCGGAACCTGGCCGAGCGACAACGCGGTGGGCGTCCCCGTCATCGTGTTCATCACGACCGTCGTGGACGGCTCAGCGCCGTCGGGGCTGTCGTAGAAGACAAGCGCGCCCTCGGACGTGCCCATGTAGACGTTGTCGTCGCCGTCGACGACGAGCGTCGTCACCGCCCCGAGCGGAGCACCACCACTGAGCTGATCCACGAACGGAGTGATCTCGTTGTTGTTGACGTTGAACTGACTGACCTGCTGCAGATCGGGCTGCGCGAGCAGGATGCGGTTGTCCGCGTAGCCCGACAGTGCCGAAATCGGCGAGCCCGACTCGACGGAGAGCTCCATGCCGTCGCCGCCCAGCCGCACGAATGTTCCGGCCGCGTTGCCGACCCAGAAGGCGTTGTTGCCGGCCGGAGCTACGGCTGCCCCAGCCACGGTTGCCACCTCGGGCACCTTGGCCAGTTGTTCCTCGGGCGTATCCGGGAGGATCGTGATCGTGTAGTCGGCGCTTGCCGAGACTTCCCCGAGCACCGCCGTGAGACGGAATACCAGCTGTGTGTCGGGGTCGACGTTGGCGGGCAGGTACGCGACCGCCTCTTCCTCGTCCGCGTACTCGATCGTCGCGTCTGGGCCCTCGATCTGCGTCCACTCGAGCGTGTCGTACGGAATGACGTCGTTGTCTCCGTCGACCTCACCGGGCAGCAGCACGGTGAGGCCAGCCACGGCCGAGCCCTCGCCGCCGGTCTCGGGCGTGGGCGGGGCAGGCGTGCAGATGTTGTCCACGCACGCACTGATCCCGCTACACGCACCGTCGAGGCATTCGCACCCGATGGCACCCGCCTGACAACCGGACGGCGGAGATGGCGGTCCATCGTCGCCACCATCCGCATCGCCCCCGTCGCCGTCGCCTCCATCGCCACCGTCGGCTCCGTCGGCCCCATCGCCGACGCCGTCGTCGGCTCCGTCGCCGCCGTCACCCGACTCACCGCCATCCTCGGCGGCGCCGGGTCCATCCATGGGGTCTCCCCCGTTGTGGCCGTCGTAGCAGCCAGTCGCCAGCCACGTCAGCCCGATCGCAATTGCTCGTTTACGCATGATCCACCTTCGCTTCCACTGCCAGGTGAGGGTTCAGGGTTCGTCGGCCCGCTCAGGCGAACAGGTCGATGGCCTCTCCGTTGCCGTCCAGCGGGAACATCGCGGCCACCTCGGTGGACTCGATCCCAGCCAGCTTGCGGATAGAGTAGTGGACGTCGCGGGGTTCGATCTTGCGCGACGTGTTGGTGGTGTTGACGGTGAGGTCCTCGTTGATCCCGTAGGCGCGGGCCTCGTCGTCGGTGGCACCCACGACCCGGTTCTCCGGGACGCCGGCACCCATGAACATCATGCTGCCCACCGGCCAGTGGTCGTTGCCCATCCCGCCGTTGTAGCGGAGCGTGCGTCCGAAGTCGGAGCCCACGCCGATGACGACCTTGTCCGTGACGCCTTGGCGCTCGGCCTCGTCCCAGGCGAAGTCCACTGCCCCGAGCAGATTCTGGAGCGAGTTGATCTGCCCCTGGTCGGAGTTGGAGTGCGAGTCGAACCCGCCCATGCTGATCTCGACCGCGACCGACAGCCCGGCCCGATAGGCCGCGAGCGCGACCTGGACCTGACCCAGGCTGCCGCCCTGAACGTCCTCGGGCAGGAAGTCCTGCAGCTTGCGAAGCTCGTCCGAGCCCGCCCGCGCCGCAAACAGCGAGTTGATCGACGTCTTGACCTTCGGGAGGTTCTGCGCGTCGGCAAGCTCGACGTCGCGCTGCTCTTGCGCCGCCGCGATCAGCTCGAGCACCTCGGGTGGCTGGTAGGTGGACAGCTCGTCGTTGGGATCGCTGCGCTCCGGGTAGGCAACCTTGGCGAGCACATCGAGGTTGTTGGCCCGCGTTCGTCCCACCACGCCCATCGTCTCGGAGAAGCCTCCAAAGGCGAGATAGGACATCGGCAGCGACGGGTCGTAAGCGCCAGCGATGAGCGCTCCGATGGCGGGGTAGCCGTTGTCGAGGCGACCGCTCCAGGTGTGCCGGCGACCGTCGTCGTGGCCGTTGGTCATCTGGTCGATGCCGTTGACGACCGTCAGACGTGGCGCGTGCTTGACGAAGAAGTCGGTGATGCCAGGTCCGAGCCCGTTGTAGAACTGCTCCGGCCACACCGCGGGGAACTCGATGTCCCCGATCTTGTCGGTGGCGAGAATATGCGTACGCGGATCCGGGTCCGTCTCGCCAAGCGCAGGCTTGACGTCGCACAAGCTGAAGGGATGCCAGCCGCCGACGGCGTGGAAGAAAATGAAGAACTTCCCGCTGTACGGCTCGAAGCCCTGTGGTCTGCGATTTCCCCCGATGGACGGCCCTGCGAAGAGGGTCGGCGACACGACCGAAAGGCCAGTGACAGAGGCGAGTTTGATGAAGTCTCGGCGATCCATGGTTCTTTCCTCCTCAGTCCTTTCCCCTAGTCGTGCAGGAACTCGTAGTCGGTGAGCAGATAGCTGGTGACGGCGATCCAGGAGCGGATCGTGTAGTTCTCGTCCGCGACGACTGGAATCTCGAGGGGCTCCTCGGTCCAGTAGTCGGTGGTGGCCTGGCAGGGACCCGGCAGGTTCATGCCGTAGTCGCCCGACTCGAGCCCGCCCTGGCCGGCGTCGAAGACGTCGAGCCACAGGTTGTACGTACGCTCGATCGCCGGGTCATCCGGCTCGAGGTATTCGCCGAGCAGGTGCTCGTGGAGGAACATGACGTTGTCGCGAATGGAGTCGAGCGCCCCCTGGCTGCCCAGGCCCGGCCCGTAGTTCTGCTCCACGAACGGGAACAGCTTGCGATCGGTTGCCGGCTTGGCGAAGTCCTGGGCGACGGCCATGCACGCCACCTCCATCGACATTCGCTTGGCGATGTTGGCACTCGTACCGCTGGCGTCGTACGCCCGCTCGTTGACGTCGTCCGAGTTGATGCCTCCGTAGAGGATCAAGAACTCGTTGCGGTCGAGGAGCGCCGGATTTTCGAGCGGTCCCCAGATGACGTCGGTGGTCGCGAGGATCTTGCGGTTGAGTTCTTCGGGCGTGAGCAGGCGGGCCATGCCGACGTCGGCCAGCTCGAGCGCACGCTCCTCGGAGAGCTCTCCGTCGTAGTTGTACGCGCGAAAGTACGGGCTCTTGACCAGCTCGAGAAACACGACGCGCAGGTCGAAGCCGGACTCGGCGAACTTGTCGGCGATGTCGCGGAACACCTGGCGCTGCACCTTGGCCGCGCGTACGGCTTCGACGTAGCCCGCGGCCGTGAAGTCCGAAGGCTCCACGAGCGGTTTGCGCCCAAACAAGCCCTCGTAGGTCAGGTAGACCGCCGACAGTGCGAAGCGCGGGTCCTCGGCCGCCTGCAGGCCCAGCCACTGCAGCGCGGCGGGTTTCCAGTCGGACGGCATCTCCGTCTCGACGAATCCGGGCGGACGCATGTCCGAGTACCAGTTGTTGGTCGGCACATCGAGCAGGTCCAGATCGTCCACGTTGTCGCCGCGCTCACCATGCCCCGGTGGCCGGTACTCGCCCATCGGGCTCCAGTTCATGAACGTGCCGGCGATGGGATCGACCGCCTCGTGACACACGACGCAGTTCTTGTCCTCCATCGTCGGGTTGGCGTACTCGGATCCGGTTGCGTCGGTGGGACGCGTACCCAAAGCCAGCACGTCCGTGGCGAGGAAGAACTCCTGGAAGCGACGCGAGCGCGCCCGGTTTCGGTTGGTTCGCGTGGTGGTGTACCGGGTCAGGTACGTCGGCATCGTGGTGACGCCGGCGTGCGGCATCCCGGGCAGCTGAACCTTGACGTACTCGTTGGGGTCCTCGTCGTCGTCGAAGTCGGGCTCGACGCCGTAGACCTTGGCCGAGAACGGATTGACCACCGTGTAGTCGGCGGTGATCAGCTCCTGGTAGCTCAGGTCGTTGCGCAGGATGTACTCGAGCAGTCGCAGTGGCTCCTCGGCAATCGCGTCGTTGGCAAAGCGCTGCGCCCCTTCCGGCGCTTCCTCCTCCATGCCCTCCCAGTAGTTCGCGGTCGGGTAGTCGGTGCGATTGAGCAGGTCGATCGCTGCCGTGTCGTCACCGTTGGACGAGTGGTAGCGCCGAGTCAGGAACGCATCGTTGTAGACCTCGCGCACGCGCTCGTAGAAGCCCTCCTCGTGCATCGCGGCCGCGAGAACCTCGTCCAGAGCATCCGTGCCTCCGTCCTCGACGGTCGCGATCTCCTCGTCGGTCGGCAGGCGACCCATGATCAGAATCATCGCCTTGCGCAGAGTCTGCACCTCGTCGAGCTGGTCGACGCCTTCGAAGAACGTGAGGACGATGTCCTCCTCGTCGTCGCAGGTGACCGGGTCGGAGATCCGCTCGATCATCTCCTGGAAGAGTGCGTACTCGTCCGACTCATCCTGGAAGCGAACGCCACCGCCGTGCTCGAGTGCCCCCGTGGGCTTGAGCAAAATCCACGGCGTGCCGTCGAACCGCAGCCGTGACATCTCGGTGAACACGGCGAGGTTGCGCTCGAGATAGTCCGGCGCGCCCGAGGGTGACTGGAGGATGAACTTGGTGTGCTTGGCGTCGCCGCCGTTGTTGTGGCACCCCTGACAGTTGGCCTGGAGGACGGTTTGAACCTCGTTCTCGAAGAAGCGGGCGTTCGACTGGCACTCGCTTTCTTCGCCGTCCTCGCCGCTGCCTTCGCCGTCATCCTCGGCTCCGTCGGCTCCGTCGTCCTTGTCCTCGTCCGTTCGGTCGCTGCCCGCCTCGTTGCATGCCGCCATGCCGCCTGCAAGCAGGCACGCGGCAAAGAGTCGGGGCAGAACGGCCATGAGATTGGTGGTTTCGTTCGCCATTGTTCGCGCCTTTGTTCCCCTGATCGAAAAGCTCCGCCGGGCGTGCCCCCCTTCGGCACCCCGATCGCCAACGCCTGCAAAAAAAGAAATGCGAGTCGTGACCCACCGGGCGCACGGGGTGGAAGCGACCGTCCGCAACCTCCACGCAACAACGACAGCGCTCGACGCTGTCGCGATCGCGAAGAAGAAACGCACGGGGACGCACGCGGCCCGGTGGGTACGTGTCCACCGTGGGAGGCGAAACGCCGACAGGCAAGTTGCCTCGCGGGGCGACGCAAAGGCAGGTGGGGTCACGCTTTCAACCCGTTGGGGCCGTCGTGCCTCACGCCTCGACGCTAACGAAACGATCGGTGAGCGTTGGTTTGGAGAGGCGCGTCACAACGCCTGCAAGTCTGACGCGACCACGCGCGCTTCGGTGCTGTTGGGTGTGGTCAACAGCAGACTCGGTGTGGCCCAGAATGCATCGCGAGAAACGAGCGTTCACTTCGGCGGCGAAAGGTTCCATTTTTTTCGTGACAACCAACGGCGAAACGAGATGCGCCTGAGCCGCTGGTTCCACACCCGAAATTAGCGAGGGCGCACGACCCCGAGTGGGTTCGGTGCGCCCCGAAGACCTGCCGTAGCGATCGATTTCTACTCGAGCGTGCCGAAGACGAAGTCTTGGATGAAGAAGCCGCCGAAGCCGTCGACGCTTTCGTTGCATCCATCGGCACAGTTGATCGGCTGCGTTGAGCAGTGGCGAGCGATGCCGGACGCCTCGTCGACCAAGAAGGTGTCGAGGTACTCCTCATCGGGCTCGAGCGCGAGCAGATCGCAGCAGCCGTCGTACTGATCTTCCATGTGCAGGGCCGGCATCGCGTAGGCGGTGTCCGTGTTGGTGTTGATCTCGTCGGCTTCCTCGACGAAGGGCTCCTCGCAGTCCGCTTCGTCGACGCCCTCGGGGACCTCGACGATCTCGAACGTGCGGCGGATGATCTGTCCCTCGAAGACCTCGACTGTCGTCAGGTAGCCACAAGTGAACTCGAACGCGCCGGAGCCTCCGAGAAGCTGGGTGTAGTAGTAGGTATTGCCGTTGACGGCAGCCTGTTCCATGAAGGCTGCGAGCGACTCGTCCCACTCGGTGTCCAGGCACGCAGCCGGGATCCCACCCGTGGTGCCGGTGTCGCCACCGTCGGTGGTGCCGTCGTCGTCATCGTCGTCATCGTCGTCATCGTCATCGTCATCGTCGTCGTCGTCGCCGGACGAGCTGGCGCCGTCGTCGTTGCCGCTGTCGACCACCTCACCGCCGTCTTTGGCGTTGGGGAGACATCCGAGGCTGAGACCACCGATAAGAGCAAGAGCAACTACCCGAGTTTTCATGTCCGAGGGTGCACCGGGCACTGGCATATCCATCACGGTCACTCCGACTTTTTTTCGCACGGCGGCTCTGCGGAGTCCGCGAGCCCCGCGCGGGCCAGCGCATCCCGGGCAGAACGGGCTCGGGTGGCGTTTCCGGCGGCGCAGGCGGCCTGACGTTCGAGCCGTCGACGCTCGGTTTGCATCGGTCCTTGGGGATGCGCGGAGCTGAGCGCGTCCAGGATCTTCAACGCTTGGGCGGCCTGCCCATGCTGGAGGTCCCGCTTGGCGTCGCGGAGTGCTTCGACCGTCGCGAGGAGGGCAGCATCGTCGATCGATGCCGGCGAAGTCTGGGCTCGGGGTGCTGGCTTGGGCGGTTTC
>JGI12316J15310_10000042_pt98 | contig 10142 bp, 14 predicted proteins | sample MarCyaLeptolynsp_FD_15310 | JGI IMG/M metagenome (IMG submission 15310)
CCACACACTGGACGATCTGGGCGGCAACATCATCGTGCCCGCCTTCGCGGTCGGGCGGACACAGGAAATCATCTACTACGTCAACCATCTCACGCGCGCCGGCAAGCTCCACAACATCAACCTGTTTGTGGATTCCCCCATGGCCACTGCCGTCACCCGGCTGACCATGCAGCACCTCGACCTGTTCGACTCACAGGCAAAAAGCCTTGCCATGTGGCAGGCCAATGGCGACGGCGTGCCGCATGTCAGCTTTACCGGCAGTGTCGATGAATCGCGCGCCATCAACACAATTCAAAGCGGTGCCATGATTGTTGCCGCCAGCGGCATGTGCACCGCCGGCCGGATCAAGCACCATTTGCGCCACGGTCTGCCGCGGCCGCAGAACGCGGTGATGATTACCGGCTTCCAGGCGGAAGGCACACTCGGCCGCCGCCTCGTGGACGGAGCACGACGGGTGCGCATTTTCGGTGACGATGTCCCCGTGCGTGCCAGCATCCATACACTGGGCGGGTTCTCGGCCCATGCTGACCAGGCCGCGCTGATGGCATGGCTGTCCGCGTTTGAGGCAGCCCCGAAACAGACATTCATCATGCATGGCGAACCAGGCTCGTCACAGGCACTGGCAGACAAGATCAACGCTGACCTTGGATGGCAGACCCAGTTGCCACAACGCGGCGAAACCTATGTCCTACTTCCCGGTTAGGTAAGCGCGGTCTACCCAACTGGTATATCGTGCATCACTCGGTGCAGCGCAACACCGCTGGACTATCGATCAGCTTGTTCAACTGCACTGGAGGCAGCACCAAAGCCCAATACCATCGCACCGCGACAAATGACCTAGCGCAATGAACAAAAGTTCAGCGAGGTCCATAATGCTAGATGCACCTAAGAAAATCTCACGCCCCAACAGGTGGCGCTGAAGCATCTTGCATCCGGACAGGGTGGCTGACCCATGACGACTACAGGATTGAAAGCCTTCGACGAAACCATTCATCTCACCAACCGGTGGCTGAATGAGCTACAGTCTGACCTTGATCTGGACAGCAAGCAGCAGGCCTATCATCTGTTGCGCGTTGTCCTGCATCACCTGCGTGACATGCTGCCGGTCAATACAGCGGTGCATCTGTCCGCGCAGTTGCCGATGCTCGTACGCGGCTTCTATTTCGAGAACTGGCGCCCGGGCGCGGACATTGACCGCCCGAGAACCCGCGACGCGTTTCTGGATTCGGTCGCAGAAGGCTTCACGCCGACACAACATGCGTCCACTGCCGGTGCTGTAAACGCGGTCTTCTATCTGCTCTCGCAACACGTCACCGATGGCGAGATCAAGCAGGTCATTGAATGCCTGCCGCGCCAGATACAGGAGTTGTGGACCTCATCCCGCCCGACTGACTAGGGATATGAATCAGACGGGCTACCCAGCAAGGGCAATACGATGAACAGTCGAAACCTGACGCTTGCCACTGTGTTCGGCATTGATGTCAAAGTGAATGTCAGCTGGGTCTTTATTGCCATTCTGCTGTCCTGGGCATTGGCGCAAGGGTACTTCCCTGTGGTCCATGAAGGGCTGCCGCAGATCAACTACTGGGCCATGAGCATCATCGCGGTGCTGGGCCTGTTTGCCTCCATCCTTGTGCATGAAATGGCCCACTCCCTTGTGGCGCGTACGTTCGGACTTGAAATCAAAAGCATCACCCTCTGGCTCCTGGGCGGGGTGGCTGAAATGCGCGACGAGCCGCCCCATGCACGTGCTGAACTCCTGATGGCCATTGCCGGACCTGCCACAAGCTTTGTCCTCGCCGCCATCTTCTATCTTGTCGGTGCCGTCCTTAGTGCAACTGAAAGCCTGGTGCTGCTGGGCCTTGTTGCAGCCTATCTGGCAAAACTCAATCTGGTCCTTGCGGTCTTCAATCTCATTCCCGCCTTTCCACTTGATGGCGGACGGGTGGCCCGGGCCGTCATGTGGTCAATGACGGGAAATTATGAGCGTGCCACAGAGATCGCAACGCGCATGGGCTCCATCTTCGGCACCCTTCTCATCGCAGCCGGCGTTCTGTCACTGCTTGCAGGTCTGGGCCTGGGCAGCCTGTGGCTGGTCATACTGGGTCTCTTCATCCGGTTCGCCGCAGACGCATCACGTGTCCAGGTACACACCAAACATGCCCTCGACGGCGAACTGGTTGCTACCCGGATGACAGCCAACCCCGTCTCCGTGTCCCCCGAGATACCAATCGCTCACTTAATCGAGCACTATATGTTCAAATATCACTTTGAGTTTTTTCCAGTGGTGGACAATGGTGTACTCGTGGGAAGCGTGAGCCTGCACCAGGTCAAACGCGTCCCACCCTGCGAACGTAGCAGCACACCGGTGCGCACAATTGCTCTGCCACTCGATGACAAGAACAAGATCGACGTGGGTGCAACAGCGGCACAGGCGCTGGCTCAGATGCAGTCAACCGGACAGAGCCTCCTGATGGTGACGGACCATCATGCACTTGTGGGCGTCATCGGCATCCGCGACATCCTCAACCTGGTGTCGGTCAAATCCGCTTTGGCCGTCATCTGACAGCACCCCATTCATTCGCCCATCCGCCTGCCGGTGCCCGAAAGCATTGGCCAGCGTCCCCCTGCGGAAAATCCGCCACAAGCTGAAAAGCCGTGCTAGCGTCCCTCCAACTGAGAAATCCACACTGAAATTAATGAGGTTCACTATGTCACTGCCCGCAACCTATCTGCAGATGCTCTCTACCCTGACGACCGACGGCGAATTGCGCCTGGAGCTGGTGGAGCAGCAGATGCCGACGCCCAAGCCCGGCCAGGTGATCATCCAGGTTGAAGCAACACCCATCAATCCGTCCGACCTCGGCGTCATGTTCGGCATGACGGATGTGTCGAACGCTGCGACCTCAGGCTCCGGTGCATCCACGACACTCACAGCATCTGTGTCCGAGCAGGGCATGCGCGTCATGAAGGCCCGCATCGATCAGGCTCTGCCGGTGGGCAACGAAGGCGCCGGCACCGTTGTCGCCGCCGGTGACAGCAAGGAAGCACAAGCCCTCATGGGCAAGACCGTCGCAGCCATGGGCGGCGGCATGTACGGACAGTACCGCTGTGTCGACGCCATCATGTGCATGCCGCTCCACGAGGGCGATACCGCAAAGGACGGCGCATCGAGCTTCGTCAACCCGCTAACCGCCCTGTCCATGCTTGAAACCATGCGCATGGAAGGCCACACGGCCCTGGTGCACACGGCAGCCGCCTCCAATCTGGGCCAGATGCTCAACCGCATCTGCAAGGATGACGGCGTCGAGCTGGTCAACATCGTGCGCAAGCAGGAACAGGCCGACATCCTTAAAGGTCTCGGTGCCAAGTACATCGTCAACAGCAGCGACGAGAGCTTTTTCGCGGACCTGACCGATGCCATCCACGCCACAGGCGCGACCCTAGCTTTTGACGCCACCGGCGGCGGCACGCTGGCCTCGACCATCCTCAGCGCCATGGAAGCCGCGGCCGCCCGCACGCCGGGCGCCTACAGCATCTATGGCTCCGTGGCACACAAGCAGGTCTATCTCTATGGCGGCCTCGACACGTCACCGACTGTCCTCACCCGCGGCTACGGCATGGCCTGGGGCGTCGGCGGCTGGCTGCTGCCGAACTTCCTCGCCAAAGCGGGCCTTGAAGTCGCCGGACGCCTGCGCACCCGCGTGGCCAACGAGTTGAAGACAACCTTCGCCAGCAACTACACCGACGAAATCTCCCTCTCCGAGGCTCTGCAGGCCGACATCGTCGCCCGCTATCAGGCCAAGACGACCGGGGAGAAATTCCTCGTCTGCCCGCAGAAGGACATCTAGGCGAGCGACTGCTACTCAACAGAAAGGCCCGCACCGGATGTCCCGGTGCGGGCCTTTTTCTATCTGGTAGCGGCTGTCGTGACTACATGCCGAACCGCTCGATGACCATCTTGCCCAACGTCATCAGATGCACCTGATCAGGCCCGTCCGCCTGTCGGCACCAACGGGCATAGTTGTAATGCTCAGCCATGGGATAGTCTTCGGTCAGGCCACCAGCGCCATGCATCTGCATGCACCGGTCAATCACCGTCTGCATCATGATAGGCACCTGCGTCTTGGTGGCGGCAATCAGGTCACGGCTCTCCTGAGCGCCCTTCTCGTCCATGGACTGTGCCGTGCGGTGCACCAGCAACCGCGCCATCTCGATCTCTGAAAACGACTTGGCAATCTCTTCACGCACAGATTGATGCTTGGCCAGCGGTCGTCCGAAGGTCTCACGGTTGAGCACCCGGTTGCACGCCAGCTCCAGTGAGCGCTGTCCGGCCCCAATCAGCCGCATGCAGTGATGCATCCGGCCCGGCCCAAGCCGCCCCTGGGCAATCTCGAAGCCGCGCCCCTCGCCCAGCAGCACATTGTCAGCTGGCACACGCACATTCTCGAAAACGATTTCCGCGTGGCCAATAGGCGCATCGTCATAGCCCAGCGTGGACAGCGGCCGCACAAGCGTGATGCCCGGCGTGTCCCTGGGCACCAGCACCTGTGTTTGTTGCTTGTGGCGGTTTTCGTTGTCCGGGTCGGACTTGCCCATGACGATGAATATCTGCGTACGCTCATACATGGCGTTGGTGATGAACCATTTGCGCCCGTTGAGCACCCACTCATCTCCCTGGCGCCTGATTGAGAACTGTATGTTGGTCGCGTCACTGGACGCCACATCCGGTTCCGTCATCGCATAAGACGAGCGGATCTCACCGGCCAGCAGCGGCGTCAGCCACTTTTCCTGCTGCGCCGGCGTCGCATATTTCATGAAGACTTCCATGTTGCCGGTGTCCGGCGCATTGCAGTTGAACACCTCAGGCGCCCAGATCACCCGCCCCATGATCTCCGCCAGCGGGGCATACTCAAAATTGCTGATGCCCCCATGTTCCGAATACTGAGCAAACTCCGGCGGCACAAACAGGTTCCACAACCCTTCTGCGCGCGCCTTGGCCTTCAACTCATCCATCAGCGCCAGCGGCGCAAATCGGTTAGGCGCCGCCGCGAGGGCCTCCGCATAGGCTTTTTCATTGGGATAGATATGCGCATCCATGAAGGCGCGCAGCTTGTCCTGAAGAACAAGGGAGTTTTCGCTGTAGCTGTACATTGAGGCCTCGGGATCTGAGGGTGAATTGCGAGTGGCCGCATTCTCCCGACGCCACAAGGCCCGTCAATGCGACAGGCCAGACACCGGAAACAACGATCTCAAATCAAACAAGGAAAATTGGTAGCGGAGGCCCGCTACCGCATATCCCCCCCACGTTCATCATCAGGCTTTCTGCCTAAACTCAGCATAGATCTTGGAAATCTGGCCGGAGCGAGTTTTCTCGCTTCGGCCCTTTTGTATGCCGGCGAGGCAAACACCAGTGGGCGGGAAAAGTTGAAGGGGCCATCGGAAACAGGTCACAAAGGTCACAGTGCGCCAATCTGAGGTTAAGCTGCTGTAGCCAAAGAGATTTTGCGCGGTTGGTAAGGGTCACAATTGGGTAACAGGACAGTCACACCGTTACCTTTTCTTCCGGTCACATCAGGGTCTAAAAAGAACAGCAATTTCAAATGGTTACGCTTTGTGACCTTTCAGGTTACCGTTTGTGCCCCCTGCATGGTCACAGTGGTTTGCAAGTTTTTTCAATGACTTAGGGTGCATCAAGCCAAGCTGTGACCTTTGTGACCGGTTTCCGCTCCCCCTTAGTCCTTTCAGCACCGCCGTGCCCTTTGGCCTTCGCCAGGCCACGGTTGTCACGCGCATTACTTCGTCATTTTTTGCAGAACATCGGCCCACCGTCAGAAACCCAGGATACATTGCTGGGCTTGGTGTTCAGCGCACCTGCAAATGCAAAAAAAACGGCCTCTGAAGCCGGCGGGCGAGGAGGGGAGGAGAGTGCGCGGGGTGGGTGGCACTTGGTTGCTTGCATTGTCCACAATTGCAGGAATATGTTCCTATTTTGTTCTCGGACTAGCTCCGGGCTGTGGGAGCTGTATTCCTATGAAGGCGAGCACCACCATCATGATCGGCGGCGTCCCCGGCACCGGCCAGTGGGTTCAGGCCGCCTGTGACGGATGCGGAAGCGAGCGGCTTCTGGATATCGCCGGAGGCTCGCTGGAAATGGCGAATGGACGCATGGAAGTGCACATCATGTGCCCGGTCTGTCATGAGCGGGGCGCAATTGAATTGCGGACGGTGAACACACGGGAAGTACTCGGAGGGGCGTTTTCGGACGAGATACCGCAGGCGACACTCAGGCTGCTGAATGCAGGGCATGCATGAAAGGCAGCTCCGATCTACCGCTGATCGCCTACCTCAAACACGAGAACGCAGAGCTAAAGATTTCCTGCCAGGGCTGCGGTCGCATCCGCATCATGTTCGCCTCGCAATTGCCATGGCCTGATCACTTCACAACAGAAGATGTCAGGGGCACACTTCACTGCACGCGGTGCAAGCGGAGAAATCCACATGTTGAAGTCCATCAAGACACATGCCCGATGCCTAATTTCCATTATCCGAAATCCTGACTTCGGGCTTCAGTATCGCGTTTTTGCCTTTGGCCTTGTCGCCTTCATGCTGTTCTATCTCAGCCTGTCTCTTGGGGCATTCAGCTCCGACACACGCGTGGTGGATGGCGACACCATCAAGATTGGCGATGAGACAATCCGCTAACGGGCCTGCCGCCTTCCAGATTGGCCCGCATGCGTGTTGCTGCGAGTTCCTGCCTGGTCGGTGCATTCGGCTCGTCGCGCCGGGCACGCTTTGCATCAAGCGTCTCCAAGCACGTGTAGATACCAAGTCGCACAGCGTCGGCAGACGGTTGGCCATCTGTGAGATAGGCCAGCGCCTGCGCCGCTTCATTGGCCATTGTCGCCCTGCCCTCGTCGCTGAGATGCATATAGGCAAGGCTCAGGAGAATTTCGGTCGCCGTGGATATGGCCTCCGCATCTTCATCCTTCATGGGATGCATGGTGGTGTCCCCTTCGCAAGATTTGTTCGCCCGGTTACCCGATAGAGAACATTGCGGATCATCTTCGCAATCTTCTCCATCTCACTCTGATCATTGACCCGTTCAATCTCGCCAAAACGCGCCACTCCATCATGAGCGGCGAACCTGGCTTTATCCGCCAGACCCTCTCGCCAGTCCGGTGACCGTTGATCCAACTCCTCAACACACAGTGAAATCGCTGCTCTCAAAACCAGTTCTTCAGTGTTCTTGTTGCTTGGCATTGGCGACCCTCCCCAATACACGCATTAAGTGTGTGGAAAAGAGATACAGCAACTATTGAGGTCAATAGGGTCGCTCACTGGTACCGGTCATAAGCTGTCCTTCAGAACAGGTGCCGCGCTGAATCGCCACGCCCATGGTGAGCTAACCCCGCGGCCAAGGGGCCTGGGTACACCCTCCTGGGCCGCCTCCTCTCCTGCCCCAAGCACGGCTGCGCCGGCACCTGCTCCATCCTGTTCAGATGGCCTGGCAGCAACCCGTTTGTCAGCCTGAGCGGACAACTCCCGCCAAACGTCGGAGTCAAGCTACCCACCTTCATAGTTGCCAACCTCGATTACGACGCCGGGAATCACGGTCCATCTATCAGCATCGAGTGGAGAGGGATCATGAAACGACTAATCGCTGCTGCCGCATGCTTCGCAGTGCTCTTGGCACCGACGATCTACGTAAGCGCACAGCCAACAGAACCCGAGACCATAGAAACGGACGCCACAGGTCCGGAAGCGCAGGCACTATGGCCGGGCCGAAGTCAGGCTATTAGGGATCTAGCGCAGGCCGTCCGCAACCTGGACCAGAAAGTAGAAGGACTCGGTGACAAGATTCAGAACATGTCCGAGGGAGTTATTGTCACTTACAAAGACCAGCGTGAGCCCGTCATTGGGCATGTGGAAATCACACAAGCTCTTTGCCGCGATGAGAATGTCTTGAACAACCCCAATAGCACGCCACTCAACTTTCCAGGTGAAGTGCATCGGCAGACTTTCGGATGGGCCTGCAAGTCTCAGAGATCCAAGGAGATATGCAGACTGCATGGATATGACGTAGCCGGACTGGCCATTCCTTCAAGGTCGGGCATGCCCAAGTCAGGCAACTATGTGCCAGTCATGGGCAGTACGATCCCTTGTGTTGGGGTTCAAGCGATGTAACGCCTCAGACAAGACAGCCTGAAAGCGGAGCGCGCGTTCTCACCGAACGCGCGCTCTTCCTGTGTCCCGAGTTTTGTGATCCATTTTTGTGGATAATCTCACGCAACGCGGGTTGCTATTTAGATCGATCAGGCCGCGCCTCTTGTTCTGCCGTCTTGGCGATGTGTAATAGCATTTCAGCCGTTGTGATCATGCCCAGGTCTTTGGCATGGCGGGCGAACATCTCCATGACGGGGCGGATTTGTGACGCCATTTCTTCCGGCGTCTGCGGCCAGTCGTCCTCGGGGTCCGGTGTTGAAAGCGGGCTCATGCGCGAACAGCCCTGGCTTCGTCCAGGGCAATGGTTTCGGTCAGCGGCACAAACACCTTGTCGTGGATCTGCACACGCTCTCGCATGTCAGAAAGCAGCGCTTCGGTGATCGCGTAGTAGCCGGCGACATATGTGCCGTCCGGAAAGTCCTTCGGCGGTCCCCACAGCTCAACAGGGTAGCCTACCGGGATCATGAACTTGTCCACGATGGCTTTGTAGGTCACGAAGCTGCTGTAGCGGATGCCGTGGTGCAGCGACCATTCCACATTGGCGATCAGTAGCTCATTCCGCCATTTGAGTTGTTCGTCTTTCGGGAGCCTCTGGTCCACACCGGCGCGGGTGCCTTCAACCCATGTTGCATCTGCCGGAAGCTCCCTGCCGCCTTCCACCAGCTCCGGCCAGAGCGACTGCATCATGTAAGGCCGGTTACAGAAGATGCACCGCTGGGTTGCCCTCACCTTCCCGACCTGGTCCCGGCCAAGCAGGTAGCGTGTCGCCAGATTGTCGAACTCATCATACTCCATGCCGTCGACGGTCGGCACATCCCAGCCGGACCCTTGGACATACAGGGCGTGCCGCAGCCGGTGTGACTCTTCAAGGCCGTTGCCGAAGCGCCAGGCATTCGCAATGTCGATTTCGTAGATCATGCTGACCCCTTCCGGTTGAAGGGTCAGCATTGATGATTTCGCGCCCGCGCGCGTCAGCCGATCAGGGGAGAGGCCAGACTAGAGATTTCCCCAGTCGGGCGGTGAGATAAGCCCGGCATTCAGGCCGCGCATGACGGCGCTGGCTTCGCGCTTCACCCGCAACTTGTCAAAAATGTGGTCGATATGCGTCTTGATCGTGGAAACCGCAACGCCACGCCGCTGCGCGATCTGGGACCGGGAATAGAGTTGCAATTCCTGCAAGATCTCCAACTCGGTTTCAGTCAGATCAAAATCACCGAATGATCTGAAGTTGATATCAATGATTTTGAGATGCGCAGCCGCCGCCCGTGCAAAGAGCTTTTCCTTGACCGCATCCGCATCAAACCCCTTGTGGGCGCAAAAACTGACCGCGCCGATCATTCCCAGGGGGCCTGGCAGTGACGCGGAAATTCCCTCGATCCCGATGGCATCATCAGCGTCCAGCATGAAGCGCCGTTCCTGCGTGGATTGGGTTTCAACGTCTGACCACTTGAAGGCGGTATTCAAACCATTGGCCTGCGTCTTCACTTGCTCTGCATACTGAAGGATCGGGTCAGACTTGTAGCGTTCTGCCCGCAAGTCTTTCAACCAGTCTTCACCGTATGAGGTGAGAAACGAGGGGCCGGGATTGCCCGTGTCCGGCTGGTAGGCCCACGCCCCGAGCATGTAGTTGTCTACGCCGTAGTCCTGGGCTGCGGAGAACAGCAGTTGCGCCACCTGCTCCTGCGTACTGCATCGGCCCAGGTTCTCAAGGTAGTCTGTGAAAGGTCCGCCGGACATGGACCGCGCGCCGGACTGTATGGCCGGGCGGCTGAAGGGGTCTCGGCGCAGATTGTATCTCCCGCCAAGGGTACGCGGGCCGATGCGCGGCAGGATACCCAGTCGCGCGACTTCAGCCGCGAAGGCAATCTGCGATGCATCGCGCAGGTTCAGCTTCTTGCGCGCGGACAGAAGCTGCT
>JGI12316J15310_10000099_pt97 | contig 10140 bp, 9 predicted proteins | sample MarCyaLeptolynsp_FD_15310 | JGI IMG/M metagenome (IMG submission 15310)
CAAAAACTAGCCGACGTTAGACAACGAAGTATGACTAGGCGAACAACGCCTGAGCCGCTCTCGCCAGACTGGCTGGCGAACCTCAAGAGTAAGTCCTTCGACCAGACCGAAGAACTCAGCGCGGCAATGGACTGGGTGATTGAGGCGCTCGAAACCGGAATTGTCCAAATGACACACCCGGGCCACCTTGGTCTCTTCAACCCTTCACCCAACTTCGCGTCTGAATGTGCAGACAGAATTGTCTCGGCATTCAACCCACAGGTCTGTGTCTACACTCATGCTCCCGCAGCGGTCGAGATTGAGCGTCATACGATCAATCAGATCGCGCTTAAAATTGGAATGCCTGCCGAGTCTGAAGGACATTTCACAAGCGGCGGTGCAGAGGCGAATGCAACTTCGGTCTTGTGTGCGCTGCAGGCCAAGTTTCCAGATTATGGCGAGGACGGCTTGATGAGCCTCGAAAGTCAGCCATTGATCTACGTATCGGCAGAGAGTCACCTCGCCTGGCTAAAGATTGCGCATAGCGTTGGCATCGGACGCCGAGCGGTCCGCCTGATTGCAACCGATGGCCAAGGGCGCATGGATGCTGATAGCCTCAAGTCCACCTTAGAACGAGATGTGGAAAGCGGCCTTGCTCCCGTCATGATCGCTGCAACAGCCGGGACCACGAATGCCGGAATGATAGACCCGCTTGCAGAATGCAGGTCGTTGGCTGACAAATTTGGACTGTGGCTACACGTGGATGCTGCTTGGGGAGGTGCCTTGATTGCTAGTCCAAAGCATCGATCAAACCTGAGCGGAACTGAAAGCGCAGATTCTGTAACCATCGACGCGCACAAGTGGTTCGCGACCACCATGGGAACTGGCATTTTCTTCACGTCGCGTCCGCACGTGCTGGGAGGTGTTTTCCGTGTGTCAGCCAGCTACATGCCTGAAAGTGATTCAAGTAAGGACTACTACTCGAATTCGATGCAATGGTCGCGACGTTTCATCGGCTTGAAAATGTTCTTGGCACTCTGTTCTGCGGGCTGGGATGGATTCGCAGAACACGTCGAACGCTCAATCCGACTTACAGACCGACTAGCAGAATCTCTTGTCACGAGTGGTTGGAGGCGCGTGAATTCCTCGCCGATGGGCGTCGCATGCTTCGTGCCTCCGAAAGGCAATGCGGACGTTGATCGTTGTGTGAATGCTGTCCACGATGATGGACGATTTTGGGTCTCGAAAGCTAAGTTTGAAGGCCAATCAGTTCTGCGTGCGTGTGTGACCAATGGACGGACTGACGAAGAAACGATCGACCGGTTGGGCAGTTTTCTCGCTTCACTCTGACATCGGCCAAAGTATTGCTGAATGTGATCCAACGCACATCTGGATAGATGTCCGCGTTCGGCAGATATTGGGTCGTGAGCAGAATATCGGCTTCTATCCCCAAACCACGTAGTTTGTTGCTGCTGGCACTGTCCAAACCAACCACGCCATCGAAGGGTTGAGCGTCATGTCGCAGACAGTCCACAAATGGTGAGCAATTTGATTGTTCAATCCTGCTTGAAAGTCTAAGTCCGTTCGGACTTGGCGGACGGTGTGGAGAACGATCGGCGCTTGTTGCGAACAAACATTATATATTTCAAGGTTTTAACAAGATTTGACCTCGAGTTTGCCGTGGGGACATTCAGTATTTCAAGGCAATAGTCAGCAAAAAACCCAATGAAATCATAGGCGGGTGTGGCGGAATGGTAGACGCCGGGGACTTAAAATCCCCTGATCCTATAGATCGTGTGGGTTCGAGTCCCACCACCCGCACCATTACCCCACTATTCACGAGCACATTTGCCGCAGAGTGGGCTTCTACGGGCGATCTGGCGTGCTTGCGTACACCAACGAACTTCAAGACGCTCATTTGCGCGGTGTAAGCCGTCCCTCGCAACTGCGAGTAAGCCTTGAAGTTAGTGGGGAAATCGCGGGTTGTGCATTATATCTGTCTTAACCGGTGGTACGGTATCCCTTGCGCGTATTAACCAAGCGCTCGCAGCGACAGCTGCGTTCTAAGGGATCGCTTTGATGGACCATGCTGCGTTGACCCCGCAAGCAACAGACGAGCATCAGGACGTCGCTGAGTTGCGGACGGCACCTCGCTACACCCTTCTGATTCGAGCAGCTAAGCTGATCTCTGGTCAAGGTGAATTTGTGTGCGTCATCCGCGATGTTTCAGAGACAGGTGTGAGCATTCGACTGTTCCATGCCTTGCCAAGCGACGCTGTGCTCGACTTACAGATGCCGGGCGGTCAGACCTATGAAATTCAGCCGGTTTGGCAACGTGATAACGAAGCGGGCTTCGAATTCACCCAACCGATCGATGTCAATCAACTGGTCAATGAAGCGGGTGAATATCCCAAACGCGGCTTGCGGCTTAATCTGTATTTTCCGATCTCGATCAGCACTCTCACGCAGAAAACCGAGGGACTGGTCGAGAATCTCTCGCAGCAGGGCGCGCGGTTTGAATGCGACGGATTGTTCGCCATTCAGCAAAATCTCCGGATTGAATGCGAAGAGTTCAAGGAAATCCGCGCGAAGGTGAGATGGCGCCGCGATCAGCGTTACGGTGTCGTGTTCGATGACACCTTTACCTTGGGTGATTTCGCACGTCTTGCAGCCAGGATCCAAGCGCCGGTCCTGCTAGAGCAGCATTGATAATGAAGGCCTGACGGCAGAATTTTGCCACATTAATAGGCCGCGTTTACTTCTCGCTAACCAATTTCCTTCACTCCCGGTTCAAACGCTTTCCACGGCGGACCAATCGGGGGCACGAATGACGAAGACTGACGCGGTTGAACACCACAACGGGCAACAAGGCATTATCGATGTCGATGTTGCGATTATTGGAGCCGGTCCGGCTGGATTGACCGCTGGCTACTTGCTGACCAAGCAAGGCAAAACGGTTGCAATTATCGAACGGGATGAAACCTATGTTGGCGGCATCAGCCGAACGGTTGAGCATGACGGCTACCGGTTTGACATTGGTGGCCACCGTTTCTTCTCGAAATCACAGCAGGTGGTTGATTTGTGGAACGAGATTTTGCCGGACGACTTCATCCAGCGGCCGCGAATGAGCCGGATTTATTATGAGGGAAAGTTTTACAGCTATCCTCTCAGGGCGTTCGAAGCGCTGTCGAACCTCGGCATTCTACGCTCGACCGCGTGCATGGCCAGTTACCTCTGGTACAAGGCCTTTCCGATTAAGGATGTGAAGAGTTTCGAAGACTGGACCACCAACCAGTTTGGTCACAAGCTCTACTCCATCTTCTTCAAGACCTACACCGAGAAGGTGTGGGGCATGCCCTGCGATGAGATGAGCGCCGATTGGGCTGCGCAACGGATCAAAGGGCTATCGCTTTGGAACGCGGTGACCGATGGCCTTAAGCGTTCGCTTGGCCTCAATAAAAAGCCAAATGACGGGCAGGAAGTGAAGACCTTGCTTGAGACCTTCCGATATCCGCGGCTGGGCCCGGGAATGATGTGGGATGCAGCACGCGACAAGATCATTGCGTCGGGCAGAGGCCAGGTCTTGATGGGTCATGCTCTTGATCAATTGGCGGCGATTGGACCCAACGATGGGGGCTTCAATTGGTCGATGACAACCACTAGCAAGAGCGGCAAGGTTCAGATCCGCGCGAAGGACGCGATCAGCTCTGCTCCGATGCGCGAGCTCTCAAAGCGGCTCTACCCACTGCCACAAAGCTCAATCGACGCGAGCAAGCTGCGCTATCGCGATTTCCTGACAGTCGCACTTATGGTCAAGTCCGAAGACCTTTTCCCAGACAACTGGATCTACATTCATGATGAGCGGGTGCAGGTTGGCCGGGTTCAAAACTTCCGTTCATGGTCGCCAGAAATGGTGCCCGATGACGATATGGCATGCGTCGGGCTCGAGTATTTCTGCTTCGAAGGCGACGGATTGTGGTCGTCTTCGGACGAAGACTTGATCGCGCAAGCCACCAAGGAAATGGACGTGCTCGGCCTGTGTGATCCCAATATGGTCGTCAAAGGCGCCGTGGTCCGTCAAGAGAAGGCCTACCCAGTCTACGACGACGATTACGAAGCCAATGTTCAAGCCATGCGCGTTGAGCTGGAAGAAAAGCATCCCTCGCTGCACTTGGTCGGTCGCAACGGTATGCATCGCTACAACAACCAGGATCACGCCATGATGACCGCGATGCTCACCGTTGAGAACATCCTGGCGGGCAAGCGGATCTACGACACCTGGTGTGTCAATGAAGATGCCGAATACCATGAGGCGGGTGATGAGGGCGCTGAAACCGCGCTGCCTAATCGCGACGCGGTGGATGCCGAGGACATCGCCGCAGCCGAACGTCGTGAGGAATTGCGCGCAATCAGTGAGGATCAAGCGGCAGCTTTGAATTCGTTGCGCGGGGTTCCTGAGCGGATCCAGCCCGGCGATGAACGTAAATCGGCGTAATCGGCAGCGCTGGGCGGCCATCACAACTTCAGCCGCTCAACAATAGCCAAGGATTGTCGGAGGATATCTGGAGGGTCCATGACCGATCTGTTCGCCAAACTCCGCGATGCACGATTCACTCGCTACATTCTTGCGAGCGTGGGTGCCTTGGCGGTCGACGTCGGCAGCTTTCTTGCCATATTGGCGGCAGGAATGGCGGCGGCTCCTGCCTCGGCGCTGGGCTATTCGCTAGGCATTCTGGCGCATTGGTTGATGTCAAGCCGCGCGGTTTTTCATGATTCTGTAGCGAGCCGCGGCATCGCCCGCACGCGACAGAAGGCCCTGTTTGTGATCTCAGCGTTGGTTGGCCTTGGGCTGACCACGGCAATTGTCGGGGTCGGCGATCTGGTCGGGGTTTATCCTCTTGCCGCGAAAGCGGTTGCGATAGTGGTCGCCTTCACCGTCACCTGGCTGTTGCGCAGCAAAATCGTGTTTCGCGCCGAGGGCTGAACAATGCTTGAAGAACGCCGTCAAGCCGCATTTCCCGGAGAATTTTTGGCGCGGGTGGGCGCGGCGTGGTTCGTGTGCTGCGTCCTGCTGTTGATGGTGAACTGGAGCGCGATCAGCAATCTCCATTTCCCGGATCCCGACGACACCATGCGCTTGATCCAGGTTCGTGATCTGATTGCCGGGCAGGCTTGGTACGATCTAACCCAATATCGTGTCGATGCGTTTGGCGGCGGTGTACCAATGCATTGGTCCCGTTTGGTCGACATTCCGATCGCTCTTGTCATCCTGGCATTGACGCCGTTGGTCGGCGCTCAAGATGCCAGCCTTGCTGCCTTGATTATCGTTCCCTCAGCTACGCTTGGCATCGCCATGCTGCTAGCAGCGCGGATTGCCTGGCGACAATTTGGGCCACAAGAGACGACATTGACCGCGCTGGTTTTGGTAGTGTGCGTGCCTGTGGTGTTCCAGCTAGCACCGTTGCGGATAGATCATCATGGCTGGCAGTTGGTCTGCGCGCTCGTTGCCATGAACGGCTTGATGGCGCGTAACCCGATTGCCGGAGGCGCCATCATCGGAGCGAGCTTGGGGACTTGGCTGTCGATCTCAATTGAGGGGTTGCCGTTCTCCGCCGCCTTCTTCGCAGTTCTTGCCTGGCGGTGGTTGCGCGACCCGCGGCAGAACGTAATTGTCGTCTCAGCAATCCTCTCGCTTGCCGCCAGCAGCGCGGTGCTTTTCGGGGCTACACGGGGGTTAGGCGATCTCGTCACCTATTGTGATGCTATCAGCCCAGTCCACATTGCCATGTTTGCTTTTGGAGCGGTTGTGCTGGCGGTGCTTGCGCGGTTTGAGCCCCTTCCGATTGGGTTCAGGCTAGGCGGTTTCGCATTCGCGGGGCTTGGCGCATTGGCACTGCTTTTCGCTGTGGCGCCGCAATGCGCGATTGGCGGCGGCTTTGCCGAGCTCGATCCGCTCGTGGCTGAATATTGGCACGTTAGGGTGAAGGAAGGCATGCCCGTTTGGCACCAAAAGGGTCTCGCGATACTACAATACGCGGTTACGCCGTTTGTGGGTCTATATGGCGCAATCCGCCTTGCCCAAACCTCCAGCGGTTGGCAGCGACAGTTCTGGAGTGACTTTGCGCTGTTGGTTGGCGCTGCAATCCTGATCTCATTGCTGGTGGCTCGAGCCGGTGCGGTCGCATGCCTGGTCGCAGCTCCTCCACTCGCGTGGCAGTTCAATCGCTGGCTGGTAACGTTGCGGGATGTGAAACGACCGCTCTCTCGCGGGGTTGCGCTCATCGCAATTGCCTGCGCCCTGCTACCGACGCTTCCTTATTCGGTTTCGACCCTCATCATGCCCGCGCAAGCCGGCACCCAAGGCGCTGTGACCGCGCCTGGCACACTTGGCCCTAATGCCATGGCGCACCTCAAGCTTTCGAACTGTCGGATTTCAGATTCGGCTGATGTTCTCAATGGGCTGGAACCGGGCGAGGTGTTCGCTCCCCTTGATATCGCGCCCCGCATTCTGCTTGTCAGCCACCATAGCGTGCCAGCAACGGGTCACCACCGCGGTGATACTACCATGCGTTTGGTTATTGCCACGGCTATGGGGACGAGCGAGGAAGCGCGCGAAACATTGCAGGCACGTGGCTCGCGCTATGTTGCTTTGTGCCCGAATCTGATTGAGCCGACCAACTACGCTATTGATGCCCCTTCGGGCTTCATGGCTGACCTGCTCAACGAGCGCGAGATCGATTGGCTCGAACCGATCCCGGTGATCAATGGCAGCACGTTGCGGTTGTGGCGCATCAAGCCGGAATAAAGTCCATCGCTAGCCCGTTGATGCAATGACGCTTGCCGGTCGGTTGCGGTCCATCGCCGAAGATATGTCCAAGGTGCCCGCCACAGTCGGCACAATGCACTTCCGTTCGTGGGTAGCCAATCTTGTAATCAACCGAGGTTCCAACCGCGCCGCTATCGATCGCCTTGTAGAAGCTCGGCCAACCAGTGCCGCTGTCATATTTGTGCGCCGACGAATATAGCTCGTTGCCGCAGCCTGCGCAGACGAAGGTTCCAGCGCGCTTTTCTCTGTCCAGCGGAGACGAGAACGGGCGCTCGGTTCCAGCTTCGCGCAAAATGTAGAACTCGTCGCGAGTGAGCTTGCGACGCCACTGGGCTTCGGTCTTGCTGATCGGAAACGACTTCGCTTGCGCGGGTGCAGCTCCGCATGCTGCAAGCATCGGCATGGTCGCTGCGACACTCGCGGCACCTAGTAGAGAGCGACGTTTGAGGGCGAAATCAGGCATGGTTTTGCTCGTTTCCCAAGAGAGGTTCCTATCCCTTAGTACGTCGCAAACGCCGGAAAAGTTTCAGTGCCGACGTGAAGCCGGCACTCGCTAAAACTCGGTGATCTCCACTTCGAGTTTGCGGAACCCGTGCACAAAGTTTGCGCGCACGCGTTCCACATCGCCCGCGACATGCACGCGCATGCGGCGCTTATGCATTTCCTCGAGCAGAACCCGCAATTGCAGCTCAGCCAGACGCGCGCCAACGCAGCGGTGAATGCCATATCCAAACGCAATATGTCGACGAGCATTGTCGCGCTCAAGGTCGAGCTTATGCGGATCGGGAAACACGCTTTCTTCGTGATTGGCCGCAAGGTACCAAAGAACGACCTTGTCGCCTTTCTTGATCTGCTGACCGAACACCTCAGTGTCTTCGGTGCAAGTCCGGCGCATATGGGCCAGCGGCGTTTGGACGCGCAGCATCTCCTGCACGGCATTGGGGATGACGTCAGGATTCTGCTCAAACAACTTTCGTTGATCAGGGAACTTGTCGAGGGCGTGGATGAACCCCGACATCGAATTGCGGGTGGTATCGTTGCCGCCGACAATCAACAGGACGAGGTTGCCGATGAATTCTTCCGGGCGCATCTGGTTCATGGCTTCCGAATGGATCATCATCGAGATCAGGTCGTTGCCTGGCTCTTTGTCATGCGTCCGTTCAATCCACAGCGATTGGAAATATGCAGCCATCTCATGGAGAAATTCCCACCGCAGCTCGTCGAGCTCGCGCACTCCGGCGAGTTCGGTATCGCCTGACCAGTCTGACCAGAAGGTGAGCAAACGACGATCCTCCCACGGAAAACCGAATAAGATGGCGAGCATACCAGTGGTGAGTTCGATCGAAACCTTGTCGACCCAGTCAAAGGTCTCGCCGCGCGGCAAAGAATCGAGCAACTCGCCAGTGCGTTGGCGAATCTCATCCTCCATGTCAGCCATCGCGCTGGGAGTGAACTTGGGTGCCACGGTGCGTCGCTGGCCTGTGTGTTCTGGACGATCCATCGCAATGAACATCGGTAGTTCGCGGCGGTCCGCCGAGCTCTCGGCAAGTTCTTCCTCGCTCAACCGCTCGAGTATGGTGATCCCGCCATACTCCCAGCTCGACGAGAAGATCTCAGGCTGCGCCTCAATGTGCTGGATCGCCTTGTGGCCGACCACAGCCCAGTAAGGGCCGTAGGGACTTTCCGGAATGTAGTGCAACGGACCTGCGTCTTGCATCTCCTTGATGATCGGTTGCCACCGGTCTTCAAAATAGATGTCGGAACGGCTGATGTCCCATTTGTGGGGATGCGCCGGACGCTCCTCCGGGTTTTTGTCGTAATGCGCTTTGAGCGCTTCGTAAGCGCTTGGAGCGCTCCGCACCTTAGGGCGCTCGGGAGCCGCGGTAGCCATTGAACTCTCTCCTGTCCGGTGGCGCCTGCCTTTGTGCGGCGCACCACTCGCTTGATTCGTATCCTGCCCTAACTGACACAGGTGTCAATAGTGGGTTTCGATTTGCGACCTATTCTGCCGGTTCGGGCGAACGTTTCGAGCGCATCCATGAGCGCTTCTTTTTCTCGCGACCTGCACCGCCCGACTTCATTACCCTTTTCCGGAACAGCATAGAGCCTCCGCGCACAAGAACCAAGACGGCTACGGCTTGCCAGGCGATTGCAACAGCGTGAATCCACAGGGTCTCATCGAGCGCAGCGCGAGCGAGCATCGCAAATGGCGAGCTGAGCGGGAAGATCATCGCAAACAGCTCCAGTCCCGAACCTGGTTGGGTGATCGTGTAAGCCGCCAGGAAAAACACCATCAGCTGCATCATGGTGACAGGCATCGACATTGTCTGCACTTCGCGGACAGTGCTCGCCATCGCACCGATCGTCAGGAACAGCGCTCCCAGCAGGAGGTATGCCATCGAAAAGTAGATCACGCCGAACGCAAGAAACAAGGGCCAGCCGAGCGCCGGTCCGGGAAGATTGCGGAAATCGGTTTGAGTGACGGTCACGATCGCGTCTTCCGCGATCGCCCAGAAGCCCCATCCCGCGAGGCCCCAGACGGCGATGCCTACGAAACTCACGCCGAGCATAGCGAATAATTTGCCCATGAACACCGAGTCCATCGGAATCGCCGCAGCGAGGATTTCGATGATCTTGTTGCCTTTCTCCTCGGCGAGATTGGATAACACCATCCCTGCCAAGAGCATCGTCAGCAAGAACAGCACCATCTGTGCAGCCTGTGCAGTTCGGATCCGATTGGAACGTTCGGTGGCTCCGCTGCTGGTTACGACCGCCGTGCTGATCTCAGGAAACTGAGTGGGCGACGCTCTGGTGACTTCCGCGGCTATCAATCCGAGCGCTCCACTCCAGCGGTCAACCTGGCCTTGAGTCCCCGACACTATCGGAGCGGCAGGCGTGCCAGACACGATGGCAGCGTAATTTCCTCTGCGATCTTCGAGAAAGCCGCTTGGATCGAACATGGGGTCCGTTTGCGCTTCAGGCACTTCGCTGAGCACCGGAAGAACCCCACCGAGCTGTGGTCGCAATTCGTTCCGCGCCGCAATCATGGCCGCGTTGTCTTCAACGCTCATTGCCAAGCCAATTTCGACGCTCACGGCTTGGCGAGAAACCTGGCTGCCAATGCTACCCGCAAGACCGCCAACCAAAACCGGGAACAGCGGTCCAACCAGAAAGAACAGAAACGCTCGGCTAAACAGCACCGCGATGAAATCGCGCCGGGCTATCACCCATGCCGCTTCGAGCTTGGAGAGGCGGGGCTTGGCGGGCGCCGTCGAAGGATCGAAATCGGTCATTGATTGCTGTCCGATGCGTTATCGGCCTCGAGTTGGCGTGCG
>JGI12316J15310_10000669_pt20 | contig 10124 bp, 8 predicted proteins | sample MarCyaLeptolynsp_FD_15310 | JGI IMG/M metagenome (IMG submission 15310)
CAGGTTGACGAGGAAAAACTCGACTTCGCGCCGGACCCGACCGTCTCCGCAGATGTTCGCAAACTGACCGGACTGGAAACCTATCCCGCCAACACGCACCGGGAAAACCTCCTGGCCAGGATCGACGCCGTCGTCAACGCCGGGGACAAGTTGGAGCCGCGCGAGGCCTCGGCCTATGTTTCAAAACTGATCGTCGCCTGCGTGAGGCTTGCCCCGCCAAGCGACGATTGAGACCTCTGCCGGTTCGCAGCAGCCTATCGAACGGCGGCTAGAGCTTTTCCTGTTCAGACGGAATCGTCTGGACAGATAAGAAATGCCGAATACAGGGACTTTGAGCTTTTCACTGTTTCCGTGAAACTGTGAAAAACTCTAGGGCCGAGCAGTTGGAAATCGCAATCATTTCTGCCGGATCACGAAACACTTGCTTTTCGGATTGTGCTCCTAGCCTGGATGCATACTGATAAGCGCAGGCGTCAGACCGGCCGGAAAGGCCGGGAGAGCGCCTTGAGGCAGGTTCTGACCAGGCCGTTGGCCCGCCCGTTTGCCGTCGCGACGGCATAAAGGGTCGGACCGCAGACAAGCCAGTCGGGCCGGACCGGAACCAGCTGGCCGGTGCGCAGATAACGATCGGCAAATCCGCGCCATGCGAGTACCAGACCGTCGCCGCGCGTCGCCGCCTCCAGCGCGTAGACGTAATTGTCGAACATGGGCTGCGGTGCCTTGGGGACATCGGCAGGAACATCGATGCCTTGCGCCGCAAACCAGTCCTCCCAGGTCGCCCAGCCGGAATTGGCCTTGGTCAGCGCCAGGCGTGTGATGCCATGCCAGGCGTCCGGTGTCCTTTCGAGCCGCGCCCGGTTGTTTTCCAGAAACCCGGGTGCGGCGACGGGAACAATTTCCTCCGCCGCAATCGCGGTCGAAAGCTGCCGCGGCCGCGCCAATCTGTATTCAAAAACGATATCCGCACCGGCATCGATCATGGCAGGTATCGCCTGATATTCGCAGGTCGAAATGCGGATATGTGCCCCCTGCCCCAATGCCTTTTTCAGGTCGGCGTAGCGCGGCATCAGGATCAGATGCGAGACTTCGTGGGTGCAGGCGATCGTCAGTTCGAAGGCGTCGGCTGTCGCGCGGGCTCCCGCCTCGCGCAGCTTGACAAGCGCTTCCGACACCTCTCGCGCGTATGCCTGCCCGGCCGCTGTCAGTGCGATACCGCGCCCGCTCGGCGCGACGATCGTAACCCCGAGATCCGCCTCGAGCTGTCGCAGATGCCGGCTGACGGCGGATTGCGACGTGTTCAGTTCCTCCGCCGACCGGGTCACGTTGCCGAGCCGCGCAACCCGTTCCAGCGCCAGCATGGCCCGGGTCGAGGGCAAATATCCATCAGATCCATTCATATCGGAATTGATATTGAAATCACGATAAAAGGCAATGGAAACCCTGGCCCTTTCGGTGAAAATCTGGCTCGGAGAAACCGGCAGACCAAGGACGCATTCATGCTGCGACACGTAAAGGACGATCTCTACCAGGTCGGGGAAAGCGTGGCCGGTCACGACGGCTGGCACGAAGCGGTCCGGGTCTATGTTCTCTTGAACGATGGCTGTCCGCTCCTGTTCGACGCCGGATCGCACATCCATTCCGGCCGGATCATGGCCGACCTCAAACAGCTGCTTGGCGACACGGCCCCAGGCTATGTGTTCCTGACCCACACCGAACTGCCGCACACCGGCAATATCAGAGCCATACTCGATGCCTGGCCGGGCGCCAGACTGGTCTGTTCGAGCGCCATCCTGCCTCATGTCGAACTCCCGTGGTGGGTCACCGAAGACCGGATTCGCTATGGCTATGCGGGGACCGACGAGACCTATGGCGGCCGTCGGATCCAGTTTCTCGACGGCATTCTCAAGGATCAGCCGGGAACTCACTGGATGGTTGACGAAAGGACCGGCACCCTGTTTTCAGCCGACGCCTTCGGCTACCTGTTTCCCGCTGCCGCCGACCGCGCCTTCGACGACGAACTGGACGGCGGCGTTCCCGGCGACTGGCTGCGCCGCTACCACGCATCCGCGTTCCGCTTCCTGCCCCTGGTCAGGGGCGAATGGGTCAAGGCCGACATCGCCAAAGTCTTTGCGAAACGCGCGATCAAGACCCTCGCCCCGACCCACGGCAACGCGGTGCGCGGCGATGTCGCGCGCTTCGTCGACCGGTTCAACCAGGCCATTACGGACATTTGCAGATGACCACAAAGATCTACGGCTCCGGCATCAGCCGGGTTGGCGTACGTGAAATCACCCCGGACATTTTCTGGATCTGCCATTGCGTCGGCAAGGGAGCGGCCGACTTCAACGGCGGCTTTGCCGCCGACTTCGCCAAAATCAATCCCAATTTCGACCCGCAGGCCAACGATATCATCTACAGCGCCTATCTGTTCGTGGGCGAGCGCACCCTGCTCATCGACACGCTCGGACCGGCCCAGCACGCAACCGTGCTGGAGGCGCTTGACGGCCTGCTCGCCGGGCGCCGTCTCGACTATCTGTGGATCAGCCATACCGAACTGCCGCACGCGGCGAACACGGCCGCGATCCGGCGCGCCCACCCGGAAGTGGAAGTGCTGACGGTCGGCGGCCACGACCACTACGAGGTGCACGGTCTCGGCGATGCCCGCCGGCTGGACTTCGGCGACAGGATCGATCTCGGCGGCCACCTGCTGGAGATCATCCGGCCCCTCTTCGTCGATCACGCTCTGACCCAATGGATCTACGAGCACGAGAACGGTTTCCTGTGCCCCGTCGACTGGGCGCTGAACGCCCACAACGAACATCAGTGCTTCCGTTTCATGGACGAGATGGAGGCGACCGGCTATTCGCCCGATCGGTTCATGCACGATGTGTCGGTGACGAACTGCGTCGTCTTTCCCTGGCTGCGCTGGGCCGACCCCGACGACGTCGTCGCCATGATCGACACGTTCTATGACACCTACGACATACGGATCTTCGCCCCCAGCCACACCAATGTCATTCGCAGGGACGTCGAGCCCTATCTGGCCGCGCTCCGCGAAGCCATGCGCCGGGTGGTCACCAACGAGTATGCGATCGTTTATTAGCGCCGATGCACAAGATTCGTCCCGGAGATTTTGTGCAGAAACCGGCAACGGGTTTCGACCTGATGGTCCCATCCTTGTGGCGAATGTCACCGTAGTTTTCGGAGGTCGTTCGACGAAGACGTCACTTCAGACACGCTAGTATTTGCGCGAAGTTACCGGGCCACCGTCCAATCTGCTAAAAACGAGTGACGGGAGTCTCGCGGCCGATGCGGGAGTCCACCAAAACGGGGACCGGGCGCCTTTCGAACAAATCTCAATCCAAGCGATCAGGGACATTATGTGGGATTTCAGCATTTCGCGCGTATTGGGCATTATGGCGAGGACAATGCCGTTCATTCTGCTGCGCATGGCGGTCTATTTCGGGATCACCGTCGCCTACATTTTTGCAACCGGGGCGGGGGCCGGCATCGGGTTCGGCGTCGGCAACATTTTCGGTGACACGGACGGCGCCGCCGGAACCGCCCTGTGGGGCGGGATTTTCGGGTTCGGAGCGGTCTCCGTCGCTGTCTACTGGGTCCGCGAATACATTCTCTACATCGTCAAGGCCGGCCATATCGCGGTGATGGTGCAACTGATCGACGGGCGGGACATCCCGGACGGTCAGGGCCAGCTCACCTATGCGAAGGCAATCGTGGCGGAGCGGTTTGCGGAGGCCAATATCCTGTTCGCGGTCGATCAGGTGATCAAGGGTGTTCTGCGCGTCATAACCGGTCTTATCGGCGGGATCGGCATGATCCTGCCGATCCCAGGCATCCAGGGCCTGATGAATTTTGTGAAGACCATTGTCCGCATGTCGCTGACCTATGTCGATGAAGTGATTCTGGGCTACAACATGCGCATCGACAGCCAGAACCCCTACCAAAGCGCACAGGACGCGTTGGTGCTCTACGCCCAGAACGCCACGGCCATGATCAAGAATGCCGTATGGCTGTCGGTGTTCCTGTGGGTTCTGTCCTTTCTGGTGTTCCTCCTGATGCTCGCGCCGGCGGCCGCCATTCTCTATGTCTTTCCGGGTGAGCTCGGCGGCTGGTCGTTCATCCTCGCCATCGTCTTTGCCTGGGCGCTGAAAGCAGCGCTTCTGGAACCCTTTGCCATCGCCGCCCTGATGAGCGTCTATTTCCAGCAGATCGAGGGCCAGCAACCGGATCCGGAATGGAGCGCAAGACTGACGGCCGCATCCGACAAATTCGTGGACCTGAAGGACCAGGCGTTGAATTTCGCCAGGCAGCCGCTTTGACCTTCCGCGATGCCGGTCGAAGGACGTCCGAACGACCCGGACCGGCTTCAGTCCTTCAAAACGCCAGATTCAAAATGTCATCATAGTCCGAGTTGTCCAGCAGACCTGACGCTGTCAGGATCCGTTGCGAAACGACCTCGCGTTGCAGCCAGGCGCCAATGTGCTGCGAGGCGTTGGAGTATTCCTCCCTGTTTCCGCCCCCGCAACCCGGCGCGAGATCGGTGAGGTCCAGTTCCAGTCGCATGGACGCCATGTGCAGACCGACCTCCGGATCCGGACCGGAATCGATCACCGCCAGGGCGCTTTGAAAATCGCCGCCGGCCGTGACGATCATGGCCAGCACCTCACCCAAGTCGAATTCGAGCCGATAGCCGACAGGCCATTTCAGGAGCCGCGTCTGGGAAAGACTGGCTTCGACAAAAGCGTCGAAAAAGCCGTTGACCGCGTCGACTTCCGGTTTTGGCCAGACCTCCCGGTAGCCGTGTAGCCTTGACAGACATGTATCCAGGTCAAGGTGGGTCGGGGGCCGGCAATGCGCGATAAGATCCAGATATCTTGGCAGGAAGTGCTTGAACTCCGGCTCGATTGTTTCGCGATCATAGCCATGGGCGGAATTGGTATATTCCGCAAGCATCGACGCGCTGATCTCCCTGAGCGGCAGAACCGACAATGTGTCGGCCATCTCCTTGCTCATGCACACCGGGCAGTCGCAATAGGTTATCGGCCCGGCAAGTTCATAGCGTGCAAAAACCTCATAGGCCTGCTCGACGGATTGCGCCAGGCGCGGCGTGATCTTTGGTTCCACATCGTCCCAGAACATGGGCAGTTTCCTGTCGTTTCCTGCCGTCAGGCGCCTCTGAACGAAGGCACTGACAGGGCGCAATCATAGGGCGGATTTCCCGGTGACAACAGGCCGGAAGGGATGCTTTTTCCCGAAAGGTCGGCCCCGGGACCGTTACGGCAATCCGCCTGTCCGGACCGCCCGGGTCCCCACATCAGCGCCCTTAATCATCTAACCGGTTCCACAGCGGTTGACTCCGTCGGAATATCCTCGTCTTCTCCCACCCGGTCACGCCGATCACACGGCGGATGAATCAGCGCGCCCTGTCCGGGGCGCGACATGACTCGGGAGAAAGAAAACCAATGAAACCATTTGCCACAACGGCGCGCGCCCTGGCCGCCGCCACCCTTCTGGCCGGCGGCCTGACGACCAATGCGGTCGCCCAGGACCTCAAGTTCTTCACAATCGGAACCGGCGGCACCGCCTACACCTATTATCCGGTCGGGGGCGTGATCGCCAATGCGATTTCCAAGCCGCCGGGATCGCGCGAATGCGGCCAGGGCGGCAGCTGCGGCGTTGACGGGCTGATCGCCTCGGCCGTGTCCTCGCGCGGCTCCGTCGACAATGTCAACGCCATCATTTCCGGTTTACGCGATTCCGGCTTTGCCCAGTCCGACGTCGCCTACTGGGCCTATACCGGCACCGGCACCATGGAAGGCAAGGATCCGGCCACGGACCTGAGAACCATCGCCGCCCTGTTTGAGGAACATATCCACCTCGTCGCCCTGAAGGATGGCGGCGTCAATTCGGTCGCCGATCTCAAGGGCAAGCGCGTCTCCCTCGACGAGCCGGGGTCCGGAACCTATGTCGATGCGAAACTCATTCTGGAAGCGAACGGCCTGTCGGCGGACGACGTGACGGCCGAAGCCCTGAAGGGCAATGCCGCCTCGGAAGCCCTGCGCAACGGAAAGATCGACGCCTTCTTCGTGGTCGCCGGCTATCCGACCGGCTCGCTGGTCGAACTGGCCTCGGCCGCCGACATCAAGCTGGTGCCGATCGACGGCGACGGCGCCAAGGCGCTTGCCGACAAATACGGGTTCTTCTCCCAGAGCGAAATCCCGGCCGGCACCTACAAGGGCGTCGACGCCACGGCAACGGTCGCCGTGGGCGCGCAATGGTTCACCAGCGCAAAGCAGGATGACGACCTGATCTACAAGATCACCAAGGCGCTGTGGAACGAACAGTCCCGCAAGCTGCTCGATGTCGGGCACGCCAAGGGCAAGACGATCACGCCCGACACCGCGCTCGCCGGCGTCGGCGTGCCGCTGCATCCCGGCGCGGAGAAGTTCTACAAGGAAGCCGGCCTGATCAAATAGGAGCAGGCCCCGGCGAACCCGGGCGCAAGGGCGTCCGGGTTTGTTTGGAGCAGGCCGGGGATCGGCGGGAGCGCGTTGCTTTCTCCGCTTGAGTCGGAGATTGAAACCCGCAACCTCATCCTGAGGCGGCCGGCCCAGCCGGCCCTCGAAGGACGATCCGGTGCCCGCCATCCGTCCGTCGAGACGCGGCTGCCCATCCTCATCGGGTGTTTCCGGTGAGGAACTCCCGATGCCCACCACGGCAACACCCGTGCTGGCGCCTCACGATGAGGCAGCGAACAATGATCATCGGTCCGTCGTACGGCTTCGGTAGGGCCGCCGGTTCTGACCTTCTGATTTTCCGAATTCCCCATCCGGTCGGCGCACCACCCGGCCGGAACAAGCGCCAGGGCGAGATCTGAATGAATACAGCCTCCCAGGACCCGGACACGCCAAGCGCGGAAGAGCTGCAGGCGCTGGAACGAAAATACGATCCCGAAACCGCCTTTCGTCCGACCGGCCGCACTCTGGCCATGGTCATCACGACCGGGCTGGTGGCCATGTCGGTCTATCATTTCTATGCGTCCGGTTTCGGCCTGATCCGCGAGCTTCTGCACCGCGGCATTCACCTGGCCTTCGTGCTCGGCCTGGTGTTTTTCATGTTCTCGTTCCGCAAGTCCGGAACCACGTTGCCGGCGCGCGCCTGGCACCGGTTCGACGGTGTCGGCTGGCTCGACATAATCTTCGGGGTTCTGGCGGTCGCCTGTGCGCTCTATCTGCCGCTTTTGCCGCCGGAAAGCGTGGCGGAGCGTGTCGGAAATCCATCCCAGACCGACATTTTCATGGGAACGGCCCTGTTGCTGATCACCCTGGAGGCGGTGCGCCGGTCGGTCGGGCCGACGCTGCCGATCATCGCGCTCCTGTTTATCCTGTTCGCCCTGTTCGGCCCCTATGCACCCGGCGCCCTCAAACATGGCGGCACGTCCTGGCTCGGTCTGATCAACCATCTGTATATGACCAACCAGGGCATCTACGGCGTCGCCATCGGGGTCATGGCGCAATATGTGTTCCTGTTCATTCTGTTCGGCGTGCTGGCCACCCGCATCGGTCTCGGACAATTGTTCATCGACATGGCGATGGTGATCGCCGGGCGCTATTCCGGCGGCCCGGCCAAGGTCGCCATCTGCGCCTCGGCCTTCATGGGCAGCATTTCCGGTTCCTCGATCGCCAATACGGTGACGACCGGCGCGCTCACCATTCCGGCGATGAAAAAGGTCGGCTACCCGCCCTATTTTGCCGGCGCGGTCGAGGCGACGGCGTCAACCGGCGGCCAGATCACACCGCCGGTGCTCGGCGCGGCCGCCTTCATCATGGTGGAATATCTCGAGATCCCGCTGCGCGACGTGCTCGCCGCGGCCCTGTTCCCGGCCCTGTTGCACTATTTCGGCATCTTCATCATGGTGCATCTGGAGGCCAGGAAACTCGGCCTGCGCGGCCTGCGCGCCGACGAGATGCCGAAAGCGGCGCTTGTGCTGAAGGAGCACTGGCTGTCGATCATACCCCTGATCATTCTCGTCTATCTCATTCTGACCGGGCGCACGCCGGACTTTGCCGCCGTCTACGGAATCATTGCCTGCGTCGTCATCGGCTTCCTGAAACCGGTCAACCGGCTGACGATCAGGGATCTCTGGGAGGCGCTCGCGGCCGGCGCCCGCAACACGATCTCTGTCGGTGCGGCCGCCGCCTGTGTCGGCATCATCGTCGGGGTCGTCACCCTGACCGGCGTCGGCTTCCGGCTCGGCTACGTCGTGGTCCAGACGGCCACCGATATCGGCGCCGTGTTTGGCTCGGTCTGGCCTTTCAGCCATTTCACCGTCACTCAGTGGGCGCTGTTCTTCTCCCTGCTCCTGGTCGCGATCGCCTGCATCATCATGGGCGCCGGCATTCCGACGACGGCGACCTACATCATCCTGGTGGCGGTCGCCGGTCCGGCGCTCGCACAGCTCCAGGTCGAGCAACTGGTCGCGCATTTCTTCGTGTTCTACTACGGGGTTCTCGCCGACATCACGCCGCCGGTGGCGCTCGCCGCCTATGCGGCCGCCGGCATTGCCGGGTCGAACCCGTTCCGGACCGGCAACACGGCGTTCCGGCTCGGCATTGCCAAGGCGATGGTGCCGTTTGTTTTCGTTTATTCCCCGTCGCTGCTTCTGGTCACCCAGGACTTCACCTGGACGGCTTTTGCCATCACGCTCGCCGGCGCCATGGCCGGGATCACCGCGCTCGGTGTCGCGTTCGCCGGATTCTTCCTCGTGCCGATCGGCCGTCTGGAACGGTTCTGGATCGCGTTCGCGTCCCTGTTCTTCATCGCGCCGGGCCTGGAAACCATGGCGATCGGGGCAATCCTGCTGCTGCCGTCGGGGGTGCGGCAGGTCATGCGGCGGGGGGCCTGAAGCGCGTCCCGGTAAACCGGACCGGAATAGAGCTTTTCCTGTTCAGACGGAATTGTCTGGACAGATAAGAAATGCGGAATACAGGGACTTTGAGTTTTTCACTGTTTCCGTGAAACTGTGAAAAACTCTAGATCAGAAAGCTTGCCAGCGTTTCGTCGTCGGTAATGTCGTTCCAGACCAGGTTTGCCTCGTCGAATCTCATGACGAGCGAGTCGAAATTCTCCGGGCTCCTGGTCTCGATGCCAAGCAGCACCGAACCGAAATTCCGGGCCGACTTCTTGAGATATTCGAAGCGGGCAATGTCGTCGTCCGGGCCGAGAATGGACAGAAAGTCCTTCAGGGCGCCCGGGCGCTGCGGCATCTGTATGACATAATACTTTTTCAGCCCGGTGAATTTCAGCGCCCGTTCCTTGACTTCCGGCAGGCGTTCGAAATCGAAATTGCCGCCGGAGACCACACACACAATCTTCTTGCCGCGCAGATCCTGTTTCGGCAGGCTTCGCAGGGCATCGATGGTCAGGGCGCCCGCCGGTTCGAGAACGACACCCTCCACGTTCAGCATGTCGATCATGGTCGCGCACAGGCTGTCGGTCTTTGCCAGAATGACCTGGGAGGCATCGAAACCGGAGAGCGCCCGGAAGGTCTCCTGCCCGATCTGCGCAACGGCGGCGCCGTCGACGAAATTGTCGATCTTGTGCAGGCGCACCCGGTGATTGTCCGTCAGGCTTTGTCTCAAGCTCGGGGCGGAGTCCGGTTCGACGAAACTGACATTGCACGCCCATCCCGCATCCCTGAAATAGCGTGTCACGCCGGCGGCAAGACCGCCGCCCCCGACCGGGAGAACGATCCGGTCCGGGACCTGTCCGCGCGGAAACTGTTCAAGGATTTCCTTGCCGACCGTCGCCTGCCCCTGAATGATCTTTGCATGATCGAACGGCGGCACCATCAGTCCGCCCGCTTCCGCGCAGAATGAAAGGGCGGCCTGGTTGGCCGCGTCGAAGCCGTCCCCGACAAGCCGGATTTCGATAAACGGATCGCCGAAGGAGCGGGTTTTCATGATCTTCTGGTTCGGGGTCGTAACCGGCATGAAGACCACGCCCCTCTTGCCGAATTCGCGGCAGGCGTAAGCAAAGCCCTGGGCATGGTTTCCTGCCGACGAGCACACGAACAGGGCGTGCTCGGGATTGTCCCTCAAGGC
>JGI12316J15310_10000069_pt5 | contig 10114 bp, 7 predicted proteins | sample MarCyaLeptolynsp_FD_15310 | JGI IMG/M metagenome (IMG submission 15310)
GTCCGCCAGCGCGAAGACCGCGTTCATGTCGTGCTCGACCAGCAGCAGGGTGAAGCGCCCGCGCAGCCCCTCCAGCGTCTCGGTCAGGCGCGCGGTCTCCTCGTGGGTGGTGCCGGCCATCGGCTCGTCCAGCAGCAGCACCCGGGGCTCGGTCGCCAGCGCCATGGCGATCTCCAGCTGTCGCTTCTCGCCGTGGCTCAGCGCGCCGGCCGGGATCGCCGCCCGGTCGGCCAGCCCCACGGTCTCCAGGCTGGCCATCGCCCGCTCGGTCAGCGCCGTCTCGCCGGCGACCGGGCGCAGGAAGCGGAAGCTGTGGCCGGCATGGGCCTGGGCGGCGACGGCGACGTTCTCCAGCGTGGTGAAGCCGGGCAGCACGTTGGTAATCTGGAACGACCGGGCGAGGCCGAGGCGGGAGCGGCGGTGGATCGGCAGGCCGGTGATCTCTTGCCCCTCAAGAAAGATCTGGCCGGCGTCGGGCGCCGTCTGGCCGCCGATCTGATTGATCAACGTGGTCTTGCCGGCGCCGTTCGGCCCGATGATCGCGTGCACGGCCCCGGCCGCGACGGCGAGATCGACGCCGTCGGTCACGGCCAGCGCACCATAGCTTTTCCTGAGGCTGCGGACCTCCAGGACCGGGTCAGCCATCGCCGCCCCCCCGCGAGAACGCCCGCGCCAGCCCACCGCGCGCGTACAGCACGATCAGGATCAGGATCGGGCCGAAGATCACCCGCCAGTGCTCGGTCCAGCCGGCCAGCACGTCCTCCATGGCGAGATAGGCCACGGCGCCGAGCACCGCGCCGTGCAGGGTGCCCATGCCGCCGAGCACGACCATGATGATCAGGTCGCCCGAGCGCTGCCAGGACATGTAGGCGGGGCTGACGAACTCGGCGTGGTTGGCCAAGAGGGCGCCGGCCAGCCCGGCCATCATGCCGGCGATCACATAGGCGGCGAGCTGGTGGGTGTAGGGGTCGAAGCCGACGGCGGCCATGCGCGCCCGGTTCTCCCGCACCCCGGCGATGACCCGGCCGAAGCGGCTGCCGACGACCCGGGCCGAGAACCACCAGCAGGCCGCCAGGCAGGCCAGCACGAATAAGTAGAGGGCGGTGTCGTCCTCCAGCAGCGGCTGGCCGGCGAGCTCGCTGCGGCCCCAGATGGTCAACCCGTCATCGCCGCCATAGGCCGACAGGCTGGAGGCGGTGTAGTAGGCCATCTGCCCGAAGGCCAGCGTGATCATGATGAAGTAGACGCCACGGGTGCGCAGGCTGATCGCGCCGGTGACCAGCGCGAACAGGCCGGCCGCCGCCATCGCCATCGGGATGGTCAGCAGCCCCTCCCACAGCCCGTGTTCGGCCGAGATCCCGACGACATAGGCGCCGATGCCGATGAAGGCGGCGTGGCCGAAGCTGACCATGGCGCCGTAGCCGAGGATCAGGTCCAGGCTCAGCGCGGCGATGGCGTAGATCATCACCCGGCTGGCGACCACGGTGAGGTAGCCGTGATCGGTCGCCTCGGCCACCGGCGGCAGGGCGGCGAAGGCGAGCAGCAGGGCGGCGGTGATGATCCGCCCGCGGGTCATCCAGGCCGGCATCAGGCGCGACCCTGGGCCGGGAACAGGCCGGTCGGGCGGAAGAACAGAACCGCCGCCATCAGCACGTAGATCAGCATCGAGGCAATGGCCGGCCCGACCTGGTTGGCGGCCGACGGCTCCAGGAAGACCTTGAAGATGTCGGTCATGAACGAGCGGCCCAGCGTGTCGACCAGGCCGACGATCAGGGCGGCGAGGAAGGCGCCGCGCACCGAGCCGATGCCGCCGATCACGATGACGACGAAGGCGAGGATCAGCACCCCGTCGCCCATCCCCGGCTCCACCGACAGGATCGGCCCGGCCATGATGCCGGCGAAGCCCGCCAGCATGGCGCCGAAGCCGAACACGATCATGAACAGCCGCCGCACGTCGATGCCGAGCGCCGACAGCATCGCCGGGTTGGCCGCCCCGGCGCGGATCAACATGCCGACCCGGGTGCGCGTGACCACGATCCACAGACCGAGCGCGCAGATCAGCCCCGCCGCGATCAGCGCGATGCGGTAGATCGGGTAGCCGAAGCCGTCCATGACCGGGATCGCGCCGTCGAGGATCTCCGGCCCCGGATAGCTGAGCGGCGCCGCCCCCCAGACGATCCGCACCCCCTCGTTCAGGAACAGGATGACCCCGAAGGTCGCCAGCACCTGGTCCAGGTGGTCGCGGTCGTAGAAATGTCGAAAGACGAGGATCTCCAGCACCAGCCCGAGGACCAGGGCGGCAGCCAGCGCCAGGATCACCGTGGCGAAGAAATTGCCGGTCAGGCCGTAGAAGGTGACCGCCAGATAGGCGCCCAGCATGTACTGCACGCCGTGGGCCAGGTTGATGAAGTCCATCACCCCGAACACCAGCGTCAGGCCGGCCGCCACCAGGAACAGCAGCACTCCGAGCTGCAGCCCGTTCAGCACCTGGACCGCGAACAGCGTCGCCGTCATCTCCCCCTCACCCCGGATCTCTCATCCAAGAATGCAAACGGGCGGAACCCGCAGGCCCCGCCCGTTCCGGTCGGCCGCGGCCGCTCACTTCATGCGGCAGTCCTTGGCGTGGACGTCACCGTAATCGTCGAACACCTTCTCCACCGGCGTGGTGTAGAACGAGCCGTCATCGCCCTTCACCGCCTTGACCAGGTAGAAGTCCTGGATCGGGAAGTGGTTGTTGTTGTAGCTGAAATCGCCGCGCACCGAGGCGAAATCGGCCTTCTTGAGGGCGGCGATCACCGCCTTCTTGTCGCTCAGGTCGCCGCCGACCGCCGCCACGGCGCTGTCGATCAGCTGGGCGGCGTCATAGCCCTGGCTGGAATACAGCGACGGCAGCGAGCCGTGTTTCGCCTCGTAGGCGGCGACGAACTTCTTGTTGGCGGCGTTGTCCAGGTCCGCCGTCCACTGCGAGGCCGAGAACAGGCCGAGCGCCGCGTCCTTGGTCGCCGGCAGGGTGGTGCCGTCGACGGTGAACGCCGACAGGAAGGTGACCTTATCGGCGAGGCCGGCCTGGTTGAACTGGCGCACCAGGTTCACGCCCATGCCGCCCGGCATGAAGGTGAACAGCGCGTCGGAGCCCGAGGCGGCGATCCGCGCCAGTTCGGCCGAGAAGTCCAGGTTGCCGAGCTTGGTGTAGACCTCGTCCGCCACCTCGCCTTTGTAGTAGCGCTTGAAGCCGTTGATGCTGTCCTTGCCGGCCTGGTAGTTGGGGGCCATCAGGAAGACCTTCTTGAAGCCCTTGTCCTGGGCGTACTTGCCCATGACCTCGTGGATCTGGTCGTTCTGCCAGGAGGTCGAGAAGAAGTACTCGTTGCAGGCGCGGCCGGCGAAGGTCGAGGTGCCGGCATTGGCGCCGATCAGGAAGGTCTCGCTCTCGGTCACCGGGCGGAACACCGCCTGCAGGATGTTCGAGAACACGATGCCGGCAACGAAGTCGACCTTGTCGCGCTCCAACAGCTCCTTGACCTTGGTCAGCGCCACGTCGGGCTTCAGCTCGTCGTCGACCACCGTCAGCTCGACGTCGCGGCCGCCGAGCTTGCCGCCGTTCTCGTCGAGATAGAGCTGAAAGCCGTCGCGGATGTGCTTGCCGAGCACCGCCGGCGGGCCGGACAGCGTCACCATCATGCCGACCTTCAGCGGGTCCGCCGCCTGGGCCGTGCCGGCCGTACCGGCGACCGCCATGCACGCGGCGAGCGCCGCCGCCATCATTCCCCTACGCATCATGCCTCTCCCTGTGGGTTCCCTGTGCGCGGCCCGTTGCCGGGGCCGGCTTGGCCAGCAGAATGCCCGCCCGACGCGCTGGAGCCAAGCCCGAGGCGCGCCGGGCGCGCCAAGTTCCGCCCGAACCGCCTGTCCGGGCGTCTTGCGGGGTCTAAGAGAGGGGTAGCCGGACGCGTTTAGGGACGGGCACCCCTCCCGCCGGGTCAGGGTGTCGCGCGGTCCTCGCGCCGGTCCTCGCGCGCCGGGCCCGGGTCAGACCGCGACGCTGTGCCGCCCGGCCGACGGCGCCAGGCCGGGGTCGAAGCACGCCGCCAGCGCCCGCCAGTAGCGCCGGCCGGTGTCGGTGGCGGCGACTTGCCAGCCGTCGACCCGGGCCAGCCCGTCCTCGACCAGCGGCGCCAGCCGGTCGAAGGCGTCGACCAGCGCGTCCGGATCCTCGCCGAGGCCCGCCGCCACCGCCTGGAGATCGACCGCGCCGTCGCACAGCACGCGCTCGATCACCGCGCGGCGCAGGCGGTCGCCAGCCGTCACCGGAATGCCCCGCGCCGTCGGCAGCCGGTCGGCATCGACCGCGTCGGCCCAGCGCTTCACGTGCACCTCGTTCTGAACGTAGCCGTCCGGCAGCGACGAGATCGCCGACGGCCCGAAGCCGATCAGCGCCTCGGCCGGGTCGTTGGTATAGCCCTGGAAGTTGCGGCGCAGCAGGCCCTGGCGGGCGGCGACGGCAAGCGGATCGTCCGGCCGGGCGAAGTGGTCGATGCCGATCGCCGCGTAGCCGTCGGCGACCAGCCGCGCCTCGACCGCCTCGGCCTGGGCGAAGCGCTGCTCGGCGTCGGGCAGCAGGGTGGAATCGATCGCCGCCTGGTGCTTCTTGAACCACGGCACATGGGCGTAGCCGAACACCGCGACCCGGTCGACGCCGAACTCGCTCACCGCGTCGGCCGAGCGCAGGACGTGATCGACGCTCTGCCCCGGCAGGCCGTACATCAGGTCGGCGTTGATCGCGGCGATGCCAGCGGCACGCAGGGCGCCGATCCGCTCGGCCACCAGTTCGGTCGGCTGCACCCGGTTGATGGCACGCTGCACCTCCGGATCGACGTCCTGCACGCCGAGGCTGACTCGGGTCACGCCGCCGGTGGCCATCACCTCGATATGGGCGTCGTCGAGGGTGCGCGGGTCGATCTCGACGGCGATCTCGGCATCGGCGCGCAGCGGGAAGCCGTCGCGCAGCGCCTGCAGCACCCGCTGGAACGCCGCCGGTGACATCATGGTCGGCGTGCCGCCGCCGAAATGCACCGAGCACACCCCGCCCGACCGCCGCGCGTGGCCGGAGACCAGGGCGATCTCCCGCAGCAGCCGCCCGACGAACCGGTCGACGCGGGAGACGTCGTTGGCGACGCTGGTGTGGCAGCCGCAGTACCAGCAGAGCTGGGCGCAGAACGGGACGTGGACGTAGAGCGACAGGGAATCGCCGCTGCCGATCCGGTCGAGCCACCAGGCGTGCACTTCGCGGTCGACCCCCTCGTGGAAGCGGTTGGCCGGCGGATAGCTGGTGTAGCGCGGCAGCGGTGCCGTGGCGTGACGGTGCAGGTACATGAGCTCGAGTCCCCGTGCGCGTGAGGACGCCAGGGTCGGCGACCCGGCCGGACGGCACATTGATCCAGGTCAATTTCAGGTGCTCCCAAGGTCGCGGTGATCCCCTAGTGTGAAGAAAACGACCACGCTCCAGGGAGGACCGAGATGCCCGACACCCCCGCCACCGCCGTGATCTCCGGCGCCGGCCAGAACATCGGCCGCGCAATCGCCGCCGCCCTGGCCCGCGACGGCTTCGACGTCGCCGTCAACGGCCGCGCCAACCGCGAGGCCTGCGAGGCGGTCGCCCGCGACGTCGAGGCGCTGGGCCGCAAGGCGCTGGTGGTGATGGGCGATGTCGGCCGCTCTGCCGAGGTCACGCGGATCAAGGGCGAGGTCGAGGCCGCCCTGCCGCCGGTGGCTGTGGTGATCAACAACGCCGCCATCCGCCCGCAGAGGCCGTTCCTGGAGATGACCGACGACGACTGGCACCGGGTGCTGGACACCGACCTGAACAGCGCCTTCTACCTGTGCCGGGCGTTCTGCGGCGCCATGGTCGCGCGCGGCTGGGGCCGGGTGGTGAACCTGACCGGCATGAACGCGATCCACGGCTATGCCGGCCGCGCACCGGTGTCGGCGGCCAAGCACGGGCTGTGGGGCCTGACCAAGGCGCTGGCCAAGGAGTTCGGTCCCCAGGGGGTGACGGTGAACGCGATCTCGCCGGGGCCGATCGACACCGAGCACGCCGACGCCTCGATGACCCATCACATCCGCAGCCAGCTCGACCGCATCCCGGTGGGCCGGCTGGGCCGGCCGGACGACATCGCGGCGCTGACGGCGTTCCTGTGCTCGGAGTCCGGTGGCTTCATCAACGGCCAGATGATCGCCAGCAACGGCGGGGCACAGACGTGAGGCGGCGCTAGCCAGCCTCACGCCCCGGCCCCGAGCCGGGGCCCACCCCCACGCACCGCCGTTTCGCGCTGACCGCCCCGGCCACGCCCCCCTGGGCCCCGGCTCAAGGCCGGGACGTCGATGGGGACCATGGGCCCACCCTTGTCATCCCGGCGGAGCGGAGCGACGGCCGGGACCTAGTCCCAACCTGCGCCCTGGGCCCCGGCCCTCTCTTCGTTCGGCCGGAATGACAGGCGCGCGGATTTTCTTGCACCGCCCCCGCGCCCGTGGCATGCGGCGGCATGGCTGATCGACGCGATTCCCCGGATACCTACGACTACGTCATCGTCGGCGCCGGATCGGCCGGCTGCGTGCTGGCCAACCGGCTGACCGAGGACGGCAAGACCACCGTTCTGCTGCTCGAAGGCGGCGGCAGCGACCGCTCGATCTTCGTCGCCATGCCCTCGGCGCTGTCGTTCCCGATGAACATGAAACGGTTCAACTGGTTCTTCGAGAGCGAGCCGGAGCCGGGGCTGGACGGGCGGCGCCTGCACTGCCCGCGCGGCAAGGGGCTGGGCGGCTCATCCTCGATCAACGGCATGGTCTACGTGCGCGGTCACGCCCGCGACTTCGACCAGTGGGAGGAGCATGGCGCGCGCGGCTGGAGCTATGCCGACGTGCTGCCCTATTTCAAGCGCGCGGAGCGCTGGGAGGGCGGCGGCGACGCCTATCGCGGCGGCGACGGGCCGCTGGCCACCTCCAACGGCAACGGCATGAGGAACCCGCTGTACACGGCCTTCATCGAGGCCGGCGTGCAGGCCGGCTACGGCGCCACCGAGGACTATAACGGCCGCCGCCAGGAGGGCTTCGGGCCGATGCACATGACCGTGCGCGACGGCCTGCGCTGGTCGACGGCGCGCGGCTATCTCCGCCCGGCGATGGGCCGCGGCAACCTGCGGGTGGTGAAGCACGCGCTGGCCGACCGGGTGCTGATCGCCGACGGCCGCGCCACCGGCATCGCCTATTCGACGCGCGGCGTCTCGCGCGAGGCGCATGCCCGGCGCGAGGTGATCCTGGCCGCCGGCTCGATCGGCTCGCCGACCATCCTGCAGCGCTCCGGCATCGGGCCGGGCGAGGACCTGAAGCGCCACGGCATCCCGGTGGTCGCCAATCGGCCGGGCGTGGGCGGCAACCTGCAGGACCATCTGGAGGTCTATTTCCAGTTCCGCTGCACCCAGCCGCTCAGCCTGAACCGCCAGCTGTCGCTGTGGCGCAAGGGGCTGATCGGCGCGCGCTGGGTGCTGTTCCGCGACGGCCTGGGCGCCACCAACCATTTCGAGGCCTGCGCCTTCATCCGCTCGCGCGCCGGGATCGAGTGGCCGGACCTGCAGTACCATTTCCTGCCGGGCGCCATGCGCTATGACGGCAACGCCGCCTTCGACGGCGACGGCTTCCAGGTGCATGTCGGCCCGAACAAGCCGAAGAGCCGGGGCCGCGTCGACATCACCGATTCCGACCCCGCCTCGAAGCCGCGCATCCTGTTCAACTACCTGCAGGAGCAGGAGGATATCGAGGACTGGCGCCGGGTGGTGCGGCTGACCCGCGAGATCATGCACCAGCCGGCGATGGACCCGTACCGCGGCGAGGAGATCGAGCCGGGCGCCGACGTGACCAGCGACGAGGCGATCGACGCCTGGGTGCGCGGCGCGGTGGAGAGCGCCTATCACCCGTCCTGCACCTGCCCGATGGGCGATCCCGACGCCGAGGGCACGGTGCTGCGCCCGGACCTGACGGTGATCGGCGTCGAGGGGCTGCGGGTGGCCGACAGCTCGATCTTCCCGACCATCCCCAACGGCAACCTGAACGCGCCGACCATCATGGCGGCGGAGAAGGCGGCCGACCTGATCCTCGGCCGGCCGGCCCCGGCCCGCGACAACGCCGAGGTCTGGATCGCGCCCGACTGGCAGACCGCCCAGCGCGAGGCCCAGGCGGGGTAAGCCATCTCCCGCTCCCCGGACCTGTTCCGGGGCCAACGGCAGGGCCGCCCCGTTTCGTGTCAGATCCTTGTCCCGTGCCCGTTTCGACCGAAGCGTCGGTCCCGGAGCAGGTCCGGGGAGTGGCGCCGGAGCGGCGCCGTCTCATATCTCCCCAACGTGCCTCTCTCCTGGATCCCGGATACGCCTTCGGCGTTCCGGGAAGTCGATGTGGAAAGGCCTTTCCCGATTTCCCGGAACTCTGAAGGCGTATCCGGGACCCAGGGGGGAAGGGCTCTTCCGCCGCCGCTCCTCCGCGTCCTAAACTCGTGGCGAAACGCGCGAGGGACGCCATGGCCACCTGGGACTACATCATCGTCGGCGCCGGCTCGGCCGGCTGCGTGCTCGCCAACCGGCTGAGCGCCGATCCCGGCACCCGGGTGCTGTTGCTGGAGGCCGGGCGCAAGGACGACAGCCCCTACATCCCTATCCCGGTCGGCTTCTACAAGCTGCTCTCCAGCAAGACCTACAACTGGGGCTTTTGGACCGAGCCCGAGGACGGCACCGGCAACCGCGCCATCGCCACCCCGCGCGGCAAGACGCTCGGCGGCTCGTCCTCGATCAACGGCCTGCTCTACGTGCGCGGCCAGCCGCTCGACTTCGACACCTGGGCGCAGTTCGGCAACCGCGGCTGGAGCTACGAGAGCGTGCTGCCGTATTTCCGCAAGTCGGAGACCTTTGTCGACGGCGGCGACGACAGCCGCGGGACGGAGGGCGAGCTGTCGGTCACCACCACGACCGAGCGTCACGCCCTGCTTGACGCCTGGATCGACGCCGGCGTGGCCGCCGGCTTCCCGCGCAACCCGGACTACAACAGCGGCGACCAGGAGGGGTTCGGCTACTACCAGCTGACCATGCGCAACGGTAAGCGGGCGAGCACCGCGCGCGCCTTCCTGCACCCCGTCGCGTCGCGATCCAATCTGAAGGTCGAGACCGAGGCCTTCGCCTCCGGGGTGATCCTGGAGGGCGGGCGCGCCGTCGGCGTGCGCTACACCGCCGGCGGCCAGGTGCGCGAGGCGCGGGCCGCCGGCGAGGTGATCCTGGCGGCCGGCGCCGTGCAGTCGCCGCAGCTCCTGGAGCTCTCGGGCATCGGCCAGGGCGAGCTGCTGCGGCGCCACGCCATCACCGTCCAGCGCGAGCTGCCCGGGGTCGGCGAGAACTACCGCGACCATTACGGCACCCGCATGCGCTGGCGCGTCACCCAGCCGGTGACCCTGAACCAGCTGACCCGCGGCCTGCCCTTCGTGCGCGAGCTGGCGCGCTACGCCCTGTTCGGCCAGGGGATCCTGACCTACGGCGCCGGCGCGGTGCATGGCTTCGTCAAGACCCGGCCGGACATGGACACCCCCGACGTGCAGTTCCACCTGGCCCATGCCAGCTACGCCGACGCCGCCACCCGCAAGCTGGAGCGCGAGCCGGGCATGACCCTGGCGGTGTGCCAGCTGCGGCCGGAGAGCCAGGGCACGATCCACATCAAGTCGCCGGACGCCGCCACGCCGCCGGCGATCCGCGGCAACTTCCTGTCCAACCCGGTGGATGTCGACGCCATCGTCGAGGGCATGAAGATCGGCCGCCGCATCGCCGCGGCCAAGCCGCTCGACGCCTATCGCGGGCCGGAGCTGACGCCGGGGCCGGACTGCGCGACCGACGCCGATTTCGAGGCGTTCGCGCGGGAGACCGGTCAGACCCTCTACCACATCGTCGGCACCGCCAAGATGGGCCCGGCGAGCGACCGCATGGCGGTGGTCGACGACCGGCTGCGGGTGCACGGGGTGGACGGGCTGCGGGTGATCGACGCCTCGGTGATGCCGACCCTGGTCTCGGGCAACACCAACGCCGCG
>JGI12316J15310_10000267_pt3 | contig 10110 bp, 9 predicted proteins | sample MarCyaLeptolynsp_FD_15310 | JGI IMG/M metagenome (IMG submission 15310)
AGGAAAGTCTTGGTAACTTGCAGGGCAAAGCCGCCACTTTACACGAAATGGGAAGACTTAAAACCAATACAGGAGATATTACTGGAGCGATCGCACTTTATCAGCAATCTTTGGAAATCGAGGAAAGTCTTGGTAACTTGCAGGGCAAAGCAATGACATTGCAGTGGTTAGGATGGTTAGCAGCCGATGCACAAGGAGATTATGAAACAGCGTTCAATTATTTACAACAATCCCTAGATATCTTGCAGCATCTCCAATCCCCCGAAGCAGAGAAGGTGAAGAAAATCATCGCCGATGTGCAACAGCGAGCAAGCTATAAGAAAAATCAAAGCCGCGATTAGGCTTGTTCCATAAATTCTACCAATCACTGAATAATTGGTTTCAATAGCACGAAGGAAAATATGACGGTATTTTTGATTGTTGTTTATTTAGGGAATAAGATTAGATTGGGTATATGGGGAAATGCGATCGCTTAGTGGCACTTCAAATAGCAGCATGACGCTTTCCCCAACAAAATTTTGCTTATTTGATGCTCGATACATTACGCTGGGTGTATGCAATACACCCCTACAATTTCGACAACATTACTGGATTAGTCGCCATTCACACTTATTCTAAATTCTTTATGCCAAACTCCTGCCATGTTTACCTCTTAGACAATGGACAAAATCAAGTTCTAACCATTCCCCATGAATTTGCCTTACCTGGTAAAGAGGTTTTGTTACGAAAAGTTGGGTCACGATTAATTATCGAACCCATTCCTCACGGTTCTCTCCTGTCACTACTTTCCACATTGCCAGAAATTACAGACGATTTTCCTGATGTAGTATCGCACTATGTAAAATAGTACCAGACAAAAGGTTGTCAAGGAAGCGATCGCACTAAAGCAGAATTCAAAATTCTAAATGAGAGAAGTTATTACTCATTGTTGGGTTTCGTTCCTCAACCTAACCTACAAGATCTGCGATCGCACTATTGTGGCACAGTTGTCGATAAAGTTCAGCATTTACCTTTGATATTCTCGAACAATAAAAACTGACTGGGATGTACCGCGTTGATTTTTTTTAAGTACCCTAATCAAACGATTATGCAAAGTCTGTTGAGTGATTAAATAATCATGAAGTACCTGCGCTAGACCTTGGCGAGCTGGATCATCTTTACAAACGACAATACCCCCATGTTCGATGCCACTGCGATGCAAATTGAGAAAATCATCCCGGTTGAATGTCACTACACAGCGTTTGTTTGCTGTCGCCGTCATTAACACGCGATTGTCCGCAATTCCCTGATTAGCATTACCCGCCTCGTAAGAGGTTAAAACATCATGACCTAACCGCCGTAACTCATTTACCAACAGGGCTGACAAGTTTTCATTTGCATAAAACCTAAACATCCCAATCATCCTCGCTATGGTGAGAGGCAATAAGAGCATCAATTTCTTCTGGGTTAGCCCGGTAATAGCTTCGTGCAGCCAACAGGTCAAAATGAGTCAATCCTGGAAAATCCTTCACTAATGCCTCTTCATCCAGCCCTTGGTTTGCCAGAGAAATTAACGTCCAAACTGCAATTCGGGTGTTCCGAATGCGGGCATAGCCACCACACACACCAGGAGTTTTTTGGATGGTTTTGGTAATTAAAGTAGACTGAAACAGGGCGTAATGCTCAGGTTCCAGAGCATTAACAGCTTCAGCAAGGGATTCAACCAATTTTGTGTTCATTAGTAATCCTCGCCAATAAAAGCTAACAGATTAGCATACTAACTCAGGGAGAACCTTTTTTGCTGTAGTTTTGGATAACGTTGATGAAGACTTACTGCCACTAGATGATATTAGACTTTAGCCTTAGTAGTAGGTTGGGTGCAGCGTTTTCACAGATTAATAGAGAATTTCGAGACTGATACAGAAGCGGAACTCAACGGAATAGGTGCATGTTGGATTTCGCTACTTTAGCTAAAATATCAGTAGTAAAACCAGCACAACGACTATGCCTACCAAACATATTCGCTTTGATTGGGCCATCAAAAGACTACTGCGCAATAAAGCTAATTATGTAGTCTTGGAAGGGTTTTTAAGCGAATTATTACATCAAGATATCACCATCAAGACCCTTCTCGAAAGTGAGGGTAATCAACAATCTATTGATGATAAAAGCAACAGAGTTGATATTCTTGCTGAAACCGATTCGGAGGAATTGATCCTCATCGAAGTTCAAAACAACTCCCAACTAGATTATTTTCATCGCATGCTCTACGGTGTTTCTCAGTTAGTGACAGAATATCTCGAACAAGGACAAGAGTACGGCGAAATTAGGAAAATCTATTCGGTGAATATCATCTACTTTAACCTGGGCAAGGGAAATGACTATATTTATCGTCTGAACTCAGAGTTCATTGGGGTGAATAGCGGAGATACCCTGGAACCAACCCTAGCTCAAGAACGGAAATTTAAGATAGAAAAAGTAGCAGATATCTTCCCAGAATACTACCTGTTGAAAGTGAGGAATTTCAAAGGGGCAGCGGAAACTACCTTACAGGAATGGATCTATTTTCTGAAAAACAGCGAGATCAAAGATGAATTTGCTGCCAAAGGAATGGTAGAAGCGAAGGAAACCCTGCGAGTAAATAATCTATCAGACACTGAAAGAGCAGCATATAACCGTTACATGGATAACAAGAGTTACGAAGCAAGTATCTTGAGTACCCAAGAGTTTGAGGCACAATGGCAAATCGAACAGATTGAAGAGGAAAAAATGAGAGCGAGAGTTGAAGGTAGGGAAGAAGGTCTTCAACAAAAAACAATAGAGATTGCACGCTCGTGTAAGCAACAAGGCTTAGATATAGAAACGATTATGGCAATCACCCAACTGTCTCGGGAAGATATCGAAGCTTTGTAACTATTGTAGAAGTGGATCTTGCCAGTATTGGTGTTGGGTTTTGTTGTGCCTGATCTGCGATCGCACCAATATCTCGTGGAACAGGCATCTTGCCTGTGATAACCGTTGCCTTACAGGCGCACACCTATCCCATTATATAAAAGGATACCATAAAACATGTTGCCCAAAGATGCGATCGCATTGGAGAAATATTACAGTTTCTTCCCTCTACCCTTTGGTTGAAACAATAAGAGTAACCGAAGGGCAATAAGATTTTGCATAAAAAGTACAGGAAAAAATGATAAATTAAACAGTTTTAACCAAGCCCTACCTAGCCATTAGTCATGAAGATTCCTCCCAGGTATCAATCTTTGACATTCCTCAGCCTAGTAAGTGCTACCTTGCTTTTTTCCCTGGCTCCTCTGGAATTACTGGGAATTACTCCTAAAATTTCTACTGCTCTAGCTCAAAATCTAACCTCACCAACAAGTAAAACTGAGGCAGAAGAGTTATGGCAAACAGCAGAGCAGCAGTATCGTCAAGGTTTATATCGAGAAGCTTTGGAGAATTACCAACAAGCTCTGGTAATTTACCAAACTCTAGATAATCCTACCGAGCAAGGTCAAATCCTGAATAACTTGGGGAGAGTCTACAACGGATTGGGGGAATATGCTCAGGCTTTGGAGGTTTTACAGCAAGCTTTAGCAATTCGAGAAGAACTTAACGAGCGCACGGGAGTTGGTGAAACTCTCACTTACTTAGGATTAGCTTATAACGGTTTGGCTCAAGAGGACAAGGCTTGGGAAACTTTAGAACAAGCTCTGGCAATTCACAAAGAGGTGAAGGAGCTGGCTGGGGAAGCAAGAACTTTGCACTATATGGCAGGAGTTTACCTCAACCAGAATCAGTATCCTCAGGCTTTGGAGCTTTCCCAGCAGGCTTTGGCAATCCGTAGACAGATGGATGATGCCTTGGGGGAAGTCGAAACTCTAGTTAATATTGGCATTATTTACGCTCGCCAAGGTCAAGCTCAGCCAGCTTTGGAGTACTTGGAGGAAGGTTTAGAGTCTGCTCAACAATTATCCCATTCTTTGTTAGAAGGTTGGGCTTTATCGGCATTGGGTCAGGCTTATAGTATCAGCGGTAAGGGGCAAAAGGGAATTGAGCATCTTGAGCAGGGTTTAGCTATTGCCCGCCGACTGCAAAATCCTCGCTTAGAAGCTTATGCCCTATTTACCCTGGGTCAAGCTTATCTGATTACGGGGAACTCCCAAAAAGTCATTGAATTAGGAGAGCAAGTCCTGATTATTGCCAAGCAACAGCAAAATATCAAAGGACAAATTGCAGCTTTGGGGTTGTTACTACCTACTTATATTAGTGGGGGAGAAACTCAAAAAGCGATTGAGTTGGCGGAGGAAGCTCTTACCCTCGCCCGGGAAAAGGAAAATTACCAAGCTCAAAACTGGGCTTTAGGGATACTGACTCAAGTGTACTTGAGTACTGGGGAAAAACAAAAAGCGATCGCTTTAGCCCAAGAAGCTCTTATCCTCGCAGAGCAACAACAAGATTTTTCAGCACAGAACTTGGCTACCAATACTTTACTGCAGATTTATCTGAATGCAGGAGAAACGCAAAAAGCCATCGCTTTAGCAGAGCAAGCCCTGACTCTGGCTCGAGAGCAAGAAAACTTTCCAGCACAGAGCGCCGCTTTCAGTATGCTGTTTCAGATTTACACAAGTTTGGGAGAAACCCAAAAAACCATTGCCTTAGCAGATGAAATCTTGAGCTGGCTGGAGCAGCAGCAAAATCCTCCAGCTCAGCAGCAGATTTTGGGCATACTCTTTCAACTTCGTGCAGTTTACCTCGCTTCTGGAGACAATCAAAAAGTAATTAAACTGGCTCAGCGGATTCTTGCTTTAGCTCAACAGCAGCAAAATGCCCTCATGGAAAGTTGGGCTTTGGAGACTTTGGTGCAGGCTTACTCAACTGCTGGGGAAGATCAAAAGGCGGTGGAATTTGGTGAGCAAGCTTTGAGTTTGGCTCGCCAACAGCAGAATCCTGCAGGGGAAAACCAGGCTTTAACTGCCTTGATTGAGGCTTACTTACGTACAGGAGAAAACGAGAAAGCTATTGCCTTGGCACAAGAAGCCGTCACTCTGGCTTGGCAGCATGATCCTTTAATTCCAATTGTGGCTGTCAATCTACTATTACGAGCTTACCTTAGTGCCGGGGAAAACCAAAAAGCGATCGCACTAGCTCAAGATGTACTTGCTCAAGCTCAGCAACAGCAGAATCCTCAAACCAAAAGTCAGGCTGTCAGTATGCTGTTTCAAGCTTACACCAGGGCTGGAGAAAACCAAAAAGCGTCCGCATTAGCTGAGGATGTACTTGCTCAAGCTCAACAAGAAGAAGATACTTTAAAGGAAAACTTTGCTCTCAATTTGCTCTTTCAAGCTTACCTGAATGCCGGAGAAGTGCAAAAAGGCATTGAACTAGCTCAAACTTACCTCAATCAAGCCCAAAAGCAGGAAAATCAGCTTGCTGAGAGTGTAGCTGTAGGGATGTTACTGCAAGCTTTCACGGCTTACATGGCAACCGGAGAAACGGAGGCAGGGATTGAATTAATTGAACAAACCTTAACTCAACAGCAAAAAAATGCCCTAACTCAAAACCTCACTTCCGGGGTATTGATACAAGCTTATCTGGCAGCAGGAGAACCGCAAAAGGCGATTAACTTAGCACAACAAGCTCTAACTCTAGCTAAGGAAGAGCAAAATGCCTCCGCTCAAAATTTGGCTTTAAATACTTTGGTACAAGCTTATCTGGGAGCAGGAGAACCCCAAAAAGCAGCAACGTTAGCCCAAGAAGCTCTTACCCAGACTCGACAGCAGCACAATCCCCAAGCAGAAATGTGGGCGTTATGGAGCTTGATTCAGGTGCATACGAGTTTGGGGGAAACCCAAAAAGTGATTGAATATGGTCAACAGGCTCTAGCTTTATCTAAAGAGCAACCATCTGTGGGCAATTGGACTGCACAAACTTTGTTCCAAGCTTATGATGCCCTTGGTGAACCTGAAAAAGCCTTGGAGTTAGCCAAAGCTAGTTTAGCAGAGGCGCAGAAGCAGCAAAATCGTTATGCTGAAGGTCATGCTTTATATACCCTGAGTCGAGCTTATAGCCGTTTGGGAGAGTATGAGAAGGCTCTAGAGTCGGCTCAAGCTAGTTTAACCCTTGCTAGGAAACTGCAAAACCGCTACATTGAAGGCTCAGCTTTAGTTAATCTTAGTGATGCTTACCGTTTCCTCAATGCCTATGGCTTGCTTAGGGAACCACAAAAAGCGATCGCTTTAGCAGAAGAAGCGTTAGCTATTGCCCAAAAGACTAACAATGTCTTCTTGGAGTCAACCGCCTTAGGCACTCTGGGTAAGATTTATATTTCCCTCAACCAACCCGAAAAAGCGATAGAGTTAGGAGAAGCCAGTTTAGCGATCGCTTCTAAGTCTTCTACTGCCTTCCTGGGATTCTCTGGCAATCCTTGGCCAGAAATGACGGCTTTATATGCTTTGGCAGATACCTATGCTTTCTTAGGAAATTACCCAAAGGCGCTAGAGTCAGCCCAGAGAATTCTGACTATTGCCAAGCAACTCAAAGAAAGGGAAGCCGAAGCCTTTGCCCTAGTTTATCTGGCTAATACCTATTTTGCATTAGGTGACCTACCCCAAGCTATTGAACAAGCACAACAGAGTTTGTTAGTTGCCCAGAAAATCAAAAGTCCTCCGGCACAAGTCTCAGCCCTCTCGGCTCTGAGTATCGGCTATGGTGGTTTGGGAGATTATGCCCAAGCTGAGGAATTAGCAAAAACAGGTTTAGCCATTGCCACAGAAGAACAAGCCTCAGCAATGGAAGGGTTCTTACTGACGATTTTAGGTGATATTTACCGTAAATCGGGACAGCTGGAGCAAGCAGTAGCTGCTTATCGTCAAGGATTAACCGTGATTGCTGATACCGAGGCAGTGGGAGCTGATATCAAGATTCAGGCTGGTTTAGCACGAGTATATCGTGACCTCAATCTCCCGTTAACTGCTATAACTCACTACAAGCAAGCAGTTAATGGATTAGAGCAAATTCGGCGCAATTTACGGGGATTACCGACGGAGTTACAGGAATCCTTTCTCCAAGCCGTACAAGGTTTAGAGCGTAGCCAGACAGCGGATATCTACCGAGAGTTAGCTGATTTATTACTCTCCCAAGACCGCATCTTAGAAGCACAGCAGGTGCTAGAATTACTGAAAATACAGGAATTACAGGATTTTACTAGAAGCGGCGGAGAACAACCAGAAGATATTCCCCTCAATCCCACCGAAGGCACTATCCAGACTAAGAGTAATAGCCTGATTGCTTTTGGTCAAGAAATTTACCAGTGTGAACAACAACGCTGTAACCAGCTTAGCCAATTACGCGATCGCCGGGATATTTTGGTACGAGAATTTGATCAACAGATTCAGGTAATTGAACAAGAATTCCGGGAGCGCCGTAACCAAGAACCGAATACCCTCAATCCTGGAGACTTTCTCCCAGAAGCCGAAGCAATCGTCGAGGCTCAACCAGGTACAGTACTAATTTATCCTCTGGTACTAGAAGATAAAATTTGGCTACTTTGGGCATCTCAAGGGGTGGTAGTTAATAGTATTGAAGTCGAGGGTGTGAATCGCCGCCAGTTAGGGGAAACAGTGCTAAAGTTTCGCCAATTACTCCAAAACCCCAACTCTAGTATCAAGGAACTCCAAGCCACAGGCAAGCAACTCTATCAATGGTTAATTGAACCCCTCGAATCAGAACTCACTAGCAATACCGCTGAAATACAAAACCTTGTCTTCTCCCTAGATAGGGTAACTCGTTATATCCCCATGGCAGCCTTATTTGATGGGGAGCAGTATCTAATCGAGCGCTACACAGTTTCCACAGTACTGTCCGCTGGCTTAACAGATATGAGCGAGCGCTTACCTCCTGGAAAAGAAAATACCCCAGTTTTAGGATTAGGTTTATCCAAAGCTGTACCGGGATTCAACGCCCTAACTAATGTACCAGAAGAATTAGATGCGATCGTGCGACAATCAAGCAATGATCAACAAGGAATTTATCCCGGCTTACAATTACTCAATGAAGCCTTCGATTTCCGTGCTTTGCGAGATAACCTGCAAGAGCATCGCATTTTACACGTTGCCACCCACGGTGAATTTGTGCCAGGAAATCCTGAGGATTCTTATTTAGTATTAGGCACTGGAGAGAAGTTAGCCATTCCCGATATTCGGACTTTACAGGATTTACGGGATATTCACCTAGTCGTTTTATCTGCTTGCGAAACCGCTTTAGGAGGACCAGATCAAGATGGAGTGGAAATTGCCGGTATTAGCTCTTACTTCCTTCGGGGTAAAGCTAAAGCTGTAATGGCTTCTTTATGGTTAGTTAATGATGCCAGTACTAGCCAATTAATGCAACAGTTTTATCGCAATTTAGCTCAAGGAACTACCAGCGCACCGATGACGAAAGCCGAGGCGCTACGACAAGCTCAGTTGAGTATGATTCGGGGGAATGTTGAAGCTACAGAAAATGCTGAAGAGAGGGCAACAATTGCCCCGGTATCTAATTCCGGCAGTGGGAATAGTCGTGTTGCTGGCTTTTCCCATCCCTATTATTGGGCTCCATTTATACTAATTGGTAATGGGTTTTGATTAATAAGGCAGAAGGTAGAGGGCTCCAAGGCAGAAGGTTGCAAATTAGACAGGAATATAACTGTTTATCCGAACTTGATATTACACTGTGTTGGCTTTCTTTCGTCAACCCAACCTAGGGCGATGCGCGATCGCTCTGATTAGTAGTGGGTTTTGATGGTTAAAATGTTAAAATAAAGAATTATACAATAGGAGATGATGTAAAAAAGCTATGAATATCGATTCCCTAAAGATTGACGACAATCCATCAAATAAACGCTATTATGACGTGTTGATTGAAAACCAAGTAGGAGGAGTAGTCAGCGCAACTGTATTAGGCTGGCAAGACTGCCAAGCAGCAGGTTCCACTAAAGCAGAAGCACTCGAACAATTACGTAAGTTAGTAACAGCACGTTTGCAAAATACAGAAATTGCTTCTTTAGAAATAGATTTACCTAAACCGGAACATCCCTGGATGAAGTTTGCGGGAATGTTCAAAGATGATCCTGACTTTGAAGAAGTATTAGCAGATATTGCCGCCTATCGACATGAGCTTGATCTCGAACAGGAGGAATATTACCGTCAACTTGATGCAGAGGAGTAAGTTTATTGAGCCAGTACATTTTAGATACTGATCATCTTTCTCTTTTTCAAAGAAAGCATCCACTATTGATGCAACGAATTGAGACAGCTGATTCGCAAACAATTGCTGTGACAATTATTACCCTTGAAGAGCAAGTTTATGGGCGACTGAATCGAATTCGTAGAGCCAAGTCAGCAGAATCTCTGGTATCTGCTTATGCTAAATTACGCTATACATGGGATTTTTTTAAAACGATTAATTTACTCTCTTTTACCCAACAAGCTAGCGATTGTTATGCAGAATTAGTCAGACAAAGGATACGTATTGGCACACAGGATTTAAAAATTGCGGCTATCGCTCTTTCTGTGAAAGGGATAGTGGTTACCCGCAATAAACGGGATTTTAGTAAAGTGCCAGGTTTAGAGTTGGCAGACTGGACTGTTGGGGAATTGGAGAGGTAGGGAAGGGTTAGTGATGGTTTTTAGTTAAAGATTAATATTGAATCGTTATCAAGAGGAGAGAAGAATGCCTGTACTCAGTCATATGGAAATCAGAGGAATGCAACGGGGAATTGTGCAAACAGCCCGCGAATCGGTACTCGAAGTATTGACAGTACGGTTTGAAGTAGTTCCACCAGAAGTAATTGATACTATTAACCAGATAGAAGATGTCTCAGTTTTGAAGCAGCTGCTTAGAGAAGCGATCGCAATTAATTCAATGGTAGAGTTCCAGCAGTTACTTTCCCAATCTTGAAATTAAGACTGACATCAATTAAAGATGACTCTTGATAAATCTGAAAAATTTAGTCCATTTTAATATTAGGTAGGTTGGGTTAGCGATAGCATAACTTACAGCGGTTTTCATCTAAGTGAAGTACAGAATTTGTCGCTTGAAGGCAGGAGGCAGGAGGCAGAAGGCAGAAGTAAGATGTACCTCATTAAGCTG
>JGI12316J15310_10000042_pt93 | contig 10104 bp, 13 predicted proteins | sample MarCyaLeptolynsp_FD_15310 | JGI IMG/M metagenome (IMG submission 15310)
CAAAGATAGGTGCCACCGCGGGCGACCTTGATGCCGGCCGCCTTGGCCGCTTCTTCTGCACAGTCCTGAAGGCGTGGCACCACTGGATGCGCCATGGAGACATGCGCCACAAGCCCGTTGCCAAAAAACGACTTTTCCCGATCAAAGGTGCGGTCAATGAACTGGTCCACCAGCACGAAGCTGCCCGGCGGCAGGTCTTCGCGAAATGATCCGCAGGCGGAAATCGAGATGATGTCCGTCACGCCTGCGCGCTTCATCACATCAATATTGGCCCGGTAGTTGATCCCGGACGGCGACAGCCGGTGGCCGCGTCCATGCCGTGGCAGGAAAACCACCTTCTGCCCTTCAAGCTCGCCGATGTTCAACGCATCAGACGGCTCCCCCCAGGGACTGTCAAACGTCGTCCAGCGCGCGTTTTTGAGGCCGGGATGATCATAAACCCCTGACCCGCCAATGATGCCCAGTACCGTGTCCATAATGCCCTAGCTTTCCTGTACCCGCTCATGCAAAAGGCCGCCCGCGAATACGGACGGCCTTATGTGTGTTTCGTTTCTCAGGCGATCCGCCCTAGTGCTGGTCAGACCAGATCTTCCGCTGCGTGAAGTACAACAGACCTGCCAGGATCACCAGGAAGGTCATCACAACAAAGCCGGTGCTCTTACGCGCTTCAAGCTTTGGTTCAGCTGCCCAGTGCAGGAATGTCACCACATCCTTGGCCATCTGGTCCACGGTCGCTTCCGTGCCGTCCGCAAACTCAACGGAGTCCGGATAGATCGGCTGCGCCATCGCAATCTGGTGACCGGGGAAATAGTCGTTGTAACTCATGCCCGGCTGCATCTCTGTGCCCGCAGGCGCATCCGTATAGCCGACCAGCAATGAGTACACATAGTCCGCACCGCCATCGCGCGCCTTGGTCATCAAGGACAGGTCCGGCGGATAGGCACCATTGTTGGCAAGACGGCCCAACTGCTCGTTCTCGAATGGATACTTGAACGTGTCCTTCGGCTCAGCGGGACGCTCGAACATGTCGCCGTCCTCGTTCGGGCCATCCGTAACCTGATAGGCCGCAGCAATTGCTTTGACTTCAGCTTCCGAGAAACCCGGACCGCCTTCATCACCAAGGTTGCGGTATTTGAGGAACTTCAGCCCGTGACAGGCAGCACAGACTTCCTTGTAAACCTGAAAGCCACGCTGGAGAGCCGCACGGTCAAACGTGCCGAACGGGCCTTCCCAGCCCCACTGAATGTCCTGGGGCTTCTTGTACTCGCCCGCTGCCTGAACGGCACTGGCTCCGGAGAAAACCAGCGCGGCAGCAATGGCGGCACCGACAAGTTTGGATGAGAACTGGCGCATCTGCGTCTCTTTCATCTTCTTAAGCATTACGGTCAGGTGCCGCGGTCGCCCCAGCCGGAGCGCCACCACCACCGGAAGAACCATCCGAATGGCTGCCCCCGTTTTCAGCCAGCACAGCATCAGAGATGCTGGTCGGCACTGGCTTGGGTGTCTCGATGAGACCGAGGACGGGCATGACAATCAGGAAGAAAGCGAAATACGCCGCTGTGAAAATCTGCGCTGCAAGCACATACCCGCCTTCAGCCGGCTGGCCGCCAAGCCACCCCAGAACCAGGCAGACACCGACAAAGATCCAGAAGAACTGCTTGTACAGCGGGCGATAGCGCGCTGACTTCACCTTCGAGGTATCAAGCCATGGCAGGAAGAACAGGATGGCGATCGCGGCGAACATCGCAATCACACCGCCCAGTTTCGCTGAGATAGGACCAATGTCAAAAGTGATGGCACGCAGAATTGCGTAGAACGGCAGCAGATACCACTCAGGCACAATGTGCGACGGTGTCACCAGCGGGTTGGCTTCCACATAGTTCACCGCATGACCAAGCACGTTGGGATCGTAGAACACGAAGTAGGCGAACAGGATGGCGAAGATCGTCAGCGCGAACGCATCCTTCATTGTGTAATACGGATGGAACGGCACCGTATCCTGCGCGTCCTTTACCTCAACACCCGTCGGGTTGTTGTTGCCCGGCACATGCAGGGCCCAGATGTGGAGGAACACCACACCGGCAATCATGAACGGGAACAGGTAGTGCAGGGAGAAGAAGCGGTTGAGCGTCGCATTGTCGATGGCAAAGCCACCCACAAGCCATGTCTGCAACGGCTCACCCACAAGCGGGATCGCGCCAAACAGAGCGGTAATCACGTTCGCGCCCCACAGGCTCATCTGGCCCCAAGGCAGCAGATATCCCAGGAAGGCAGTCGCCGTCATCAGCAGGTAGATGATCACACCGAGGATCCACAGCACCTCGCGTGGCGCCTTGTAGGAACCGTAATAAAGCCCGCGGAACATATGCAGGTATACGGCGAGGAAGAACATCGACGCGCCGTTGGAGTGCACATAGCGCAGCAGCCAGCCATAGTTCACGTCCCGCATGATCTTCTCGACGCTGGCAAACGCCAGGTCCACATGCGCGGTGTAGTGCATCGCAAGGATGATGCCGGTGACAATCTGAACAGCAAGGCAGAAGGTCAGAATGGCGCCGAATGTGTACCAGTAGTTCAGGTTTTTCGGCGTCGGAAAGTTGATCGCCGTGTCATGGGCCACCCGCATCAGCGGAAGGCGGTCATCCATCCACTTCGCAAAGCCGTTTGACGGCTGATATGTCGATTCGTGAGCCATGTATGCCTCGTCTTGTGCGTGCTTGTCTCTAGCGAGCGGGTGGGATTAACCGATACGGATGCGTGTGTCGGACAGGAATTCAAGCGGCGGAACCGGAAGGTTCTCCGGCGCGGGACCACGGCGAATACGACCGGCTACGTCATAGTGCGAGCCGTGGCATGGGCAGAACCAGCCACCGAAATCGCCCTGATTGGTAAGCGGCACACAGCCCAGATGCGTACATACGCCAACGAGCACCAGCCACTTTTCACTGTCTGATGCCGCGCGGTTGATGTCCTCAGCGTCGGCAGCGGGATCAATATTGGCGTTACGCGCAATCGGGTCGGGAAGCTCGTCCATGGTGACGGCTTTGGACTCTTCGATTTCGGCCGGTGTGCGGTGACGGATAAAAATGGGCTTGCCGCGCCACATGATCGTTACCACCTGACCTTCAGCAACGTTGCTGATGTCCACTTCCGTGGACGCCAGCGCGCGCGTGGAAGCATCCGGGTTCATCTGGTCGACCAGCGGCCAGACGGCAAAGGCACCGCCAACAGCAGCAAACGCGCCGGTGGCCACATACAAGAAGTCGCGACGGGTGGGCTCTTCGCCTGCCTCGGTCACTGCTGAATTAGCGTCTGCCAACGGATGGATCCTCCGGACTTGGATATTCGGTCATGCGCCCCGGCGAGGGCTGCACAATGGTCTAACCAGCAACGAAAACGACGCAGAATTGTTGGTAGGACTCATGGGTACGCTTACTGAAAAGCTGGCGCGTCGCTTCGTTCTTTTGCCACCCGTGACGCTAAATTGTCCACCCCCGTGGGGTTATGTGGCACGATGACGCAAGTTTTCGCTGCCAAGTGACTGATATGTCTGGCAAAAGCCGCAGCGGAGACACGACGCCGCAGCCCCTCCGCCACCCTCGGCCCTGACGTAATGAGCGAGTCACACCAATGCGCCTGGCGCTCTTTGAGCCCGATATCCCCCAAAATGCCGGCACGGTCATGCGAATGGCGGCCTGCATGGGCGTTGCTGTGGACATCATAGAGCCCTGCGGTTTCACCCTGTCGGACCGGCGGTTCCGCCGTGCGGGCATGGATTATCTGGAGCATCTGGACCTTGCAGTGCACCCCTCTTACGAAGCATTCGCATCTGCGCCGGCCAGAACCGGCAGCCGCACCATCCTGCTGACCACCAAAGCCGCCACTGCCCACCACGAGATCACCTATCGGCCCGGCGACACCCTGATGGTAGGACGCGAAAGCGCCGGCGTGCCGGACCATGTTCACGATGCCGCAGACCTCCGCGTTAAAATACCCATGGCGCCGATCCCATCTTTGCGCTCGCTCAATGTGGCCATGGCAGCCTCCATGGTACTTGGCGAGGCGCTACGCCAGACCGGACAGTTTCCCGCCCTGGCACCAGCACACAAGACTGACGACCAAACGGTCGCACCTGCACACATTGCAACTGGAGTATCCCCGTGAGTGATGCCGCCCTTTCCCACCCAAACACCGCCGACTACGTCAGCGAGGATCACAAGGCCACGGCTGCTGCCTGGTTCCGCCAGCTGCGCGATGATATCTGCGCGAGCTACGAGAAAATCGAGGACGAACTGACCGGCACCTATGCGGACAGGCCCGCAGGCCGCTTTGAGCGCACGCCATGGGAACGTGGCGAGGCGGGCGAAGACAAGGGCGGCGGCGAGATGTCCATCATGAAGGGCCGCGTCTTTGAGAAAGTCGGCGTCCACATCTCGACCGTCTATGGCGAGTTTTCCGAAGAATTCCGGCAGCAGATTCCCGGCGCCGAAGATGACCCGCGCTTCTGGGCCAGCGGCATCTCCCTGATTGCCCACATGCAGAACCCGCTCGTGCCGGCCGTCCACATGAACACCCGCCACGTTGTCACGACCAAAGGCTGGTTCGGCGGCGGCGCCGACCTGACGCCGGTGCTCAACCGCTACCGTAATCAGGAGTTTGAAGATTCTGTCGAATTCCACGCAGCCATGAAGGCGTCCTGCGATCCGCACGGCGCGGACTACTACAAGCGCTTCAAGGAGTGGTGCGACGAATACTTCTATCTGCCCCACCGTGACGAGCCACGCGGCATCGGCGGCATCTTCTACGACCGTCACAACACCGGCGACTGGGACAAGGACTTTGCCTTCACCCAGGATGTGGGCCGCGCCTTCCGCGACATCTACCCGACGCTCGTGCGCAAGCGCATGAATGATCCGTGGACGGAAGAAGAACGCGAAGAACAGCTCATCCGCCGCGGGCGCTATGTGGAATTCAATCTGCTCTATGACCGCGGCACCACCTTCGGCCTCAAGACAGGCGGCAACGTGAACTCAATTCTGTCGTCCATGCCGCCGGAGGTAAAGTGGCCGTAAGGCAAGCATCGATCAGGGCACAACGCCTGTTCAGGACATAACAAAGGGGACGGTCACGCATGACCGTCCCCTTTTAGCATCGGCTGGCAAAAGTCGGGGTGTGCCCATAAGTGGAGGGGGACTCCACAGGGGTAAGGACACAACTCTCGTCAGCCAATCCGCGTTCGCCTTGCCTGGCGCTTACTGAACTGACTCAGTCCTTGTAGTCAGCACCGCGATATTTGAGGTCGTGGCCATGCTTGGCGTCTTCATGATGCGCCTTGTACGAGGACCCGCGATAGTTGACCTTCTCGCCTTCCTTGTACTCGTGGTGGGCTTCAACTTCCTTGTTGCCGCCCTTGTTCTCCATGCCGCGATAGATTTTCTTCTCAGACATTTTTTCACTCCGAAGTCGTCAGAACGGACCTGGTCCGCTGCGACACTCCGTGGCGTTCTGTCCTTGGGAATGAGCCTTCGCCAAATCCGTTGGAGAAGACACCAAACGTCACGCCACCGTTGCTACAAATCGACGGGGAAGCCCAAACAGCACCCTGCCAGCTTGAACTTTTGACGCATGCCCAATGCGGCGGATGACAAGATCAAGTCTTGAAACCAGCCCCTCAAGTCTTGTCGGCATTAACCACGTAAGCAACAGAAAAATAAGAGTTTTTCGGCGTTTTTGCGGCCGAAATTGCTGCCTTTTTCATCAACTGCACAAGCATTGGACAGGTGTAAGCTGATCCACCGGTGCACGGTGTCAGCTCTGACTACAAATCAGGCTGGCATCCAGACCGCACAGCTTGTGTGCAACGTCGTTTGCGGGAAAATATATCCCATGGTTGACAGGCTTATCTCATCGGTCACAGGCGCCGCAGGCATCTACTCCAGTCTCGTCTGGCTGGCAGGGTTCGTCTTTGGCGTTGTCAGGGAACTCGTCCTCACCCCATCCATGGGCCCTGTCTGGGCCCAGCTTGGTGAAGCACCGTTCATGGCAATCATCACGTGGCTGGTCGCCGGGTTTGTGATGAAGCGGACTCGTGTCACGCCTCTAGCCATAGGGCTGCTGGCAACAGTGTTTTTGCTGATCGTTGAAACAGCCTTTGCAGTCGGCATACGCGGCCACTCAGTCGCCACCTACCTTGATGCCTATGACATCACCCAAGGCACGGTGTTCCCGCTGCTCATCATATGGTTTGCAATTGCCCCCTGGGTAAGAGCCCGGGCAGGCACACCGTCCTAGTAAATCGTCGCCTGCACAACCGCCTTGAGACGCTCGATGATGGAGAACTCATCCTCGGTGAAGTCGGAGTCGATCCACCATTCTTCCACTTCGTCACGTACGCGGCTGATCTCGGGCCCTTCGGGCACACCGGCTGACATGATCATCGAGCCGGTCAGCGGAAGTTCAGGGCGTTCCCAGCTGTCGGCCATGGCCAGCAAAGCCCGCCACTGGAACGCGTTGGTGGTCTTGCCGTCATCGGCCCAGCCGAGCATCACCCGGTCCTTGAAGAGCTGCAGACCCAGATTGTAGAGCGCCCGGCGCACTTCGCGCATGGAGAGGTAGCAGACGATTTTCGTCTGGTCCGTATGCATGGCCGCCAGACGGTCCCGGTCCGCGTTGGAGAGCTTCAGGCGCTTGGCGGCACTCGCCGCTGATGCCTGGCCGTCAACAATTGCACCCAGACGCAGGACCGGGTCGCTTGAAAACAGCTGGGTAACCTCAATGTCGAGCACGCGCTCAAACCGGTCGAGCCTTGATGCTTCCGGCAGCACATCCGTCAGAATGCCCGCCGCCGCCATGGCGCGCACAACCGGCGCCGCATTGTCCGCCCCCAGCAGCTTGAGAAGTTCTACGTGAATGCGTTCAGCGGACAGCTGCGACAGACCTTCACGGTTCTCAGCACAGGCCTGCAGACCCGTGCCATCAAGCTCGCCCTGGCCATAGGCTGCATGAAATCGGAAGAACCGCAGAATGCGCAGATAGTCTTCCTTGATGCGCAATTCGGCGTCACCGATGAACCGCACCCGCTTTGCCTTGATGTCGTCATAGCCGCCAAGCGGGTCATGTATCGTGCCGTCAGCATCGGCATAGAGGGCATTCATTGTGAAGTCGCGCCGTTCAGCGTCCCCCTGCCAGTCCTGGGTAAACGCAACATCGGCGTGCCGCCCGTCGGTCTCCACATCCACCCGCAGGGTTGTCACTTCATAGGACCGGTCAGCACCAACAGCCATCACCGTGCCGTGATCCGCACCAATGGGCACAACCTTGAACCCAGCTGCTTCCAGCTTGGCGGTTGACGCAGCGGGTTCGTCCGTCGTGGCAATGTCCACATCCGCCACCGGAACGGACATCAGGGCGTTGCGCACACACCCGCCCACAAAGCGGGCCGTTGCCCCGTCATTGAGCACGGACATGACTTTCTGCGTTTCGGCGTCACGAAGCCAGATCTGGTTTGTGATGGAAGGGGTGTCGCTGGGCATGTGTCGTCTACTCCGAAGAATTCAGTCTTTTTAAAATCAGTTACTCAGTATCCGCAGGTGCCGGGTCCGCCGGCGCCGAGTCAACCGGTGCAATATGGCCCGGCACGATACGTCCATCCTCCATGCGCGGTGGCACATAGGTGCCGTCTCCCGCCGGCGTGCCGGAAAAGACCGCAAGATAAACCAGCCCGGCCGCCACCATGGCTGTCCCCAGCCCAAGTAACCAGGCAACCGGCGCATCATTGAACGCCCCGCCAGATGCCAGGCTACGCCGCTGCACCATCAGCACATACAGCGCCCACACCACAAACGGCGTGGCAAACAGCAGAAGCTGGATCAGAATAACTCGCAACATGATGTTTAAGTGTCCTTTGGTCTACGCGCCGTGCGTTAGATCAAGTGAGTGCGCAAACGCGCGTTCGTAGAGATTGACGATCATACCAGCCGTCGCTCCCCATATGTAATGGCCGTCATAGGGCATGGCATAAAAGGTGCGGCGCTTGCCCTTCCAGGTCGCCGAGTGCCGCTCGTGGTTGTCCGGGTCCATGAGAAACGACAACGGCACTTCAAAGGCTTCGTCCACTTCGCCGGGATTCAGTGTGAGATCAAACCCGGGCTTCACGAACCCCACCACCGGCACCACACGAAACCGCGTCCCTGTCTCATAGGCATCCAGAAACCCGGCAACATCCACAAAGCTGCGATCAAGCCCGACTTCTTCCTCTGCTTCACGCAGCGCGGCATCAACCGGACCGTCGTCTTCAGGGTCAATGCGGCCGCCGGGAAAGGCGACCTGGCCCGCATGGCTGGACAGATCACCGGACCGCTCCGTCAGCAGCACATGGATGCCGTCCGCGTGCTCTATCAGCGGCACCAGCACCGCCGCCTCCCGAATGGCCATGCTTTCATCAATGTCATCGGGATCATTGAGCTTGAAGTCGCCATTGAGCAGATCGTCCGGCTCGGCAAGCGCCGGCGGGTCCAGCCGCAGGCCGGCCATCAGACGGGATCGAAATTCATCAGAAGGGCGCATCAGGCAAGAGTATCCTATTCCCAGACGATCCTAGTCGATGCCAAGATCAGCAGCAGGCTGCATCTTGAAGAACACATTACCGCTCCAGATGCCAAACCATTCCTCGCCATCTACCTTGTGCGTCCTGCCCAGTTCCACAAGGTCGTAGTAGACGGCACGATTGATCCGCGCCTCAAGGCTCCTACCCCCTTGCCCCCGCACATGCACATAAGGCGCGGGCTCTTCCGTCTGCGGATGAATGTCAAAGCGGATCGCATGGTCCAGCCCTGCCACCACCACATCACCAACCGATGTTGTGAAGGCCAGCGTTTGCTGCGTCCCTTCGCCCGCCACCTGCATGGCCACCGCCACAAATGGCACATCGTCCACACTGATCTGCGCCTGTTCGGCCGGCGTCACCAGATGATAGGACCCGTCTTCTTCACGGATAAGGATCGACGCAAAGAGTTTCACCAGCTTTGCGCGTGAAATTTCACCGCCCTGATAGTGCCAGGAACCGTCTCGGGCGATTCGCATATCAATGCTGTGTTTACGCTCAGGATGCCACTTGTCCACAGGCGGCAGACCCGACCGGGAAGCCATTTCGGCTTCTTTCAGGCCCATCACGGCCTTTTCAACGTCTTCCTGATCAGTCGTATCACTCATGGCGCCTGCTTTAGGGTAGGGTCATAATCTGAACACAGGCGTTTTCGACAACTCGTCGTCGCCGCCAGCGGCAGCCCCCTTACCGTTCCTTAAGTGGGAATGGGTGCGTATGAGGATATATGTAGGGTCATGACCTCTCTGAGTGAAGCAAACGACGACGTAATCCACGCGGTCGACCAGACCGGCGAACAGATCACCCGCGTGAAAGAAGCGATCGGACGGCTGGTTTTCGGCCAGGATCAGGTCATTGAGCGGGTGTTGATAACCATACTGGCAGGTGGCCACGGCCTGCTTGTGGGTGTGCCCGGCCTTGCCAAAACACGCCTGGTCCACACCACGGGCATCGTGCTCGGCCTTGATGACCGGCGCATCCAGTTCACGCCTGACCTGATGCCCGGCGACATTGTGGGTTCCGAAGTCCTCGAAGAAGGTGACGGCGGCCGCCGCGCCTTCCGGTTCATTCAGGGACCCGTGTTCTGTCAGTTGCTGATGGCTGACGAAATCAACCGCGCCAGCCCGCGCACCCAGTCAGCTCTCCTTCAGGCCATGCAGGAGCGCCACGTGACGGTTGCCGGCCAGCGCCATGAACTGCCCCGCCCTTTCCATGTGCTCGCGACACAAAATCCGCTCGAGCAGGAAGGCACGTATCCGCTGCCCGAAGCGCAGCTTGACCGCTTCTTGATGCAGATCGACGTCAACTATCCCGACATGGAAGCCGAGCGGCGCATGCTGCTGGAAACAACAGGCGACGCGGAGGCAACGGCTACCGCTGTCATGCACCACAACGATGTGGAAGCCGCCCAGCGCCTGGTCCGCCGCATGCCGGTGGGCGAAAGCGTCGTGGATGCGATCCTGCACCTCGTGCGCAGCGCCCGCCCGGAAGAAACCGATCTT
>JGI12316J15310_10000973_pt4 | contig 10049 bp, 11 predicted proteins | sample MarCyaLeptolynsp_FD_15310 | JGI IMG/M metagenome (IMG submission 15310)
CTGGGTAATTTGATTGATCGCGCTCTGTTTGGAAAAGTCACTGACTTTATTGATTTCTATTATCAAGCTGATAGCTGCTTTTTGTTTTTCTTTTATTTACCCAACAGCGGCTGCCATTGGCCTACCTTTAATATTGCCGATATTTTAATATCTATTGGAGCCGTAATAATGGCAATACAAATTTTTCGTGAGAACCCTGCTAATGCAACCGATTGAGATTAAACTTGCCAACCCACGTGGTTTTTGCGCCGGCGTTGATCGTGCGATTGAAATAGTAGAACGCGCACTTGATCAATTTGGTGCGCCTATCTATGTGCGTCATGAAGTTGTACACAACCGTTTTGTTGTCGATACGCTACGTGAAAAAGGCGCAGTATTTGTCGATGAACTTGATGAGGTACCAGATAACTCAACAGTAATATTTAGCGCACATGGTGTATCAAAAGCAGTACGCAAGGAAGCTGAGCAACGCAAATTAACCGTGTTTGATGCTACTTGCCCTCTTGTTACAAAAGTTCATATTGAAGTAGTACGTAATTGCAAACAAGGGCGTGACACCATCTTAATTGGTCATAAAGGCCATCCAGAAGTCGAAGGTACAATGGGCCAATTCACAGGCGAGCATGGTGGAAAAATATTTCTTGTCGAATCTCCTGAAGATGTAGACAAGGTTATTGTTAGTCATCCAGATGAAATTTCTTATGTTACCCAAACTACCCTTTCGGTTGATGACACCAAAGAGATTATTGAAAAACTAAAACAACGTTTCCCAAACATACGTTCACCAAAACGCGATGACATATGCTACGCAACACAAAACCGCCAGGATGCCGTAAAAAATCTCGTGCATGACTGTGATTTATTATTAGTCATTGGCTCGGTGACAAGCTCTAACTCAAACCGTTTAAGAGAAATCGCTGAAAAGAATGGTATTGAATCTTATTTGATTGATGATGCTGAACAAATAAATTGTGATTGGTTAAAAAATAAATCTAATATTGGCGTCACTGCTGGTGCTTCGGCACCTGAAGTACTGGTTAAACAGGTTGTAGAAAAACTATGCAATAAAACTCACGCTAGAGTAACTGAAGTTGATGGAGTCGAGGAAAATATAACTTTTGCTGTACCTAAAGAATTACGTACAGCTAGTTAGTACTACCAAGCGTATTCTGGTGTTTTTGCATTCCTTGAATTATAAGTCAACGGTGTATCACTCCCATCACCAAAGTTAGGGTTAGCTGTTAACAATATACAATTACTCAATGGGCCTGTATCACACTGTGATGCAACTATTATGTAGTACTCATTATCTGTAGTGACCTTCTCTCCTTCTCCCGCATCTGGATAGCCTAGATCACTAATTAAATTTTCTGTATAAGTGCTATTATCAGTAAAATGTCTACGCTGCAGCTGCATAATTTCCACTAGCTTTACTTTTGCATCTGCATAACGCGTTTTTTCCACATGGTCTTGATAAGCTGGGTAGCCAATTGCAGCAAGGATACCTACTATTGAAACAACTATTAGCAACTCAACCAGTGTAACCCCAAACTGCGAAATATATTTAGTGTTCAATTGATTCTTTTATCTAGTCGAATTGATATCGCAATCAAGAATCCACAATTGCGTGATTACTCTCGGCGCATTTAAGCTGTCACCACTTAATACAAATGCAACACTTTCATTATTAATGAAAAATGAGTCTTCATCCTCATCAAATTCACAATCATCATCACTAGCATCAAATATCTCAATATTCTCATCCAGCCTATATAAACGTGAACCTAGGTTAACAAACGGGTCAGCAAAAAAATTACCGCCACCGCCACCAAAAGTCAGTCTGCCAAATCTCAAACTCTGTGGATTTACATTTAAGCTACTAAAACTACAGTCAGCATTAGGAAAATTAGCAGACGTTAAGTTCGGTATGACACTGGAAGAACTACAATCTTCAGCATACAAATTCACACTACTGCTTACTGCTAACAAGAGTATAAGCGCAACATTACCCAGCTTCATTAAAACTCTACCTCACGCCAAGCTTGCCGACCAACTAGTTCTGTTCTAGCGGTATTTGTTAATATAGCGTCAATATCAGTATTTGATAACTGAGTGATTCGATAGTCCCCAAAAAAAGTTGAGTCAGTTGGACTCGACTTAAATCGAATACCAGTTATCACTTTTGACTCGTTTGCCACTTGAACATTGTCACTCGAATCAAATACGCTATCATTATTGATATCGAAAATAACTTCTTCACCAGCAGTTCCCGTCTGCGGGTCAAGCGCTAATGAAAAACCACCAGGCGCAGGATCGCAATTAAGTGCCTGCGGAATTAATGTGTTTGTAAACAAGATACCGTTACGTAACTGCAAAGATCGGACAGCTTTTTCACCCGGGAACTCTACTCCACCAGTACTTTGCCCTTGTGCAGGCACATCAAAGTCGATAAACCAACCCTTGCTAGTTAACGTAGTAGCATTATCACTAAGAATTCTTACATCAAATGTTTCGCCTGTATCAGGATCGGTAAACTGCAAGTTAGATAATTCCTGTTCAATTAAATCAGCAACATCAACCTGGTCACCTGAAAAATTATCAACCACACCATATATGGACTGAATATTAGTGTCAGTTGCATCACTATTAGTAATATAACTACCAGTAGCAAATATCACGATGACATCGTCGGAAGTCCCGGCCTCGTTATCTACAACAATCGGCCGTGTTGTAATAGGTTGGCGGTCATTAGTTCCAGAGTATCTTGCTTCGAATAAGACATAGCGGTTACCACTTAAATCCCAATCGTTAGGGTCAGCACTACTTATATCAACTGCATGTAAATTACCAAATAAATCACCTGCATAGAGTTGATCTATCGTTCCGTTGCCATCTCGATCAATTGCTCTGACACCGCCAATACCATTAGGCGTACCTATTCCATTTGCACCTAAATCAATTTTTATGAGGTCACCAGACTCATCCCAACTTCCATCTATACCTCTGTCTATAAATAAAATATATATAACTGCAGGACCATCAACACCTGTATTGTTATAACCATTTCCAAAAACCGCGACCCATCTTTGTTCACCACCATCAATTGCATTACTCATTCCAATTACTGGTTCTGAAAATGAAAGACCAAGGTCACTCACCAAACCATCGGGGGAAGCATCTGGGTCATCTTCAGGACCGAATTCCCACAGTACTTGTTCGGCAGGATTATCTAATGGGTCTGAATCGGTAATGTTCAATGCATAATATCCACGCCCGCCAGCACCTAGGCCTCCAATTACTATAGTATTCCAACTTCGAGGACCCGTTCCATTAGCCCTTATATAAACATCTTCAACAATAGGTGTACTGTCTACATAGAATCGATGTCTGTATTCAGGGAAAGTTAATTCGGATAAATTTTCATAAACAAAACTTGGCACATATGCGAATCTCTCAACCCCTCCTCCTACCTCGATACTCGCATCAAACACATGTAACATACCGTCATTCGCAGCAACTAATACTGAAGGATCTCTGTTTAATATGTCAGGGTCCGACTGAAAATCAAAATAAGTTTCACCATCCTCGCTAGGCCAAGCGCCACCAAAACGTCCAACGGCTTGTGGCTGGCCTACAAATACTGGCGCAGCATTAGCAATCGTACCTAGCTTGGCAAAATGTACTATCCCACCTCCTGTACTTGTTGTCTCTGGACGCATTCTAAACTGTCCCGTATCAAAGCTGGTACCTTCGCGCGCTGTCAAACCCCTTAAATAATCTAATCGATCTTGCCCAAGTACCAGCGACCCAGGCATAGGTTGATTGAGCTGAGCTTGTTGAGTCGGATCTAAATCATCAAACTCAAAATCGATCCCATCATTATTTTCATTGGAATAAGTGATTATATTTCTTTGCGAATTACTGGCACCATTATCACCAATCAGAACATCCAGTTGATTAGCCGCACTCCATTTAAAATCGGGTTCACTATCACTTTCTATATTAAGCGTTCCATCAGCGTTAATTAAAATTTGTTGTGCAGTTAAATCACCTGAATTACTGGTCGAATCGAAAAACGTCCGGTAGATGACTAAGTCTGCGTTAGTCCCTTGTGTGTTAATAGCTACAGGTGTAGTCGAGCCTACACCTTGAGCAACAAGACTGCTTAGCTTTTCTACTCCGCTGTTGCTACCTGATAAAGACTCAGAAGCACTAATATATTCTCCACGACCACTAAAGGCTGCATGTACTAGGTTCTGTAATAATCCAATATCAGATTCCAGAGGGCTCAACCAGGCAAACGGAAGGTCCAATCCATTTTCATTATTCTCAGGAAACTGTAGAAATGCTGCTTCTTCAGTTTCTAATGGAACAGTGTAGGTCACTACATGGGTTTTAATATGTTGATGTAATCTATCCTCTACCTCTAAAGGTGAATCATTTGTGAATGGGTAGCGATTAATATCTGCTGCTGTAGGTTGTACATCATCTGGCAACGATGACTGAAGATCATCCCTGTAAAATCTAATAGCTACATCAGAAAATGTTCTTACTTGATCTGTATCGATAGCAAACAGCCCTGATGATGCAGTATCTGCAAATGGCTCACCAGTGAATTCACCCGCTTGACTATCTACATCTTCATTTGTATTACCAAACGTAATTACAAAACCATCATTAGAAAAGGCGCCATTAGAGCCATTCTGGAAACCATCACTAGCCAAGATAATATGATTAGGTTGGCATGTACCCGCAGGTGCCGGCTCTGAAGGACAGTCAAAACCACTGGAAAAAATATTATTACTTTGACACCCTAGATACTGCGCGGCTTGAACATAGCGATCATCAAAACGGGAATTTGTCATCTCATTAGGCGATAAAGAATAAAGTGCATCAAGCAGATCTCGTTTAGCCCCTTCATCTTCAAAACTTTGATTCATTTCTTCTACTTCTAATGAAGAGACACTAGTGTTTAACTGGGTGAGCCCGATACGCGTATCATTTTGACCAGCTATAAAATTTCCAAGTAGCGCTTTGGCCCGTAAATGTCGGCTACGATGATAGCTAAACCAGTTGGCAAAATTTTGTATATTTGGATAATTTTCATCGACGAGGGTTTCAAGACCTTTATCAAAGTCACCGTCTTCGCCTAGGCTGCAAGTATAATAACGAAAATTATTTATGCCCGTTGCAGCGGGGTCCGGATCTTCGATATCTATAGTTGGTGAATTTGCTAAATAAGGGTCTAAGGGCGCCGCATCAACTTGCGCCGGTGGAAATGGTGTGCCGTCACTTCGCAGCCCTGGCCAGGGCTCATATGTTTGATCAGGGTCATAATACAGTGTATTAAAACTTGAACACCTAAAGCGCCACGCTTCCTCATCGGCTACATAACAATTAGCCTGATCACTACCAGCAGATACATTTGGCGAATACTGATTAGCTGAAGACTTTACCCCATAAGCATAACCACCAAAAGCAGCTGCGATGAGTTCACAACCATCACGATGTGTGATTTGAAGCTCAGCTTGTGTAGAACCATGATTACTACCATCTGGATTAGGTGCAAAAAATAACCCTGAGCTAAGTGCGTCCGCAGTCATAACTTCAAAGTCCATACTGCCAGAGTCGTCAAACAGTATCATGACATTGGGTTCTACAGTAGGTGTTAACTCCAAAGGAGTTTGCGCAATATCGCCAATTGGTTCTAACGCTAGAGCCATGCTAGAAAGAAACAACATGGAACTTAATACAGCAATATAGATTTGACTGCTTAAGCTATGATTTTTGTCCTGCATGCAACTTTTTTTGTTAATTAGAAACGCCATACATCGCCTCTAACACAACTTGTGTATTATCAGAACCACCTGTGCCACGCGCAGTTATTTTGAACATTTGTATTAATGCTTCCGTGCCTCTTGCCTGATATGAACTATCAACGTTAAGAATTCTATCCGTATCAGATACCACCGGTCCTATGTGCTGAATAACATAACGCGGTTTTGAACGCACACCACCTTGAGTGTCTTCTGTGCCATCAATAACAACCACATTATCGACTTCTACGGCATCAGTTTCCCAGTCAATTTCATTCCATACTTCATCGTAAAGGTTAGCTAACAAACCATCGGATTCATCATTATCAAATGCACCCAGATTTAATACACCACTATCCAAGTATTGTTCGGCAGCACGTATAGCGGACTCAGCCGCTTCAAAAGCTGTCATTTTATCTTTTACATTATTCGACATCTGTTCCTGCAAGCCAGACGACTGCATACTCGTCACTGCAAGCAAGGTCACTACCGCCAGCATAATCAAGCCAACTGCCAACACCACACCTTGCTGATGAATTTTACTAGTCATAATCACTACAAGTTACGCAAACTTACTGTCATGGATGCGACATAACGCTTACGCTGGTCTTCTTCATGAGAAACTGTGGTACTTGGACCAATCAACGTATTGGCAACCACATACCTATTATCATCAAGGTCATTGCCTTCACGAAGTCCATCTTCACTGGCATATAGCAAACCAATTCTCACTGCTACTACGTTTTGCCAATCAGCCGCAGTACTAAGTAGTGCGTCATTAGCACGCAGATAACGATTAGCAATACCGTCACCAGTACTGTCATAGCCATACAGCAACTGCATATTTTCAATCCCTTCAGCCAACTCTTCTGTCTCGGGCGCATTCTCACCAGCACCATTTACATTCAGGTAACTTCTGTAGAGAGAAAATCCATTACCAGATGAGGATCCAGATGAGGATGCAGTAATGTAGTAAATTACCGCTGAATAATTAGCTATCTGAGCATCATTGCCAAAGGAGTGGTTTATTGCGCCGTTGTTTCCTGGAACCGCGGCGTTATCTGCAAGCGTAACTGTATCAGTCCCTACATTACTTGCCTGGAATAAGCGCGCATTACTTGAATCACACGCAATCATCAAACTACCGTCTTCAACCCAACTCGACTCAACATCCCGCTGTAAAATGAATTGATTATTACTGGCATCAAATAATTGGACTCCTGCAACTCTAGCACCACCGCGCAGTACCATAATGGCATCCGAACCGACTTTTGCATTAGCAACTAAATTTGTTGGTGGAAGTGTTGTACTTGTATCGCCTTCAAAACCCAGTATCGGAGTATTAAACAACTGTGCCCACCATGCATTGGAGTCCACGATGGAAACTGCATTTTGCGGCTGGCTACATGGGATGTAACCTGCCATGCGAATATCTTTGGCCAACATCTCCGCTGAAGCACGGGTATTTTCTTGCAAGCGCGATAATCCCTCAGTCACACGATAAGTAGTTTTTGAACCCAGGTAAACTTGTAGTATGCCGGCCACCAGTATCAAGCTAAGCAGCAAACCCACCATTAGCTCCACAACTGTAAAGCCAGATTGTTTAAATGTTTTATATCTCATCATAAACTGGTGAACATTCTCACTTGGTATGCATCACCATTAGTGTCTGTCCAACTTACCGTAACTGTTGTTTGTCCGGTAACTGCATCCGGGGCAGAAACACTGCCGGCACCACTGGGCAGAGTGGTTTGTGTACCTAAACCACTACATAGAGCATTGTTGTCATATTTGCGTAAATCACATTTCCATTCATTTACATCAAATAAAGCCATCTCCGCGGGGCTACAAGAACTTACAGAGCAGTCCACAGATACTAGCGGCGGGGAATCTGAAAACCCTGTTACATAGTTATTACCAGCAGATCTTGCATACTCACGATTGGCACGCATCCTATCCACCATGCTTTGTGCAAGTGTGGTTGCTTGTGTTCTTAAGTGCGCATTGTAACTGCTAGAGATGCTCTGCCCTTGTAGATTTGCCAAGCCAAGTAAGCCGACTGATAAAATTAATAATGCAATCAGTACTTCAAATAAACTAAAACCCTGATTATCTTTATAGCTAATCATCATGTTGCACAATCCGGCATATTGTCGCCATTGTTAAACAGTGGGACGCCCTCTGCATTATAGTTTGCTAGATGCACACGACCTGAGCGAATCAGCGTAACCATCTTAGCTCTACTAGTATCGTTCTCTATACACAGCCGCACGCTGCCATTGAGAGGCAAATTAATTCTTCCTGCCGGTGTATATGGGATCGAAGTATTGTAAGAGCCTGTACCACGCAACGTCATGCCTGCAGCAATTCTTTCACCTTGCCAAATCAACTCTTCGTTATTGTTATCAGAGTCACGGGAACCATCTGCATTTACATCAACGAAAATTATCCAACCATTGTCGTATCCTCCAGCATTAGCACACTCTATACCGTCGTTACTCGGACATACTACAACGCGTTGGTTACGTTTGATTGATTCACTACGCGCAAGCGCAAGCGAGGAAATGAAGCGATTAATATTGGATGTTAATTGGTTGCGTTCCATAAGTCCCTGGAAGGAGGGCACACCTAAAGTGAGGATTACCGCAGCCACGGCAATGGTTAACATCAACTCAATGATAGTAAAGCCAGCTAAGAACTTGTTTTTTAAAGCAGTCTGTTTCATCCAAAAATACAAACCTGAGGGTATAAACAACTAGTGTGGTGTGTATTTTTCAAAGTATAGAGGATTGTACGAACTAGAAAAGACTTAATTCGCGTCGCATTGTACGCAGCACTTTGAATGAATTACTTTAACTGAGTAATTCATCATTCTGGATAATTGTGAGTTTTGAAAAATATTGCTGAAAAATAAACCGTAATCACTTAGAGGGAATTTGAAAAATTTGCCCCCATCAACACGTTAAAGGTAGTTATTTAAATTAACGCCTTAAGTCACTAACGTATTTAGGCGATAAATTTACCCATTGCTGTTGCTGGAAATTACGTTTAATTAACTCAGTGACAGGTACAACTTCAATATTGTGCTCTAATAAGGTTGGAAGGTAATTCTGTAGTAACTTAATGGTTGCCGGATAAGGGTGACCTATGGCCAACGCATAACCCTTACGTTTCGCAATTTTCTTCAAAGATTTAAGTTGACGGTTTATGTCCTGTTCTCTGCGACTATTATCCAAAAATACATCCCGGGTAATATTTGGAATGTAATGCTCTTGTGCAATTCGGCTGGCTACCGTCTGGGGAGTGGTCTTACTGTCAACGAAATAAAGGTTATCTGAGCGACTTGAAAGCACTTCCATCAGCCATGACATATGTCCCGGGTGCTGGGTTAACAAACTACCCATATGATTATTCACACCACGCGCATGCGGCACTGAGTCAATACTAATTTGCACTGAGCTCTGAAATTGTTTTTGCGTCAGTTCCAGAGTAAGCGCACCGGCTCCTAAATTTGACTGCCGCGCTGATTGCATAGGTAAATGCACCATCACTTCTTTGCCATAAGAAGCAGCCCTTTTGGCTAAACGCTTAGAATAGGGCCGATTTGGTAAAAATGAATAAGTCAGCTGATAAGGAAGGTCAATCAGTGTACGACCATGATGAAAATTGTTGCCCAAGTCATCAATAATAATCGCGACTTTATATGTCTCATGATTATGCAATGACTCACCTGCCAGTAAGTTTGAAACAGGTAACAACAAAGCCGTCGCAACTAGCAGACGGCCCAGTGATGACTTAATTTTTTTGTTTCTTATTTGGGTAAAACGTTTAAGCACTCGCCGTATCTTTATCGTTTGTATTCGCCAAATCTTTAAGAATGCTCAAGGCTTCGTTCAACACCGCATCCTCTTCACTATCGACGGCGATTGTAATATGTTTTACTTCTTTTTGTGACTCTTGTTCACTATTTTCTTGATTATTTTCTAAGTGACCCTGTAAGTCAGCCTCACGCACAAACTGGAAACGTTTGTTTTCTTCATCATCGCCACCATGAATCTCTTTAACCAAGATATCAGGCACTATGCCGTCATTTTGAATAGACTTGCCTGAAGGCGTGTAATAACGAGCCGTGGTTAACTTAAGTGCAGCACTCTCTTTAAGCGGTAAAATGGTTTGCACTGAACCCTTGCCGAAAGACTTCTGCCCCATAATCACTGCACGATTATGGTCTTG
>JGI12316J15310_10000142_pt6 | contig 10048 bp, 5 predicted proteins | sample MarCyaLeptolynsp_FD_15310 | JGI IMG/M metagenome (IMG submission 15310)
GTCTCGACCCTGTATGACGAACGCGACGACCTTGTCAAAAACAAGCTCGATGTAATCGGACCGGAAGTTCGCAAACTGATCAGCGAGATCAATCTCACTGCAACGGAAGACGATGATCCGGTCACCGCAAACTTTGCAGCGCAGGCCCAAGAGAACCTTCTCCTGGGCCGCCTTTACATGATGAAGTTCCTGGCCTCGAACGAAAAAGTGGATTTCGACAGGCTGGAACAAAGCTTCGCGGATTTTGCCGATCGGTTCCAGGCGCTTGATCAAAGCGTTGAGAATCCGCGGCGCAGAGAAATCCTGGCTGAGATCGAGCCGATGATCGGTTCCTATCTCGAGGCGGCGCGGCGTGTCCGGGACGTTATCTGGGAACGCAATGCGATCCGGGACGACACGCTCCTTGCCAAGGGGGCAGAGATCAGCCGGCAGGCCACTCTCATGAAAGAGAGCGCGGGCGTTGACGCTGAGATTATCGCATCAGAAACCCAGTCCTATCTGAGCGGTGCCATGTGGCAGCTCGGGATTGCATGTGCGATCACGTTCCTCCTCGCCATTGGTCTTGCGTTCATTATCGCCAGGGCAATCACGAAGCCCCTGACCTTGCTTGTTGCGGATGCACAGCACCTGGCCGCCGGCAACACCGAAGTCGCTTTTGCGGAAGCGCAGCGAAAGGACGAAATCGGTGTCGTCGCCAAGTCAATCGCGGGTTTCCGCGACGGCGTTGTCGAACGATTACGGCTCGAAGAGGAACAGAAGCAGGAGATGGCACAACGTGAGGCCCGCAACTCCAGGATTGCCGATGCAGTTGTCGAATTCGAGCAATCGGCCAAACAGATGCTGGATACCATCACCACCGCAACTGGGAACCTTCAGGAAACGGCCTCCATCATGACGGAGACTGCCCGCGGGACCAACGGCCAGGCAACCATGGTTGCCAGCGCGGCAGAAGAAGCGACGACCAACGTGCAGACCGTCGCTGCGGCCGCCGAGGAACTGTCTGTGTCGCTCAACGGTGTAACCAGTCAGGTTGGGCATTCCGCGGACATCGCGCAAAAGGCCACCGACGACGCCGAGCGTACCAACCGGCAGATTGCGGGCTTGGCCAATGTCGCAGAAGACATCGGCGAGGTGATCTCTCTGATTTCAACCATCGCGGAACAGACCAATCTCCTCGCGCTCAACGCGACCATCGAGGCAGCACGGGCCGGTGAAGCAGGCAAGGGGTTTGCCGTGGTGGCAGCCGAGGTAAAGGAACTGGCGAGCCAGACCGGCAAGGCAACGGAAGAAATTTCCTCCAAGATCTCGGCAATTCAATCGGAAACTCGTGAAGCCGTTGACGGCATTCAGAACATCGCCACGACAATCCAGGAGATAAACACGGTGGCGAACTCGATCGCAACGGCGGTCGAGCAGCAGACCGACGCGACGGCCGAGATATCCCAAAGCGTTGATCAGGCCTCCCAGGGTACCGCCGAAGTCAGCCAGAGCATTGTACAGGTCTCCGAGGCGGCCGCCGAGACGGATAGAGCCGCCGGAACGGTGGTCGCCGCGGCGCAGACACTGTCAAAGCAATCCGAAGAGATGCATATCGTCATCGAGAAGTTTCTCTCGACGGTAAAAGCAGCATAGCTTCGCCCTGCACAAATTTTTCGGATCCGGGAATGGCAGGTCTCTTCCCGGCTTCGAAACGCTTTTTTGAGAGTGAAACATGCGCCGGGAAACGGCTGTTCGGATCAGTTGGCAGCCACGCTGCCCGCTGCGCCGGGTTCCAGATATTTGAACGCGTTTCTGCCGCTGTTCTTTACATCATAAAGCGCGATGTCTGCATTCTTGATAATCGTGCTGACGTCATCGCAACCGGCATAGACCGGTGAGAGCCCGACACTGACACCAATCCTGATCGAGAGATCGTTGATGTTGAATGGCACCTGAAGCTTGTGCACGATGCGGCTGGCGATCACTTCCGCGACTTTCCGGTCCGAGCGATTGAGAATGATGCCGAATTCGTCGCCGCCAAGCCGGGCAACCAGATCTGTGGACCGGACACAGGATTTCAGCCGTTCACCAACTTGCCTCAGAAGCGAGTCGCCCGCGTCATGACCGTAGGTGTCATTGACCGGTTTGAACTTGTCGAGGTCGAGAAGCATGAGAATGCTTTGCGTGTCTTCATCCTGGGTCCTCAGAGTTTCATCCAGCGTCGCATTGAACAGCGTGCGGTTGGCCAGTCCGGTGAGCGTATCGTGATGGGCGGCATATTCGATCTTCTGAACCGCTAGTTCGCTTATCGTCACGTCCTCGTGTGTCCCGATCCATCCACCGCCCGGAAGCGGTGCATGAACCGCGCTGATGAACTTGCCGCTGGGATGCTTGAACTTGGACCGCACGACTTCGCCGGAGGAGAGACGGATCAGCAAGTCTCTGACATGTTCCAGCACGTCGCCATCGAATTCACCGCGGATTTTTTCTGCTTCGATCAGCTCCACGAGGGTCACGCCCTCGCGAACATCGCTTTCCGGTTTGCTGAAGATTTCGAGGTATTGCTTGTTCCAAAGCCTGAGGCGGCCGTTCACGTCAAAAACGCTCACACCCTGGCGCATGTTTGCAAGGATCGCCTCAAGTTCTTGCGATCTCAGCCGCGCGCCGCGTTCGTTTTCGGCCAGTTGCTCCTCGAGCCTCTTCCTGTCCGTGACGTCGAAGAAGTTGTAGATGAAGCCGCCCGAAGGAAGCGGTGTTCCGCGGATTTCCAGAAACGTTCCGTTGGCCGCGCTGCGAACATAGCTGTGCGGTTTGTTGCGGTCGTAGGATTTGAAGATATCCAGCGCGAGTTGCTCCGGGTCGCCGTCGCCATAGTCGCCGCGTTCCGCGTTGTGCTTCAGATAGTCGAGGAGATGCAGCTTCTGGTCGACGAAATCCTGCGGATAGCCAAGCAGCCTGGCAAACTCGGTATTCGCCGAACCAAGCTGGAAATGTTCGTCGTAATGGGCGAAACCGCCGGGAAAATTATCGAAAATGGCCTGCAGCGTATCGGCCTGTTCCTTGGTTTCCGTGATGTCTGCAAGTGAAACGACGATACCGTCCTGGCCATGCTCACCCTGGCTGTCAATCGGCCGGGCATTGACGCGAAGCCATGTTGTGCGTCCGGAGGAAGAGGTTTTCAGACTCGCGACAAGGTCGGTAACGGCATCGGGATCGTGGATGGCAAGTGCAAGCGGATCGTCATCCCCAATCGCGCCGAGTTCAGCGCATTTCAGCGAGTGGTCGAGCTCTTCAATCTGGAGGCCGACGAGACGTCTGTCCTGATATCCGAGCAGCTTTTCGGCCATCGGGTTGGCTGTTTCGATGGTTCCATCATGCGACAGCAGGAGAATGCCTTCACTCACCGCATCAAGCGTTGTCCGCTGAACCGCTTCCGCCTGGCGAATGATGAGTTCACGCTGTTTGCGTTCCGAAATGTCCATAAGACTGAACACGATCCCACCATTCGGCAGTGGCATAGACCGGACGTCCAGAACGGTTCCGTCTGCGGTTACCCTTTCCATCTGTTCGGGCTTGCCGCTCATGAAGGGGTTGAATCTGCCTTCGACGATCTTTTCGTGGTTGCCGTTGTCCTGATGCTCTTGCCGAACGGCGTGCATCATCGTCTCTTTCAGGTGCGGGCGCCGCGCAAGCAGGTCCTTTGGCAGTTTGAACGTTTTCTGGAAGGTGTCGTTGTAGTTGGCCAGGTGCAGCGTCTCGTCGAAGTGAACCATGCCGCCTGGAAAGTTGTTGAAGACGGCCTGGAGCGTATCCCCCTGGCGCTTCGTTTCCGTGATATCGGTCAGCGAGAGGACAACACCGTCCAGGCCGAATTCGTTGGCATCGTCGATGGGGGCCGCATTGATGCTGAGCCAGATGCCCGCCGCATCATTGCGCCGCTTGACTTGAACCACCATGCCATCGATCTTTGCGGCGGTGTCGAGCACGTCCCGGACAAGAACCTCCGGTGCGATGGCCTCATTGTCCACGCCGGTAAACTGCAAGCCAAGGTCCTGCAGAAGCACGCCTTTGATCTGCTCGACCTCGAAGCCGAGAAGCCCGGCGCCGGCCGCGTTTATGGTCTGTATCCGTCCGGATCTGCTGACCACGACAACACCCTCGGAAAGGGTCTGAAGCGTGGCCCGCTTCAGGGCTTCGGAATAAAGGACCGTCTGTTCGGTTTCTTTCCGCGCCGTGATGTCCTGAAGGGCTCCTATGAGCCTGATGACTTCACCGTCCTTCAGGACTGGCCGTCCGACGGCGCGCACCCAGATATCGCGTCCTCTCGCCGTGACAAATGGCACTTCCACGTCCCAGGAGACACCATTTTCGATCGCGTCCTGCACCGATGCGGCGACCTTCGCACGGCTGTCTGGAGGATAGAAGGACAAGGCAAAGTCGACCGTCGGCTTGAAATCGGCCGGAACTTCGTGAATTTCCTTGGTTTTCTCGGTCCAGGTGAGTGTGTTTGTTGCGATACAGAGTTCCCATCCGCCAACGCCCGAGACGGCCGCCACCTCTTCCAGAAGGTCACTTTCAAGAACCGCGCGCTCGTGCTCGCGGGACGCTTCGCTTAGAGCGGCTTCTTTCTCGCTGCGCAGCTGATGAGCCGATATCAGACCTTCCATCACCTTGCCGAGCCTGCGCAACTGCTCCAGTTTCTGCTCGCTTGGATTATGCGGCTTGTGATCGATGACGCAGAGTGTGCCCAGCCGGTTCTTGCCGTCGATCGAAAGCGGATAACCGGCGTAGAAGCGGATATGCGGTGCGCCCGTAACCAGCGGATTGTCCCTGAATCTTTGATCCTCGTGCGCATCGGGGATGACGAACAGGTCGTCGGACTGGATGGCGTGCTGGCAGAACGACACGTCGCGGGCAGTGCGGTCCACATCGAGCCCGCAGCGGGCCTTGAACCATTGTTCGTCCTCGCCGACCAGAGAGACAAGAGCGATCGGGCATTCGAAAATGGCGGCAACAGTGTCAACGACGGCATCGAATTCGGGCAGCTGCTCTGATCCGAGGATCTGCAGCTCCTCCAGCGCTTTCAAGCGCTCTGTTTCCGCTTTTTCCTTTGCCGTGGTCATGCCGCATTACACTGATGGGTCAAGCCCAGGTCCAGCGCCTGGTTCAGCGGCAAGTCTGAAGCAACATATGCAACAAAAGATTAAGTCCGGCGGCGTGGCCCGGTAAAATTTACGTCAGGTTGGAGGTTTGGGAGCGGCGGGATTGCAGCCGCAAACCGATGACAAACCTCGCGTGATTGGCCGCTTAGGCCGGCTAGTCAGCTTTCCTGCGGCAGACAGTCGAAATGCCTGTATCCGTTTCGGCCTTCATTCTTGACAGCGTAAAGGGCGATATCCGCCTTTTTGAGGATCGCGTTGGCGCTCTTTTCAGTACTGGAAATCGCGGTGATACCGACGCTCGCACTCACCTCAATCGTGTTGCCGTTGATGCTGTAGGGCTTCATCAGCGCGTCGACGATCCGCTTTGCAATGGCGCACACCAGATCCTGTTCTTCCGGCGAATTGCGCGCAATGATGGCGAACTCGTCGCCGCCGAGCCGGGCGACCGTGTCGTTGGAGCGCACGCATTCCTTGAGGCGGCCTGCGGCCTGGCGCAGCAAGGTGTCCCCGGCATCGTGGCCATAGGTATCGTTGACCGGCTTGAAGTCATCCAGGTCGATCATCAGCAGATCGCTTGTTTCGCCGAAATGAACCGCCTTCGTGATCGCGTCTTCAAGCTTGAGATTGAACAGCGTCCGGTTGGCCAGTCCGGTCAAGGTATCGTGGTGGGCGGCATAGGTGATTTTCTCCGTCGCCATTTCCCGCGATGTGATGTCTTCGTACGTCCCGACCCAGCCGCCGTCGGGCAAGGGCGTGCGTACGATCCCGATAATCGTGCCGTTGACGTGTTTGAACTTGGCCTTGACGACTTCGCCGGCGTCCAGCTTGCGGCGCAGCGCCGCGTCGAACTCAACCGGGTCTTCGTCGAACTCACCCCGTTGTTTTTCCAGCTCAAGGACATCGACCAGGCTCATGCCTCTCTTGATCTCACCGTCCGATTTTCCGAAGAGCTCGAGAAAATGGCGGTTCCAAAGCTTGATCCGCCCCTGATCATCGAACACGCTGACACCCTGGCGCATGTTCGCAATAATGGCTTCAAGCTCATCAAGACGGCTTCTTGCGAATTTCTCCTTGTCGACAAGCATCCCCTCCATTTCCTTGCGCGCAGTAATGTCGAGGAAACTGGAGACGTTGCCGCCTCCGGGAAGGGGGGTACCGCGGATCTCCAGAACTTTGCCTTCGCGGGTCCGGCGCTCATAGGCGTGCTGGCTGCCCGCGCCGTATCGTTCCAGGCGGTCGGCCGCGATCTCGTCCGGATCACCCGGACCGTAATCGCCCCGGTTGGCAAGAAAGTGGATTACCTGTTTGAGGTTCGGCCGCTGCTCGAGAAACATGCGCGGCATGTTCAAAAGCCGCTCGAACTCTTCGTTCCAGTACGTCAGCTGAAGCTGACTGTTGTAGTGGACCAGACCGCCCGGGAAATTATCGAAAAACGCTTGCAGCGTGTCGGCCTGCCGTCTGTCGCTGGTGATGTCCGTCAGCGACAGAACCACACCGTCTTGTTCACCATTGCTTTTGACCGTTCTGGCACCGAACCGCAGCCACTTGTCCTGTCCGGTCACCGAACTTGTCAGACGGACCTCCCTGTCGCGAATGCTGTCCGGTGCGCTCACCGCCAGCACAAGCGGGTTTGTCATTGATCCGTCTGGAGCGACAACGTCCTGGAGGCCGTGGCGGAGGTCGTGAACGCTGGCATTCGTGAGGGTTGCTTCGGCGCATTCGAGCAACCGCGCCGCCGCTGGATTGAAGGACCGGATACGCCCGGTGCAATCCAGAAAGAGGATACCATCCCGGGACTCCTCGAACGTTGTCCGGGCCAGAAACTCGGCTTCGTGCAGGTCGTCTGATCCGGCTTGGTGGCGATCGGTTCTTGCGCGGGTCAGCGCCTCGCGCAAATCGATCTCCGTTTTTCGGGCCTTGACGAGCCCCTCGACCACACGGGCCGCATTTTTGATGTGCCCAATGTCGGCCTCGCTGACCGAATGCGGCTTTGTGTCCATCACACAGATGGTGGCGATGCGGTGCTTGCCGTCCACCTTCACAGGGCATCCAAGATAAAAGCGCGCCCCGAAGTCCCCGGTCACGAGCGGAATGTCTCTGAACCGCTCGTCCTTTGTTGCGTCGGGAACAACAACGACGTCATCGGACAGAATGGTTTGGCCGCAAAACGAGTTTTCTCGCGGCACCTCGGTTGCACCAAGACCAAATGCTGCCTTGAACCATATGTCGTCTTCATGGACGATCGAAACAACGGACATGGGACAGTCGAGCAGATGGGCTACATTCGAGACCACGGCATCGAATTCGGGCTGTCGTTCAGAGCGAAAGATCGAAAGCCTGCGCAGGGCGTCAAGTCTTTCTTCCTCAATTTGAGCCTGTGCGAGCACCATATTCGGCAAGGACTCCAAATCTAAAGTTGTACTGGCCTCTGCCCGGGAAATAGTATCGATTTAATTTCAACCTATACGCAATAAACCCAAAATTGAAATGTCGCAGGGTGGAAAAGACAAATAGTTGCATGAATTCCAAAAGAAACTGTTGGGACATACTCAATTATGACAAGGGTTTTTGCTTGTAGAATGTTGCCCGGGTTTGTCACAAATTCGCGCAGGAGGTCACTTCTTCACCCTTTACGGCAACGAACTGTACGGTGCCCTGCGGCTGAAAGCGGCAACAAAAAACCCGGCGCGAAGCCGGGTTCAGAAGGCGTGTCTGCAACACGTGTGGCGCGCGCGAGGCGCGCTTCAAGTCACGCCGCGCGGCGGAAGGACAGGCTCATGCCACCACCGGAGGACCGGTTACGACGACGCTCTTCCGGCGGAATGTAAACGATTGCGCTATGCTCGGTGCAATAGGATACGCCGGCTTCGACGCGGTTGTTGCACGGGAACGTGTAGTTGCCTGCATCGCCTTCTGCCCATTTGCAGCAGCCCGGACGCGGAAGAGACAAGTCAGCCATTTTTATTTTCCTTTTCGTTCAAGCGACAAAAGCGCTCGAGCATCCTCGGGAGGAGAGGATCCGAACAGCTTTCGATAGATCTCGGATATTGCCAGCGCCCGGGACGTTCAAAGCCGTCCAACCTATGAAAGGTGCCCTTCAGCAAGCGCAGGCATTACATAAGCGGCATGTCACAGAAATGCAATAGTGCAACGGGCAATTCCGGCCTGCATTCAGCGCATAGCAGGTTAACGTCAAGTTACCGGTCTTCAGCGCGGGCCGTCGTCCTGCCGGTCTGCAAATGAACCGCCGGCTTCTCTGAGGGCTTCGGGCGTGTCCAGATCCAGTCTTGCAGACGATCCGATCTCCACTTCGGCGACAAAACCGGGGTTTTCCGCAATGATGTGTCTGGCGCCGATATCACCGCGCAAAGTCGCCAGTTCGTGGAAGAACCGCTTGTCCCAAAGAACGGGGTTCCCCCGCTTGCCGTCAGCGGTTGCCGCAACGATGAGACTGTCGGGACTGTCGCAATAGGTCTCTATCATGGCGCTTATATCGGCACTGGTGATCATAGGCATGTCACCGAGCAGAATGATCACCGCGTCCGTGTCGGGGGCGAGCGCTTTCATTCCCGCTCTGATGGAACTGGCCATGCCGTCTTCGAAGTCCGGATTAAAAACCGGCACGATGTCGAGACCGGCGACTTCGGCGCTCACTTGTTCAGCAAGATGTCCGGTGACGAGCAGGGCTTGAGACGGGCTCACCCCACTTGCAGCTTCGCTGGCATGTCTGACAAGCGACTTGCCGTTCAGCCGGGCGAGCAGCTTGTTCGGGCCGCCCATGCGCGTGGACTTTCCAGCGCCCAGAATGATCACCGCGATCCTGGAGGCCGGTGTGTGCCGCTTCACTTCACGCGGCTGTGGCCTGGTTCCGATTTCCATCAGCAGGCCTCCGACACCCATGGCTGTAATGTCATCCGGACCTGTTTCGACGCCTGCAAGCAACCGGTCAAGAACCCAGTCAAAGCCGTTTTCTTTCGGGCTGCGCGCGCATCCCGGTGCACCCAGAACGGGCGTGCCCTTGTAGTCGGCCAGCATAAGCAGATTGCCCGGATCGACGGGCATGCCCAAATGGGAAACGGTACCGCCCGCAAGATCGACCGCTGCCGGAAGAACATCGAGCCTGTCGACAACTGCGGACGCACCGAACAGAACCAGGAAATCGGCCCCTTCCGCCAACTGGGACGCCATTGCCGCAGCGACGGACTGCTCATCGTGCGGAACGCGTGCTTCGGCGACAACGGTGCTGCCGCTCGGGCGCAGCCGCTCTTCCAGAACGCGCCGCGTCTTGTCCATCGTCTTGCTTTTGAGATGCGGCAGGCATGTGGCAACAAGGCCAACCCTGCGCGGGCTGAACGGGGCAATCCGGACCGCCCCGCGAACCGCCGCTTCGGCGCGTTTCAGGTCCGCATCCGGAACGGCAAATGAGATGATCTTGGCTGTCGCGATCATGCGGTCCGCCGTGACTTTGGAATGGTTCGGCAACGTCGCGAAGGTGATGGCCGGGTCAATTCTGTTTGCGGCAGCCACCGCATCCGTGTCGACAACCAGAATTCCCGCGCTGTCCGCGTAAAGGTTCATGCGGCCCGTGAAGGCCGTGTCCTCGCTGACCGCTGTGCCCTTGGCTGCGAGCCCAAGGCGCCGGGCAGCCTCGTCTTCTTCGATATCGCCGGCCTCAAGACGTGCGGCGACAAGCGACTCCCGGCCTTCATTCAGAAGATCGCGGCAATCCTCGGCCGTCAGCACGTGGCCTTTCTTCAGGACCCGGTCAGGGAGGTTGGTTTTGTGGGCAAGAATGCAGCCGGCAGCGTCTTCCAGCGGCACGGGACCGAACTTCATGCGCTGTGCTCCGGCGGCTTGCGCAGCGCCTTGATGATCGAGCCCAGCACCGCAACCGCGATTTCTTCCGG
>JGI12316J15310_10000394_pt31 | contig 10046 bp, 15 predicted proteins | sample MarCyaLeptolynsp_FD_15310 | JGI IMG/M metagenome (IMG submission 15310)
CGCTCACGGACTTGGTGATCTCGTCGATCGTCTTCTGAATATCGCCGATCGCCCCGACTGCATCGTCGGTCGCACCGCGAATCGCGTCGATCTGCTGCTGAATCTCGCCCGTTGCCTTGCCGGTTTGAGAGGCAAGATCCTTGACCTCGGAGGCAACAACCGCAAATCCCTTGCCCGCTTCCCCGGCCCTTGCTGCCTCAATGGTGGCATTGAGGGCCAGGAGGTTCGTCTGATCGGCAATATCGCTGATCAGGGTCACGACCTCACCGATGCGGTTGGCAGCCTCGGCAAGAGACTTCACGGTCTCATTGGTCGTCTCGGCGCGCCTTGTCGCATCAGCAGCCACATTCGAGGACCGCTCAATCAGGGTGGAAATCTCCTGGATCGAACTCGACAGCTGGTCAGAAGCCGCGGCTATCGATTCGACCTCGGCCAGGGTTTCTTCTGACATCGTCGCGGCGTTGCCGGACGTTTCGCCCGCTGTGTCGGTCATGTTGCGCATGTTGTTTGCCGACTCGCGCAGGGAAGAGGCCGAATGCGCAACCTTGTCGACGACACTGCCGACCGTGGCCTCGAAGTCGCCTGCCAGGCTCGCCAGCATCTCTTTGCGCTGTTCGGCCTGTATGCGGGCGGCATCCGCTTCTTCGGCGGCCCGCTGCTCGTTTTCTTCAGCTGCATTCTGCCGGATCTGAAGGACGGCCCGGCCGATATCGCCGATTTCATCCTTGCGCCGCGCGGCCTTGATCTCCGCCCCCAGATCGCCGGCGGCGATCGCGTTCAGAGCACCGACAAGCGTCGACAGCGGACGTGTGATCGATTGCGAAAAGACGAGAGCGATGACGGCCGCAATCGCGATCGTACCGAGCGACCAGAAGATCATCTGATCGCGCATGTTGGTCACCGCGGCCAGTGTTTCGCTGACGCTCTTCTCGGCAGCCACGACCCAGGTCTGTCCGGCGAATTTCAGAGGACGGGCCACGACCAGATCATCAACACCATCGGCTCCGGTCACAATGGACGCGGACCCGTTGCCATTCACGGCGGCCATCACCGGCCCTGCCGTGGTTTTCGCCACAAGCGCGGTCGGCGCATCTGCCAGGGGCTGATCGCTCAAAAGAAGTCCGTCCTGATTGGTGACATACACCTGCCCCGTTTCCCCAAGATCGGTTCGGTTCGCAACGATGTTGTTGAGGAAAGACGAATCGAGCCTGACCACCGCAACGCCGTTCAGGCTGACGGTTCCGAAGGAGTTCATGAAGACAGGTGCGGCCAGAAACAGCGAACCGTCGCCGTCCGCCGCGTCGTAAGCTGCGAACGAACTTGTTGCCACCTCGCCTTCTCCAAGCTGCAAGGCTGCCTCAAAGGCTGTCTGAAGGCCGGAGCCGTTCGCGGCACTCTCGGCACCAAGCTGCGACAGGAATTCGTCACCCTTTGTCACGGAATAAAGCACAAGACCTGCTGGATCGATCAGATAGATGTCGGCATAGCCGCCGTTTTTCCAGACGCTGTAAAAAGCCGGATGCGCCTCGGAGTGGCGCCAGGCATACATTGTCTTCTGGTCCGCACCTGAAATCTCGGCGCGCTCTGCAGGTGTCTGCGGCGCATGGAAGAGCCCGAGAATCTCATCCTTTTCCTTGCCAAGGTTCAAGGTCGCATTGGCGAGGTTGCTCATGGGATCCGCCACACCGGAAGCAAGATTCACCACTTCCGCTTTGGCTGCACTCAACTTGCTCTCCAGGAGAGCAGACCTGGCACTGATGACCATGCCCAGTTCCGCTTCGGCTGCTTTCTGCAGCCCGTCACGGCCTGTCATGTATCCGATCACTCCAACCGCGGTACACGCGGCGAAGGTCAGAACAATCATCAATGTTGGTATAACAAAGGAAAGTCGAAACGAGCTGGACGCCCCCTTCGAGCCAGAGTTTTTCTTGCCAAACACAGTATTTCCCCAATCCCACTTCGTCCCACACGGGCGCAAGGAAAAACTAGGCTTAGTTCCTTAAATCATTGATAACCCGAAAAACTTTCCCACTATCTGAAACCACCGGATTTACTTCACCAGTTGTCAATAAAAAAGGCGGGCAAATGCCCGCCTCTTGTTTCGTGCTCAAGCTACAACTTACGCTGCGTCTTCAGCCGCTTCTTCTGCCTCAACGCGTGCACGGTCGTCTGCACCGCGCGCGTCCGGGTCACGATCGACGAGTTCGATCACAGCCATCGGCGCATTGTCGCCATAGCGAAAGCCGGCTTTCAGAACGCGCGAGTAGCCGCCGCTCCGATCCTTGTAGCGCTCGCCAAGCGTGTCGAACAGCTTGGCAACCATGGCGGTGTCGCGAATCTGCGAAATCGCCTGGCGGCGTGCGTGAAGATCACCGCGCTTGCCCAGTGTGATGAGCTTGTCGATGATCGGCTTCATTTCCTTAGCCTTCGGCAGCGTGGTCACGATCTGCTCGTGCTTGATCAGCGACGCTGCCATGTTCGCGAACATAGCCTTGCGGTGGCTGGATGTCCGGTTGAGCTTGCGGCCGGATTTACCGTGGCGCATGGCCCTCTCCTTTATCTTTCAGGCAGTCTGCTTGTTCCTTTAAAGCACTTGCCCGGTTGAACCCTCAGGGACGCGTACGTCCCTCAATACTGATGGTCTTCGTAGCGCTTTGCGAGATCGTCGATGTTCTCCGGCGGCCAGTTGGCAACTTCCATACCGAGATGGAGCCCCATCTGGGCGAGAACTTCCTTGATTTCGTTAAGCGACTTGCGGCCGAAATTCGGTGTCCGCAGCATTTCCGCTTCGGTCTTCTGAATGAGATCGCCAATATATACGATATTGTCGTTCTTCAGGCAGTTTGCAGACCGCACAGACAGTTCCAGTTCGTCGACTTTCTTCAGAAGCGCCGGGTTGAAGGCAAGCTCGGGAACGGTGTCCTCTGCGACTTCGCGCTGCGGCTCTTCGAAGTTGACGAAGATGGAAAGCTGATCCTGCAGAATGCGAGCGGCGAAAGCCACGGCATCATCCGGCTTGACGGAACCATCGGTTTCGACAGTCAGGGTCAGCTTGTCATAGTCAAGAACCTGGCCTTCACGGGTGTTTTCCACCTTGTAGGAGACCTTCTTGACCGGAGAGTAGAGGCTGTCGACCGGAATAAGTCCGATCGGCGCATCTTCCGGACGGTTACGATCGGAAGAATGGTAGCCCTTACCCGTGTTCACGGTGAATTCCATGCGGATTTCCGCGCCTTCGTCCAGCGTGCAAAGCACGAGATCAGGATTGAGCACTTCCACATCACCAACGGTCTGGATGTCACCGGCGGTCACAACACCCGGGCCCTGCTTGCGCACGACCATGCGCTTGGGTCCCTCGCCTTCCATACGGATGGCGATTTCCTTGATGTTGAGCACGATGTCGGTGACGTCTTCACGTACGCCCGGGATCGAGGAGAATTCATGCAGAACCCCGTCGATCTGAACGGCAGTCACAGCCGCCCCCTGAAGCGAGGACAGCAGAATACGGCGCAGCGCGTTGCCCAGTGTCAGGCCGTATCCGCGCTCGAGAGGTTCAGCAACAACCGTTGCCGTAAAGCGCGGGTCGTGTCCCGGCTTGATCTCGAGTTTGGTCGGCTTGATCAGTTCTTGCCAATTTTTCTGAATGGTCACGTTTTCGTCCCTTCGGCTATCCCGCCCGGTTCTTCAGGTCCGGGCCATTCTTTGCCATTTGGAGAAACAGGTACCTAAAGCCTGGAGCCTTAGACGCGGCGACGCTTGCGCGGACGGCAGCCATTGTGCGGAATCGGCGTCACGTCACGGATGGACGTGATCAGGAAACCGGCAGCCTGCAATGCACGCAGTGCGGACTCACGGCCCGAACCCGGTCCACGAACCTCGACTTCCAGGGTACGCATGCCATGCTCTGCGGCTTTCTTGGCAGCGTCTTCGGCAGCAACCTGAGCGGCATAAGGTGTCGACTTACGCGATCCCTTGAAGCCCAGAGCACCTGCGGACGACCAGGAAATCGCATTGCCCTGTGCGTCGGTAATCGTGATCATGGTGTTGTTGAACGTGGAGTTCACATGCGCAACGCCAGAAGAAATGTTCTTGCGCTCGCGGCGACGCACGCGCGTCGTGTCTTTAGCCATTCTTGTGTCCTTGTTTTGATCTCGTCACTGCCGTAGTGCCGGCAGCTCCACCACCAATCGCTTTGTGATGATTATTTCTTCTTGCCGGCGATCGGTTTTGCCGGACCCTTGCGGGTACGTGCATTCGTGTGTGTCCGCTGACCACGGACCGGAAGCCCGCGGCGGTGACGCAGGCCGCGGTAGCAGCCCAGGTCCATGAGACGCTTGATGTTCATGGCGGTGTCGCGGCGAAGGTCGCCTTCAACCATGTAGTCGCGGTCGATCGTTTCGCGGATCGACAGAACTTCGGAGTCCGAAAGCTCGTTCACGCGGCGGGACGCATCGATGTTGTTCTTCTCGATGATTTCCTGCGCGAATTTCGCACCAATGCCATGAATGTACTGAAGCGCAATGACGACGCGCTTGTTCGTAGGAATGTTAACGCCAGCAATACGTGCCACGTTTGTCTCCATGTGTTAGCGGCAACCAAGGCGGTTCGCCGCAGTGGGTAAAGCCCGCGTCCGGTGGAGTCCGGCCCTTGCGGGGTACGAAATGCCGGGATGCTCCCGGCACAGAGAAGGCCGGTCCCACTTGCGTGAAACCGGCTAAACTGTCTGGTAGAGCGCGTCGTTTACCGCTCTTAAACCTTCTCGTCAAGACCTTGAAGGACGGATTCTATCGAAGCCGAAACTTCGTCGATGGATTGCATGCCATCGACCACCGAAAGCAGTCCTGATTTCTCGTAGTAAGGCACGACAACCGCGGTGTCCCGGTTGTAGGCTTCCAGGCGCTGTTTGAAGACTTCGGGATCATCGTCCTTGCGAACTGGCTGTCCCGCCGCCTTCGCATCTTCGGCGCGCTTGATGATCCTGTCGACGAGCTGTGTCTGGTCGACACGCAGCTCGAGAACCGAATCGAGTTTCGAGCCGCTTTCGTCGAGCATCTGGTCAAGCGCTTCCGCCTGCGCAAGCGTGCGCGGGAAACCGTCGAGGATGAAACCGTTCTTTGCGTCTTCCTCAGCGGTACGGTCGCGGATGATTCCGACAACGATCTCGTCGGACACCAGGCCGCCTGCATCCATCACGGCCTTGGCCTTCAACCCGACGGGCGTTTGGGCTGCGACCGCAGCGCGAAGCATATCTCCGGTGGACAGCTGAGGGATGCCGTATTTCTCGACAAGACGCGTTGCCTGTGTTCCCTTACCCGCCCCAGGCGGTCCTACCAGAATAAGCCTCATCGACGTTTCCCCCTCAGTTTTGATTTTTTCACCAGGCCCTCATACTGATGCGCAAGCAGGTGACCCTGGATCTGTGACACTGTATCCATTGTCACACTCACGACAATCAGCAAAGAGGTTCCCCCGAAATAGAACGGAACGCCAGTCGCCGAAATGAGGAATTCGGGTAATAGACAAACGATGGTGATGTAAATCGCACCCACGACTGTAATGCGGGTGAGGACGTAGTCGATGTATTGCGCAGTACGTTCGCCCGGACGGATACCCGGGATAAAACCGCCGTGTTTCTTGAGGTTATCGGCCGTATCGCTCGGATTGAACACGATCGCCGTATAGAAGAAACAGAAGAAGATGATCATGGCGGCGTAGAACACCATGAACAGGGGCTGCCCGTGACCAAGCGCCGCAGTGATATAGGTCAGCCATTCGTTGCCACCGCCCTGGTTGAACCCGGCGAATGTCGCCGGAACAAGCAGAAGCGAGGACGCGAAGATCGGCGGAATGACACCTGCGGTGTTCAGCTTGAGCGGCAGGAACGACGTGTTCCCCTCAAACATCCGGTTGCCCATCTGGCGCTTCGGATACTGGATCAGAAGGCGCCTTTGCGCCCGCTCCATGAACACGATGAAGCCAATCACGACGATGGCAAGGATGATCACGGCCAGGATGATCCAGGTCGCAAGCGATCCCTGGCGGCCGAGTTCCAGCGTCTGAACGACGGCGGACGGCAGTCCGGCGACAATTCCGGCAAAGATGATCAGGGAGATACCGTTACCGATGCCGCGCGAGGTGATCTGCTCACCGAGCCACATCAGGAACATGGTGCCGCCGACCAGCGTGATCACCGTGGACGCACGGAAGAACCAGCCCGGATCGGTCACGACGTTCTGCGCTTCCAGACCGACGGATATGCCATAGGCCTGGAATGCCGCCAGAACGACAGTTCCGTAGCGTGTGTACTGGTTGATGACCTTGCGGCCCTGTTCGCCTTCCTTCTTCAACTGCTCGAGCGTCGGAACAACCGTCGTCATCAGCTGCATGATGATGGAAGCGGAAATATAGGGCATGATGCCAAGCGCAAAGATCGCCATGCGCTCGATCGCACCGCCGGTGAACATGTTCACCATACCGATGATGCCGGTCTGCGCCTGGCTGAAGATCTGCGCGAACGCGACCGGGTCGATGCCTGGCATCGGAATATAAGTGCCCAGTCGATAAACCAAAAGCGCCCCCAGCGTGAACCAGATGCGCTTTTTGAGTTCTTCAGCCTTGGCGAAAGCTGAGAAATTAAGATTTGAAGCCAGTTGCTCGGCGGCCGATGCCATGCCCTACTCCGGTCTTATGCTTACCCACAAACGGGAAAAGCCCAGGCTGTTAAGCCTGAGCTCCCAGAACGGCAACCTTGCCGCCCGCTTTTTCGATTGCTGCAACAGCGCCCTTGGAGGCACCGGCAACTTCAAAGGTCACGGCAGCGGTGAGCTCGCCGTTGGCCACGATGCGCACACCGTCGCGGACCCTTTTGACAACGCCTGCAGCCTTGAGCGTTTCGACCGTAACGGTCTCGGACGCGTTAAGCTTGCCAGCATCGATGGCTTTCTGAACACGGCCGACGGACACGGTGTTGTAGTCCTTGGCGAAAATGTTCGTAAATCCACGCTTCGGCAGACGACGGTGAAGCGGCATCTGACCGCCTTCAAAACCCTTGATCGCAACGCCGGAACGGGACTTCTGACCCTTTACACCACGACCACCGGTCTTGCCCTTGCCGGACCCGATGCCGCGTCCAACGCGGGTGCGCTCTTTTACGGCACCTTCGTTGTCACGAAGTTCGTTGAGCTTCATTGTTTTTCTCCTCACCCCGTCCTTAAGCGTCTTCGACGACGCGAACGAGATGCTGGACCTTGTTGATCATTCCGCGCACTTCAGGAGTGTCCTTCAGCGTGGAACGGCGGTGCATCTTGTTCAGGCCGAGGCCGACGAGCGTCGCGCGCTGGTCCTTCGGACGGCGCAGCGGGCTACCGATCTGTTCGACCGTAACAGTCTTTTCGGTGTTCGCCATGGAACCTACCCTCTTTCAGCTGGGGTCCGGAGCTGCCAAGGTCAAGCCTCGGCAGCAGCCGGAGTAGCCTCTTCGTTGTTGTCACGACGACGGGACTGCAGCACGGAGACCTTCAGGCCACGGCGCGCCGCGACCGAGCGCGGGCTGTCTTCCTTCGTCAGGGCGGCAAACGTTGCGCGAACCATGTTGTATGGGTTCGAAGTCCCGAGGGACTTGGCAACAACGTCCTGAACACCGAGCGTTTCGAAAACGGCACGCATCGGACCACCGGCGATGATACCGGTACCGGCCGGAGCTGCACGCAGCAGAACCTTACCGGCGCCGTGGCGGCCTTCCACATCGTGGTGGAGGGTCCGGCCTTCACGCAGGGGCACACGAATCATCGTGCGTTTTGCGGCTTCTGTAGCCTTGCGGATGGCTTCCGGCACTTCACGCGCCTTGCCATGACCAAAGCCGACACGGCCCTTCTGGTCACCAACCACGACAAGCGCAGCGAAGCCGAAGCGACGGCCACCCTTGACCACTTTCGCAACGCGGTTGATGTGTACGAGCTTGTCGACGAATTCGCTGTCTCGCTCTTCGCGATCGCGATTATCCTGTCTCGCCATATTATTTGTCTTCCGTTCTTAAGAGCGCCAACGGGCGCTGGTCAGAATTCAAGTCCACCTTCGCGGGCCGCATCGGCAAGCGCTTTGACGCGCCCGTGATACATGTACCCGCCCCGGTCGAACACGACCTGCTTGACGCCAGCGGCAACTGCGCGCTCCGCGACAAGCTTGCCAACGGCAGCAGCTGCTGCGACATCGGCGCCCGTTTTCAGGCTGCCCTTGAGATCGTTTTCGATCGTAGAAGCAGAGGCAATCGTATGCCCCTTCGCATCGTCAATGATCTGGGCGTAGATCTGCTTCGACGAGCGGAAGATGGAAAGGCGCGGACGTCCGCCGCCGGCTTTCCTGATCGAACGACGCACGCGATCGCGGCGGCGCTCGAAAGCTTGTTTGCTATTCGCCATGATCTAAGGTCCGTTACTTCTTCTTGCCTTCTTTGCGGACGATGAACTCGTCTGCATAACGTACGCCTTTGCCCTTGTAGGGCTCCGGCGGGCGGAATTCGCGGATCTCAGCAGCAACCTGGCCGACACGCTGTTTGTCGGTACCGGTGATGCTGATTTCCGTCGGCTTCGGGCACTTGATGTCGATGCCTTCCGGGATCGGATAAACGACATCGTGCGAGAAACCGAGCGCCAGCTGAAGGTTCTGACCCTGGACCTGTGCACGGTAACCGACACCAGTGATCGCGAGGTCTTTCTTGAAGCCGTCGGTAACACCGGTAATCAGGTTCGACACCATGGTGCGGCTCATGCCCCACATGGAGCGAGCCGGCTTGGAATTGTTGCGCGGATCGATTTTGATCCCGTCATCCGTCATTTCGGCCAGAACAAGATCGTTGAGCACGAAAGACTTTTCGCCTTTCGGGCCCTTGATCGTAACCATCTGACCGTCGATCGATGCCGTTACCCCGCTAGGCACGGGGACTGGCTTTTTGCCAATACGAGACATTTGACCAACCTTGTCGTTGTTTCAAAAGCGAGACTGCCGCATCAGAAGACGCGACAGAGAACCTCGCCACCTACATTCTCTTCCCGCGCCTGATGGTCGCTCATGACGCCGCGCGGAGTCGAAATGATCGACACGCCCAGGCCATTCGAGACATGCGGGATGTTTTTCACCGACGAGTACACGCGACGTCCCGGCTTGGACACACGCTCAATGGTGCGGATAACCGGCTCGCCGTCGAAATACTTCAGTTCGATTTCCAACTCGGACTTACCGCCCTCGTAGTCAACCGTGGTGTAGCCACGGATGTATCCCTCTTTTGCAAGCACATCAAGTACGTGTGCACGCAATTTGGAATTAGGTGAGTTGACCTTGTTCTTGCGACGCATCTGAGCGTTGCGAATCCGGGTCAGCATATCCCCCAACGGATCAGAAATTGCCATCGGAGTTTCTCCTTACCAGCTCGACTTGACCAGGCCCGGGATCTTGCCCAGGGAGCCCAGTTCACGAAGCGCAATACGCGACATTTTCAGCTTGCGGTAAAAACCACGCGGACGACCGGACACTTCGCAACGGTTGCGAACGCGGTTCGGTGCGGAGTTCCGCGGCAGTTTGGCCAGCTTCAGTCGTGCGTTGTAACGCTCTTCGAGGGAAAGGCTCTCGTCCTTCGCCATCGCTTTCAGAGCGGCGCGCTTTTCAGCGTATTTCTTGACAAGCTTCTCGCGGCGCTTGTTTTTCTCGATTGCGCTTTTCTTCGCCATCGTCGGTCCCTTCCTTGCCCGTTACTTCGTGAACGGGAAGTTGAACGCGCGCAGAAGCTCGCGCGCCTCGTCATCAGTCGGCGCCGTGGTGCAAACGATCACGTCCATACCCCAGATCTGGTCGACCTTGTCGTACTCGATCTCAGGGAACACGATGTGTTCTTTGATACCCATGGCGTAATTGCCACGACCGTCGAAGCTCTTCGGGTTCAGGCCACGGAAGTCACGAACGCGCGGCAGAGCGATTGTGATCAGACGGTCCATGAATTCGTACATCTGCTGGCGGCGCAGGGTGACCTTGGTACCCAGCGGCATGCCTTCGCG
>JGI12316J15310_10000215_pt17 | contig 10045 bp, 10 predicted proteins | sample MarCyaLeptolynsp_FD_15310 | JGI IMG/M metagenome (IMG submission 15310)
CGGCGTGCTCGTTGAAGTCGCGCAGACATGCGTCCTCTCGGCACAGTTTCGTTGGGTTCTCGAAAGGTTTTCTGACCTCCAGTGAGCACCGGCGGCTTCGATTTTCTGGGCGCCACATCGGCGCCTCTACGTGACGGCGTAACCGCAGAGCTTGCGGCTACACCTCGGTCATGCCGCCGTCGACCTTGTACTCAGAGCCCGTCACGTAGGATGCGTCGCCTGACAGCAAGAACGTGGCGACCGCGGCAACCTCCTCCGGTCGCCCGAAGCGGCGCAACGGCACCTCCGCGCTGATGCGGCGGATGGCACCTTCAACGGCGTCGGGGTCCATCCCCGTACGTTGGAGGAAACTCGAATCGATCTGTCCAGGGCTCACGGCGTTGACGCGAATTCCTCGGCTCGAGAGTTCGTTGGCCAGTACGCGCACGATGGAGCGCACGGCCCCCTTTCCCGAGGTGTAGATTGCTCCGCCCTCGATCCCCATCTGTCGCCCGACGGAGGTGTTGAAGAGCAGTGCTCCTCCGTCCCTCACCAGCGGTGCCAACCCGCGAGCTTGGAGGAGAGGGCCTCGCACAATGACGTCGTATTGAGCGGCGAAGTCCTCTGCCGTGACGTCCTCCAGGTTGGAGAAGTGGCCGAAGCCGGCGTTGAGGAACGCCCCATCCAGTTTTTCGAACCTCCTCCTTACCGTCTCGACCAATGCATCTACGCCGTCCGGATCGCCGGCGTCGTTCTGGAAAACGTGGAGCCCGATCGCTTGTGCGTCTGCAAGACGTCCCGCGTTTGTCCCCGTAACGAGTACTTCCGCTCCTTCGGCGTGAAGGCGCTTCGCCGTCGCGAGGCCGATACCGCTCGTTCCCCCCGTTACGACGAACTTGTTGTCTGAAAAGCGGTCCATCATTGTCTCCCTTCCGGTGTGCCCCAGCCGCCTGCCAGCCACCTCAGCCGAGGTGGCTGGCGAAACATCGCAGACTCGTTGCTCGTGACTCCACCGCAGCTCGTCCTCAGACCTCCGTCATTCCACCGTCGACCTTGTATTCTGAACCGGTGACGTAGGACGCGTCCGTGGACAGGAGGAACGACGCCACCGCGGCCACCTCTTCGGCTTTGCCGAAGCGGCCAAGCGGGACTTGAGAGATGATCTGTTGGGCGAACTGGTTCATCGCCTCCTCGGGCATGCCGGTTCGTGCCATGAAGTTCGACTCGATCGGGCCAGGGCTCACCGCGTTCACGCGGATGTTTCGAGCTGACATCTCCGTCGCCAGGACTCGAACCAGAGTCCGGAGCGCCCCTTTCGTTGCCGTGTAGATAGACGCTCCTGCCAGGCCCTTCTCGCGCCCGACCGATGTATTGAGCAGAAGCGCTCCACCTTCATTCACCAGTGGGGCGAGAGTCTGCGCATGCAGCAGCGGTCCGCGAACGTTCACATTGAACTGTGCATCAAATTCTTCGGCCGACACCTGTTCCAGTGGCATGAAGCGTCCGAGACCGGCGTTGAGAAACGCGCCGTCGATTGTTCCGAACTGGCTCTCAACGGCCTTGCCAAGCTCTGCCGCAGCGCCTGGGTCGCCCGCATCGTTGCGCAATGCAATGAGCCCCGTCGCCTCGGCTGCAGCGAGTCGCTCTGGGTTCGTCCCGGTGACCATGACGGCGGCGCCTTCGGACTTCAAGCGCTTGGCTGTTGCCAATCCGATGCCGCTGGTTCCACCGGTTACGATGTACTTCTTGTCTTTGAAGCGAGTCATTGTCTTGTCTCCGTTTGTGTGGTTTTCGATCGTGTTGAGTTCTGTTCCGCGGTGCGTTTCCCGCTGCTGGGTTACGCGACCTTCTTCTCCAAAAGCCGGTCCAAAACGGGGAGCAGATCGCTCGGTTCTGGGCGGCGCGTGTAGTCAGGGTTGACCTCGCTGTAGACGATGGTTCCGTCTTGACCGATGACGTACCGAGCGGGCATCGGCAGGGTCCACTCGTCGACCCCATGCAGGCTCGGCAAGTCGACCTTGAACCCCTTGAACACCTCTACGAGGTAATTCGGTAGGTTCCACCGCACACCGAACCTGTTCGCCACGGACCCGCCGCGATCCATCAAGATCGGGAAGGTGAGATTGTTCTCCCGCTTTGACTTCCGACTGTTCGCCGGGCCCTGTTGGGAGATCGCGACGAGAGATGCTCCCCGAGACTCGATGTCGGGCAATGCCTCTTCCAGCGCCTGAAGCTCCAGGTTGCAGTACGGGCACCACGCTCCTCGGTAGAAGGTCACGACGAGCGGCCCCTTCGCGAGCAGCGCTCGGGAGTAGACCGGGCTGCCTTCCGAGTCCTGCAACGTGAACCCGGGCGCCAGGTCGCCTGCCTTTAGTGCGCGTTCCGCATAACCTGCGTCGATCAGTTCCTGATTTGAGCGATGGAAAGCTTCGACCGCCTGTCGCGGAGCGATGTTCGTCTCGAAGTCCTTCTTGAATGCGTCCAACTTCTCTTGCAGGCTCATGATTTCTTTCTTTTTTGGGGTTTCGGTTGCCGTGGGCGGGTCTCCGACGCCGCCTCTGAGAACACTGTGGCTGATTTGACTTTCGGTTGGTAGGGTCACGAAATCACGAACAGTTATTCGAAAAGCGAATGAGCGATCGAATCTCCTCACTTCGCCTGTTCACACGGGTGGCCCGATCTGGAAGCTTCACCGCGGCTGGCAAGGAGCTCGGGCTGTCGCAACCCTCGGTGTCGCGAATCATCTCGAAACTCGAGAAGGACCTTGGCGCGACTCTCTTCTTCAGGAGCACCCACGCCCTCAGGCTCACCGAGGCAGGTACGGATTACCTGGCGAGACTTGATCCGATCCTCGCCGCCCTCGAAGAGGCGAACCACCTGGTTCGTGGGACCGGCGAACTCCGGGGCCACCTGCGGATTGGCTCCGCGATGAGCTTCGCGGCACGAGAGATTGTGCCCCGGCTATCCGCTTTCCTGGCGCCTCACCCGAGACTCCGCATCGACCTCGTCGTCACAGACTCGTTCCAGGATCTCGTCGGCGAGGCGATCGATGTGGCCCTTCGCTTCGGACCCCTTAGGGACTCGACCATGGTTGCCAGGAAGTTGGCGGACAGCGAGCGTCTAGTCGCGGCGTCCCCCGCCTACCTGGACAAAGCAGGGATGCCCAAGGTGCCCTCGGACCTCGCGCGTCATCAGATCATCTTGGGTCCGTCGAGCGCACGCTCGACGGGCTGGACGTTCACGAAGGACGGAAAGACCACGTCAGTGCGCGTAGATGGACGAATCATGTGCACCGTCAACGAGGGGACAACCGCCGCAGCCCTAGCGGGGATGGGGATCATATCAACGTCTCTAATTGGCTGTAGAGCGGAAATCGAAAGCGGCGACCTCGTCCAGTTGCTCCCCGAGTGGAGCATCGGGACCGTCGAGGTCAACGCGGTTCTGCCTGCCGGGCCGAACGCGAAGTCATCGGCGCGCGCCCTCGTGGACTATTTGGTGTCGTCCTTCCGCAACTCGGCAACGTGAGCTGTACGGCCTCGAACGGGGCCATTGGCGACTGGAGCCTCAGGCTTGGAGGTGCTCGAGCAGTTCGGTGAACGATGCCGTGACGAACGGGAGCGCGTCCTCGTGATCGTGGGCAACGTCGAGGCAGGCGCAGACGATCGGTGGGGCGCTGGTCCGCGGCCAAACAAGCTCGTTTGCTGCGAGCGGGAGGATTCGCGCGGGTCCGTCGCTCCCGCACACCGGGCTGAACTCGACGGTGCCTGGCGGTCGCTCGGAGAATTGCGAGTAAGCCCAGGACCGGCGCTACGGCAGTCGTATGCGTGGCACTCGACGCTCGGTGTGCACAGTGCTGTTGGGTTCAGCCGATCCCGCCGCCTCCGTAGGGCACAGCGCCGACGGACCGGTCCTGACGTGGACGTTGGCGAGCTTCCAAGGACGACAGCGTCTCCGCCACAATTCGTGTTCGAACGGGGGAACCAGGGTGGTTGCCGACCAACGCTACAACTGTGTTCGGGACGGATTGCCGTGGGTTGGTTGTGTTGTCGTTGGCGGTCGCGTGTGGCGGTGAAGCGCGCGACAGCGACGCATTTGGTTCGGCGGGCTTGTCGACTTCGGGTGCTGGTACCGCCGATTCCGCTGGCAACGACGACGAGGACGGGAGCGAAGAAGCCGGCGAAGGTGACGACGGCGGGCTCGGGCCCAAGCTCGACCTCGCGGAGCCCGGCGACGACGATGACGACCCTCCGCAGATCTGCCACGTGGTCGACGACGCAAGCGGCGTGGCTCCGTGCTCGGACACCGCCCCGCCCGACAGCTTCGAGCCCGAAGTTCAGTGGGCGTGGGAGGGGGTCGGTGGTTTCGACCAGTCGGTGACGACGCCGCTGGTCGCCAATCTCACCGATGACAACGGCGATGGGGTCGTCGATCTTTGCGACATCCCCGACGTCGTCGCGACGGTTTACCAGGAGAGTCTCGAGTCAGGAAGCGAACGCATTGGTCGGATCGTCATCCTCGACGGTGAGACGGGGTCGCTGCACCACATGTTCGATACCCCCGTCACCTCCTACGAGACACCCGCGCTCGCCGACCTCGATGGCGATGGCGTCGTCGAAATCGTGGCGGTCGAGATCGATCCCAGCGTTCCCTTCGTCGACAATCCGCCCGCGCGTGTCGTGGCCCTGCATGCCGACGGCAGCACGGTGATGACCGGGCTCTGGAACCTTGCTGGGCATTCCGTTGCCCTTGGTGCGGTCGCCATTGCGGACCTCGATGGCGACGGCGACGGCGAAATCATGGTGGACAGCTCGGTGTTCGACCACACCGGCAATCTCGTCTGGTCCACACTGGATCAAGGCGGCGGTGTGGCTTCGGCCGCCGACCTCGATGGCGATGGTGACCTCGAGGTCATCTCCGGGCCTCAGGCGTTTCACCACGATGGCAGCGTCTACTTCGACCCGCTTCCAGGAGAGTCGGGCTTGTCGGCCGTCGCGGATCTCGATGCCGACGGACAGCCGGAGGTGCTGACGGTGATGTGGCCCGATGGGATCACGATCATCGAACATGACGGCTCGGTGAGCCACAGCGGCGTGCTGCCCACGATCGGCGGGCGACGGCCCCCTGCGCTGCACGACATCGACGGCGACGATGTCATCGACCTTCTGATTGCGAGCGACGAGGGCTTTTCCGCGGTGCGTACGGATCTGACGGTGATGTGGACAGCGCTCAACGACGACAAGAGCGGCATGTCGGGCGCGACTGCGTTCGATTTTCTCGGGGACGGATCGGCTGAGGCGATCTACGCTGACGAGACGCAGGTCCACGTCTACGGGCCCGGCGGGTCCACCCTGATGACGAGCCCGCGGGCGAGCTGGACGTCCATCGAGTACCCCGTCGTGGCGGACGTCGACAATGACGGGTCGGCCGAGATCGTGATCACGTCCAACTACGGCTATGGCGACAACCCCAGTCCTCCGGTGCAGGTCGTGCGCGACGTCGACGATCGCTGGATCCCCGCCCGCCGGATCTGGAATCAGCACACGTACCACGTCACGAATATTCGTGAGGACGGCACGCTGCCCAGTCCGGAGCCGCCGCACTGGCAGGCGCTCAACACCTTCCGGACACAAGCCCAGATCGCGGACGGGGGGATCTGCGACCCGCCGCCGGCCGGGTGAGGCACCGACGTTCCGGGAGTCGCCCGCCCCGAGGCGTCGGACGATGTGGAGGTCGATCGGTTTCCTTCGACTCCCAGGTCGTAGGTCGAGGGACGCCCCCTAGATCCCCCAGTAGTGGCTCACGATCTGGTCGAGCCGGAATGAGGTTCCACTCTTCGACCACACGAGCCACAAGCTGCGCCAGCCCGCCGGAGGCTCCTCCGATACGGGGACATGGAACTCCACGTAGATGTCGTCGGCGTTGAAGACGATCGAGGCATCGTTGTTGTCCTCTCGCTCGGCGAAGCAGTTGAAGCTCGGCTCGGCTCCTTCGAGCCCCGATCGCGCGAGAAAGACCTCATCGAATGCTTGGCGGCATGTCAGCGTCGTCGTTTGGTCTGAACCGTCGTCGACGGACCACTTCCAGCGCTTCGTGGCCGCGCCGCACTTGGCCAGCTGACCCGCGGGCATCTGGACGCATGGGGCGCCCTTGCTCGCGCGCAGGCATACACCTTCGTCAGGGCCAATGAACGTGGTCAGGCTCGGGAAGTCACGCTTTGCGAGGGCGGCCATGACTTCAGTCGACAGCTGTTCGACGGCTCGGCGTGCGTCCTCGCTCGGCAACAATGACTCAACGGAACGAGCAACCTCCGCGTCGATTCTCGCGGCATCGAGTCCGGGATCGCGTGCGACCATGCTCTCGAATGTCTCGGTGACCCGGCAGTCTGCCGCGTGCCGGTCGACACTCCCCGTGTTGTTGGGGACCGAGTCTGCGGTCGGGGCGGCGACCGAGCTTTCTGCCGCTGGCGGGGACTTCGTCTGCGAAGACGAAGCGACCTCCTCCGACGATGGGCGACCGGAACTCTGAGGCCGCGGTGCACATGCGGACAACAATGAGGCGAGGAGAATTTCTGCTCCAATGATCTGTTTGGCGGAGAGCATCGTCAAAGACCGAACGTTGAGTGCAGGAGTCGGCATTCCCCGGGGGCGGCCGACTGGGTCCACCGGGGAGTCTCCCGTCGCCTACAAAGGTTCCCTCGGAATTGCGTCGAGATCGCGCTCGTCCGACAGTCGCGAGCCAATCGAGAATCGTCCTACGAGTCGGCGCAAGCGCGGTCGCAAAGACTACGATTTTGACGGCGACTTGCGACACGGTCGAGTCCTTGTCACCACCCTTACAGGGCTCAAACCGTCGTCGGCGGCCGACCCAACCCGACTTCGCCCAGTTCGGGCAACGGGTTGCCCTTGCTGCCACCTGCGGCCTCCCTATCCTCGGCCAGGACACGCCTTTTGCCTGGCACCGGTCTTGCTCACTCCCACGGGTGATGAGCATTGCAGGCTGGGACGAGCTGCCGACCAAGGGGGAGCTCAAGGCGCGGATCGATGCGTTTTTGCGCGCGGTCCATGAGGCGCGCTTCGACGAGGCGTTCTCGATCTGTCCGCTGGAGTCGTTCGTGAAAGGGACGGGGATGGTGGTGCAGACGGATCTGCCGCCGGAGGCGATCCGGGAGCAGCTTCGGGCGACGATGTTTCAGTTCATCGAGGGGCAGCAGGTCGTGCGCGAGGTCCTGGCGTCGGCGAAGGCCGAGGACCCGCGCACGTGGTGCGCATGGATCACGCCGCCGGGCGAGGTCGGGTTCGAGGACATTTGCCTCGAGTTTCCGTTCGACGACGAAGACGAGGATGCGGACGATCTGGAAGACGCGCCCGATTCGACGCGCGCGACGGAAGACGGCGAGGTGGTCGCCAACGTCCACCTGCGGGGCGAGGTCACCGACATCACCGGCCGCTACGCGCTGACGGAGCACGACGGCCGGTGGATCCTGACGTTTCACAATTTCGACATCATGTAGCCATGACCAAGCGACGTTTCGAGCTGACCGACGGCAAGTCGTCGAAGTTTTGGTCCATCGAGGTCGACGGGGCGCGCGTGCTCGTCCACTACGGCCGCATCGGAACCGACGGTCGAACGAGCGACAAGGAGCTCGCCGACGCCGAGGCGGCGAACAAACACGCGGACAAGCTCATCGCGCAGAAGCTGGGCAAGGGCTACGCGGAAGTGGGCGGCAGCCCCGTCGCCAAGAAGAGTGCGAAGCGAGGCGCCAGAACCAAAGCGGCAAAGGGGCTGGCGCAGCACTTCGAGCGGGTCCGAGCGACCAAGCAGGTCATCGAGGACCACGGACTGGGCGAGGCTCCCCTGGACGGGACGGTCTACGTGGGCACGGGCAAGATCGTCGTCGAGCCCGCACAGATCGAGGAGCTCCAGAGGATGCTCGGAGACGGCGTCGTCGTGGACGGTCAGCTCGTGGTCAAGGGCCACCTGCTCCTCGACGATGGGTGCACCCTTCGTGCAGACAAGGTCACCTGCGAGTCGATGACGCTCAACGAGTGTTGGGTTTGGGTCGGGCGGGTTCACGCGCGTGACTACGTCTGGCTCGATCGTTGCGCGTCGCACGGGTACGCGGTCGACATCGACGTGGCGAAGACCCGGCTGCTCCTCGTCGACGAAGGTGCGCTGAGCACCGGTCCCGTGGGCATCGGTACCCAAGGCTGGTCGAGCGACGCCAGGATCGACGCAAGCCAGCACCCAGAGGAACAACTGAACCGGGCGCTGCCCGAGCACCACCAAGCTCTGGTTCGCGCCGCGAAGGCCGAGACCGTCGAGACGTTCCTCGACACACTTGCGGCGAAACGGGGCGGCTACGCGATGGCCAAACCCGGCCGGTTCACCGTGGAGCGGGTGCACAAGAACGACTATCCGGCGTTCAACCCGGTCGCGATCGCGTCCGACGGCGAGGAACTCTACGCCCACACGGTGTTCAAGCTGTGGCGGTCCGACGCGGACGGCGGCGTGGCGGTGGTGAGGGCGTCCAAGTCAGCCGGGGCCTACGTGAAATCGCTCGCGGTTCGCGACGGTGTCGTGTGGATCGGGCACGCCGATGGCATCAAGCGCGCGACCGAGGGTGGCAAGACGTGCGAGGACGTCAAGGTCGCCAAAGTTCCCATCGTCGGTCTCGCGTTCGGCCCCGACGGCAGTCTGTGGGCGGGCGGTGGCTACAGCGACAAGGGGGCGGTGTACGTCAAGCCGCCCAGGGGCAAGACGTTTCGTCGGGTGCACGGGCCGACCGCCGAGGTCACGAGCGTCAGCACAACGCAGCACGGCGTGCTCGTTGGCGACTTCAAAGGCGGTCTTTGGCTCGGCAAGGACGGCACGCTCGAGCCGATCGGCTCGGCCGACGCTCCGATTCGCGACGCCGTCGAGACGACGGACGGAACCATCCTCGTGCTCGCCGGCTATCCGCTGGGCAGGGACGACGAGGTGACGCTGCTGCGCTCGACGGGTGGGATCACGAAGTTCGAGGCTTCCACGATCGCCCCATCCCTGTTCACGATCACGCAGATGCCCGACGGCCCGGTCGTGGCCGCTGGGGTCAACGGGACCATCGTCGTGTCGCTCGATGACGGGCTCACTTTCTCGAAGCTGACGCACAACAACCGGTCCAAAGACGACCCGTTCAATCAGAGCTGTGTGCTGCGCGGCGCGGTCTACGTCGGCGGTAACAACAACAACCTGGTGCGGGTTGTCGCCGGGGCAGGCAAGAAGAAGGCGGCCAGGAAGTCGACCGGCCCGCAGTCGGGCGGATGGAGGACTACGCGACTGCCTTGACCTTCGCCTCGACGGCCTGGAACTGCGCCGCCGAGCGCCGGTCGAGCGTGCTGGCGACCAGTTCCCACATGCTATCGAGGCTATAGCCGACCAGGAACGCTTCGCCGATCGAATCGCTTCCCGAAACACTGGCTACGGTCCCGAAGTACAGGCAGAACACGACGCCGGCGATGACGGTCTGGCGGAGGATTGGCCCTGCTTTGACAGAGATATAGTCGTCCGCGCGTGCGATCGGGAGCTTGTATGTGAGTCCCGTAGCCTTGCGGACCTTCTCTCGCGCGATGGCAACATGCATCAGCGCGCCGGCCAGCAGTGCCCCCCATGCGACCGCGACGTGTAGCGGTGAGTCGCCGAGCAGCTTCGGGTTCTCACGTGCGAAGAAGAAGAAGACGACGCCCAATGCAACCGGGACCAGCGCCGCCAAGAAGATCAGCGGCCATTTGCACCACTTCGGCACTTTGTAGATGAAGCCCGAAATCGGGTCGATCAGTCCTTGCTTGAGGTCCACCGGTTTCCAGGAGACGTACCGCAAGATCCACGCCCGGTGGTCGTCCCGGGGCACCTCGTCCGCGAACAGGTTCGAGAACGGAAGAGCGCCACCATCGTGGTTCTTGTCCAGCCAGGCTCTGATCCTCGACGGAATGGTCTTCATGCCGAGGTGGAAGACGATGTCGTCGATCTCCTCCTCGATGATCTTGAGTCCTTCGACATCGCCGTCGCCGCCCCCGCACAGTCGTTCGAG
>JGI12316J15310_10000141_pt48 | contig 10043 bp, 16 predicted proteins | sample MarCyaLeptolynsp_FD_15310 | JGI IMG/M metagenome (IMG submission 15310)
CAACCGCTTGACCACCGAACAAGGCATGACCCGCTATGTTTCTGCTGTTAGCCAATCGAACCAAATTGTCGCGAAGATTGACAATCTCATCGGCAATATCGGACCGCTGCTCATCACCTACGGTGCTCGAAGACGCCTGCACCGCCAGTTCTCGTACGCGAATGATAATGTCAGCAATTGTACCGAGAGTTTGATCGCTCAAAGCAAGGTCTGCTTCAGCGAGTTGCCCGTTGCGCGTATCCACTTGCGCAAGCCGTTCGGTGCGATCCAACATACGGAGCCGTGCTGCGGCGACCGGATCCTCAGACGAGCGCTCAAGCCGCTCACCGCTTCCGATTTGCTTTTGAAGCGTTTCCGCGCGTGCGCGCAAAGCCTCGATCTGAGAGGAACTGCGCTCATAGAATGCGCCGGTGCTGAGATTGATCATCGCCCGATTCCTATGAGAGTGTTGAAGACTTCCGTCGCAACTTGCATTGCGCGACCTGACGCTTGAAACGCTTGCTGGTAACGGATGAGATTGGCCGCTTCTTGATCAAGATCGACCCCTGTCTGCGACTCAAGCGCTATCCGCGCAGATGAAGCAATCGTCTCCAGCGCACTTTGCGTGACATCACGGCCAGCAACTTTGCTCGAAATATCAAAGATCAGGCCGTTCATTTGCTCGGCTGGGCCGAGAGTGGTCAGAGAAAGGCGAAGAGCCGAGAGGTTCGTGTCGTCGCGGCTGCCCGCAGCGGCGCCGGCTGGCGCGGTCGCTAAACCGGCTCCGTCAGTCATGACAGCCTGCAGCGTAGCGGCGGTGTTGCCAGCAAAAACTGGCTGCCCTTGCCCGCCATTGAGATCCACTCCCGCCGCTTGAGCATTGTTCACGGCGTCGGCAAAATCTGTGGCGATTGTGTCTAGGCGCGTGCGTGCACTGGCCAATTCGACCAACGCCAATGATGCGCCCGTTAAGCTACCCGAACCTGGATCCAGAGCCTGACCATCGACTGCGAAGCTCATCGTTCCATCGGCTGCAATGGCGGATGTCATCTGCCATGAATCCCCGCCTTGAACTAGAGCTCTTGGAGGATTTGTGCCTACGGAAACCGCCACTGCACCCGTGTCTTCAAATTGGGTCGTAACCGCTGTGATGCTTGCCAGCTTCTCCAAAAGCAGATCGCGCTGATCGAGCAGCGTTGCTTTGTCGCTTGTTCCTTTGCTGGCGCGAATTAGCCCAAGGTTCACACGAGCGAGCTCAGCGGCCAGGACATTGGACTCATCGACTTCAGAGGTTGCGCCCACTTGCAGGCCATCCGCGATTGCATCGAAGCTGGAATTGGCAATATTGAATGTCCCGGCAATCGTCTGCGCCTCGCCAATAACGGCGGCGCGTCGTGCTGGGTCTACAGGATCACCAGCGAGCTCGAGCAGCGATGCTTCAAACTCTATGATCGCCGTGAATATTCCGGATTGTTCGATCGCGGTTTCGATATTGCGAAGCCCGCCCAATTCAACATTGGCGCGCTCCAGATCGGCTGAGGTGCGGCGCACTTCGGCTTGCCGGAACGAGTCAGCATTGCGCTGAATGTCCGCAATCTGGGCACCGGAGAGCGAAAGATCGCCGATCCGTCCTGGTCCCCCAGCGGCTGATACTTCCTCGATCTGCAGCGTACGGCGCACATAGCCATCGCTCGCGGCGTTGGCGATATTCTGCGCGGTAACGTCCAATGCGGAGCGCGCCACGCGGGCACCGCTGCTGGCGATAGAGAGAAGATCAGATGCCATTAGCCATCACCATGGGGAAGAAACCGCGCGAGTTGCGCTTCGATTGCATCAGCAAAGCCGATCTGACCTGACTGGGCTGCCAAGTCGGCGAATTGTGAATCACGCATTTCTTTGAAGGTGTTATCCGACCCTCCACCAAACAGGTCATCGCCGCCGAAATCGGTGTTCCGCGCGCTCGCCAACATCTGACGCAGCAGGATCGCTTCGAACTGTTGAGCCGCCTCACGCAGTTCGGTGCGATCGTTGCTAGGCGCGCGATCGAGCGAAAACGCCGTTCCGGCGAGATCTATTGGAACAATGCTCATATGATCACCAATTCCGCCGTCAGGGATCCGGCTTGTTTGAGTCCTTCGAGGATTGCGACCAGGTCAGCTGGGCTCGCGCCAAGCATGTTTAGAGCGTCCACCACCTCAGCCAGTGATGCCCCTGGACCAATCGGTGAGACCACATTGACCTCTTGAGTAGCAACGATCGTGGTGTCCTCTTCGACAGCGGTTTCGCCGCGAGCGAAGGGTTCAGGCTGCACCACGGCTGGGTTCTCATCCACCCGCACGACCAGGCTTCCATGGCTGATCGCAGCTGGTGCGAGCCGGACTGCGCTTGAAATGACTATCGTACCGGTCCGACTGTTGATCACGACTTTCGCTGCCCGCTCAGCCGGTTCGATATCGAGCATCTCGATGCGCGCCATGATGTCTGCGCGTGTGTCCGCACCAGGAGGCATCATCAAAGCCAGTGTTACACCGTCTTCGATCCGGGCCATTCCTGGATACGTGACGTTGATCGCATCGCGCACCCGCGAGATCGTGAGAAAATCGGCGTAGTACAGGTTCCACCGCAGTACTTCGGTAAAGTCGAAATTGCTTGAAACAGCTTGTTCCACCGACGCACCATCCGCGATCCTACCGACGGTTGGGACATTGACTGTCAGTTTTGAACCGTCTCGGCCTGAGACACCAAGCCCGCCAACCGCGAGATTGCCTTGCGCCATTGCGTAGATTTGACCGTCCGCTCCATACAAGGGCGACATGATCAATGCTCCTCCACGGAGCGATTTTGCTTTGCCAATTGTTGATACCGTGACGTCGATCCGTTGTCCCGGTTTCGCGAATGCCGGCAATTCTGCGGTAATGATAACCGCCGCAGCGTTCTTGAGGGCCGGGTTCACACCAGGAGGCAGTTGCAGACCCAACCGCCCCGAGACCCCACGCATCGCTTCGGTCAGATATGCGAAATTGTCGTCGCCGGTTCCATCAAGTCCGACCACGATTCCGTAGCCAGTTAGCTGGTTGGACCGCACGGATTGAAATTGCCCGAGATCGCGAACACGTTCAGCCGCGGCCGGAGCCGCCAGAACAGCGAACAAAGCGACAATCAAGAGAGAGAGACGACGGAGCATATTCGGAGTCCTCAGAACGGTGAGATCATATTGAAGAACCGCTGCAGCCAACCTTCGCGGCTTGCGCGCTGTACCGAACCCGAGCCCGAATAAGATATCCGTGCATCGGCCACTCGAATGGAGGGGATCCGGTTGTCTTGATCGATATCGGCCAAGCGAATGATGCCCGAAAGCTGCACCCACTCTTCGCCTTGGCTCAGTTTCATGATTTTCTCTCCGCGGACCAACGCCGTCCCGTTTGGACGGACTTCGGCAATGGTCACGGTTAGATCGGCCCGAATGGAGCTCGACTGCGAAGCATCACCCGCACCATTGAACGACGTACCGCCGGAGGCATTAAGATCGCTGCTGTCGATGCCGACCCATTGCGGAAGCGACAATCCGATACTGCCGTCGCGCGAGGTCGAGCCGCTGGTCGACTTCGATGTCTGGGTTCGCTCAACCAGTTGGATTGTCACAACATCACCGACTTTGGATGCGCGGTTGCCATAGTAGAGCGGCGCATAGCCATGGCTCGCTTGATAGATCGCGCCGTCCTCGTGCCGTTTGACCGGCGCAACAGGAGCCGGCGGAAGCGCAGCGGTGAAGCCAACTGGGCGCGAGGATCCTCCACCACAAGACGCAAGCACCAATGAGAGCGGAACGAGAAGGAAAACGGATTTCATCGGAGTAGACCTCACAGAGTTTGGTTGGCGTTGCGGAGCATCTCGTCGACAGCAGAGACCATCTTCGAGCTGATTTCATAGGCGCGCTGCGCTTCGATCATTTCGACCAGTTCTTGAACGATGTTGACGTTTGACGCTTCGAGCATGCCCTGACGTACATTGCCTCGCCCATTCTCGCCGCCGAGGGCGAGTTCTGCCGCACCGCTGGCTGCGGTCTCGACCAAGAAGTTATCACCAATCGCTTGAAGGCCTGACGGGTTGGTGAAACGCGCGACCTGAATTTGTCCTAGTTCGGCCGGCTCGGCTTGGCCGGGAACTGCGGCTGAGACAGTACCGTCTGTCGATATCGAGATTGCTGTCGCGCCTTGAGGAATCGTGATCGGAGGCTGCACAGCGTATCCTTGCTGGGTAACCAGCTGTCCCTCAGCCGAGAGCGTAAAGTCGCCTGCACGCGTGTAAGCAAGCTGTCCGCCAGGCATCTCAATCTGAAAGTACCCATCGCCATCCAACGCGAGATCGAAGGCGTTGCTGGTGTTGGTTAGCGCGCCCTGCGTCATGATTTGACTGGTCGATTGGACTGCAACGCCAGTCCCGAGGTTTAGCCCGGTCGCGTAAGCAGTCTCGCCAGAAGAACGCTGTCCAGCCACGCGCGCATCTTGATAGGCAAGCGCTGCGAAATTGGCGCGATCGCGCTTGAATCCTGTGGTGCCAACGTTGGCGAGGTTGTTCGCGATCACGCGCATCCGCGCGTCCTGTGCCTCAAGTCCAGTGCTCGCTACCTGAAGAGCTGAAGTTGGCATCGTAACTTATCCTTTTCCCAATTTAGCCGAGGCGCATCAGTTGCGCGCCGCTCTCGTCGATCTCACGTGCTGTTGAGATGAGCTTGCTGCGCATCGCAAAAAGGCGCTGAGCATCGATCATATCGACTAAGACCTCGGTGGTTTTCACGTTTGATTGTTCGAGTGCCCCGACCTTCACAGTCGCGGCTTCATCGACTGGCAGAATGCCACCACCTTCGACGCGAAACAGTCCGTCCAGTCCTTTGCTGACCGGCGAGCCTTCCCAAGAAGCGAGTTTGATCCGCCCGACCTCGATCGGGGGAGCGTCCGGTGCTGCCGGATCGGTAACCGACACCACCCCGTTCGGAGCGATGGAAGGGATGCCAACCGGTGGGATCGTGATCTGTCCGTTGTCTCCCAAGACTGGCACGCCCTCTCCGTTAATGAGCAGGCCAGTGGGCGAGACAGATAGGTCCCCCCGGCGGGTGTAGGCTTCTGTTCCGTCCGGTGCCTGCACCGCCATCATGGCATCCGTTTCCATCGCTATGTCGAGACCGCGCCCGGTCTCGATGAACTCTCCTGCCGCCATATTCGCACTTCGGACACTGCCCGCCTGCATGGCGCGAGCCTCGTGAGGCTGACCTTCGATGGTGACCGGACGCTGATCGAACATTTCGGCACGAAATCCGAGCGTGTCGGCGTTGGCCATATTGTTCGCGATAACGCGTTGGCGATCCATCGAGGCCTGCATGCCCGAAAGCGCTGTATGAACAAGACGGTCCATGGCGATTAGCTCCGCAGGTTGATTACCGTCTGCGAGATCTGCGTCGCGGTATCGATTGCTTTGGCGTTCGCCTGGAAGTTGCGCTGAGCAGTGATCAGAGTGACCATTTCCTCAGCGATGTCGACGTTTGAGCGCTCGAGTGCGCCAGACAGGAGCTTCCCGTAGGCACCCTCACCCGGTGATCCCATGGTCGCCGCACCCGAAAGGCCGGTGGCTTCCCATTTCGCGTCACCGATCTTCTTCAAGCCTGTCGGCGCAATGAAGCTTGCCAATGCGATCCCACCGATCGGCGAGACTGAGCCATCAGCATATGTGGCTTCGACCACACCTGAAGCAGAAACCGTCACACCGGCGAATGGAGAGCCGGCTGCGTTGGTTGCCGGGATTTGTGCATCCTGCGCGGTATTGCCAGTCACCTGACCGGTGGCGTCAACGGGGAAGACCTGAACGCGGTTACCGTCGCTGTCCGCAACAAAGCCAGTGTCCGTCAATGTGAACGAGCCGGCGCGTGTGTAGTTGATCGAACCGTCAATCGCTGAGCGCATTGTGAAGAAGCCATCGCCCGTGATCGCAAGATCAAGCGCCGATCCAGTGCGTTCTACGGGACCAAGCGTGAAGTTCTGAGTGATTGATTTCACAGAAGAACCAATACCTTGCACGAGGCGCGGATTGGTCAAAGCCGTTCCACCGACGATTTCCGAGAATTCCGTCCGGCTTCGCTTGAACCCGTGTGTTTCCGAGTTCGCAATGTTGTGCGCAATGACTCCGAGTGAGGTCTGCGCGTTCTTCATACCGTCGAGGGCAGTAAAGAAAGATGACATGGATTTTCTCCTAGATCAGATGTCGGTGGCGGATTTGTTGGTTTCGATCAGCTGGTCGAGCTTGTCCGCGATCTGCTCGAGCATGCCATTGGTTTCTGCGACGCCAGCAAGCGAAGAGAACTGCGCCATTTGAGCCAGCATTTCGGTATTATCGACCGGGTTGAAGGGGTCTTGCTGCTGCATCTGAACAGTCAGCAGGCGCAAGAAATCAGCTTGTCCGAGTTCGTCCAGCCCGCGGCCTGGAGTGGGCGCCGGTGACGAGTTGAATGCAGGGTCATTTGCTATTGGAGTGATCATTTCATCCTCATGGTTTCAAGCATCAGCTGTTTTGCGGTGGACATGGCTTCGACCATGTTGCGGTACTGGCGAGAGGCTTCGAGCATCTCGACCATCTCTGCGCTCTCATCGACCGGAGCGACCCAAACGTCGCCATTCTCATCGGCCAAGCGATGGCCAGGATCGTGACGACGGACTGCGGTGACATCTTCGCGCACAACCGCGCCGACCCGCACGCTTGAAAGCCCCGATGCTTGGTCGAGCTCCTGCTCGAAAACAGTCCGCATGGGTTTGTAAGCTTCGGCCTCGCTGCCAGCTACAGAACCAGCGTTCGCGAGGTTGGATGCCGCGGTGTTCATGCGCACGAGCTGCGCGGACATGGCGCGGTGGCCGATATCGAAGAAGGACGTAGGGCCGGACATATTTATTCGCCTTTCAACGCACGTTTGAGGGTTGAAACTCTGCCATTGAGAAAGCTCAAAGTGGCTGTGTAGGCGACGGCATTCTCTGCAAATGCAGCCTGTTCAGTCGACATCTCAACCGTATTGCCATCGAGGCTTGCCATCGTGGGAATGCGATATTTAAGTGCGCTATCGGCCGCATTCGTGGCATTGACACCACCCATGCGCGCCTCAAGAGCGGCCTTAAAGTCAACATCGCGCGCCTTATATCCAGGCGTGGCAGCATTCGCGATGTTCGAACCGAGCACACCCATGCGCTGCGACCGGATTTCCAGTGCTGCCCCATGAATGCCAAACAGTCTATCGCTCATTTGAGCCTCCGCAATTAATTACGGGACACCTTGAGCAAAGAGCGTGCCAAAACCGCCCACGGGCGCCCTTGACTGCGAAAACGCGTGAAAAGTGGCAATTCCTTGCCGGTATGCGGCAAAGTTCATCCGACGGATAAATCTCCCCTTGAAAACGCCGTTCTTGGCGGAAAGGAGAAACTCCACCATGCTCGAGCTCGAGACCTGGATCGACCCAATTGCAGCAATGATTGTGCTCGCCGGCACTTTGGCCGCCACGCTGCTGCGCTGTGGTTGGCGTGACGTTGGCATCGCCGTCGCTGCACTCCGCGGTCTGTTCGAAGCGCCGTTCAGTGTTGCCAAGGCCAAGGGTCGTTTGTCAGCGCAGATCCGCGCGATCGCAGAAGACGGCTTTGTGCGAGCGGAACCAGAGCATTTCGGCGACAGTGAATTCGACAGCCTTTCCGATCTAATGATCAGTCAGCGCTCGATCGAATCGCTCCATAATGAGCACTTCAAGTTCAAAGAGGCGCGGTTGCACAAAGCGCAAACCGCTATCACAGTTCTCGACAGGGCTGCAGAGCTGGCTCCGGTTATGGGGCTGGCAGGCACATTGCTAGCTCTTGGGCAGGCGCAGGGCGGCCTGGCACAAGATGGCGGGTTTGTGGCAGCGATTTCTACGGCTGTCGCGACAACACTCTATGGCCTGATCGCCGCCAACTTCCTTTTCTCGCCTTTGAGCAGCGCTGTTTCACGCAAATGGATCCGCGAGGAGCGACATCGCGATGAAGTCCTCGAATGGCTCGCTGATGGCGTCACACAGTCCGGTCCACGCGCCGGCACTGCGGATCTTCAGAGGTATGTTGCATGATTCTTCGCACATCTTCGAGCTGGCAAACACTGATGGCAGATCTCACGCTGATCCTGTTCCTGGTCACGGCGCAGGCCGTGGCAACCAACGAGGAACCCCCAGAGGAAAAAGAGGCAACAGCTCCAAACACGAGCGATGCTGAAGCCCAAGTGCCGATTAGTTCCTCAGCGTTGGCCGTTCACCGGCCCTCAACCGGAGACGACATCGGTGATTGGCTGGCAACGACGGTAACCGATGAACGTCAAATGGCGACGATTTCGATAACTTACGCACCTGATCGCCGCATTGAGGCGCTGATTGAGGGCGAACGGCTGCTGGCCGAGGCAGCGGATGCGGGCGTCGCCGCTCGCCTCATTGCCATGCCAGACACCAAGGATGAGACTTTGATTTCGGTCGATTTCCTGTTGAAGCCCGAAACTGGCACGAGTTTTGCTAACTAGTGGGTATCTGCCTCGGCCAATCGGGGCACCCCAATTCTAGTGAAGCAAGGATCGACTATGCGTACTCAAGTGTTAGCAGCAATCGCCGCTTCAATCTCGGCCTCTTCGGCTTTCGCAGCATCGCCGATGGATCTTTCCATCATTGATCGCGCCGTAGCAGACTTCACAGGAGCGGAAATCGGACAATCAGGCGGTGCGAGGCTGCCAGTCGATCGCCGCCTAAGGCTATCAAATTGCCAATCGCCGCTCGACCTTAAGTGGTACGGGCGTGACCAAGGTTCGGTTCAGGTCTCTTGTCCAACCGCGGGGTGGCGCATCTACGTTGCCGTCGACGGAGGCGCATCTCGGGTCGGTCCGGTTGGCCGCATCGAAAATGCGGCGTCCGAACCGATTATCAAACGCGGCGAAAGCGTGAGCATTCTTGTCCGCGGCAAAGGCTTTACTCTGACACGCCAAGGATCGGCCGTCGAAGACGGTGCCATTGGCCAGTGGATCAAGATCAAAGCGGTCGGCGACAAGTCCAAAACCCTCCGTGCAATCGTGCTTAGACCAGGTCGGGTCGGCATCGAATTGCCGTAAGCGGCAAAAAAAATTTTGCCGGGAGTTAATATCCTTCGCTCCGCGCCGTTTTGAGGGTGTACAAACTTGTGGAGCGCAAAATGCGTATTGTCGGATTGCCAGAGTTTCAGAGTTCAGTGGTGCGCCCAAGCACAGCCGTCTCGCCTGCAGGGAAGGTCCTCCCCTCGCAGCGGGTAACCGCCGAAGCACGCGAAGCCGAACAACCCGTGTCGACTTCGCTTGTTTCGGCGGGCGATAAGGCTCCTGTGAACCATGAACGTGTCGCTGAAATTCGTAAGGCCCTCGAAACAAACACTTACCCACTGATTCCTGCCGAGATTGCTGACGCAATTATTGCTGCAGGTCTCTACGGAAAGGTCGAGTCATGATCGCCAAGCAGGAAACGCTAGCGACCCTGCAACAGATGCTCGCCCTTTTGCAGGGTGAGCGGCAGGCGCTTGCCGCTCTGGATCTTGATCGTGTGGTCACATGCACATCAAGCAAGATGGACTTGTGTGCCAAACTGGAAAGTGTGGAGCCGTCGACCCTCGACGAGGAATGCCTCGGTGTTCTTGACGCTATTCGCCGCCTGAACCAGATCAATCGCCGCCTGCGCAACCTGATTGCTAACAACGTTCAGAACCGCCTTGGATCGCTTGGAGGCGGCACGCAACCCTACTCCGCGCTGCCCCGCAGCAATAGGGGCACGTCGCTGGCCTGAGCGCTGCCTCGCAGGCGTCTCAGAGGAAATTTGGCACACATCTTGCTGGAACATGGGAAACACTTCCCGGAGGTTCCGTGCCTACAATTAGTCCAGTCCAGTCAACCGAGGTGCAAGCCGCGATTTCGCGCGCAGCAGCTCGAACAGGGGTCGATTTCGATTACCTGCTGGCACAGGCGAAGCTGGAGTCCGGACTGGACCCCAATGCAGAAGCGAA
>JGI12316J15310_10000248_pt22 | contig 10033 bp, 10 predicted proteins | sample MarCyaLeptolynsp_FD_15310 | JGI IMG/M metagenome (IMG submission 15310)
AGCGCTGAACGGCGCCGTGAAGGAAGCGTGCGATGCCGGTATCGTCGTCGTCTCGTTCGATGGGGTCGTCACCGAACCCTGCGCCTGGCGCATCGCGGTCGACTTCAAGAAAATGGGTGAGATCCAGGTCGACTACCTGTCAGGACGGCTGGCGGATGGCGGCGAGCTTCTTGAAATCCGCGGCCTTGCCGGTGTCTTCGTCGACGACGAAATTCACTCGGGCATCGAGGCGGGCGTTGCCAACCATGACAAGTTCAACGTTGCCGGTTCCGTTCACGGCGAATGGACACAGACCGTCGCCCAGAAAGCGGTTGCCGGTATCCTGCCGAGCATGCCGGAAATCGTTGCGGTCGTGACACAGGGCGGCGATGGCTATGGCGCGGCCCAGGCCTTTGCGGCTGCCGGCAGGCCGACGCCGATCATCATCATGGGCAACCGCCATGACGAGCTGACCTGGTGGAAGGAACAGAAAGATGCGAACGGCTATGAAACCATGTCCGTTTCCATCGCGCCGGGTGTATCGACGCTGGCCTTTTGGGTTGCGCAGCAGATCCTGGATGGACAGGATGTTCCCAAGGAACTGATCGTGCCTTTCCTGCAGATCGACCAGGCAGACCTTGAAGAAGGTCTGGCCAACACCGAGCCGGGCGGCGTCTCAAACGTCGAGTATTCTCTCGATGACGCCAAGGCCTACCTGGAAAGCGTGAAGTAAGGCGTGCCGGTACCGTCCGTTCGATTTCCGGAGGAGCAATGACGACGGAAACTGTAAGCCCTCTGATTTCCCTGACGGGAATTCAGAAGGTCTTCGGGGCGGTACAGGCCCTGAGCGGTGTGGATCTGAAAATCCACACCGGCGAATGTCTCGGACTTGTCGGCCACAACGGCGCCGGCAAGTCCACCTTGATGAATATTCTGGCCGGGACCCTGGAGGCGAGTGGCGGCAGCCTGTCGATCGCCGGCAGGGATCTCGGCCAGGGTTACGCCGTGCAGGATGCAGGCAGACTTGGCATCCGCTGTGTCTTTCAGGAACTGTCGCTCTGCCCCAACCTCTCGGTTGCCGAAAACACACGCATCATTCACCCGGTGCTCAAGGGGTTCGGCTGGAGACCGCGTGCTGCTGCGCTGATCATGGAACAGCTCGATCTGATCTTTCCCGGACATGGTGTGAGTGCTTTCGATATCGTCGGTGACCTGTCGATTTCCAAACGGCAGATGGTCGAGATCGCGCGTGCTTTCACGGTCACCGATACGCAAATCCGGCTTGTCATTCTGGATGAGCCGACATCGTCGCTCGATGCGCGCGTTGCCGAACAGCTTCTGGATTATGTCGGACGGGTCACGGGTGAAGGTATCAGCGTGATCCTCATTTCCCATCTTCTGGGTGAAATCCTGCAGGTATCCAGCAAGATCGCCGTCATGAAGGATGGTCGCGTGGTCGCTTTCAGGGATGCCTCCGGGTTTGATCGTGGCAGCCTTGTCGAAGCCATGGGGAGCACCGTGGTAGCAGGCGTTGCCCCGCGCCGGGATGCCGAACCCCGGAAATCCGTAAGCGAGGAACGCATCCATATGCGTCCGCCAGAGCAGCCCGACGATCAAAGCATCCGGGCGCAGGCCGGGGAAGTCGTCGGGTTCGCCGGACTGGCCGGCCAGGGCCAGACGGAAGCACTGCTGCAGATTTTCGACGGCCACGGCGTTCTGCCCTCCGGCGCACAGGATACCGGTTGCTGCTTCATTGCCGGGGACAGGCAGGTTGACGGCGTTCTGCCCCTCTGGTCGATCCGCAAGAACATTGGCATCTCGTCGCTGAAACGATTGCTTTCGGGCATGCTGATCCAGAACGGTAAGGAACGGGAACTCGCCGATGCCTGGAAGGAACGGATCGGCATCCGCGCACCGGACGTCGAAGCGCCGATCCTGTCGCTCTCGGGTGGCAATCAGCAGAAGGTTCTGTTTGCCCGGGCGCTTGGCTCCGCCGCGGATATCGTCCTGATGGACGACCCGATGCGCGGCGTCGATATCGGAACAAAGAACGAGGTCTATGCCATCATCCGCCAGGAAGCGTCCCAGGGGCGCACGTTCCTCTGGTACACGACGGAAATGGAAGAACTCGACTATTGTGACCGGGTCTACGTGTTCCGTGACGGGGTCATAAGTGAGACCCTGAGCGGCAGTGACATCACCGAGGAAAATGTTCTCAAGGCCTCGTTCAAACAGGTAAGCGGGGCGGCATGACCGGACTGGGATTTTTTGCTTCGGCCCGTTTCTGGCGCGGCGCGCTGCCGGCGCTGTCGCTAACCTTCGTCCTGCTCGGCGTTTTCTGGCTTCAGCCACGGGCGATGAGCTATTTTGGACTGAACCTCCTCTTCAATCTGGCCGTGCCAATCGCGCTTGCGACGATCGCGCAGATGTTCGTGATCGCGGTCAACGATCTTGATCTGTCGATCGGCAGCTTCGTTTCGCTGGTTGCCTGCATTGGCGCGACCTGGCTGAACGAAACACCGCTGCTCGGCATCGCCGCCCTGCTTGGTTGCATTGCCGTTTATGCAGCCATCGGTGCGCTGATCTATATCCGGCAGTTGCCGAGCATCGTCGTGACGCTTGGCATGTCCTTCGTCTGGTCCGGCTGCGCGGTTCTCCTTTTGCCGACGCCCGGGGGCAGCGCGCCCGACTGGATCCGGTCGCTGGTCACGCTGAAACCGCCTTATGTCCCGATGCCGCTGCTTGCCGCGGCGGTCCTGGCGCTTGTCGTTTATGTCGCGCTGATGCGGACGTCCTGGGGGGTCCTCATGCGCGGTGTCGGCGGCAATGAAAAGGCGATTACGCGCGCGGGCTGGTCCGTGCTCAAACTGAAGATGACCATGTATGCCCTGACCGCGGTCTTCGGCATTCTCGCGGGCCTGACGCTGGTCGGGCTGGCGACATCGGCGGATGCCAACATCGCGCTGCGCTACACCCTGCTTTCCATTGCCGGCGTCATTCTGGGAGGCGGTGAATTCGTCGGAGGCAGGATCTCACCGGTCGGCGCGGTTCTCGGTGCGATGACGCTGACGCTGACCGCGTCGTTCCTGTCCTTCCTGCGGATTTCTCCGGACTGGCAGATCGGGGCACAGGGGGCTGTTTTGATCATCGTTCTGGCGCTCAGGGCCATCGTCAACCGGCTGGAGGCGCGCAAATGAAACAGCTTGAAATGTACATGCGCCAACACCCGTGGAGCTGGTCTTTCCTGGCCGCGTTCCTGACCTGGGCTGTCACGGCAGCCTATATCAGCGGCACCGGGGGATTGGCGCTGGCATCGACCGCGCTCTCCTTCTCGACCTTCTTCGTGATGGTCGGCATCGGGCAGATGTTCGTGATCACGCTCGGCCCCGGTAATGTCGACCTTTCGATCCCGTCGACAATCACCTTATCGGCAGTCGTGTCGATGATGGTGATGGACGGCACCAACGCGATGATCCTGCCCGGCATTCTGGCCGCGGTCGCAGTTGGTGTTCTGGTGGGTCTCTTCAACTACGGCCTGATCCGGGTTCTGACGATCCCGCCGATCATTGCCACCATGTCATCGAGCTTTCTTGTACAGTCGAGCGCGATCGCCTTGGGACGGGGGGTCAAGATCAAGCCGCCGGCGGCACTGGAATGGATATCGACGGCAAAGATGATGGGTGTGCCCGTTCTTTCGCTCCTGGTGATCGTCTTTGCAATCGTCATGGCCGTGCTTCTCAACCGGACCGTTTACGGACGCTCTGTCACCGCCTTCGGCCAGAACACCCGCGCGGCCCGGCTTGCCGGTGTTCCGATAGAACGCATCCGCTACCTGACCTACACGCTGTCGGCCGTGCTGGCCGCCGTGTGCGGTGTCTTCCTGGCCGGGTTCTCCGGCGGCTCGTCCCTCAACATGGGCGAGGAATACCTCCTGGCCTCGATCGCCGTTGTCGTGATCGGCGGATCTTCGATTGCCGGCGGGAACTCCAATGTCCCGGGGATTTTCGGATCGGCGCTGTTCCTGTTCCTGCTCGTTGCGATGCTGAACACATTCGGCGCAGCGGCCGGTCTGCGGCTGATCCTCACTGGCCTGATCATTGTCGGCGTTGTGACGTTCGCGGGCGGCCGCAGGGAAAGCCGATAGCGGGGATCGGTTTTCGACAAAAAAGCCGGGGCCTCTGAATGCGCCCCGGCTTGTCGCTTGTCTGTTCAGAATGCTTCAGAGCCCGAGCATCTTGCGGATCTGTTCCTGATCGGTATCGCCTCCGGCGAAATCGTCAAATGCCTTGTCCGTCACTTCGATGATGTGGCTCTCAATGAATGGTGCGCCCTCGGCAGCCCCTTGCTCGGGTGACTTGAGGCAGCATTCCCATTCAAGAACGGCCCAGCTGTCATAACCATACTGGGCGAGCTTGGAGAAGATTCCCGAAAAGTCGACCTGGCCGTCGCCAAGAGAGCGGAAACGACCGGCGCGGTGCACCCAGCCCTGATATCCGGAGTAAACGCCCTGGCGCCCGTCCGGATTGAACTCGGCATCCTTCACGTGATAGGCGCAGATCCGCTCGTGGTAGATGTCGATGAAGGCCAGGTAATCCAGCTGTTGCAGCAGGAAGTGGGACGGATCGTAGTTGATCTGGCAGCGTGCATGACCGCCGAGCGCTTCCAGGAACATTTCGAACGTGATCCCGTCGAAGACATCCTCTCCCGGATGGATCTCGTAGCCGACATCGACGCCATTGTCCTCATAGACATCCAGGATCGGCTTCCAGCGCCGCGCAAGTTCGGCAAAGGCTTCCTCGATCAGGCCTGCCGGGCGCTGCGGCCAGGGATAGAGATACGGAAACGCCAGTGATCCGGTAAAGCTGACGGAGGCAGTAAGGCCAAGCCTTTTGCTGGCAACCGCCGCCTTTTTCATCTGATCGACCGCCCATTCCTGGCGTCCAGAGGGATTGCCGTGAAGATGCGCCGGGGCAAAGCCGTCAAAGGCAAGATCGTACGCCGGGTGGACGGCAACCAGCTGGCCTTGCAGATGGGTCGACAACTCGGTGATCTCCACGCCCGCATCCGCGCAGATACCCTTGATTTCGTCGCAATAGGTCTGGCTTTCAGCGGCCTTGTCGAGATCGAATAGCCGGCTGTCGAACGTCGGGATCTGAATGCCCTTGTACCCGAGATCCGCTGCCCATTTCGCGATCGCGGGCAGAGAGTTGAAGGGCGGCTCGTCACCGCCGAATTGCGCCAGGAAAATTGCGGGGCCCTTGATCAGTCCAGCCATTCTTGTCCTCCCAGTTAGTCTTGAACAGGCAACGTTTCTTCGCTGTCAGGTTCCTTCAGGTGCATATGTGAAACGTTCGAATTCCGCCGTTCTGCCCCCGCCGGTGACGTCAAAGGCGAGCATGCCGACGAAAGCGCCGGTAAAGGATGCATGTTCACCACGGCCACCTTCGTCCGAAATGACGCTCGCATCAAGCTCCGGGCCGGCGGGCTGCCAGTCGCCGGTCTGGCGCCAGTAAAACTGTTGGCGCGCGCCATTGATTTCAACGGCAAGATCAATGGGACCATCCTCGATCGGGACAAACTCTGCCGGGAATGTCATGCGTCCATCGGGCCAGTCGCCGGGACAGGACATCAGCATCAGGCAGCGGCCCAGGTCTTCGGTCCGGCTCACGGCAAGCAGGTGGAACTTGTGCCTGTTGTAATAGGTCGTCAGTCCTGCCGCCTGCTGATAGGTGTCCGGTTCAAAGGATGTCAGCGTGGTCTCCGCACGATAGGTGTGGTGTTCCTGTCTTCGCGCAACAAGCGCCTGCTCGTTCCAGCTGCCGATGCTTTCCCGCCCGATGAGACGCAGCGCGGAACCGGTCAGCGAGAACAGCCGGTCGGGATATGGCGTCCTGAGCCACTGAAATTCCTCCGGCAGGATGGTGCCGTTGAAGACCCGTTCCAGTTTCTGCGGCGGGCGGAGTGTCGCGTTGCCGGGAGCGGTGACCTCGACCTGAGGCAGCGGGCCGTCATCTGCAAGGAACAACCAATCGTCCTTCCAGATGCATCTTTGCAATGCTGTTTCGCGGCCCATGGGCGAGAAGCGTCCGGGCAAGGGACGAGAACATAGATGCGTGTGATAGGGCTGGCCGTCGGGCGTCTCGACGATCTGACCGTGTCCGGCTCGTTGCAGCGGCCAGTCCGGGGCATCCTTTGCGGTGATCAGATGCGTGTCGGGATGCAGCTCGTAAGGGCCATCGATCGTGCGGGACCGTGCCATGGTGACCGCGTGGCTGTATCCGGTGCCGCCTTCTGCAACGGTGAGATAATACCAGCCATTGCGCTTGAAGAGGTGCGGCCCTTCCGTCAGACCGAGAGAACTGCCGGAGAAGATCTTTTTCGGTTGTCCGATCAGCCCCTCTTTTTCGGACCACTCCTGCAGCAGGATACCGTCAAAGGCGGAGGATTTCGGCTTGCCCCCGACCGAGCCGGAGATGTGGTTCCACTGCAGGACCAGGTACCACCTCCGGCCATCGTCATCGTGAAACAGGGACGGGTCGAACCCGTGTGAGGACAGATAGATCGGATCGCTCCAGGGCCCGTCGACCGACGCCGATGTCACGACGTAGTTATGCGCATCCTTGAAGTTGCCATCCAGGCGTTTGACATCGGTATAGACCAGCCAGAACCATCCGTCCGCGTGGCTCAGACAGGGCGCCCAGATGCCGCCGCTGTCTGGGTTGCCGCGCATGTCGAGCTGTTTCGACCGGTTCAGAGGCCGGCCGGCCAGTTTCCAGTTCACCAGATCCCTCGACTTGTGGATCTGGACACCCGGGTACCATTCGAATGTCGATGTGGCGATGAAATAGTCATTGCCCACACGGCAGATCGAAGGATCCGGATTAAAACCTGGCAGGATCGGATTGCGGATCATTTTCTGGATGGTCCCGGACGCTCGGACGAGGCTGCCCAGAGATTGACATTCGCATCGACCGTTGTTTCCTCGATTTCCTGCAGCTCGGCTTCGGTGAACGCCATGTTGTTGACCACCGCCGCACAGTCGATCACCTGCTCGGGACGGCTGGCGCCGATGAGGGCCGTGGTGACGCGTCCGTTGCGCAGCACCCAGGCGAGCGCCATTTGCGCAAGCGTTTGCCCGCGCCGTTCGGCGATCGCGTTGAGAGCGCGGATCGCGTTGAGCGTTTCTTCGCTCAGGAACTCGTTGCGGAGCGATTTGCCCTGGGTTGCCCGGCTGCCTTCCGGAATGCCCTTGAGATATTTGTTTGTCAGCATGCCTTGGGCCAGCGGTGTGAAGGCGATGGAACCGATGCCGAGATCGTCCAGCGTGTCGAGAAGGCCGTCCTCTTCGACCCATCGGTTGATCATCGAGTAGCTTGGCTGATGGATCAGGCACGGCGTGCCGAGGTCCTTCAGGATCGCGGCCGCTTCCCGGGTCCTTTTGGAATTGTAGGACGAGATGCCGACATAAAGCGCCCGCCCGGACCGGACGATATGGTCGAGGGCCATCATGGTTTCTTCCAGCGGCGTGTCCGGGTCGAAGCGGTGCGAATAGAAAATGTCGACATAGTCGAGCCCCATCCGCTTCAGCGATTGATCGCAGGAGGCGATCAGGTATTTCCGGCTGCCCCATTCTCCATAGGGACCCGGCCACATCCCGTAGCCCGCCTTGGACGAGATGATCAGTTCGTCCCGATACGGCGCGAAGTCCGTTTTCAGGATATCGCCGAAGGCTTCCTCAGCAGACCCGGGAGGCGGTCCGTAGTTGTTGGCAAGATCAAAGTGCGTGATGCCTTGATCGAAGGCGGTCCGCACAATATCGCGTTTGCTTGTATGGGCGCTGTCGCCTCCGAAATTATGCCAGAGACCAAGCGAGATCACCGGCAGTTTCAGGCCGGATCTCCCGCATCGGCGGTATTCCATGGTGTCATAACGTGCTTGCGCGGCTTGCCAGGTCATGAGATTTCCTACTATGCCAAGAGGTCCTGCGCCGCCTGGGGTCCAAGAGCCTCGGGCCGGTCGCATGTGGTGAGAATATCCTTGTACTCACCTGTCTCGCCGGAAGCGAGAATGGATGTCATCACATCCACGACATGCAGGGAAAATTCCAGCGAACACCGGTGCGGCCGGTTCTGAAGAATGGCAAGCGCCATGTCTGCAAGTCCTGCTGCCCGGTAGTTGGCATGCGATCCGTCATTGGCAACGGAGAACGGATGTTTCCAGTCTTCGGACACCGTAACGAAACTGTCCTTGGCTGTCATGCGGATTTCCCCGCCGAAGAAATTCGGGTCCGGAACGTGCAATGTGCCGTCACGGCCATAGAGTTCCATGTTGGAATGACCGTGCTGCCAGACATCCCAGCTGGCGCAATAGGTCACCTGCGCTCCGGAATGGAACTGCATGATGGCGTGGATCGTCGTCGGGGTCTCGACCTTGATCTTTTCGCCGTGGCGCGGCTCGGAGGTGATCGTGCGGTACTCAGACCCGGACGAGCTCATCGCGGTGACGCGCTTCACCGGACCCAGCAGCTGCACGAGGTTGGAAACGTAGTAGGGGCCGAGGTCCAGGATCGGGCCGCCGCCCGGCTGGAAGAAGAAGTCCGGGTTCGGATGCCACATTTCCATGCCCGGGCTTTGCACGAAGCAGGTTCCCGAAGTGACGGCACCGACGGCACCGCTGTCGACCAGATGCCTGGCCAGCTGATGCGCGCCGCCCAGGAAAGTGTCCGGCGCAGAGCCGACGCGAAGTCCTTTTTCGGCAGCCAGTTTCTGAAGGGTCTGACCCTCGTCGACGCTCAACACGAACGGTTTTTCCGAGTAAACGTGTTTCCCGGCCTCAAGAATGCTGCCTGAGACTTCGTAGTGCGCGGCGGGCACCGTCAGGTTGACGATGATGTCGATGTCGCTGGCGGACAGGAGGCCGTCGACGGTTTCAGCCCTGAGATTGAACTCCTCCGCTCGTGCCCTGGCCGCGTCCGCATTGAGGTCGGCGCAGGCGCGCACTTCGATCCCGTTGAAGAGGGGCGCCAGGCGCATATAGGCAGCGGAGATGTTTCCGCATCCCAGGATGCCGATACCAAGCTTGTCTGTCATGACTGATCCTTAGAATTTCCGGAATGCTTCGATCGAACGGCTTGCGAAACGCTCGACGTCAGAGGGGTTGTCGTGTTCCATGACGAATAGGTCGACGCCGGCTTTGCGCAGGGCGGCCGTAAGACCGTTCCAGTCCATGACGCCGTGGCCGACATCGGCCCAGCCGTCCTCGTCGGTGCACTCGCCTTCCAGGGCAATGTCCTTGACGTGGGCGGTTGTGATGCGGTCCGCGTAGCGGTCGATCCAGACCAGAGGGTCCTGGCCGCCGCGAACAATCCAGGCAATGTCTGCTTCCCACTCGATCGACGGTGCGCTCTCGAGCAGGATATCCATGGGCAGCCGTCCGTCGGTGCAGGCGGTGAATTCGAAATCGTGGTTGTGCCAGCCGAAACGAAGCCCGGCATCGCGCAGCTTCTTGCCGATGTTCTCCAGGTTCTGACCGACACTGACCCATGCGTCCGCATTTGTGACACGCTGCTCCGGCGGAAGCGCGGGACAGAACAGGCGCTCCATGCCGAGTGTCTTCGCTGTTTCAATGACGCGGCCGAGATCGTCGTTGAATTGTTCCAGCGGGAAGAAATGCCCGGACGGCATAGCAAGACCGTTTTTGTCGAGCAGGTCCTTGAAGGCAGCAGCATCTTCATAGTTGCCGCCGAAACCTTCCACTTGCGTGTATCCGAGACTTGCAAGGTTGGTGAGCACCTTGTCCCACGGTGTGAAGTTGCGGGCCGAGTAGAGTTGAAAAGAAACGTCCATGACGGGTGTCCTGAAGGTTGGAGAGTGTTTTTCAGAGTCTGTTTTCGGTTGTTTTGTCAAAGAGGTTGGCGCGTTCAGGATCAAAGCCGATCGCAATGGCGTCGCCGTCGCGCACGCTCGCCTGTCCGTCCATGCGAACCCAGAGAGACCGTCCACCGACCGAAACACGCGCGAGTGTGTCCGATCCGAGCGGCTCGACCAGTTCGACG
>JGI12316J15310_10000142_pt7 | contig 10007 bp, 8 predicted proteins | sample MarCyaLeptolynsp_FD_15310 | JGI IMG/M metagenome (IMG submission 15310)
CTTCCAGCTGCCGCCGCTCGGCGACAAGCCCGACAAACCAGGTGTAGGAATCGTTGACCAGGGAGCGAAGCATCGCGCGCGCTTGCGGTGTTGCTGGCGAATAGAAATCCGGCGCCGCCTTCAGAGGTGCGCTTTTGACCGCCTCCATCTCGACACCAACAGTGTCCAGCAGCTTTTCAAAGTTGCCGAACTGGAAGAGGACGCCGATCGACCCGGTGATCGTGTTGTAGCGCGCGACGATGTGATCGGAAGCGAGTGCGACCAGGTAGCCGGCTGACGTTCCGATTGTCCGGATCTCCGCGACTACCGGTTTCTTCTCCGCCAGTTCGCGCAGGGCCTGGTAAAGGGCTTCGCCGCCGGTGGTGCTGCCGCCCGGAGAGTTGATCGAGATGACCACTCCCTTGACCGCATCCGCCTTGCCGATCTTTTCGATCATCTTGAGCGTTTTCCGGTTCTCCACGATCACACCCTCGATGGGGATCCGGGCAATGTGGGCAGAGCGTTTCGAAAGGCCCGATACGCCGGACACATATGCAAGGCCGGCTAGGAGCGCTCCTGCGATAACGATGAAGGTTGCCGCGCGCCAGAACGTCACCTTGCGCCGCAACCGTCTTCTGTCCACGAGCGCATCAACATCAACAGCCATGTACCGGGCCTCTCCGAACAAGATCTTTTGAAAACCAAGCACCTAAATAGGGTGAGTGTCCTGGAAATTGCAATCGCTTATCGAACTCTCGCACCAGAATGCGGCAGATTGGGGCAGGAAGCCGAACAAATTTTGTGCGGTTGGGCCCTCAGGCGTCATTGGGAAACAGAAACCAGAAAAGCGATCCAGACATAGCAGACCAGCAGGGACACCACGGTCACCGGCAGGACAAAGCGTGTGAACTGCCAGAATTGGAACGGTGTCACGCCGTGTTTTTCCGCCTGTTGCACGATGATCACGTTGCTGGCTGCGCTCAGGATGAAGAGGTTCCCTGCAAGGGTCGATATCCCGGACAACAGCATGAGCGTCGGCGTATCGTGTCCCGACAGAAGGTTGAGGTAGATCTCGACGAGGGGGACGTTCGAGAACACCTGGCTGCCGAAAAACGCGATCGAGGTCACCATCAACGGTTCTCCCAGCTGATCGTGCCAGGGGCTTAACCAGTGCTGCAGGGCGCCGGATTTCAGGACGGCACCCGTGACGATGAACATGGAAACGAAGAAGATCAACGTGTGCCAATCGACTTCCTTTACCAGCCTGACGCGCTGGTCGGTGAACAGGAAAAGAGGGATGGCCGCGACCAGGCTGAGAACACCAAGCGGCAGGTCCGGCAGGAACTCGCTCTCATGGGCGATGCTGTCGACGATGACGAGCACGCACAGCAGCGCGGTTGACACAAGCGCCGGCCAGCTGCGCGCCGACTGTTCGTCCGGTGTCACATGCTCCGGCGCATTTCCCTTCGGCGCCTTTGCAAAGCATATCCAGAACCAGACCAGCGTGAATATGAGGGAAATGAGCGCAGGAACGGCAAGCCATTCCAGAAAAACGCCGACCGGGTTCTGGAAATGACCATCGGCAACGATGAGCAGGTTCTGCGGATTTCCGACCGGCGAAAACATGCTGCCGACGGTGACGGAGACACAAAGCGCGATCAACGGCAAGGCGGCAGCGATACGCAGGCTGGCCGCGATCGCAATTGCGATCGGCGTGCCGATTGCGGCTGCGGCATCATTTGTCAGCACCGCAGAAATGATTGTCACGAACACGATGAAATAAAGCAGGATCTGCGGGATGGATCGCTGGTCTGCACAAATCCAGTTGCTGACCCTTTCCGATATTCCTGAAGCAAACAGCGCATGCGAGATAGCAAAAACGCCGAATAGGTAGGCGATTACATTCCAATCGATCGCATTCAAGGCTTCAGATGGAGAAATATTTCCGGTAACGAGCAGAAAAATCGCACCAGCCGTCATGATCATCCAGATTTTCAGCCATTCTGGAAGCCATTGCCGGATCGCAATGCAGAAAAAAACCATAATTGAGACAATTAAGCTTAAAGGCATCTAATCAGTTCTCAAGTTTTTGATGCTCGGTATTGATATTCGATTTCTGAGTGTATTCCCATGAATGTTTAAATTTTTGTTTGTGGTCGTTGTGTACGACAATAAGAGCCCGTACCCCACAACACCGAGGCACAGAACATGAAGTTGAACAAACCATTGCTGGGTGTGAATTTTTTCGCCGGAGACGTTGTCGGGGGGATCGGGCCCTATCTGGCGATCTACCTCCTTTCAATGCAGCATTGGTCTCCTGGCTCGATCGGCATCGCACTCGCGGCCGGGAGTATCGCGACGGTCGTCATGCAGTCGCCTGCGGGTGCCATCGTCGATGCGGTGAAGTGGAAACGGGCGCTGCTGATCGTGTGCGCTGTCGCGATCGCAACGAGTACCATCGGAATTCTGGCCTTCAACGACGCATTCGCGGTCTATACCGCACAGATCCTGATCGGGTCCTCATCCGCCTTCATGGGACCGCTCATTGCGGCGGTGACACTCGGACTTGTCGGCCGTGCCTATTTCACGAAACAGACCAGCGCCAATCAGGCCTGGAACCACGCAGGCAACATGATCGCCGCCATGCTTGCGGCCGTCCTTGCGCTCACATGGTCGGCGCTGGGGGTATTCTGGCTCGTGGCGGCGATGGCCTGCGGCATGATCGTCTGCGCTCTCCTGATCAACAAGGACGACATCGACCACGAAATGGCCCGCGGCGGTGTCGCCGAAGAAGACAAAGGCACAAAGGCGCCGGAAGGCATATTGAGCCTGTTCGAAGACAGACGCCTGCTGGTGTTTGCCATCTGCATCTTTCTGTTTCACTCCGCCAATGCGTCCATGCTGCCTCTGGTCAGCCAGAAACTGTCGTCCAACAGCGACGCGGAGCACGGTGTCGCGTTCACGGCGGCCTGCGTCATCGCCGCCCAGCTGGTGATGATTGTCATGGCGATTTTCTGCGGCAAGAAGGCAGATGTCTGGGGGCGCAAACCGCTTCTGCTGATTGCGTTTCTCGTGCTTCCCGTAAGAGGCATCCTGTTCAGCCAGTTCGACAATACTTATGCGCTTGTCGCCATCCAGGCACTGGACGGCGTTGCGAACGGTATTTTCGCGATGGTGTTTCTTCTGGTGCTTGCCGACATCACCGCCGGCACGGGGCGGTTCAATTTCGCGCAAGGCGTGCTGGCAATGCTCATCGGGATCGGGGCGTCCCTAAGCAACATTGTCGCGGAGTACATTGTTCAATTCACGAGCTACACCACGGGGTTCTTGAGCCTTGCGGCAACGGCGACCGTCGGCTTGGTGATTTATGCCCTCTTCATGGAAGAAACCCTGGAGAAAAAAACCGAACCGGTATCGGATCCGGGGTCTGCCTGACCGCTGTCAACCTGCATCAGGCACGAAAATGCCCGCTTTGCAGCGGGCATACAGAGGTTTACGTTCGCAAGGTGCGTTATTTGATGCCGGTCAGCGTTATGGCAAATGTCAGTGCCTTGCCCGCGAGCGGATGGTTGGCATCCAGGACAACCTCTTCATCGGAAAACTCGACCACGGTGACCGAAATCGTCTGGCCGTTCCCTGTCTGCGCCTGAAGCTGCAGGCCTTCTTCGAGCGGCACATCGGGCGGGATCTGGGCGCGCGGCACGGTTTGCCGGGCCTCCGGGTTCACTGCTCCATAGGCCTCCTCGGCCTCGACCCGGACGGTCTTTTCATCACCGATCTTCATGCCCGGGATTGCCTTGTCCAGACCGGGGATGATCTGACCCGAGCCGACGGTGAATTCCAGCGGGTCGCGGCCCTCCGAGCTGTCGAAGACCGAGCCGTCATCCAGTGTGCCCTTGTAGTGAAGTTGAACCGTATCGCCGGCCTTGGCTTCGCTCATGTTGCCTGTCGCAATTCTGTCTGGGGGTGAGTTTGGAGGCCACGCTGAGCGCGCGGGTACTCGTTGAAGTGGGAAGCGTAAAGCAAGCGGGAGAAATGTAAACCTACGTACATTTGACCTCTAATGCCGAAACCCGGCCGATTGGCCGGGTTTCGATTTGATCTGTTCTTGAACGCTTAGCGCTTGGGCAGGGGGATCCATTCTGCAACGGACACATCCGCGTGCTGGAACTGCGGCATTTTCTCGCCGAGATCCTCCATGTTGCGCACGTCCTGCTCGTTGAGGAAGGACTGCGTGATCAGTGTCGGCGGCACGATGACCTGTTTGCCGGGATCCTCACCCGCAAGCATCAGGGCAAGCGTGCGAACGCTGACTTCACCGACAACTGCCGGGTTTGTCGCAACCGTTGCAGCCCATGCGGAATCCGGTTCGCGCATGGCGGAGATGTCTGCTGTTGAAACGTCCGCCGAATAGATCTTGATGTCCTGGCTGAGGCCGGCCTCATCGACGGCGATCTTGACGCCCTTGGCGAATTCGTCATAGGGCGCGAAGACGACGTTGATGGTCGGATTGGCCTGCAAAACGGAACGGGCCTGGTTGGCGACCGAGTTTGCGATCGGGTTGTCCAGTGTGCCGAACATTGCGGCCTCCTTGATACCCGGATTGGCTTCTTTCACTTCCTTCCAGGCCTTGTCCCGACGGTCCAGTGGCGCAATGCCGGGAACATAGACATACCCGGCCGTGAAAGAGTTGCCATTGTCCTTGATTGCCTGGTCGAGCGCCATTTTCCCGAGCAGGTAGTCCGACTGTTCGACCTGCGGGATCGCGTCGTTTTCAACGTTCACGTCAAATGCAACGACCTTGATGCCCGCATCAACCGCGCGCTGTGCTGCCGGTTTCATGGATTCCGTGAGGCCATGCTGGATGACGATGCCGTCAACGCCAAGCGCGATTGCCTGGTCGACCATGTCCGCCTGAAGCGCGGCATCCTGACGGCTGTCGAATACCCGCAGATCGACACCGAGCGCTTCCGCCTGGCTTTCGACACCGGCCAGATAGGACTGGAAGAAGTCGCCGGTCGACAGGTAGCGGACCAGGGCGATCTTGACCTCTTCAGGCTTGTCGAAGGGGGCAGGCATGTCCGCAGCAATCGCGGTTCCCCCGGTGAGACCGATGCCGGCCGCGAGGGTCAGTTTCATGAATTCACGTCTGAGCATATTGTTTCCTCCCAATATGAACGGCGCCTTGCTGGCGTCACGCTGTCCTCCTGCCGCCACGCCGTGACGACAGGTAGAATGTGAAAACGAGGGCTGCGACCAGAACGGCTCCCTTGACGAAATCCTGCATGTAGTAGGGAGCGTTCATCATCGTCAGGCCCTGAAGCAGGATCCCGACAAAAAGAGCACCGGCCGCGGTGCCGAAGGCATTTGGCCGCGCTGCGCCCAGAACGGCAAAACCGATCAGGGCAGCGGCCACGCTGTCGAGCAGCAGATTATTGCCCGAAGCGATATCGCCGCGCCCGAGCCGGGCGGCAAGCAGGATGCCACCGATGGAGGCGAGCATCCCTGAGATCATATAGGCGACCACCTTGTAACGGTGCACGTTGGTTCCAACCAGCCCGGCGGCGCGTTCATTCGAGCCGATCGCGTACATCAGGCGGCCGTGCCGCGTGTATCCCAGGAACAACCAGATCAACACCGCAATCAGCAGAAACACGACAACGGGAACCGGAACCAGCCGGTCGAGAAAGAGGTCGAAGCGGTGACGGCCGAGCCAGAGGAAGGCAGCGGAAAACGTGCCTTCGGCAACAGATCCGTCGGCAAGGCTCATGCCGGTTGCAATCGAGTTGCCCTGTGTCGGAATGCGCTGCAGACCGATCAGCAGAAACATCATGCCGAGTGTCGCCAGAAGATCTGGGACACGCATCTTGACGATCAGCAGACCGTTGACCAGACCAACCAGTGCTCCCATGAGCAGGCAAAGTGCAACGGCCACAAAGGCGGATTGTTCGAGAATGACCATCGTATAGGCCGACAGCATCAGAGCGGATGTCGCAACCGAGCCGATGGAAAGGTCGAACCCGCCAACGACGAGGGTACAGGTCACACCGAGGGCGAGAATGCCGGTGATAGCAACGGATTGCAGAATGAAAACGGCTGAGCGGGGGCTGGCGAACCCGCTGGCATAAAGGGAAAAGAAAACGGCAAGCCCGCCCAGAAGGATCAGGAAGCCGTATCGGATTGCGAAATCGAGTGCGTCGTTGTTTTTCATTTGTCGAGTATCATCCTGCGAGGGCCAATCGCTCACCGGGGCCGGACACATCCGCAACCAGGCTGTTCAGATCAATGTCCCTGTTCAAGTATTCGCCGGCGATCGCAGCCTCGTTGAGCACGATGATGCGATCCGCGATTTCCAGCGCCTCGTCGATCTCCGCCACGAAGACCAGCGTGGTACGGCCCTTCGCCGTCTGGCGGATGTAGTGGCCGATGTCGCGCCGCGCGCCGATATCGACCCCCTGGAAGGGTTCATCGAGCAAAAGAATCCGGGATGCCTTGAGCAGCCAGCGGCCGATCATGACCTTTTGCTGGTTGCCGCCGGACAGTGTGTTGATGTCATCGGCATTAGACTGGCAGACGACGCCGATCTTGTCGATCATCGCATCGCATGCCCTGCGCTGCATCCTGTCGTTCAGGAAGGAAAAGCCGCTGAAGGCGCTGAGAAACGGCAGTGTCATGTTGTTGGCAATGTCGAAATCCGGCACGACCGCATTCACGCTCCGGTCCTTGGGGGACATGAAGACGCCTTTTTGAACCGCATCGCCAGCGCCTTTGGGGCGGTAGTCCTTACCGTCCAGAAGAAGCCGCCCGGCATGCGGTTCGGCAAGGCCGTAGATGATTTCCGCCAGCCGCGTCTTGCCGGATCCGAGAAGGCCGGTAAAAGCGACGACTTCGCCCTCCCGGGCTTCGAAGCTGATGTCCTTGCTGTCCTCGAACAGTCTCAGGTTTTCAACGCGCAGTACCGGTTCGCCGCCGGCCACCGGGTCAATGTCGACCTCCGTCATCTGATGCCCGAGCATGGCGTTGACCGCGCCGACATAGTCCAGCGGTTCGGTTTCAAACAGGCCCGAGATCGCACCATCGCGCATGGACACGATCCGGTCGGCAACGCGCCGGATGTCCGACATCCGGTGGGAAATATAGAGGATCGCGACACCTTCATCGCGCAGCCTGTCGATCAGCGCGAACAGCCGTTCGGCTTCCGACGACGACAGGGAGGAGGTCGGCTCGTCAAGGATGAGCAGTTTAGGCGAACGGGCCATGGCGCGGGCAATCGCGATCATCTGCCTGTCAGCGACATCCAGATCGGCAACGCGCATGCGCACATCCATGGTGAGGCCCATGCTTTCGGCAACCTCGCGCGCCTGCCTGCGCAGCCTGCTGTCATTGACGAAAAAGCCGACACCTGGCTCGGTGAGCCGGTCAAGGGTGAGGTTCGTGGCCACGTCGAGATCGGGGATCACGCCATCGTCGATAGACTGGTGAACCGTCACGACACCCTTTGCGATCGCGTCTGCCGCATCCGCGGGGGAAAAAGGAGCACCGGCGAGTTCTATCGCCCCGGCATCGGCGAAATGATAGCCGCACAACACTTTCACAAGTGTCGACTTGCCGGCACCATTGGCGCCCATCAGTGCCGTGACTTCTCCGGATCGCAGCTCCAGATCAATGCCTTTCAGAACGTGGTTCTGTCCGAAGGACTTTTCCAGACCGCGGAGTTTCAGGGTGACGTTTCTCACCATTCCTCCCAATTTTTCACGAGCTCCTCTCCCGCTGCGCAAAGTTACAGCACGCAATATAGTCATTTGTCAACCAAGTTGACTTTTGAACAATCTTGATCATTATCAGGGCAAAATAGGGAGGAACAAACGCAGTCATGGAAACGCCTGAGCAGTATCGGCCGTTGACACCGGAGGACCTCGCAACGCGTCTTGCCTCGATCGGGGCCGTGGCAGAAAGGGTCGGGACCGACCCGGCAGCCTGGGAGGTCAAGGAAGTCGGTGACGGCAATTTGAACCTGGTCTTCATTGTCGAGGGACCAGCTGGCGCCGTTGTTGTTAAACAGGCATTGCCCTATGTCCGCCTCGTCGGAGACAGCTGGCCGTTGCCGCTCTACCGTGCGTTTTTCGAAAACCACGCCCTGGTCAGGCAGGCAACAAGAGATCCGGGTTCGGTGCCGGAGGTTTTCCACTTCGACGAGACGCAGGCCCTTATCGTTATGGAGTTCCTGGCGCCGCACAAGATCCTGCGCCGCAAGCTGATCGACGGCGAAAAGGTCGACGGGCTCGGCGGCTTCCTCGGACGGTTCTGCGCGCGCACTGCGTTCCGTGGCTCGGAACTCTCCATGAAAAGCGCCGACAAGAAAAACGATGTAGGCCTCTTCGCAGGCAACATCGAGATCCCGGCGATTACCGAGGCTTTGGTCTTCACCGATCCCTATTACGAAGCGGAAATGAACCATCACACCGACGGGCTGGATGCGGTCGTCAGCGACCTTCGCTCGGACGCGCGCCTGAAGGCGAAGGTTCAACGGCTCATGATGAAATTCGCATCCAACACCGAAACGATGGTGCATGGAGACCTGCACAGCGGATCGATCATGTCCACGGGAGACGAGAGCCGCGTGATCGACCCCGAATTCGTCCAGTACGGCCCGATGGGCTTTGATCTCGGCATGCTGTTGGCGAATTTTCTCATGGCCTATTTCAGCCAGCCGGCTCACCGGCCGGACGCCGATCTGGAGGCTTACCAGGAATGGCTGCTTGACGTGATCTTTGAGACGGTCGCCGCCTTCGAGGACGAGTTCAGGCAACTCTGGGCGACGGAGCGCACGGGCATGCTTTACCCGCAGACGCTGTTCGAGGGGCAGGGACATGCATCGGATGAGGTCTGCGAGGAACTGCTTGCAGAGATCCGCGTCGATGCCCTTGGCTTCTGCGGCATCGAAATGCACCGCCGGACGCTTTCGTTGGCGCACAACGCCGATTTCGAAGAAATCGAAGACAAGGTGCTGAAGGCTGCTCTGGAGGCACGCAACCTCCTCATGGGTGCTGACCTGATACGGAACGCGGGGACGATCGGCACGACGGGAGAGCTCTTGTCGCTGGCGCGCAACTACAACGGAAGGGACATCCTATGAAGGTCGACGGAACCCATTACCGGTCGCTCTGGTGGGACGAGGACAAGGACGCGCTTCAGATCATCGACCAGCGCTGGCTGCCCCACGAGTTTCGGATACAGCAGGTCGATACGCTGGAGGATTTTGCCGATGCGATCGTTGAAATGCGGGTGCGCGGTGCACCGCTGATCGGGGCAACGGCCGCCTATGGCATGGCGCTTGCCGCCAGAATCGACCCTTCTGATGCAAATATCGACACGGCTTGGGCGTTCCTGGACAAGACACGCCCGACGGCAATCAACCTTCGCTGGGCGCTCAACCGGTGCCGCGCGCATTTGAAGCCGTTGCCGGAGGCGGAGCGGGCGACTGCCGCGCTCAAACTCGCGCACGAGATTTCCGATGAGGATGTCGACATAAACCATCGTATCGGTCAGAACGGGCTGGAGATCATCCGCAAGATCGCGGCGGGCAAGAAAGACGGCGAACCTGTTCATATCCTCACCCATTGCAATGCGGGCTGGATTGCGACCGTGGACTGGGGCACCGCCACCAGCCCGATGTATCAGGCCTTCAACGAGAACATCCCGATCCACATCTGGGTCGACGAGACCCGCCCACGCAACCAGGGTGCCCTGACGTCCTGGGAGCTTGGCAGCCACGGCATTCCGCACACTTACATCACCGACAATGCCGGCGGTCACCTGATGCAGCACGGTATGGTCGATCTCGTCATTACCGGCACCGACCGCACGACACGCCGGGGCGATGTCTGCAACAAGATCGGCACCTACCTTAAGGCGCTTGCCGCCAAGGCGAACAATGTTCCCTTCTACGTCGCGCTGCCTTCGCCAACGATTGACTGGAGCGTTGATGATGGCGTTGCCGAAATTCCGATCGAGGAGCGCCTCGAACG
>JGI12316J15310_10000043_pt8 | contig 10001 bp, 10 predicted proteins | sample MarCyaLeptolynsp_FD_15310 | JGI IMG/M metagenome (IMG submission 15310)
CTCAAACCACAGTCACGCATCAACTTATAATAAGAATTATTGCTCTTATAAGTCACGCCGTACCATTGTTCAATCACCATTCGAAAATCACGGATTGTCCAAAAGATGCCTTCATCTATTCGAACATCAGGTGCGATCACTTGGTCGGGCGTATAGGTATCGATGCGTTGAATGAGATCGGCATGTTGCTCCGCTGTGAGCTTATTAGCGTTGCCACCTTGCCACTGAGACGCCAGACCCGACACACCGTCAACTTGATAACGCATCACCCATTGCCGAATGGTACTTTCGCCTGCTGACACCATTTTTTGAATCTTCGGAATCGGGTCACCAGACCCGTACATCCGAACCGCTTGTAAACGTCTCAATTCATAGGCATCGCGGGTACTTTGCTCGGCTTGACGAAACGCTTTGATTTCTGATTCCTTAAGGGTAAAGGTTCGTTTTCTCATGCTTTCACTTTAATTCATTTGACTTCTTTTTGCTCTATCCATAAGTATATTATTTTACACACAGTTGTATTGGGGATTACAGCAATTTTTCGTAAAACACTATAACATTCATATCATGGCGGGAGCGCATAGAGATACACGGGAAAAATTTGACCAATACATACACCCCAAAGGCGTGAGATTACTCATTATTGGCATCTTCTTGCTGGTTGTCATCATGACAAATATTTTATCGGGTTATGACCCCCGATAATCATTCGGTGGGGTATCCTTAGTGTGTTTGCTCATGCTAAATCCGCAGCATTCAAAGAATCCACAGCTTTAAAGTAACCTTCTCAGCAACCATATTTCTATATGTACATTACAAACAAAACTATTTTCTCTTGTCTCTTGTTTTGAACTTCACATGGATGATCGTTTTTTCTCCACCCTCATCACGTCGGAGCGCATCTTCATCATATGCAATTGAAAAGGCAAGATCGGTGCTATTAAATTTTTTAACAATCTGGTAGATATTCCCATACCACAGATCGTCAGGCTCAAAAATCCGTAAGATGACTTTCAAATGCGTATCATTGATCACTTCAACGGCAATCTCACCAATGTCCGTCCCACGATAGAGCCCTTGGTAGATCCCATTGGTTTCTCGAAGCACATCCGCTATAGACATCTCATAGAATTCATCGGGCCATTCCGCATTCTCAACTTGTTGCATACCAATGCTCACCAAGTTCATAAACCCTGCACTTGCAATGTCTTGTAACACATCTAGCCAACGTTGTGCCGAATACCATTCATCAGGATTCAAATTATCTAGGTTATGACGTTTGAGAATTGGCAGAAATTCCTCACTACCAGCGGCTTGCTCAAAGTCGATCATCATCTGACCTTTCATTTCGGTATCAGGATGTAGCAGTCGGAAATTTGCCATGTTGAATCACCTATTGGAGTTATTCTCTAGTGCATAAATTATAGAGGGGTAGAAATCATATTGACAACTCACCATACGGAATGTTAAAAAAGGGGAATTAAGTATCCATACTATGCAGAATGATAGTCAATGCTAGCAATAGCGAGCCTGTGGAGCTTCAAAACGCGGCGATGGTGCTAAATTGTCTCATTGCAAATTCGAAATAAATTTTTGCATTCTGCTTTTTTACGGTATACTACGCTTATCAACTCTCCATAACACAATTTTTCAACAAAAACATACATAAATTGCCACAATAATTTTTTATTGTGTGCCCCCTACGTATGGTTGTTTGTGTGTAATTATGAACCCAACACTTAATCTATAGAAAAAGGAATAAACCCGTGATGAAAGACCAAGCATTTTTCTTATCTATTTTGTCCGATTTAATGATGTATTTACGCCATATGGAAGATGATCAAGATATGCAACTCGTTCGGCGCTTAGGATATGCTTTCCATAACGTTCCCGGGCATTTAATCAACTTTACAGACGAAGACAGCGATCTATTATATCGGCTCATGCGTAGCAAAGCTGATGGCAATGGCATCGGTCACCTACTTGATTATTGGGAAGAAAAAGCACTGAATCGTAATCAACCCTGTGATTGCATCGATGAAGATGATTAAAGGATTTGCAGTTTAAACATCTTTAACCCATAATTATCAGCATGATACACGTAACCACGAGTTTTCAAGATTTAGCTTATGCCATTAAGTTACGGCGTCAATTAATCCAACGGGGGCATGAAGTCCATCTGTCGGATTATTACGGCAAAGACTTAACCAAAATTCATCAGCAACTCCATCGTGCCGCCGTGATCATTGTGCTGATGTCGGAACCTGCGTATGAGTCCATTTGGGTCTTAGGAGAATTAGAATTGGCCTTGCGTCAGCAAAAGGTAATTTTCCCACTCTCCATTGACGGGACGATGTTTCCGCGCCTCACTCAGTATGACCCTGAGTCTATTTCCGCATGGCGGCTGCCGTCTTTACGGTTCTTTCAACGCTTAGAGCAATGGGTTCAACCGGCTCTCTAGCCAGCCATGAATCATATCCGCTACTAACTGCCAATCTGCATCCAACATCATGTCATGGCCAGTTCCATCCACTCGTTGATACGGTGCTTGGTAAGCCTGCGCGGTACGGCGAATTTCCCACGGTGCAAAGAGCGCGTCTTCGCTGCCAGACAAAAAATAAAGCGGGGTTTGATTGCGGCGTGGACGCAAGCGCACCACCCCAAACAGATCCAAAATGGTTAAAAAGGCTTCATCCCCAACTTGGGCATAATATCGTTGAAAGGTTTCGGGTGGCACCCGTGAACTCACAAATACCTTTTGAGCATAACGCGGACTTTGAAAAAATTCCAGTGAGCGCCCCGTGAGGAACCCCAACACCAACGGTGCAACCGACATCCGTACCACTCGTAACCCCGCAAACATCACCCCATGAATCGGGTTCGGAGCCAGTAATACGGCAGCTGGTGCGGTATGGCTTTCTAAATATTTCAACACCACATAACCGCCCATCGAATGCGCGATCCAGATGGGTTCAGTTGGCAAGCTAGCGGCAATGCACTGTAAATCTTCAACATAATCATGAATGCGTAGCAACGGAACGGGTTTGTCACTACGGGTATTCCCATGCCCGCGCAAATCTATCGCATAAGTGGGATACCCTAAGCTGGCAAAATAAGGCATAAAAAATTCATTCCAGCACCATGCGCCATGCCATGCTCCATGTACGAATACGATAGGAGGATAGATGGGCGTTTCAATGCCGATACGATAAATATTATAATCAGTGAGTTGCATGATGTGCAGATTGTACCGCACAATAGATGATGAACGACAAATTCAAACCATTCAGCTCAAGGTGCATTATGCCCGCTATCACCATTGCAGGACTGATCAATATTGAAACAACGGTAACGGTTACCGAATTTCCGATTGCTTATACCCCGGTGCAATATCCATTTTTTGGCGTGAAAACAACCGTTGCGGGTGTCGGATACAACATCAGCAAAGCATTGTTATCCTTGGGGCATACTGTTTTTCAGCATCTATCGTAACTACTCAGCCAATAATGCGTTCGAGGCCGATTGATGGCAAATCCTGTGTAGGGACAGCATATATGCCGTCCCATGCGTGTCAAGTTAAGCAAAAAAGATGTTATCCTTAATAAATTACAACAAAAAAAGAGATAACATCTGAATGACGACAATAACACAACTAGCCCAACAAATGCAGTACCTATTTCAAACACGTGCGAATGAACTCGCATGGGAAACAGGTTTTATGGAGCGTGAGAGGCTGGTGACAGGCTCAAGTTTTGCGAGTGGTTTGGTAAGTGCTTATCAAGCCGATAGCCATGTAAGTTTAGCGGGTTTAAGTCAGGCAATTGGCAACGCGGGTACGCCGCTGAGTCGCCAAGCAGTTCATGACCGATTTAATGAGAAAAGTGTTCGCTTTATGCAAGCAATGTTAGCTGAAAGTGTCAAGTTGAGTATTAAAGGTCGTCATCTCAAGCACCCACTGTTGGGTCATTTTCAGCATGTGGTGCTAACCGATAGCACGATTATCACCTTACCCAATCAGTTCGCACATGTCTGGCGGGGTAGTGGTGGCAATGGTGACAATCCAAGTTGTGCAGCGGTCAAGATTTCAGTTCGTTGGCAGTTAAGTGATGGTGAACTCGCGACGGTGCGCTTAAGTGATGGCACAGCTCATGATCGCACGGTCTTACAGGACGTTGCGGTTGAAGCTGGCAATTTGTATGTTCAAGATTTAGGCTATTTTTCATTGAATATGTTCAAACAATGGGGTCAGGATGGGGCATATTGGCTCACACGGTACAAAATTGGCACCAACGTCATGGATCAGGATGGGAAACCACTCGATTTACAAGACTGGTTACCACAACAGGTTGGGCAACGATGTGAGGCATCGGTGATGGTTGGACAACGTGCCCAACTATCTTGTCGCCTCCTTGCTGAACGGGTTCCCCCTGATGTGGTCGCCAAGCGGCACGAGCGGATTCGCGAGACGGCTCGCGTCAATGAACACCCCCCTTCTCAACGGCGTTTAGCTTTAGCCCATTGGACAATTTATCTCACCAATACGACCGCGCAACAGTTGACCCTTGATGATATTTTATTCATTGGGCGCTGTCGGTGGCAGATCGAGTGCTTATTCAAACTCTGGAAGCAAGGGTTACACATTGATGAATGGCAAACCACCCATCCGCACCGCTTATTGTGTGAAATTTATGCCAAACTCTTAGCCGCTATTGTCACCCATTGGTTTTTTATTGTCATGTGTTGGCACCAGTGGCGACGCTCGTTGTTGCAAGCTTTACCGGCTTTAAAAGCCTTTGCTTGGCAGTGGGCAAATTCGCTGTATAGGCACTCACTTTTGCAACATACCTTCCGCGCTTTACAGCGCGCACTCTCTCGATGTCAGATGGATAAATCCATTCAGCATCCTCGACATTTTCAATTTTGGGAAGCTTATGATGCTTAACTTGACACGCATGGGACAGCATATATGCCGTCCGTGATGAAGTAGAAATGCCATTTTCGGACGCGATGTATCGCATTGGCATTAAGTTAAGCGCTTATTTTGGGCATGTTGCGGGTGTCGATGGCTGAAAGCCATCGCCTAAACTTGTCTGGAAGCCTCACCAATGAGGCTAAACGTTGCCCAAATCACGCATCATGGCAGGTTGGGAGATTTTTTTTGCAAATAGAGCATCCAATCAGCCTCCTTCAGGGGGCTTCCACATTGTCTAGCCCGATGCTTTCAGCGTCGGGCAATGGCGGAACTTTCTTAGCTTAATGCGTATGCGATGTATCGCGCCCCTGCTTTCAGGTTGAGTGATCTAAATAGTTACCATCTATCTTAATATTTATTTAGGGCGATATAGGTAATAGGTTTTAAGTTCGCCCATATGGTACCAATTAGCTATTAAACTAAAGTCTTCGCCAAATTGTTGCCGCTCTGCATTACTTAAAAATGTAAACCATGTTTCTGTGATCAGCAATCCGCCAAGCCCTGTTTGTATAAAGTCACTACTCGCTTTTGTAGTACGCCATGTTGTGAGCGCTGTTTGTTCAGCAGGGGTAAGAGATAAGTCTGCTTCGTAGTGAGTGTTTTCCAGAACAACCATGAGATCAAAAATCGTATCGAGATCAATGAAATCAGGAATGGTGATAAGATGATTGATGGCTATCCCTAAAGATTGTCGTTGGGCTTGCATACTGATAGTTGGTGCAGCAGGATTCAAAATGACAGTTGGATAATCGAGTGTTGGGGAATGGTTCTGATACAACATCAATATGGTATCGTCTAACCCTGTGTTGGGGTCAATGTTAAGCTTTATGTCTGGTAGGGTTTGTATAGGGGGGATCGGGGGCAAGGCGTTAAAATCGGTTTGTGCCAAAGAATCGCCTAACCATGTGCTAAATCGTTGTGCGCCTCGGACATGTAAATGAACGGTATCCGTCCAATCTTGTGGGGTAAAGGTGAGTGAATGTTGCCAAACTTGCAACCGTTCATGTGTTTGTAGCGGCTCAAAAAGATTGGTTAATTGTTGTCGATATGCGGCGATACTACCAGCAACAACATCTTGTTGATGAGGGGCAAGGGGCATTTCTAAAATCAAAATGGTGGTATCGTCAGTTGGCAGATCATTAAAGGATTGAACAGCTTGCTGGTTGAGGGGGTCAACAGCATGATATTCAAATGTGGTTAGGGGGTGGTTGCGTGGCGTACTCAGCCAATACCCGACGCTAGGTGAATATTGATCAGGCGCCTCATGTGGCTTAACAATCTGCCATGTACCTATTGCCCTTAATGTATCCATATTGAGTGCTTGACCGTAACGCGCTAAATATAACGTGTCGTATAACCAACCAAATGATGACCATTGGCCAGTTTTGTACTGTCCCCAATCCGTTTGAGGTAACTGGCGTTGTGTGGCATAATTATCACCTTCATATTGTTCAAAATCACGATGTGATATGCCCACAATTAGTAAGGTCGGTTGAAAGTCATCAATAATGATCTGTGCGATATGCGCCATGCTATAAACACTAAGTGATCCAAGCCCCATATTGAAACAATTTAAGGGTAGTCCAGTATGTGTGGCATAACGCTCCGAGACAGTAACGGTATTGATACCATTAATAACTTGTGAACTCCCCACAATAACACAATCCAGATTATCAACACTTTGTTGATAGATCGCCAATTTATGATAGGCTTCTTCAAACGGTTGGTATTCAGTGCCTAATGTTGGAGTATATAGTTGCCGCATCACCACGGATTGCCGCAAAGTATATTCCAAGCCACCATATAACACAATGGCAATGGTTAAAGTCCAAAAAATCAGTTTTAAGCTAGGCATAGTATTTACAATAGTATCGTGGTTTCGATAACATAATTTTAGAAGGTGCTATTCTAAAGCCCAAAATGTATTTTGCAACATGCTGAGTGCATCGGTAGCACCACAGAATAACGTGGTCTAGCGAAAAAAGGGGTAAGCTCGCACACTAGTTTTACGAAAACAGATAGTGAGTAGAGCGATGACCCCAGACCAAGAATTTTGCCCGAATGCGGACTGCCCGGATAGGGGCAAAAAAAGCGCCAACAATATCGGTGTCCACAGTCAGAAAGCGCAACGGTGTATCTGTCGCACCTGTGGCAAGACGTTTAGTATGCGGAAAGGTACGGCATTATATGGGATTAAGAAAAGTGCAGAAGTGTTTACGATAGTTGTGACCTTGTTGGCATTCGGATGCCCCGTCCAAGCGGTGGTGATGGCATTTGGGTTAGATGAGCGCACGGTACGCAGCTGGCAGATGAAAGCCGGTAAACATTGTCAGGGTGTCTACGAGCAAGTGGTTGGTAAAAGTCAGCTTGATCTGGTGCAAGTGCAAGCCGATGAGATCAAGGTCAAAACACAAAAAGGCACCATCTGGATGGCGATGGCGATGATGGTGTCAACACGCTTGTGGTTGGGTGGGGTAGCGAGTCCGAAGCGCGATAAGCCCCTCATTCGGGCATTGGCCGATCACATTCGCGCCAGGGCGCTCTGTCGCCCCTTGTTATTAGCAGTCGATGGGTTGGTCAGCTATGTGGATGCCTTCCAGAAAGCCTTTCGCACACCTTTACCCACCGGCAAAAGAGGACGTCCGCGCCTGATTGCGTGGGCAGATATCAACATTGTACAAGTGGTCAAACGGCGTGCCTCTGGGACTTTATCGATTGAGCGCCGTATCGCCCAAGGTGATGCCTCACAGGTGGAAACCTGTCTCGTGCAAAGCCAGCTAGGGCGGGGTCATTAATACCGCCTTTATCGAGCGACTCAACGCGACCTTTCGTCAGTGCTTGGCTTGTTTGGCGCGGCGCACGCGCCATTTAGCGCGCCAGACGCAAACGCTAGAAGCGGGGATGTTTCTTGTCGGGTGTGTTTACAATTTCTGTACCGACCATCATGCGCTTCGACGTCCTCTATGGATCACCGAACGGCGTTGTCGATGGGTACACCGCACACCCGCTATGGCGGCGGGCTTGACCGATCATCGCTGGACAATTGATGAACTCCTGACCTTCAAAATTCCACCAACACCTTTTGTGCCACCCAAACGGCGGGGGAGACCGCCTAAACGCCTTATCCAACAGGTGGCTACATGACCACGCTATTGTGCAGAGCTACCCTATACCCCACAATGAAACAAATAGTCACCAATATAGCCCGATGCTTTATGTGTCGGGCTATACTATTTTAGGACTCAAAGGTTAATTTGTTGCACATTTAGATACTGCTTGGGAGAAATGTATGATTAACAACTTACTTCAAAAGGTGAAACAGAGTTACCGCAAGCCACCCTCTGATAGCTATCTGCGGCATCGGGATAGTGAGGACTCCCCTGAAACCTTTGCTATGATCCAAAAAAATGAGCAAGAACAGAGTCTAAAAGCGTTGCTTGCTCAGGGTGACGCAGGGAGTACGGCATTGGTCAATCAATTGCCTGAGCCATGGGCAAAACAGGCGATCCAAGATGCGGGGGGTGTGATGGTGGTTCCCTTGCTGAATGCGGTTACTCGTGCCATTCCGCGTGACCGTGCGGCATTGATACTCTTATTGCGGCAAACGGTTGATGATCCATCTATATCGGATTGTATCGAGTATATTTTTATGGATGGGATTGATAAAAACGCCAGACAAGATGTTGCTAAAGCATTAGCCCGTTTTGGCCATTTGAATGAAGCGGTAGACATTATCGCCAAAAAACTGACCACAAATCGTGATCGTCCAATGGCGATGATGATCCTAAAACAGATGAATAATCTCGCTGCGTATACTGCCGTTAGTGGCTTTATGGCAACGGCCAATGATGCAGTATTACGGTCGGATGTTGTGATCTTTATGGATTTATTAAAAGCGATGCCCTCCGAGGAAATCGATCAAGCGATTGCTCAAGGTATTTTGCATCGTATGTTTGGCATCAATTCGACGCTATTCCCCGAAATGGCGCTAGAGGGATTTGTGCATCTTGGGGCAGTCGATCAGATCAATGCGTTGTATCCGCAATTGTCACAACAAGCCGCCGAAACGGTGAGTCAATTGTTGCCCGATAATTTCCCGATCCCGATGGTCGAAGGTGATGCAGATTGGCAACGCGATTTGGCACTTGTCCTAAAACAAACCACGCCAGATGTTGATACAAGTAATGCACGTGCCACTGCTGAGGCGATGCGGGCGGTACGGTCTACGGCTCAACAGCGATTGGTGGCGAGGGGCGTCGAATCAGTTCCGTCATTATTACCGTACCTCAATGCGCCAATTGTGCAACACACGCTGGCCGAAATTGGCGCGGATGTTTTGCCTTATCTGGATGATGGTATCGCATCGCAACGGGTACGGTATTTGTTAAACTAGAAAAGAAAATAGTGATTTTTGCTCTATATTTGATGTGCTGTATGTTGAAATATGCCATCATTAACCCCATAATTTCGCAATAAATAAGGAGTATCCACCCATGCGCGCTGTCTATTTTGAAGCCTTCCAAAAACCGATCACAATTGAAAACCTACCCGACCCCACCCCCGATCCGTACGGCGTTGTGTTGAAGGTTGAGGCAACAGGGTTATGCCGAAGCGATTGGCATGGTTGGATGGGGCATGATGCGGATATTGCGCTCCCGCATGTTCCCGGTCATGAGCTAGCGGGAACGATTGTGGCGGTTGGGAAAGATGTGCAACGCTGGCAAGTGGGCGACCGTGTGACTACGCCCTTTATTTGTGCGTGTGGAACGTGCCCACAATGCGCGACCGGCAATCAACAAGTCTGTGATCGCCAAGAGCAACCCGGGTTTACCCATTGGGGATCATTTGCGGAATATGTCGCGCTCGCTTATGCAGACACCAACTTGGTGCTGATGCCTGAAGACATGACCTTTGCCACGGCGGCCAGTTTGGGGTGTCGCTTTGCAACATCTTTTCGGGGCGTGGTGCGGCAAGGGCAAGTGAGCGGCGGGCAATGGGTCGCTGTTCATGGCGCGGGGGGCGTCGGGCT
>JGI12316J15310_10000099_pt126 | contig 9987 bp, 10 predicted proteins | sample MarCyaLeptolynsp_FD_15310 | JGI IMG/M metagenome (IMG submission 15310)
TGACTCCGAAGATCTGTATGCAATTGTCCCTGAAGACGTGCGCGCGCCTTACGATGTCACGGAGGTGATCGCGCGGCTGGTCGACGGATCGGAGTTTCACGAATTCAAAGCGCATTATGGCAGCACGCTCGTGTGCGGCTTTGCGCATATCTGGGGCATGCCCGTGGCTATTCTTGCCAACAACGGAGTGCTGTTTTCAGAAAGCGCGCAGAAGGGCGCACATTTCATCGAGCTCGCGTGCCAGCGCCGCATCCCTCTGCTGTTCTTGCAGAACATTTCGGGTTTCATGGTTGGCGGCAAATATGAGGCCGAAGGGATCGCCAAGCATGGCGCCAAGCTCGTCACCGCGGTCGCCACCGCCACGGTGCCCAAGATCACTGTGGTGATCGGGGGCAGTTTCGGCGCGGGCAATTACGGTATGGCCGGGCGCGCTTATTCGCCGCGCTTCATGTTTACCTGGCCCAATGCGCGGATCTCGGTGATGGGCGGCGAGCAGGCCGCCTCGGTTCTGGCGACCGTCCACCGCGATGCTGACAGCTGGACTGAGGAAGAGGCCGAAGCGTTCAAGTCTCCGATCCGACAGAAATATGAGGATGAAGGCAATCCCTACTACGCGACAGCGCGGCTGTGGGATGACGGGGTGATCGATCCTGCCCAGACCCGCGACGTGCTGGGGCTGGCCCTTTCGGCAACGCTCGAAGCGCCAATTGCGGAACGGCCTGCGTTTGGCGTGTTCCGGATGTGACAATGGAGCTCCGCCTACCGACTGGCAAAACTCGGTGCATTCGGGATGCTGAGGAATTGCGGTCCGGCCTGTCCAAACTGAGTAAAATGTCTGAAGGCGATGTGGTCGAGTTGGTCGACACTGAGACGCACTCAATCCGTGCGACCAGAGATGATGAACTTTGGTCCGTTACTGTAAAGAAGCGCGGCTGGTGGTTTCGTCAGACCCTAACAACCGGAGACTGGATCAATCTCTCCGAGCGCAAGAAAAAGCCATTCTGGGTTCCGCGTGGAGACCTAAGCGATGCCAAGGTCCTGGCCGTCTTCTGCGAATTCTTTGAAGGCAAGAGCCTTAGCCAGCCAATTGCTGGCTGAACATCGGCGATGAAACCCTCTCGCATTCCGTTGCGTAACTGCTAGGCTCACCATCTCGGGGGAGAGAAGCTTTTGCGCCATAATGAAACACGCAAGGTCAGCCTGCTGTCACGGATCGTCAACCGGATCATCCTGTTCTTCTACTGGCAGAAGGGGTGGCGGATCGAAGAGCGGTTCCCGCAAGGGGTCAAGAAATGCGTCATTGCAGGCGCGCCGCATACCTCGAATTGGGACTTCGTGTTCTTTGCCGGGGCGACCAAGGAAGAGAAAGTGCAACCCAACTTCATGGGCAAGCACACTTTGTTCAAAGGTGTGATGAAGAACTTCATGCTTGATATGGGCGGCATTGCGGTCGATCGCCGGCAAGCTGGTGGCACAATCGAGCAATTGAAGGCCGAATTCGCGCGCCGCACTGAGTTGAACCTTGTCATGGCGTGCGAAGGCACGCGCAAGTCGGATGGCAAGTGGAAATCCGGCTTTTACAACATCGCCAAAGCAGCCGGCGTGCCGATCGTGCTGGCCTATGCCGACAATGAGAAAAAGACGATTGGTTTCAGCCAGCCCATGATGCCGAGTGGGAACTACGGCGAAGACCTGTTGAAAATCGCCGAGTGGTTCCGCTCAAAGATCCCTGATCTCGATCGTTACAAGGTGCTCGAACAACAAGCCAAAGACATCATTGCAGGCAAAAACGAGTTCTGATCGCGGCGAAATGCCGTTCCGCGTCGCTGCGTCGCACAAAAAATCTGTCATTCACGCCTTTAAGCTTCTGCGAATCCTTCCTAAGTAGGGTCGAACTGGAAGGGGTAGTCGTCGATGGTCTTGTCCCAGGAAGCAAAAGCTCAGGAACGCGAGCGGATTGCGCAATTGCTGCTCGATCTCGTCAAAGCCCGCGGAACGGAGATTTCGCAGGCCACCTTGCTGCTCGAAAGCGGCTTATCGCGTGCGCGATTTGAGCAAGTGTTCGAAGACGAAGACGACGTGTTCGATGCGGTCACAGAATTGTGGCTGCGTCCACAAATTAGGGTGATGGAAGAGGTGCTTGCGACCGATTTGCCGCCCAATCGCAAAATGTACGAGTATTTTGCGCGAAGGTTCGTCATCTCGCGGCAACGCTATCATGAAGACCCGGAGTATTTCACCACAATCTGTGAAATGGGCGCGGCCAACTTTGAGCGCGTGCGATCCTATATCGATTTAGGAGACCATTATCTCTGCGAATTGATCGCTGAAGCCCAAGCCGACGGTTATTTTGCGGGCCTCGATATCGATCACACCATGTCGCTGATCAATCAGATGGTGAACAGCTATATTCGGCCCGATGCGCTGATCTATAACGGCCATCGCTTGAACGAAGAGAAGCTGGCTCAGATTGTCGACACGATCTTTATCGGCCTCTCGGCTGAGGCTGGCGATGGCGCCAAGGGTGTAAACACCTTGCGGGTCGCGTCTTAGGAACGCTCGCCGGGTGGCTCAGACCACCACGTATACGATGGATCATCGGGATGCCGGCCACCGCGCCGCAGCAGCGTGTCGTAAAGCCCTCCGCTGTTTAACATGCTCGAAGGTGTCTGCCGGTTCCAGTCCATGATGTAGCGCCGTTCGCGGATTTGCCAGCGGTCAGCTCTTCTGATCAGATGGTCGAGATAACGACCGCCCACCACCAATTCGATCTCGGGCTCTCCAGGGAGCCAGTGATACGCAACGCAATAGGTTTCAGCGCGTGCGTGGTCGCCATCAATCTCACAGATGATGTTGCCGATATTGTGATGCGTCAGTTTCATCGCGCCAAGCCCAGCCATCAAGCCCGCAATGCTTTTATCCCGCGGCTGCTCGCCGTCGCCAAAATCGATTGTCGAATCGTCGGAAAAGACCCGTGTGAGTTCTGCTGCGTCGCAGCGATCAATTCCGCGACAATAGCGGGCTAACACTTGCTCAATCGCGAGTCGATCGGCGACCTCTTGAAGGCTGGTGTCTGGCATGGTCCTCCATCCGCGGCGCCCTCAATCGCGCTTACGGAACTGCAGCACATTGGCTGGCAGCTTGGCCGGCGGCGCGCGGCGCTTGTCGGACAGGGCATACTTCAAGCTTGCCCCGATCATCACTGCCGAAATCACCAGTATGAGCGCGGCCCAGAACCAATGCGGAAGGAGCAGCGCTTCCTCGATCGCGCCGGTGTCAGATTTCATCACGCGACCACCTATGACTGCTTCCTCGGTAAACAGATAACTGAAGTCTCGCAGCATGCTGAGTGCGGCCAGCATCCCAAGAAACTGAAGTGAAAACCGCACCACGCCATCAGATGCTTTCCATGCCAACAACACGAAAAACGCGCCGGTCAGCGGCAAGACCGAGATCCCGACCGTGCTGCGAACATAGAGGATCACCGAGACAAAGATCGCCGCTGCGAGTGCATAAAGCGCTGGGCGCCACAAACGCGCATGAGCGCTGGCAAGTATAAGCAGAGCGCCGACTGCGGTAGGGGCGAGCGGTCCACCAGCCGCGATCGTGGCTTTGGTGAGCGCACCAGCGTCGTGGTCGAGCAGGCTTTCAGCGACACCTGAACCGTTCGGGTAGATCAGCAACCGCACGAACTCCTGACCTGTCGCCATCGCTGCGATGCCATGACCCATCTCGTGAAACCACGTTGTCAGGATCGAAAAGGGGTAGATCAGATACGCGCCGAAAGGCAGCGCCGGGAGGCACACGACCACGACGGCGGCGAGAAACAGGCGACCGACTTGTTCAGCCTGGCTGCCCGGCTTGACCATCGACTGCATGGTCTAGGCGTCCTCAGTCTTTGACGAAGCGACTTCGGGTTCGGGCACCGGGAGGGCCCTTCCGTCGATGTCCACCCTGGGGCTGTAGCGCAGCTTGGCTTCATCGTCTTCTGCGCGTTGCTCCTGCAAGATCGACCAACTCGCGAGAAACAACCCTGCGACCAGTGGGCCAAGCACAATGCCGGAAAAACCGGCAAGCGAAAGCCCACCGAGGGTGGTGATGAGAATGATCCAGTCAGGAATGCCTGTGTCTCGCCCAACGAGAATTGGGCGCAAAACGTTGTCAGCAGATGAAATAATGATGAAGCCTGAGCCCAGCACGAAGGCGCCTTGCCAGATATCTCCAGAGATCAAGAGCCAGATGCCAACCGGTGCCCAAACCAATGCGGTACCCACGGCCGGAATCAACGCGAGGATGGCCATCAGCACCCCGAGCAGAATCGCCGAAGGTACGCCAGCGATCCACATGGTGATTGTGCCCAACGTGCCCTGCACCAAGCCGACCACGCCAGATCCACGGATAACTGCGCGGACAATCCCGAGAAAGCGCTCTGCGAGGCGATCGGCGATATCGCGTTCGATCGGCGCTGAATGCAGCAAGGTCTCGCCGATGCGAGAGCCGTCGCGGAGCAAGAAGAAAGTGACATACAGGCCGAGCGCGAAACTGAGGAAGAACCCCAATGCACCGCTGCCAATCGACACTGCTTGAGTGGCGATCATCCCGGCGCTTTCTCCAAGAATGTCTTGAATCCGGTTCTGAACTTCAGTGATATCAGTCCAGCCGCTGTCATTGATGGCGTCCTGGACAACCTTCGGCAAGGCGTTGAACACCGTTTCGTACATCGCACCGAGATCAATCGGATCCCGCCTCAGGCGGTTGACCAATTGCAGAGCTTCCTGCGCCACCAGACTTGTGACCCATAGTGCTGGCATCAAGACTGCAAAAAAGATGATCACCAGCGATAATGTCGCCGCCCAATTGCGCCGACCACGGGTTTTCCTGAGCGACCATTTGTAAAGCGGCTGGAACATGATCGCCGCAAGCGCTGACCAAAGGATCGGTGTGGCGAACGGCCAAGCAATTATGAGCAACAGGATTGTTACCGCGGCCAAGACCAGCAGAAAGCTTGTCTGCTCGAGGTCAGATGTGTGGTGTGGCTCTTCGGACATAGTTCCGATGTTGTGCCTTATCCTTCAAACATCAAGCGGTGACTAAACATCAAGGTTCGCAACATTTAGGGCGTTGTCCTGAATGAACTCTCGCCGCGGCTCGACGACATCTCCCATCAGTCGGGTAAAGATCTCATCGGTCACATCGGCGTCTTCGACCTTAACCTGCAGCAGGGCACGGTTTTCAGGATCGAGCGTCGTCTCCCACAATTGCTCTGCATTCATTTCGCCCAGGCCTTTGTAACGCTGGATCGAAAGCCCTTTGCGGCCTGCCGCGAACACGGCGTCGAGAAGCTGAGTCGGGCGCATGATCGCGTCTTCGACCAGCAACGCTGGCTCTTCTGCCTCTGCATCGTCATCGGGTGTCGTTTCAGGTTCTTCCACGGCTTCAGCTGCGCGGACCAAGCGCACCGCTTGAACATAGGCCTCGGCCTGAGGTCCTGCGAGGCCATGCAGCTTGAGCGCTTCGGTGCTGGTCAGGAAGCGCGCATCGATATCGTGGACATCGGTCACGCCGCGCCACAGCCGCTCAAATTGAACATCGCCGCTGTCGAGCAGATTGGCGCTCCATTGCGCTTCAGTGTCGCCCAATTGCATGCGCTGCGCGGTCAGATCGAGCGCTTGCTTGCGCATCTCTGCCGTCAGCTGCGGATCGAGCGCGCCCGACAGCGCCATCTGTTCGACGATCGCCATGTCATAGCGGCGCGGAACAAAGCCAAGCAGGTTCTTCAGCCGCAGCGCATGCTCAACCAATTCCCGCAGGTCGTCCCCAGAACGGGCTCCTCCGCCAGTTTCGAGCACCCGGCCTTGCAGCCCGGCATCAACCAAGTAGCGATCAAGTGCGGCCTGATCTTTGAGATAGACCTCGCTCCGCCCTTTGCTGACCTTATAAAGCGGTGGTTGGGCGATGAAGAGGTGCCCGGCTTTGACGATCTCAGGCATCTGCCGGTGGAAGAAGGTCAGCAAAAGCGTGCGGATATGCGCGCCATCGACGTCAGCGTCGGTCATGATAACGATCTTGTGATAGCGCAGTTTTTCAAGATCGAACTCATCGCGAATTCCGGTGCCCATCGCCTGGATAAGCGTGCCGACTTCCTTAGAGGAAATGATCCGGTCAAACCGGGCCCGCTCGACGTTCAGAATCTTGCCCTTCAGCGGCAGGATTGCTTGCGTCTTGCGGTCGCGCCCCTGCTTCGCAGAACCGCCCGCGGAATCACCCTCGACCAGGAACAACTCGGCCTTGGTCGCATCGCGCTCCTGACAATCAGCCAGCTTTCCGGGCAGACTGGCAACGCTCATCGCGCCCTTGCGACTCATCTCGCGCGCACGTCTGGCAGCTTCGCGAGCGGCGGCAGCATCGATGATCTTCTGGATGATCGCTTTAGCGTCGTTCGGGTTCTCCTCAAGCCACTCACCCATTTTCTCGCCCATCAGACTCTCAAGTGGCTGCCGCACCTCGGAACTGACAAGCTTGTCCTTGGTCTGCGATGAGAACTTGGGGTCAGGCAGCTTGACTGAGACAATCGCGGTTAGGCCTTCGCGCATGTCCTCGCCAGAGAGCGAAACCTTTTCCTTTTTGAGCAGGCCTTCGCGCTCAGCGTAGGAATTGAGCGTGCGTGTCAGTGCAGCGCGGAACGCCGCCAAGTGCGTGCCGCCATCGCGCTGCGGGATATTGTTCGTGAACGTAAGGACATTCTCGTAGTAGGAATCGTTCCACTCAAGCGCGACGTCGATCCCGATCCCGTCCTTTTCGGCTGACACCGAAATCGGCTCGCCAATCATGGCCTGCTTGTTGCGATCGAGCCATTTGACGAAGGCGGCGATCCCGCCCTCATAATACATATCGTGTTCCGCGGCTTCTTCGTGGCGCTTGTCGCGCAACAGAATGCGCACGCCCGAGTTGAGGAAGGCCAATTCGCGATACCGGTGTTCGAGCTTCTCGAAGTCGAACTCGGTAACGTTCTTGAAGGTCTCGGTCGAGGCTTTGAAGGTGACTCTGGTGCCCTTCTTGAACCCGTTTTCGTCGCTGTTGCCATCGATCTTCGGCGCATCGCCCTTCACTTTGAGCGGCGCCACGGCCTCGCCATGCTCGAATCGCATCCAATGCTCTTTTCCGTCGCGCCAAACGTTCAGCTCGAGCCACTCGGAGAGCGCGTTCACAACCGAGACCCCCACGCCGTGAAGCCCGCCCGAGACCTTGTAGGCGTTGTCGTCCGATGTGTTCTCGAATTTCCCGCCAGCGTGCAGTTGAGTCATGATGACTTCGGCCGCCGAGACCCCCTCTTCCTTGTGCATTCCAACCGGAATGCCACGACCATTGTCTTCCACTGAGACGGAGCCATCAGGGTTGAGCTCGATCAGAACGAGGTCGCAATGTCCGGCCAGAGCCTCGTCAATTGCGTTGTCTGAGACCTCGAAAACCATGTGGTGCAAGCCCGAACCGTCATCGGTGTCACCGATATACATGCCTGGGCGTTTGCGGACCGCATCCAAGCCTTTGAGGACCTTGATCGAATCCGCGCCGTACTCGCCTTGCATCTTCTCGTTCTGTGGCGCCTTGGCACCTTCTTCGGGAGTGTTTTCGCTCATGACGAATATATAGGCGCGCTCAGGCAATTTCCCAAGCGCCACGACCTATACATCACGGGTTTTCCACCATCACCCCAGAAAGGCCGATCAAGGCCGAGCGGGCGGTCGCATCGGGGTTGGAAAGGCGAGCCTAAACCAAATCGAGCCGCGCCATGCGGTGTTGTGCAAAAGGTCAGTCAATCCGGCGCGCGCTTCGGCGGGAAACTGGCTCTTGTAACACTGCAGCGCGTTGCGAGTCGCTTCGAGATCTTGCGGTTCGTAAGCGATCTTGTCAGTGACCGCAGAGGGATGGGTCGTCGCCCAGTTCTCGAATTGCGGAAGCGCTGAACGGTCCGCCGCCGGGAACGCCGAGAACAGCAGATCCGGCCGGCTTTCTCGATCCATGCCCTGGATCACCTGAGCCGCGGCATTGCTTGTCATTCGATGGTCACCATGGCCGTAGCCCCCGTCAGGCCCCCAGGTCATCACAATCTTGGGCTTGAATTGGCCAATCGCCTCATCGATCCGCCCCACCAGAGCGCGAAAAGGGCTTTCAGGCGCTCGCGGTGTATCGCTGAGCGTGCCGTCACCGAGGCGCCAGAATACGGGTTCGGATAAACCCAGCGCAAATGCAGCGCAGCGCGCTTCCTTTTCGCGGAGGCCGGCTAGCTCCTCGCCTTTGTCCAGCCCGCTGAGACCGGGACCAGCATCACCACTGGTCGCAAACACCAGAGTGATTTCCGCGCCGCCACGAGCAAATCGTGACAGGATCGGGGCAATGGTGATTTCATCGTCCGGGTGTGACATCAGCACCAGAACCGGCGGCGGTGTAGGTCTCGGAGGCGGTTCAGGGCGCGGTTCGTCTCGTGCGATCGCAGGCGTCGCACACGCCAGCACAGCGGCACTCACACACGCGGCTTTCCGACCAATCTCTCGGGCAAGGTTCAAATCGGGCCTCTCTTTGTCGCTGTGATTGTGCGTTCTACATGTGTCGCATTCAATCCTTAACGGAAATACCTTTGCGATACACAGCACACCACACTAGGCAGACGGCATGACACACGAGATGATGCTCGCGAAGCTCCAAGAGCCCTTTGGCTCGCTCCCACAGGTTCTGCTCGAGTGGGCACGCATTCAACCCGATGCCTTGGCCTTGGTCGACGACTCTCGTGAGGTGTATTGGGCTGAACTGATCGGCCAGGTCGAGCGGCTGGCGGCGCGGCTGGTCGAGACAGGATTGAAGCGCGGTCAATCAGTCGCAATCCTAGGCACATCGACCACGAATTATGCTTTGGTGTTCCTTGCAGCGGTGCGTGCCGGTGGAGTTGCAGCCCCGCTAACTACCAGCGCCTCGCCCGAACAACTCGCGGGAATGGTAACGGATTCGGGCGCACAGCACTTGTTCATTGATGCAGCCAAGAAAAACGAGCTCGGCGCGGACTTTGCGTCCGAACTCATCACGATTCCGCTCGAGGGGATCGACGGCTGGATGGCGCCGCCCGGAAGCCGAGCCCCGGACTTCAATCCCGAGACGGGAGATTCGTTCAACATCATCTACTCCTCCGGCACGACCGGTATCCCGAAGGGAATCGTGCACTCGCATCAGATGCGGTGGCGCCAATTCGCAGCAACTGCCTCGTCATATCTAGCGGCGGGCCTGCCCGTCCGCTCGTTGGCCTCGACCCCGCTGTACTCGAACACCACTATGGTCGCCTTTCTAGCGCCGCTCTTTGCTGGCGGGACCGTGCGGATCATGGGCAAATTCGATTGCGCGCGCTGGTTGGAGCATGCGCAAGCAGACCACACCACCGTCACGATGTTGGTGCCGGTGCAATACCAGCGGCTGATGGACTTTGACGGCTTCGACGAATTCGACCTGTCTTCACTTGCAATGAAGTATTGCACTTCTGCGCCGTTTTCCGCGGAACTCAAAGCGCAGGTTCTCGATCGCATGCCGGGCGGCCTTGTCGAGATCTACTCGATGACCGAGGGCGGCGTTGTGTGTCTGCTTGCCGCGCACGAATTTCCTGACAAACTCCACACAGTCGGTCGACCGGCGCCGGGGAGCGAAATGAAAGTCCTCGACGACGAAGATCAGCCGGTAGAGCCTGGCACCCCGGGCAATCTTATCGGCCGATCGCAGACCATGATGAGCGGCTATAAGAATCGCCCGGACAAGACCGCTGAGGCGCAATGGATCGACCCAGAATCGGGTGAGGCCTGGATGCGGATGGGCGATATCGGCCGGGTTGATGAAGACGGGTTTGTCGAGCTGGTGGGCCGCGCCAAAGACATGATTATCTCGGGTGGGTTCAATATCTATCCAAGCGATCTCGAAGCGGAACTCGAGAAGGAGGCTGACGTTGTTGAA
>JGI12316J15310_10000224_pt5 | contig 9978 bp, 9 predicted proteins | sample MarCyaLeptolynsp_FD_15310 | JGI IMG/M metagenome (IMG submission 15310)
CAAACACAAAAAGATGATCCAGATGCAATTGCAGGGAATGTGCAAAGGGTATTGTTGTATGGAAAAGATCATCCTTATGGAGAAATCATGACTGAAGAGACCATTGACAATGTCACTTTAGAAGATGCAAAGAGTATTTATACTACTTACTTTAAGCCCAATGTTGCTTATTTAGCCGTAGTTGGCGACATCACTGTTGATGAAGCAAAGCCATTGGTTGAGAAATATTTTGGTTCTTGGGAAAAAGGTGAAGTTCCAACTCATACTTATGAGACTCCGGAGCAACCAAGTCAACCGATTGTTGCTTTTGTAAATAAGCCAGGAGCAGTTCAGTCTGTTGTTTCTATGTTCAATACCATAGACTTAAAGCCAGGTAGTGCAGATGATATAACTGCATCTGTTGCCAATGGTATTTTAGGTGGTGGTTTCGTTTCTAAATTGAATCTAAACCTTAGAGAGGAGCATTCTTATACCTATGGAGCCAGATCATCTATTAGCTCAGACGAATGGGTAGGATCTTTTAGTGCTTCTGCAAAAGTGAGAAATGAAGTAACGGACAGCTCATTGAATGAAATGATCAAGGAGATTATGGGCATGACAGGAGGTCAGATCACAAACGATGAATTGCAAACCATTAAGAACTATCGTTCTGGAACATTTGCCATTGGATTAGAGAGTGCTCAAAGAAAAGCTTCTTATGCGATCAATATTGACAAATATGAATTGCCAGCAGATTACTATGCTACTTATTTGAAGAAAGTAGCAGATATTACCTTAGATGATGTAAAACGAGTATCTGCTAAATACATTAACCCTTTAAAAGGATATATATTGGTAGTTGGTAATCAAGAAGAAGTTGCTGAAAAACTTAAGCAATTCAGCCCTAATGGTATTATTAAATACTATGATTCCTATGGTAATGAAGTAGAGGAAACTACTGCAAAGCCAGCTCCAGAAGGCGTTACTGCAGAAACAGTGGTTAATAGTTACATTGAAGCAATCGGTGGAAAGAAAAATCTTGAAAAGGTAAAATCTATCAACATGATGATGACAACCACCATGCAAGGTATGCCATTTGAAATTAATGTGATTATTGATAATGCCGGTAATTTTTACCAAGGAGTATCTATGAATGGTAGTGTTGTACAGAAGCAAGTTTGCGATGGTGAAAAAGCATTGTCCTCTGGCATGCAAGGAAAGCAAATGCTTGAAGGCGACGACTTGGCTAAAGTAAAAGAGGATGCGGTTTTATTCCAGGAATTGAATTATATGAGCAGTGATTATACACTTGAATTAAAGGGTGTAGATACTAAATATGATCAAGAAGTATATGTTTTGAAGATTACATCACCTTCTGGTAATGAAAAAACAAAATATTATGCTGTTGAGAGTGGATACTTGTTAGGAGCAGAGAGTGTATTAGAGACACCTCAAGGTAACTTTATGAGTACAAAAATTTACGATGAATATACACCAGTGAAAGGTGTAAAGTATCCATATAAGATTACTGAAACTGTAGGTCCTCAAAATGTTGAACAATTTGTTAAAACCATTGATATCAACGGAAAATTGGATCAAAGCTTATTTAAAGTTGAATAAGTAGAAAATGGAATAATCTAGAACTAAAAAGGCGCTATTTAGCGCCTTTTTTTTGATTAAAACTTAACAACGACTCTTCCTTTGGATTGCCCTTTTAAGATCAATTGGATGTGATCGTCTAGTTCTTCCAAAGCTATAATTTGCTTGATGCTTTCCAATTGCTTAGGCTTCCAGTCATTGGCTAACAATTCCCAAATTTTTAATCGAATATCTCTGGGAGTTTCGGCTGTTTCTATTCCTAGTACATTAACGCCATTAAGAATAAATGGATACACTGTTGTATGTAATTCGGGCGAGGATACTAAACCACAAACAGCAACGGAGCCATTTCTTCCACAAGCTTTAATACAAGTGGCTAGGGTATTGTCACCAACTGTATCTATGGCTCCGGCCCATTGGGATCTTAACAAGGGACGACCACTTTGATCATTTACATCTTCTCTTCCAATTATTTTGGATGCTCCAAGTGATTTTAAGTACCCATGGGCATCCTTTTTACCACTTGCCGCAATTACCTCATATCCATTTTGGGCCAAGATAGCTACTGCCATACTACCAACGCCTCCAGTGGAGCCAGTAACCAATACTGCACCCATTTCAGGCTTTTGTCCATTTTGCTCCATTTTATACAAGGACAAGGCAGCAGTAAATCCCCCTGTGCCAATAATCATAGAATCTTCTAAGTTTAATGCAGCTGGTTTAGGCACTGGCCATGCTGCAGGAACACGGATGTATTCTTGGAAAGCACCAGAGGTATTCATGCCTAAATCATAAGAAGTGACTATCACCTCATCTCCCGATTTAAAGTTTGAATCGTTACTATCTACAACGATTCCAGCAGCATCTACGCCAGGAGTATGTGGATAGGTTTTACTTATTCCTTTGTGTCCGCTTGCGGATAAAGCATCTTTGTAGTTTAAGGCAGCGTATTTTACCTGAACCAAAACTTCACCATCTGGCAATTGGGAGGTGTTTTTATTTTCTATTGCCCTTTGAAAACTTCCATCTTCTAATTCACGAACAACATATGCTTTATAATTAAGGTCTTCCATTATTGATAGATTAGCAATTTTAGATTATCTACATACAATTCATCCTCTTCAGGATTCCAGAAATATAATTTGAGATCATCTCCATTATTGAAATGCTTGGGAGCTATCCAATAATTAAATTGAAAATGTTTCCATTGATCATTTACAGCTAAATGATTCTCTAAATAATAACACTTGTAATATCCATTAACAGAATTTACGATTCTTATTTTACTGCTGTCCTTTTGCATAAAATCTCCCAAAAGATGAATGCGGATTGCTTTGTCCTCTAATATATTATTCAACTTTATAGGGAAGGATAGGGTAAATTCATTGTTAGGTTTGATATGTAAACTCTTGCCCATACTGTCATTAACTACCACTTCTTCAGTCCATGCAGTTACAGAATCAGGTATCATGTCTTGATCGTCAAAGTCAGTTTCCCCATAGTAAATTAGATTTTCAAAAAAACCATCTGGCTGATTAGAATTGCTATTGCGATATAAACTTAGTTCACCATTTCCAGCGATTCGTTCCAATTTTTGAATTAATCCGGGAAAATTGTCGAAGGTAGATTCTATAAAAAAGCTATCAACCAATAAGGCATAATTAAAGGATCGATCTAGTTCCTTTTTTATGGTATCAGCAGAAGCATAGAGATTGGTAAAGCCTTTATTTTTCCATACCGTAAATGGTATATTGGTGGAGTTTGCCTCAATGATGTAAAGTGTATCTGTTGCCTTTACACCCCAATGTTGTAAATCATCAATTGACTTTTCATACAATTGATAAGCATAATCGACCCTGTCTTTGTAAGGAGGTGTATATCTAATTTCTTGTACATCTTTTGCATAGGTGAAAAAATAGATAAAGAAAACACCCAGAAGTGTAGCGATTGGTGTATACCATCTTTTTCGAATTTGTATGGCTGAAATTGAAGCAATCAATGCAATGGATACTAGTGGTAAAAAGCTATCCAGATAATAATAATCGTGTTCCCCAAATTGCTGACCCATCACAAAAAAGTAGGCCAGGACTCCTAAGCTTGAGATGATTAGATATGTCTTTAATTCCTCTTTTATTGGCAATTGACGCATTGGGAACTTGAATAACAAGAAAGCAAATATTAATATACTTATCAGGTGGTATGGACTGATCCATTGAGCACCCCATCTGTCCCATGCAATGGCAATGGTATCCATAAAATGCCCGAATCCCCTAAAATGTAAAGACTCATTTAAAAACATACTACCATATTTGCTGCCCAAATGCATATTATATGCGAAATAAGCCGTGAATAGGATAAGTCCAATAGAGTAGGGAAGCCATGCAATTAATTGATATTTTTTAGATTTCCATTGCCTGTATATCAATAAAAGCAGACTGGTAAAAAGAAAAATTACAAAGGGGGATCTTGATAATGCCGATAAGCTTAAAAAGGCAGCAGAATAAATTAAACTCCTAAATCGATTGTTATTTAAATAATGAAATAAAAAGTAGGTGCCTATATAAAAATTAGCCAATGAAGGGTTTGATGGTAAAAATCCATTGGTGTAATAAACCAAAAATGGCATAGTGAAGATAAACCCTCCAATAAATACAGATCGAGCCGAAGATTGATTAATTAATAGACTTGTTCTAAAAAGAAAAAGAAAACCAAACAAAGCATAGATTAGATTATACCACCTAAAGGTATATATGATATTAGCATCGAGCAATTTACTTATGCCGGCAATCAGAAATTCGTGAATAGGAAAATCTACTTGGGTAATTCCATCTTTGGTTAAAAGGTTATATGTCGCCGGTTTAAATAGATTGAATCCATTCTCCTGAAAATTCATCGCGATAGCCAACCTATCACTTTGTGTCCATGCATGAATGTAGGATGGATAAGTATCCATACTGCCTGAAAACAAATAATAACTACCAAGTATAAGTATTACAAGATATAAACATGTTGCTGGTAGGTGCTTCTGCAATTCATTCATGCACTAAAGGGCATTGATCCATTCAATAATATCACTTAAAACTTTCTCATCCAAATGTCCTACTTTTTGATATTCTGATGGTATACATACTCCTTCTCCAGCAAAAAACATATGATTTAATTTAGGGTAGATGATCAATTTTGATTTTTCTCCCTTCTTTTCAATATTCCAGTTTTGAGCTTCTTGAGGAGTTACTTGATAATCTCTTTCCCCATTTAAAACCAAATAAGGAATGTCTTGTTTTTTGGCCAGTTTAGCAGGTTCATAACCTTGGAGTGATATCCAAAATTTAGCTGGCAAACCTAGTGGCAGTGCACCAACCGAAGTTGACTCATCAAAATTTCCATCTTGTACTGTCTTTATTTGCGCTTTGACCATATTGACTTTGAATTCATTCAAGGAAGATTCTGGGTCATTTTCATATATGTGCTCTATTTGAGGCAGTATCAAATCGATTAAGGGACCTGAATTGCCTGCCATAACAATTACACCATCCAGATTGGCATTAGCTGCAATTTTTGGTGCCATATGACCACCCATACTATGGCCAATTAAGATAACTTTATCTACATTCTTCTCTTGCGCTTTTTTAATGGCTAGAATAGCATCATTCACTACAACTTCATCTATGCCGATTTCACTTTGACTTTCTGCCATTTTGCTTTGGTAATCATAGGTTCGTTTATTATACCTCAAGCATGCAATTCCATTCGTTGCTAAACCATAAGCCAAGTCTTTAAATAACTCATTGGGACCAAGTCGTTCATTCATGTTATTTGGACCTGAACCATGAACCAATACCACCATTACTTTATAGGAAGTATTAGGTAGACTGATTTCACCCAATAAAGGATCTTCTTCTCCTATACTAATGGTTTGATTGGAAAATTTTTCCATATCTACATATGTTGGTTTCATCCATGTGGATTTATCCTGATGGGTGGAAAGTCTGAAACTATTGATCTTGTTTTCTTTATCTAGGCTAAAGATTAAATCAAATTTTTGAGGACCAAACATTAATCCTCTTCTGTAATTAATGGTTTCTGCCCTTACTTCATCGGTAAAAAGTAAGATAGAATCTAGCTGACCATATTGCATATGCAATTGTCCCATCAGCGCTGTAATTCTACCTTTATCCAAAATGGCAGTCAAATTATCGTCAAAATGAGCTATGATGTCGTCATATCTTTCCCTTTGTAGTTTTTCAGCAATCTCTAGTGATAACTTTTCAGCATATTCTATTCTATTGGTTTCTTGTCCATTGATATCAAAGGAAAGTAAGACAACCACAATCAATATAAGTCTATTCATGATTAGATTCTTTATTGGATTTTAAGGATTGTTTTTTTCTAAATTGCAAATAAGAAGAAATTACCGGAATAATGGTAATCATTATGGTTATGCCAAGAAATAATTTAAAGCTGACACTTTCATCAATTAAAACTCCGCAGAGAATAATTACCATCCCGCCAATAAACCAAAGCTTACCTGCCATCTCGTGTGTTTTTTTCCATATGTCTTCATCTTCCAATGTCCATGGAGTCCGGATACCTATAAAATAATTGGCCCGTAATGTTTTAAAGTAATTGCCTAAAATCACATACAACGCTCCGATTAGGATTACAATTCCATTGAATGATGTCATGCTCTGGGTTTTAGAAACATATAAGACATAAAGAGCCAATACAGACATAAATGCCGTTAAAACGAATTTTAGAATGTTAAACTTTTTGCCCATTTTATTCAAATTCTGTTTAGGATCTATATAAGGAACAATAAGAAATATCCCATAAGTAAGTAAAGGAAGAAGAAATGGGACAATCCATAATTCAGATTTATCTCCATAGCGATCAATTTCACCATGTATATTCCAGTGCAATGGAACTTCTTTTGGCAAATCATTCCAAATAAACGCCAAATAAAGAAAGGGTAGGGCGACGATGATAAAAAGAGGAAATTCTGTTTTAAGGTTGATTTTCATGATGTCATTTTTTAATTTTTAAAATCCAACTTAATAGATCTTCTAGGATGCTTGTATTTAAGGAGTATTCTATGAACTGACCTTTCTTTTCAGCACTGATTAATCCTGCTTGTTTCAATAAGTCTAAATGATGAGAAATGCTTGGTTTGGATATATTGAATGCATCTGCAATCTCACCGGCATTCATGTTGCGTTCTTTCAACAATTCTATGATCTGTCTACGCGTTTCATCATTCAATGCCTTGAAAAGTAAATTCATTAATTATATATTTAGACAAATATCTAAATAATCAATTGAATATGCAAATCAACAAACAAAGATTAAAGCCTACTTTTGCGGCCTCAAAAAAAGAAGGATGAATATTAGAAACATTGCAATTATTGCTCACGTTGACCATGGCAAAACCACATTGGTAGACAAAATGCTATTGGCTGGCAAGCTATTCAGCGACCATGAACAACCTGGAGATTTAATCATGGATAACAATGAATTGGAAAAGGAAAGGGGCATAACCATACTTGCTAAAAATGTTTCTGTTCATTATAGGGATACCAAAATCAATATCATCGACACGCCAGGTCACGCAGACTTTGGAGGAGAGGTAGAACGGGTGTTAAACATGGCCGACGGAGTACTGTTGTTGGTTGATGCATTCGAAGGTCCAATGCCCCAAACCAGATTTGTTTTGCAAAAAGCAATTGAATTGGGTCTCAAACCTATTGTAGTTGTAAATAAAGTAGATAAAGAAAATTGCACACCGGATATAGCCCAAGAAAAGGTGTTTGATCTAATGTTTAACCTAGGGGCAACAGAAGAACAACTTGACTTTCCTACAGTATTTGGATCTGCCAAGCAAGGTTGGATGAGTGAGGATTATATGAAGCCCACTTCAGATATCACTGCATTGATGGAAACTATTTTAGAAAATATTCCTGCTCCTAAACCACCAGAAGGGAATACGCAACTTCTAATTACATCTTTGGATTATTCTTCTTTTATTGGCCGAATTGCAATAGGAAGATTGCATAGGGGAGTATTAAAAGTAAACCAACAAATAAGTTTGATCAAAAGAGAAGGAGGAGTGGTTAAACATAAAATCAAGGAGTTGTATGTGTTTGAAGGCTTAGGTAAAGCTAAAGTGGATACAGTTGAAGCTGGAGATATATGTGCCATAGTAGGTATGGATGGTTTTGATATCGGGGATACGGTAGCGGATCTAGAAAATGGAGAAGCGATGCCAAGCATTACTATTGACGAGCCAACAATGAGCATGCAATTTACCATCAATGATTCCCCATTTTTTGGCAAAGAAGGCAAATATGTTACTTCTAGACATATTTATGAAAGATTGACAAAAGAGCTAGAGCGAAATTTAGCACTACGATTAGAAGAAACAGACTCATCTGATTCTTTTAATGTCTTTGGTAGGGGTGTATTGCACTTGTCAGTCCTTATCGAAACAATGAGAAGAGAAGGTTATGAATTGCAAATTGGCCAACCACAGGTCATAATTAGAGAGATTGATGGTGTTAAAAATGAACCAGTAGAGGAGTTAAGCATTGACTTGCCAGAAGAGGTTAGCGGAAAGGCCATTGAAGTCGTTAACCAAAGAAAAGGGGAGATGTTGAATATGGAGCCAAAGGGAGATAGAGTACTACTGGAGTTTGAAATTCCATCTAGAGGTATTATTGGCTTGAGAAATTACCTACTTACAGCAACTGCAGGTGAAGCAATAATGTCTCATCGTTTTAAAGAGTTTCAACCATTTAAAGGAGAGATAAACGGTAGGCAAAATGGATCTTTGATCTCTATGGAGACTGGAAAGGCAATTCCTTATTCGTTAAATAACTTACAAGAGCGCGGTAAGTTCTTTGTTGACCCCAATGAAGAGATATACAAAGGGCAAGTTATCGGAGAAAACACAAGAGCGGGTGACTTGGTAATTAATGTTACCAAAACTAAAAAGTTAACCAATATGCGATCGGCAGGAGCGGATGATAAGTTAAAATTAGCTCCGGCAAAGAAATTTAGCTTGGAAGAAGCATTGGAGTATATTCAAGAAGATGAATATGTAGAAGTTACTCCAGATTCATTGCGTCTAAGAAAAGTACTATTAGATGAACACGATCGCAAAAGAGCAGCCAAAGCAGTATAATAAGTAATTTGGATTTCCATATCCGATGAGAAGATTTATTCTGCTTTTTCCTTTATGTGCTTTACTTTCTTGCACTTCTTTTGATCCAGCAACAATAGAAAATTTGAATGCCGGTAAGGTGTTAAAAATAGGCCATGGTGGTTTAGGTTTCCCTTCCATACTGCCATTTAATCCTTATCCTGCAAATAGTTTTAAGTCTTTGAGAAAAGCAATCGAAGAATACAATGCAGATGGAATTGAGGTAGATGTGCACATGACAAAGGATAAAAAGTTTGTTTTATATCATGATCGAGAATTAGATTCAGAAACGGAGCTTCAAGGATGTATAGAATCGAAGAATTATAATGAAGTAGTTGGCTTAGATTATAAAGTTGGATTTCCTTATGATATCTTTCAGAGTGAGCAATTAATTGGCCTAGATAGTTTACTAGACTATTTAAACGGTTTGGAAGAGTTCCCACATCTGCATTTAGATACTAGAATATATGGTGCATGTCTTAGTCCAGAAGAGAATGGTAATAGGGAGGGAGATTATATAAGAAGCTTGATTAAATTATTAGTGGCTAAAAATGTACCTCCAGATAGAGTATTGATTAATACCATGACTAGAAGTGAGTTAATCGTTAGGGAAGCTAAATCATCTCCTTTTCATCTTGTTCTGGAGGAAGTAGCCGACTTTGATCGTGGATTAGAATATGTTAAATATTTTGGGTTAAATTACTTGATGGTGAAACCAGAGATATTAACGGCTGCAAATAGCAAGAAAGCACAAAAGAAAGGAGTTCAAATTATCACCTTTGGTGGCAAAAATATATGGGGAAATGTAGAGCTATTAAAGCTAAATCCAGATGTTTTGCAAACCAATGATTTGGGATCATTAAATAATATTTTGGAATAAGAATATCACTAATTTCTTTTTTATAGATTAGCCTTTCAAATTGTCAAGATGAAAAGTTGTAAAAATTGTGATTTTGAATTTGATGGCAATTTTTGCCCCAATTGTGGTCAGAAATATATAGATCAAAGGTTTACACTAAGAGATTCTTTCAATTGGTTGATAAACTCCGTATTCAATTTGGATCATGGATTTATTCCTACTACCGTTCAATTAATTACAAAGCCTGGAAAAACCATTAATGAATATCTAAAAGGAATTACAATTAGATATTCTCATCCTTTTAGGTTTATGTTTATCTGGGCTACAATTTCTGCAATTTTAGGTG
>JGI12316J15310_10000270_pt37 | contig 9949 bp, 8 predicted proteins | sample MarCyaLeptolynsp_FD_15310 | JGI IMG/M metagenome (IMG submission 15310)
TCAAGCATTACATTCCCCACGCCGTGATTCTTCTCGGTCTGCTCGACATCGTATTGCTGATGGTAGCGAGCGAAGCCGCGTGGCAATTGCGTGCAATTCAAATAGCTATGGACCCCGGACTTGTTCAGGAACGATGGTTTGAACTCATCGCAACCACGCTGGTTGTGTGGCTCGCCATGGTATCGGTCGGCGTCTACGGGCCGTACGCTTTGCGGAGCTTGCGTTTTGCCGGTGCGAGACTGTTGGTCGCGATCAGTCTCGGCATAATTGCCTTGGCATTCATCGATTTTGTTATTCCCGGTAGCACATGGTGGCGTTCGACCCTGTTCTACGCGATGTGCTTTTCCGCGTTCCTATTGATGTTCAGCCGCTTATTGCTGAACAACTTCATCGGATCTTCCGCTTTTCGCCGCCGCGTGCTCGTTCTTGGCGCTGGCGACAGAGCCCGCCGTCTTCAAGAGCTTAGCGAACGGCCCGAGAGTGGATTCTCGGCCGTGTCATTCATTGCCATGAACGAGCCTGAGCGGGCGGTCGAAGAAGCGATTCCGCGCGAGGCTGTTCACGACCTCGGCGGCTTTGTCGAAAATCTCGGGGTGAGTGAGGTCGTGTTAGCGCTTCAGGAGCGGCGTAATTCCCTGCCGCTCAAGGATCTGTTGCGGATCAAGACGAAAGGCGTCCATGTCAACGATTTCTCAAGCTTCATGGAGCGCGAAACGGGTCTCGTCGATCTGGAAACTGTCAATCCGAGTTGGCTGATCTTCTCCGATGGGTTCTCTTCTGGAAGAGTGCTTTCGAGCGCGGTCAAGCGGGTGTTTGATATCCTCGCGAGCGCCCTGCTTTTGGCGCTCACTTTTCCGATCATCATCGTGTTCGCGATCCTTGTGAAGCTCGACAGTAAAGGTCCGGCGTTCTTTCGTCAGGAGCGGGTCGGGCTGTACGGCGAGACTTTCAATCTTGTGAAGTTGCGCTCAATGCGGACCGACGCTGAGAAAGACGGTGCGAAATGGGCTCAGGAAAACGATCCGCGAGTCACCCGTCTTGGTCGCTTCATTCGGAAGGTTCGGATCGACGAGTTGCCGCAAAGCTGGTCGGTGTTGTTGGGACACATGAGTTTTGTCGGGCCGCGCCCCGAAGTCCCCAAGTTCGTCGACGATCTGCAGGAGCAGATCCCGTTTTACGGCGAGCGCCATATGGTCAAACCCGGGATCACGGGATGGGCCCAAATCAATTACCCCTATGGAGCTTCGATCGAAGACAGTCGCAAGAAGCTTGAGTACGATCTGTACTACGCGAAGAACTACACGCCGTTTCTCGACCTCGTAATCCTGCTGCAAACCGTCAGGGTGATCCTGTGGCCTGAGGGTGCGCGATGACACTTGGCGACGGCATCCTTACGACACTCGGTTTTGCGGGGTACCTGACCGGGGCCTTGCTGTGCGCCGCTGCTGCTGCATGGATTCTGCGCAAAGGTGACAAAGATCGCCCTGATCGAATACCGGCGCTGGTTGCTGTGTCGGTCACGGGCGTGTGGTGTGCGCTCGCTGCCGCTAGCGGCGCTCAAGATCCCGCAGTCAGATTCGTTGAGGCGGGGCGAAACCTCGCGTTGATCTTCCTCCTTTTCCGTTTGTTTGCGAACGATGGGCGAGACGAGAGTCTCAAGCCAACGCGCCCATTGGTCCTCATTCTCGCGCTGGTGCAACTGCTCCAGCCAGTCTTGCTGATTGTTCAGACCCGGTTGGCGCTGACTCCCGAACTTGCCGCTTTGATCTTCGAACTGGGTGCCTTGCTGCAATTGCTTGTTGCAATCGGAGCGCTCGTCCTGATTCACAATCTTTACGCTGGCGCGGCGACCACCTCGAGGCAATTGCTCCGTTGGAGCGCGCTGGCGCTGGCGGGGATATGGGTCTTCGAACTCACATTCTATGTCATTGCCTATTTGGCGGCTTCCGAACCCTTGGCTTTGGCGGCCGCGCGCGGATTGTGTTTCGGAATGGCAATGGCTGCGCTTGCCATGGGCGCGAACGCCGCCAACGCGGGGATGCAATTCCGGCCTTCGAGGGCCGTCACTTTCCAATCACTCTCCTTGTTGGTGATCGGTGGCTATCTAATTGTGCTTGTGTTGATCACCCGCTCGATGGTGGTGTTGGGAGAGGATCTAGCACGCATCACTCAGGTCGTCTTTTTGCTCCTCGCTATCGGATCGGCAGTTGTTTGGCTGCCTTCGCAAAGGCTCCGTGCTTGGGTGCAGGTGACTGCGACAAAGCATTTGTTCCAGCACCGATACGATTACCGCGAAGAATGGCTGCGGTTCATGAGAACCATCGGTCGGGGATCAAGCACAGGGCCAAGCTTCCAGGAACGCGCAGTTAAATCCGTCGCTGACATCACTGAAAGCCCGGCCGGGTTGCTGCTGGTCCCCAACGAGGAAGCGCAACTAGAGCTCGTCGCGCGATGGAACTGGTCGACCCTCGCAGTTCCGGCGATTGCCGCAGAATATGAGCTTTCGGGACTTTTGGAGCAGCACAGCCATATCCTCGATTTGAACGAGGCGCGGGCAGGCATTGATCATCGCGGAGAGCTGCAGCACGTTCCGGACTGGATGGTCGAGGCAGAAGACGCATGGGCGCTTGTCCCTCTGATTCACTTCGATCGCTTGGTCGGTGTAATCGTGCTCGCACGTCCACGCATAGAGCGCAAACTGGACTGGGAAGACTTCGACTTGCTGCGTGTCGTCGGGCAACAGTTAGCCAGTTTTCTGTCTGAGCAATCAGGTCAGCAGGCACTAATGGAAGCGAACCGGTTCGATGAGTTCAATCGCAGGATTGCGTTCGTGATGCACGACATAAAGAACCTGGCGAGCCAATTGTCGCTGCTGGCCAAGAATGCGGAAAAGCACGCTGACAATCCCGAATTCAGAGCGGACATGCTGGTAACTCTGAGGAGCTCGTCCGATAAATTGCAGACTTTGCTCGCGCGGCTCGGGCGCTATGGCCAGGGTCAATCAAGCACGCTGCAGAGTGTCAATCTGACCGACCTTGCCAAGCGCATTGCTGCTCAGTTCAAAGCCACCCACCCGGTGATTCTGACGCGTGAAAGCAGCGCAAATGTGACGGCTGACATCGAGGGCTTGGAGCAGGCTCTGATCCATTTGGTGCAGAATGCCATCGATGCCAGTGCCGAGGGTGAATCGGTTTATTTGGAAGTCAGCACCGAGGGAATGAATGGGCGGATTGACGTGATCGACGCTGGCTGCGGAATGTCGCCGGGCTTCATTCGCAATGGTCTGTTCAAGCCGTTTGTGTCTTCAAAGCAAGGAGGCTTTGGCATCGGGGCCCTCGAAGCCAGAGAGATCATCAAATCGATGGGCGGCCGGGCCACTGTGGAAAGCCGCGAAGGCATCGGCACTCGTTTTACAGTTCTTCTCCCCTTGAATGAAGCGAGCAAGGTGCTCGCTCATGACCGAAATCAATCAAGCGAGGTCGCGTAATGGCGGACACCGAAAAGAAACCCACATTGCTGGTCATTGAAGACGACGAGGGTCTGCAGGCGCAGCTCAAATGGGCTTATGACGATTTTCAAGTCGTCATCGCGGGCGACAGGGAAAGCGCGATAGCCGCGCTTAGAAGCGAGGCCCCCTCGGTGGTCACGCTCGACCTTGGACTGCCGCCAGATCCCGATGGAACGACGGAAGGATTTGCTGTCCTCGATGCCATTATGGAGCTCAAACCGGACACCAAGGTGATCGTTGCCAGCGGGCACGGCGCGCGCGAAAGCGCACTGTCGGCCATCGAGCGCGGTGCCTACGATTTCTATCAGAAACCGCTCGATATCGAAGCTCTGGGCCTGATTGTTCGGCGGGCCTTCAATCTGCATGATATTGAGCAAGAAAACCGCCGACTGGTTGCCCATGCAAGCGAAGACAACACGGTTCTGGGGCGCTTGATTACGGGCGCGCCCGAAATGGTGAAAGTGGCGCGCACAATCGAACGCGTTGCGAACACCAGCGTGTCGGTCATGTTGCTGGGTGCCAGCGGCACTGGTAAAGAGTTGCTCGCTCAGGGTCTTCACGAAGCCAGCGATCGCGCAAACGGGCCCTTTGTGGCGATCAATTGCGCTGCGATCCCTGAGAACCTGCTCGAGAGCGAACTGTTCGGCCATGAGAAGGGGGCATTCACCGGTGCGGTGAAGACCACCGAAGGCAAGATCGAGAGCGCCAATGGCGGTACTCTGTTCCTTGATGAGGTGGGCGACATCCCATTGCCGCTGCAAGTCAAATTGCTGCGATTTTTACAGGAACGCACGATTGAGCGGATCGGTGGGCGCAAACCGATTGCGGTCAACACGCGGATCGTTTGCGCCACCCATCAGGACCTGGAAGGCATGATCGGAGAAGGAACGTTTCGCGAAGATCTGTTCTATCGCTTGGCCGAAATCGTAATCAAGATTCCTAACCTTGCCGAGCGCCATGGCGACGCGGTGCTGCTGGGCAAGTCCTTCCTAAAGCGCTTCGCCAGCGACATGAATCCAACTGTGACTGGCTTTGCGCCGGACGCTCTAGCGGCGATCGATGCTCATGAATGGCCTGGCAATGTCAGAGAGCTTGAGAATCGCGTAAAGCGCGCGGTCATCATGGCAGATGGAAAACTCGTGAGTGCGGATGATCTCGATTTCGAGGCCGATGAAGAAAGCGAGCTCGAAGTGCTGAACCTCAAGGCTGCGCGGGAGCAATCGGATCGGCGTGTGATCCGCCACGCTTTGGCTCGCAGCGAGGGAAACATCTCGAGCACCGCGAAGCTGCTCGGAATCAGCCGTCCCACCCTCTACGACTTGTTGAAGCAATATGATCTCCATGCGTAAGACATTCGCGACGTTGATCGCTGCTGGAGCCGCGCTTGCGCTCGGCGGGTGTGATGCCTTGCTAGGCCCAGATGAGTTTGCGGGGGGCGCCCGAATTGTAGGCAGCGAGGATTTTGTCGAATATCTGGTCGATGCCCGCCGCGAGATGCGCGATGGCAATCTCGAACAAGCAGGTGTCTGGCTCGATGAAGCGCGCGCACTTGAGCCTGAAAACCCTTCGGTCTGGGTTGAAATCGCGCGGTTAAGATTCCGCGGTGGCGAGCATCTGCAGGCCCTCGAAGCGGCCGAACGCGCTTCCGAATTGGGGCAGGATTATGCGCCCGCCTTGCTGCTGCGGGCCCAAATGGTCAGAGACGCGCATGGCATGCAAGATGCGCTGCCATGGTTCGAAGCGGCACTCGAAGCCGATCCTAACAATCCAGAGATCCTGGCCGAATATGCCGCAACACTCGGGGATGGAGGTTGGCACCAGGAAATGTTGAGGGTTGTCAGGCGTCTGGCCGAAGTCGATCCGCGGGACCCCAAGGTGCATTTCCTGCAAGCGGTCTTGGCGGCGCGTGGAGGGGAGACAGTGCTGGCGAGAGCTTTGCTTGAGCGCAGCAAATTGGCTGATCGCGGCGTTCCGGCAGCGGTCCTTCTCGATGCCTTACTCGACATGGAGCAAGGTACGGTCGAGACAGCGGCTCAAAAGCTTGAGGATCTTTCAGCGCGCCAGCCCGGAAATGAGCGTGTTCTCGAACTGCTAGCGCGGGCTTTGTGGTTGTCTGGTCGCGATGAGGAACTGGTCAACAAGATCGGCGAGCGGGCCCAGTCTGCGGACGCCTCGCCCTATTTGCTGATGGTTGTGGGACGGGCGCATGAGCGATTGGGACAGCGGCGTGCGGCGGTCGACTATCTTGAGCGCGCTTTGGCGCAGCGCAACGGTGAGATTTCGGTCCTTGGCAGCACCAGCGAAGGGCTTGCCGCCTTGCCTAATCCGACCAGAGAGCTTCGCAATGCCATTCGTGAAGGCGACTCATCGCGTGCGATCGGGCTGTCGCGTCGATTGCGCGAACAGTTTCCAGGTTCGGCTGATGTCCATTCTCTTATCGGCGATGTCGAGCAAGCTCGGAGGCGACCGGAATGGGCCTTCGAGCTTTACAACACTGCGGCAACAATCCGAAAGCCGTGGCCGCTGACCAAGCGCCTTTACGTGGCGGCTTATGCGTTGGGTGATCAGAATGCGGCGGACACGCTGTTGGTGCGTCATCTGGAAGGTGAGCCGAACAACACCGAAGCTGTAATCACGCTCGCGCGGAGAAGCGCAGAGCTTGAGGATTGGCTGCGTGTGGCTGTCCTGCTTGACTACGCGATCGCACTTGGCGCTGGCAGTGATCTGGCCTTGCTCAATCTGCGCGCAGAGGCGGCACGGCAATTGGGAGAGCCAGAGGAGGCAAACCGATTTGCGCTGCAGGCTGAGATTCTCAAGCCGGCCCCATTCCTGAAGCCACAGTAGACACTTCCGCTCGACAAGTTCGATCAGGGCAGGCAGGGCGCTGCCACCATGTCCACATTCGCGCGCTTGTTTGATCCTATGGTTCGCCTTTTGACATTGGCGATGCTGATGGCGTTCCTTGTCCCTGTCCCAGTCGCGTATCAGGGCATCGGGCAATGGGTCGTCAACGGAGCCGTGTTCTTTCTGTTTCTGCTCAACGGATTGCGTTTGCCGCGCGATCAGGTGCTCAGAGGACTGGTCGATTGGCGCTTCCATGGTGCATTGGCCGTGTGGGTTTTTGGAGCGATGCTGTTCGGCGGTTGGGCGCTTTGGCAGATTGGTCTGGGCGTTTTGCCACCGATGTTGGCGCTGGGTTTCCTCTATCTCGGCGCATTGCCGTCTACGGTTCAGTCGGCGACAGTCTACACCTCGCTTGCCAACGGCAACGTGGCGCATGCGGTCGTTGCCGCAGCGTTGCTCAACGTTCTGGGCGTATTCTTGAGCGCGCCCTTATTTGCACTTCTCGCCGGCGGCGACGCGGTTCCTTTCAGCGCCGAAGTCTTGCTCAAAATCGCGCTGATCTTGCTGCTCCCGTTTGCCCTCGGGCAAGCGTTACAGCCGCGGCTTGGCTGGATCGTCACCGAGAATCCGGCGCTTACAAAGTGGACTGATCGAGTTCCTATTTCGCTGGCGGTCTATGTCGCAATGAGCGCCGCTGTGAACGAAGGCATTTGGGGGCGGGTCGAACCGATCGCTTGGTTGGGCCTGCTTGTAGGTGTGGGGCTATTCCTGGTCTACGCCAATGCAGGCTCTTGGTTTGCGGCCGGTGCGATGGGACTCGATCGTGGTGATCGGACCGCGTTCTTGTTTGGCGGATCGCAGAAGAGTTTGGCGATGGGAGCTCCACTGGCGACGATTCTCTTCGCTCCGGCGGTCGCAGGGGTCATCCTACTCCCGTTGTTGGTCTATCATTTCTTCCAGCTGGTGCTGGCGGCGCCTTTGGCTAATTCTCTGGCGGAGCGCTCTGGCCTGCCTGCTTCCGATTGAACCGGATCGACCACCACAACGACAAACCGATCAAGACCGCGCCGATCAATCCGGTGAATGTCTCGGGAATGTGATACCTGGCCGAAACCAGCATGATCACTCCGAGAACAATGATCGCCCAGAATGCGCCGTGCTCGAGATATCGAAACTGTGACAAGGTGCCTGCGCGAACCAAGTGGATTGTCATTGATCGGACGAATATGGCGCCAACCGACAGGCCAAGTGCGATGATCACCATATTGTTCGACAAGGCAAATGCGCCGATGACGCCATCGAAACTGAAACTGGCATCGAGCACTTCAAGATACAGAAACCCTCCGAGGCCCGATCGGACCACTTCGCCGGCGGCTTTCTTGCGTGCTTCGGCTTGCTCGATCATCGCGCCGAGCGCGTGCACGCCGATGAATGTGAGCAGACCAAGAATACCCGCGGTCAAGAAGGTGTTGGCGTCTGTCGGCGGCAGCAGAGTGGATACCCCATAGATCAAACCAAGCACCAGCCCAATTTCAACCGCTGGGACATTTGAAAATCGATTGATCGCCTTTTCGATGCTGGCAATCCAATGGACATCTTTGTCGCTGTCGAAGAAAAAGGTAAGCCCGACCATCGCCAAGAAAGCTCCGCCAAAGCCCGCAATACCAATATGCGCACCGGCGACGATACGCTCGTATTCTTGCGGGTCGTTCAAAGACAGTTCCACCGCTTCCCAAGGGCCGACCTGAGCGGCTATCGACACGATCGCAATAGGGAAGACTATGCGCATGCCAAACACTGCGATTAGGATGCCAATGGTAAGGAACCGCTGCTGCCAGACCGGGTCCATTTCTCTCAGGACCGTGGCGTTGACGACGGCATTGTCAAAACTCAGTGAGACTTCGAGGATTGAAAGCACAAATACGATCCAGAGAATCCCCAGCGTCGCAGTGATCGACCCGGTGCTGGCCCAGCCATACCAACCAGCGAGCGCGAAGCAGCCGCCGGTGAAAGCAAACGAAAACCAGTAATAGCGCAGCAAAGTCTGCATTATCGTCCCCCCCCCCCAGACTGTGCGCGATCAGCTCTTGGGCTGATAGGTCTGTTCTTCGCCAGGGAAGCTGCGATCGCGGACTTCTTCGGCGTAATGCGCAACGGTTTTCTCGATGATCGAAGCGATGTCTTCGTAGCGTTTCACGAACCGCGGGACGCGCTCGAACATGCCGAGCATATCTTCGGTAACCAGCACCTGACCGTCGCACTTTGCCGATGCGCCAATGCCAATCGAAGGGCAAGCGATCGCTTCGGTCGCTTCGATCGCGATGGTCTCAACAACGCCTTCGATAACGATCGCGAAAGCGCCGGCCTTGTCGAGCGCCACGGCATCGCTGACGATCTTGTCGGCTTCTGCGTCGGATCGTCCGCGCGCGGCATAACCGCCCAGGACATTCACCGCTTGCGGCGTCAATCCGACATGCCCCATCACTGGGATGCCGCGTTGGTTGAGAAAGGCGACAGTCTCGGCCATCGCTTCGCCGCCTTCCAGTTTGACGGCTGCGGCGCCGCTTTCCTTGAGCAAGAAGCTGGCGCTTTCGAAGGCTTGCTCTGGCGAGCTCTCGTAAGATCCGAACGGCATGTCCACGACCACAACCGAATGGTAACTGCCACGCACCACAGCGGCGGCATGGTCGGCCATCATGCGGAGCGTCACCGGAATGGTTGAAGGCAGGCCGTAAATGACCTGACCGAGCGAATCTCCGACCAGCAACAGATCGCAGTGCGCATCGAGCAGCTGAGCCTGGCGCGCAGTGTACGCTGTCAGCATCACCAAGGGTTCCTCGGTGACGCCATCCTTTTTGCGCGCTCTGATCCGCGGGACGGTCAACCGGCGCATCGGCTTGGGGGTGGGATTGGCTCTGCTGGTGCTCGTATCGAGCTGAAAAGTTGTCGACATGGCGCAGCGTTTAGCGCCCGGACTTGCAGAACGCAAAGCTTCCCCCTTGGCGAACACGAAATTTCATTGCAGAGAGGTGACAGAGGATTACGCGCGGGCGATCGCGCACCAAGGAGAGATATTCCCGTCATGGCAGCAGCAAACAAAGGCCACGAGAACTGGTCATCACGGAGCGCGTTCATTTTGGCGGCGGTCGGTTCGGCGGTCGGGCTCGGCAATATGTGGCGTTTTCCAGCGGAAGCAGGCGAGAATGGCGGCGGCGCCTTCGTGCTGTTCTACATCTTCTGCGTCTTGCTGATCGGACTTCCGGTGCTGCTGTCAGAAGTGCTGATCGGTCGTCATGGTCAAGCCAATGCCGCGACCAGTGTGCGCAAGCTTGCGCGCGATTCCAGCGCCTCCGAGGGCTGGAGCATAATTGGCTCAATGGGAGTGTTTGCGGCGTTCTTGATCCTCAGCTTCTACTGCGTCGTTGGTGGCTGGGTGGTGTACTATGTTTGGGTGTTTGCCGCGGATCTGGTTCAGACAGGGCTGACGGGGGGCGCTTTTGCTGGCCGACCGAGCGAGGACATCGAAGCGCTATTGCCTGGTCTGTTCGGCAACGGTGGCTTGATGGTCGGCCTGAATCTTGGTTTTCTTGCTGTGAC
>JGI12316J15310_10000015_pt19 | contig 9939 bp, 9 predicted proteins | sample MarCyaLeptolynsp_FD_15310 | JGI IMG/M metagenome (IMG submission 15310)
AGTTACGATCGGGGCCTGGAAATGCAACCGGACTGTGTTTATGGCTGGAATGGTCGCGGTCTTGCACTCGCAAATTTACAGCGCTATGAGGAGGCGCTTGCAAGCTTCGATCGCGCGCTGGAAATTCAACCAACCTTTTACTATGCTTGGAGCAATCGAGGCGATGCACTCTGTAGCTTAGCTCGAAATGAAGAGGCAATTGAAAGCTTCGATCGTGCTCTGGAAATTCAACCGAACTTTTACTATGCCTGGAGAAACAAGGGTAGTGTATTTTATCAGCTAAGGAAACATCAATCAGCCTCTGATTGCTTTTCTAAGATTGTTGGCATACAACCTGATGATAAGAATGCATGGAACAGCCAAGGTTATTTAGCCGTGGCTCAATATTCCTATGGTTTGCAACCTATTTTTAACAAGCCCCTGCTCATTCGACAAACTCAGGATTGTAGCGGTTGTCAGCAAACAACTGAAATTGACCGGGAACGCTATCAGCAGTCTCTAGCGTTTTTTAAGACTGCGTTGAAGCTCGATCCTGAATTCACATCTGCCTGGGCCAACCAGAGCTTTCCAGCCTATTATCTGCAACACTACCAGAGCGCCTTGCAAAGCTGCGACAAAGCCCTCGCCCTGAATCTAAACAACGACGAGGAAATCAACGAAGTCGTTTACAGCAATCGCGGCTGTATTCTCCTGCAACTGGACAACCTCACTGCCGCTCTCCAGGACTTCGCCGCCGCCCTCGCCCTCGATCCCCAACTGGCCGAAGCCTGGAACGGTCAGGGCACCGCGCTCTACCAGCTGGGTCGCTACGACGAGGCGTGCCAGAGCTTCACCCAGGCACTCCATCTGAACCATCCCCTGGCTCAAATCAACCTGGAGCTGACTCAGCAGCAGCTTGCGGCGGCAACGGAGGCAGGGGAAGCGATGGAAGCAGGGGAAGCGGTGGAGGCAGAGGGAGCGGTGGAGGAAGCAGGAGAATGATTCCTGGATAAGCGGGAATACATCAGAGGATTCGGCAGCGGGTTTGCAAGAAACTCGCTCTCTGTCGCTTACAAGGTGATGTACTGCCGTACTGCGTTGATTTTCAGCCAATACTGTGTTGGATAGTATTTTTCAGTTGGCTTTGGGGGGGCATGGCGCTTACTTAAGGAAAGATTCGACCAGTGGTGTAGGTTGGGTAGAGCAGAGCGAAACCCAACACCAGGGGACTTTGCGTTGGGTTTCCGCTAGCGCTGCAACCCAACCTACAATTGCCTAAATTTCTGCTGATGTAAGCGCCATTCGGCTCCAGAGGGCAAATCATGCGATAGTTAGAGTAGCAAATTGGTTAAGATAAAACCATGCCCGAGATTGCAAGGTTTTACGGCATCGTCATTAAAATTTTCTTTGGTGACCATCCACCTCCACATTTCCATGCAGTTTATGGAGAATATAATGGGCTGTTTGATATTGGGTCGCTTAAGATGATTGAAGGAGACTTGCCAACCCGGGCATAAAAACTCGTTTTGGAATGGGCCTCTTTGTATCAGCAAGAGTTATTGCAAATGTGGAATAGCCAGGAATTCCGCAAGCTACCACCACTCAAGTAGTTCCACTCGGGAATACTCTATGTCATATCCACGCATCTGTTCAGCAACAGTCATCGATGACTTCACCTTGCAGGTTGAGTTTTCCAATCAGGAAACTAAGACATACGATATCCGCAGATTGTTGGATAAGCCGATGTTCCTACCGCTAAAAAATCCAGCCTTTTTCAGAAACTTCAGGATTGAAGACGGGGGTTACGCCATTGCCTGGAGTCCAGAGGTTGACCTGAGCGAGTACGAGCTTTGGAGGCATGGACAGGACATCAAAAGGGGATAGATTTGTAGATTAGGTTGTCGCTTGCTTTGCAGGTTATAGAATCGTTTGTTGTCGCTCATTCGTCGCCACGGGTGAGTTGCATCATTTCATCCGTGTGGGTAGAACGAGTTGCTTTGCCCTGGAGAGCAGCAATCAATTGTTTTCCTCGGCCAGGCGCTCGTTTCCTGCGAAGCTGGAGGGTACTGCCAACGATCTCAAGTTGCACTGCTGTACCCGGAAGTAGGCCGAGCTGCGATCGCAGGGCTGGGGGGATAGCGATCTGTCCCTTGTTGTCGATTGTGGTATCGATTGCAGTCGTCATTGTCCTGTATCCTAAACTAAGGGCATTATAGCAGGGAAAGCAGAGGAGCGGAGAAGACAGAGGGGAATGATTCCTGGCCGAGCTGGAATGACTCGAAGGATTCGGGAGCAGGTTACTACGAGAAACTCGCTCCCTGTCGCTCAACGAGATGATGGGCTGTAGAACGCTATGCGCCGGATGCGATTCGAATATTAACTTTCTCGCCGAACCAGCGTATCGACAACTTTGACCAGTTGAGCTACGGTCTCGGCTTGCTGCCTGCTGGTTTCGGCTTGCTGTTTGCTGGTTTCCGCCTGTTCTCGAACCAGGGTCTTGATTTCAGTCAGGTCAGCTCTGAATTCAGCGGTACTGCGCTGATTGGCATCAATACTGCGTTGATTGGCGTCAATGTTGCGTTGGATGGCGTCTTTCAGCTCCAGGCTATTTTGCCCCATGGTGTGTTGGAGGGCCTCTTTCAATTCGGTGATGTTTTGCTCCATTGTATGCTGGAGGGCCTCTTTCAATTCGGTGATGTTTTGCTCCATTGTATGCTGGAGAGCCTCTTTTAGCTCGCTGATGTTTTGCTCCATGGTGTGTTGGAGGGCCTCTTTCAGCTCAGTGGTGTTTTGCTCCAGGATCAATTTGAACTCAGTCAGCCCTTCGGTAAAGCGGCCAACCTGATCGGTCAGAATATCAATTTTGCTGTCAAGGTTGTTCGTGGAGTTGCTCATCATGTTGCAATAGGGAACGGAAATCGATTCATAATTGGAGTATAGCAGCTCGCGGGATTCTAGTCGATTTATAATTGAATTTTAGCAGCTCGCGGGTATTTTTTGGGGTTAACAGCCTAGCAGTCGGCAAATTCGACGGACTGCGTTGGTGCCGCGATTGAGGGTGTTGGTGCTGCGGTTGATGGTGTTCAGGGTGGCGTCGAGGTCTTCAATCGTATCTCTGGGGTCGGGGGCTGGGGTTTCTGTATGCCTTTGGGGGAGCGGGGGGGCGGGTGTTGTTTCGAGTTGCAGGTTCAGGGCGATGCCGGCTTTGGCGGCGTGGTGCAGAAAGGTGTTGAGGGGAATGGCGTAGCTGAAGCTGGAGCGTCTGGGGCGCTGGCTGGGGCGTTCTGGATCTGATGCTGAGGAGTCTGGGAGGAGTTGGGTTGAATCCTGGTTGTCGCCGAAGCCATGAATGCCGATGATGCGACCGCCTGCGTCCAGGAGCGGCCCGCCGTTCATGCCTGGGCTGGTGACATTAGTGTAGCTGATCTGGTAGCCCATCCAGGGTTCGGTCAGGATGCCTGAGATGCGTCCGTCGGTGAGCTGACGGATGACTTGTCCGCCAGGGTTGGGAGATCCCAGGGTTAACCAGCCGGAGACGAAGACATCCTGTCCGGTTTGGGCGAGGTCGGAGTCGGCGAGACGGGCGATTGGGTAGGTGCGATCGCTATTAAATTCAAGGGTTGCTAGATCGACACCCTCCAGGGGGTGGATCTGGTCGGGGTGGATGGGGTGGGTTTGTTTGTCGGGGGTTCTGAGCTGGTATTGAATGGGATGGCGCACAACATGGCGGGCAGTGAGGACGGTGTAGGTTTTGCCGGTGCGGGCAATGATGGCTCCCGATCCGGTGTTCTGGTCGCTGGTGATGAGGACGGTGATGTCGCGGGCGCTGGCGTTGACGGCTGTCCCGGTTTGGGCGGGGACGGGGGCAGGTAGGGTGAGGATGAGGGAGGTTGCGATCGCAACCTCCCTAAACCCGATCGAAGAAGCAAAATTCACTCTCATTGGAATCAACGATTAGCCATTAACGATTAGCCATTAGCGATTAGCCATTAGCCATGAACAATCAACAATCAACCCTGAACAATTAATAATAACCCAACTGCCAATCGACCATCCGAATCATGAAGTCGGAGAAGGTCATCTTCTCCGAGTACCATTCTGGCGGAGTAGAGTTGGCTCGCTGCCAGACTTCAGGATCGGGTTGGGCGAGGTCGTTGGTCTTGATGCCCCAATGGGCGACGGCCTGATTTTCTTCCATGAAGATGAGGTAGTTGTCCTCCAGGCAAAGCTCGGATAGATCGAAGAGCCGGTTGTGTGTTTTGTTCAACTCAGACAAATTGCCAGCCACCTGGTAGTAGTTGCGAACAGCATCTGGGAAACGGAGGCCCAGTTTTGCTTCTGCTTGACCGATCTGGGTGTCGGATAGACCATCGGTGGGGAGGGGCTGCCTGCCAAGATGCCTTAGCACCAGATAGGCATAACGGCGGGTATATTGGGTCTCTTCTTGTTCCATTGGTTCCATGGTGCCTGATAGTGCCTGATGAGTTTAGTCATTTTGGTTTAAATCGTCTAACGGTAGAGAGGTTGAGGTTTTAACTTCGTTGAGTACGATGCGGGTCTGGATTTTGTCTACGCCGGGCAGAGGGGAGAGGGTTTCGAACAGGAATCGTTCCAGATGCTGGTGGTTGGCGACGACGACTTTCAGCAGATAGTCCAGTTCGCCAGTGAGATGGTGGCATTCGAGAACTTCTGGTAACCCTTGCATGCGATCGCAAAACTGTCCCATCCGTTCGGGCTGCTGCTGAGGGGTCAAACTCACCTGCACAAAGCAGAGCAAGTCCAGTCCCAGGGCCTTGCGATTGACCCGCGTTACGTATCCCTCAATCACCCGAGCCTTCTCCAGCTTTTTCAACCGTTTTTGCAGTCCTGGGGGCGAGAGATTGACCCGGCGAGCCAGCTCGGCACTGGTCATGCGGCCATTGTCTTGCAAGAGGCGCAAGAGTTCTCGATCCATTTTATCTAATTGTTTGGGCAATACTAATTTTTCCACCACTCACCTGGCCCTGGTGGCATTGTTCTTGAACCCTTTCCTGGCCCCTTTGTCTTTGCCACCACTATTTCTGGGAATAGATTAGTAAATTATTAATCCTAAATCAAGCTTTTTGGTTTGCGATCTATACTAGAAGAAGCATATTGGTTGTTTATTGTTCATTGTTTGTTGTTGATGGCAGGAGGCAGAGGGCAGGAAGCAGAGGGCAGAAGAAGAAAAGTGACTGTGTTTGATTTTGAGCCTTTGCTGATGTCCTCAGTCATCCCCGTAAGGCCATAGCGATCCTCAAATCTGCAGGTTGGATGGAGTGGTGGCGCACTCTAATATCAAGTCAGCAAAATTGAGATCGATTTGTAGGTTGGGTTGCAGCGACAGCAGCAACCCAACGCAAAGTCCTTTAGTGTTGGGTTTCTCTGCGAGCAGGTTTATGCCTACGCGGACTCAGTCCAACCGACTTGCAGCCATATTTTATCGATCGCAATCAGCCAGACAAGATATTGAAGGCATGAGAATTGAAGGCATGAGAATTGAATAATTTTCCAAGCTGTAGGGGTACCCCTTGTGGGTACCCGGTCATATCGGTGCAACCACAAGGGATTGCCCCTACAGATCCAATCTACTTTAATTCTGATTCCTAAAACAATGTTCTGGTCAACAGCGAGTGTCTGGTGCGAGGGGAATCGTTGGTCGTTTTTTGTCCTTACTCCCAACAGTTTGCAAGGAGGAATCTCCATGAACGATTTTTGTCCCATTCAACGCTTCGATCATTTGGAGTTCTATGTGGGTAATGCCAGACAGTCGGCGCAATTTTATTCTAAGTTTTTTGGCTTTACCCATATTGCCTACCGGGGGCTGGAGACAGGCTATCGGAAAACAGCGTCTTATGTGATGGAGCAGGGAGACATTCGCTTTGTTCTCAGTACAGGGCTGAGTTCAGAGCACCCGATTGCAAACAGCGTGCTTAAACATGGGGATGCGATCGCAGTCATTGCCCTGGAAGTTCCCGATGCTGCTCGTGCCTATCGCGAGGTCACTAGCCGAGGTGCTGTTGGAGCCATTTATCCAACAGCAGCAGAAGATGACGATGGCATTCTGCGCTATGCTGCCATTCATAGTTATGGCGACACTTTAATTAAGTTTGTTGAGCGCAAGGATTACCGTGGACCCTTTGCCCCCGGATTCATCCGTCAACCAGAGACTGATGATATCAGGGAAAACGGGATGGGTCTGCAGCATATCGACCATATCGTCGGTAACGTTGAACTGGGAGAGATGGATCGTTGGGTGGAGTTTTTTGCTAAAACGATGGGCTTTCATTTACTGGCTCACTTTGACGACAAAACGATTTCGACAAAATATTCAGCCCTGATGTCCAAAGTGATGCAAGATAGCAGCGGCAAAATCAAATTCCCCATCAACGAACCAGCGCAGGGCAAACGGAAGTCGCAGATCGAAGAATATTTGGAATATAACAATGGCCCTGGGGTGCAGCATGTGGCCTGTGCAACGAACAATATTCTTGAAACCGTTACCCAGCTCAAAGCTGCCGGAGTAGAGTTTCTGCGCGTCCCGTCGACCTATTACGAGGAACTGCAGCAACGGATTGGCCGTATTGATGAATCGATTGACCAGCTGGCAGCGCTTGGCATCCTGGTGGATCGCGACGCCGATGGCTACCTGCTACAAATTTTTACCCAACCTGTAGAGGATCGACCCACTCTCTTTTTTGAAGTGATTGAGCGGCACGGATCGCAAGGGTTTGGAGAAGGCAACTTCAAAGCCCTGTTCGAAGCCATCGAACGCGAACAAGAGCGACGGGGGAATCTTTGATTTTGTTCATTGTTCATTGTTTGTTGTTCATTGTTCATTGTTCATTGTTCATTGTTCATTGTTGTGGCTTGAAGGTTTGAAAGTTTAGAGGTTTGAAGGTTTCAGATTCCAGTGCCTCTTTCACCCTTTACCCTTCACCCTTTACCCTTCACCTTTCCGTCCTCCCTCTTCCGTCCTCCGTCCTCTCTTTTCCGCCCTCCCTTTTCCATCCTCCCTCCTCAAACTTCTGCCCTCTGCCTCCTGCCCTCTGCCTTCAAAATAGACCCATGACCTTTTACTACAAATTAGGAACAATTCCCCACAAGCGTCATACTCAATTTCGTCAGCCGGATGGATCTTTGTACCATGAGGAGTTAATCGGGACACTGGGGTTTTCGGGAGTACAGTCGCTGTTGTACCATTTGCATCCGCCGACTCAGGTACAGCAGGTGGCACTGGAGAGGACGGTGGATGTTCCGTATGAAGAGAGGAAGGTCTTGTGCCATCGTCACCTGCGGACTAAATCTGTGGCTAAGGGAGGTGATGCGATCGCGGCTCGCGTTCCTTTAACCGGCAATGCAGCGGTTTGTCTATCGGTGGCTCGACCAACGGAGACAATGCCTTACTGGTATCGGCGCGATCGCGGCGACGATATCATTTTTATCCATGAAGGCAATGGCATCCTGGAAAGTCAGTACGGGACGCTTCCCTATCAACCCGGCGACTATCTGGTCATTCCCACCGGAGTCCTATGGCGCCTCCTACCCGATTTGGACAACGAACAGCGCATGCTCGTCATCGAAGCCAGCGGCCATATCCAACCGCCAAAACGCTACCTCAATGCCTACGGCCAATTTCTGGAACATGCCCCCTATTGCGAACGTGACATCCGACCACCGGAAACCCTGGTGACTCACGACGAAATGGGAGAGTTTGAAGTCCGCATCAAAGGTCGGGGCTGCATCAGCCGCTATCTCTATCGTCATCATCCCCTGGATGTCGTCGGTTGGGACGGGCATCTCTGGCCCTTCGCCTTCAACATTCACGACTTCGAACCCGTCACGGGGCGAGTGCATCAACCGCCGCCCGTGCATCAAACCTTTGCAGGGCCAGGGTTTGTCCTCTGCTCCTTCGTGCCGCGTCTATTCGACTACCATCCCCAGGCCATTCCTGCTCCCTACAACCATTCCAACGTCGATTCCGATGAAGTAATTTATTACGTGGAAGGCAACTTTATGTCTCGCAAAGGCATTGAACGCGCATCCATAACCCTGCATCCCAGCGGCATTCCCCACGGCCCCCATCCAGGCTGTTACGAGGAGTCGATTGGCAAAGAACGAACAGAAGAGTTAGCCATCATGATTGATACATTTCATCCCCTCAACCTGACTGCGAAAGCTCTGCCCTTTGAAGACGAAACCTATCCCTATAGCTGGACAATTCAGCATTAAGGGGGTGTATAGCAATAACTTCACACTTTGAGCCTGACATAACCATCTGACAATTCAGTAAGACAGAGTTCACCCCAAAGGTACAAAGGACAAACAGTATACTTCGTGAGCTTTGTGCCTTTGGGGTTAGAAAATTATTCTGCTTATTGGAAAGTGCGCATTTATTGTTGGAGAGTCCCTAAACAGTCAAAATTCAAAATTTCTTTGTCACCCTGCAATTGTTTCAATAAAAATCCAAAACCTTTCTGAACAGTGACTCTGCTTTGGATTGCGTTACCACTTCATCCGATCTAAAAATCTCCATCTTCTGCCCCCGCCGCTCCCCTAAACGCCCCTGCACCGTCCACTTCCTCAACCTCCCCTGCCCCCTCCACTTCCCCACCCCTCTGCTTTCTATAATTTGCATCCAGGAGGAATTCGATGAACGCTCAAGTCTTGACTGCCCCAAAGCATTTAACGCTATCTGCACGGATCTGGACACAATTGTGCCGTGGCGAGCTGACCCAGAGTGAGGTTGATGGCTTTCGTACCTTCCTGGGCCAGTGCGATCGCGACTTTTTGCAGCACCATATCATTACCCACAACGCTTATACGCGCTGGTTCCGCACCGGCGAGGCGACTGACGAAGAGCTACGACACTTCATTCAACAATTCTCGGTGTTTTCCAATCAGTTTCTGGTCGCAGCCTTGTTAAAAACCATCAACTCACCCACCCTGGAGCAGTCCCGCGCCAGCCGGGAGATTTTACTGAACGAGCTGGGCGTGATTTATCATCGGTCGAGTCAGTCAGGTCAGTCGGGTCAGTTGGATCGGTCAGATCCCATCAGCGTTGTCCAAACAGAAGCGGACAAAGACCGGCAAGGCGATCCCGAACTAGTGAGCACTGAAGGCACAGTAGATGGGGGCATTTGCCGCTTTCGAGCCGCCCATTTTGAATGGTTGCTCAATGTCGCTGCGACTCTGGGATTAGGCTACGCCGACCTGGGGACGCGCCGACACGGATGTCCAGCAACGCTACACTTCTGCGATGAGTTGCAACGACTCTACGGCAGCGAAGACCCACAAATTGCCCAGGGGGCCAGTTTTGCGGTGGAACACTGGGCCGCAGCCGGGTTCTGGCAGGAACTGGAGGATGGCTTGATGCAGATCAAACAAATGCGACTGCCGCAGCTGCGGCTAGCGTTCTTCAGCTGGCACAACCGGGTTGAAGCCCAACATGCAGGACATACCCTGGAGGAATTGGAACGCGCCTATTTTCACCCCGACTTCGATCGAGCCAAGTTCTTCCAGGGGGGACGAGCAATTCTGGATGCGATCGCAGTCTTCTGGGACGGCCTCAACCGCGACCGCCTCAATCGCAGTCTTCCAGAAGCTCCTTAACACAGCCCTCAATACTGTTCGGTTAAAACGACTCGAGTCGCAGCGACAAGAACAAAGTCCTAACAGTTCCGTAGGATGGGCACGGGCGCTTGCCCTTTGCCCATCCTTGTATCTTGAAATTAAGGCAAGCCCGTCCCATCCTCGGTGCTAGACACCGTTCAGTAGCGCGGGCTGCCTTATTCTAAAAGAGAACGTGACAAACCGTTCCCACCCAGGTGCTAGACACCGTTCGGTAGCACAGGTTGTCACGTTGTTAGCCCAACGACCGAGCTCGAACAATCGCCTGGGGCCTGACCCCGCATCTGGCAAGGACGAGTAGTCATCGGGACA